>Ga0068856_100007261_pt1 | contig 10807 bp, 9 predicted proteins | sample KBSCornC62_FD_66595 | JGI IMG/M metagenome (GOLD analysis project Ga0068856, IMG submission 66595) | Corn rhizosphere microbial communities from Kellogg Biological Station, Michigan, USA - KBS Corn C6-2 | ecosystem: Host-associated > Plants > Roots > Rhizosphere > Soil ... | reverse complement strand
TTGGCGGCGGTTGGGATGGAACGGTGCAGACCGGGCACATGGGTAACACTTGATAGAGCACGGCGAGAGACGAAGCCGTGCCCTGGAAGTCACCCAAGCGCATTCCGCATAGGACCGACGCCGGAAGTGGAAGCAGCAATTCTGCAGCCAACGCAGCGACGTTTTCACGCCAGCACATGGCTGCACGCAGCGCGAATACTCACGGCCCCGACGTTTGCTCGCCGCTCACGCCGCGCTCTGCTCAACCCCAAGATCCCAGCCACTCTCCGCTTTTTCTTGGGCACTCCGCTCCGTGCTGAGCGCTCCGCGTTCTCCGTGCTCTCTGCGGCTCGGTGGTAAAATCCGGGAGCCGTCACTCGCGAGGAATGGCCCCGGTCCCGCGCCACAGCGCGCGCGGCAAAGCCTTCAAGGTCGAGCCGCGAAAGGCCGTGTGGCCCAGCGCGGAAACGGCCGCGCGCGGTCTCGGAAGCCGGGCGCGCCGCCGAAGGCTGGGACGGCCTTTGCCGCGGCCCGTGACCATCAACCCAATTCTCAGACCCAGTTCCGCCGCGGGAACTTAACCAAAGCGAAAGCCGATTTGACCGGCTTGACGCCGTGCGCCATGCTGATTGAGCTCGCTTGTTTCGGCCGCTCGACCAAACCGTGGTCCTGGCCGGCAACGATTGCAGTCGTTCTGCACAGTTTCGAGGCTAAAGATGGTCAGCGGCGAAAGCTCGGACAGCGCAAATCCCCCGTCCCCACGGCGGATCATCAAGCGCTACTCGAACCGCAAGCTCTACGACACCAAGGGCTCGAGCTACGTCACTTTGCTGCAAATCGCGGAGATGATCCGCGAGGGCGAAGACGTGCAGATCATCGACAACGCGACGAAGGAAGACAAAACCGACGTTACGCTGGCGTTGATCATCTCGGAGGAGCTCCGCACCAAGCCGCGCGGCATTCCGCTGACCACGCTCAAAGCGCTGATCCGCAACAAGGGCGAACGCATCCTCACGCAGCTGCGCGAGGGGCCGATTGGTAAACTGATGCCCGTCAAAGAGGGCGGAGAAGGCGACGCGGCCGTAATGCCCTCGTCCATTCCCCCCGCCCGAGAGGAGGACGACTTGTCCCAAAACAAGGAAGCCAAGGGGCTTCGCGCCACGCTGGAACAGTGGCAGTCCACCATCGACGAGCGGATCCGCGCCGTTTTGCCCAATTTTGCCGCTTTTCGCGACCTCGAACAGGCGGTCAAACGGCTGAGCGAGCGGGTCGAGAGCCTGGAGCGGGCGCTCGAAAAACCTCCGGAAAACCGGGAATAGGTTCGCCCGGGCCCGGGTTGCCCCAATGACCGCATGAGCCGCAAAGCCACCATCTCCGCCCGGGAGTTCGAAAGCGAGGCGCTCTCGCAATTGAGCGCCCTGCTGGGCGTCGCTTCGCGCCTGACCCGAAACACGGCCGACGCGCAGGATCTGGTGCAGGACAGCCTGCTGAAGGCGATGCGCGCCCGTGACCAGTTCGAGGCCGGCACGAACATGCGCGCCTGGCTGCTGCGCATCCTGACCAACACGTTCATCAACCGCTATCGCCGCGGCGGCCTCGAGCGCAGCGTGCTCGACGGCCCCGACGCCGATCCGCTGGCCGACGGCTGGATCAGCGCCTCCACGATGGAGGCCATGCGCGATCCGGAGTCGCAGGCGCTCCGGCCGATGCTGGAGCAAGAAATCAAGCGCGCCCTGGACGAGCTCCCGGAAGAGTTCCGCTTGGCGGTCGTCCTGTCCGACGTCGAGGAGCTTTCCTACAAAGAAATTGCGGACATCATGGGCTGCCCCATCGGCACCGTGATGTCTCGTTTGCACCGAGGCCGGCGCTTACTCAAGGGCCGCCTGTACGAGCACGCGCGAGCCATCGGCATCGTTGGCCCCGAGGAGCACGTCGGCGACACTTCCGAGAAACAGGATCCGGTCGTTGATCTGGCATCGTACCGTGAAAAGCGAGTGGCACGTTCATGACCAGTTCCTGCCGTCAAACCGTCCCCCTGCTCGAAGCCTTCAGTGATGAAGAGCTCGCTCCGGACATGCTGCTCGAGGTCGAGCAGCACCTGGTCGATTGCGCGACCTGTACGGAGCGCGTGCGTCTCAATCAAGCGCTGCGCGTCAGCATGCGCAATGCGGTTCGTAACTCCGCTCCGGTCATGCCGGGGTTCGAGGAGCGCATCGCGGCCGCGCTGCGCGCCGAAGCCGCGCGTGAAGAAGCGATCGACGGCGTGGTCGAGCGCGAAGCGCGCCACCACCACATGCTCTCCTGGCGCAGCGTGGTGCCCGTTGCCGCGGCAGCGGCGCTCACCTTGGTCTGGGCCGCGTCGACCAGCACGCATCCAACCCCGGGCCAGAACGCGTACAGCCAGGCCGAGAACGCCGACCAGCTGCTGGAAGAGCTCGTCGATCACCACATGAAGGCGCTCGGCCCGCAAGTCACGGAGCCCGCGCTGCTCAGCCAGCTCGAGCCGCAGGTGGGCGTGCCCCTCAGCCTTCCGAGCTTGAAGGATTACGGAGCGCGCTGGGAGGGTGGCAGCGTGGTGCCGGTCAGCAATCAACACGCCGCGTCGCTGCGCTACATGATGGGCGGCCACCGCGTGACTCTGTACGTCTACAACTCGTCACGCGTGCCGATCGAGACGCGGCTGAAGCCGCGCGTGGTGCGAAACGAGCCGGTATACGTCGGCAGCCGGCGCGGGGTGTCGATCGCCGCAACCGAGCACCGCGGTGTGGGCTACGCCGTAGCGACCGATTTGAACCCCGACGAGAGCGCCGAGCTCGTCGCAGCCGTGTATTGAACCGCAACGCGCCGCCGAAGGCTGAGCCGCGGCGCGACGCGCTCGGTGACCATCAAAAAATCATTTCACGAGCGCGCTGCCGTGTTTGCGCGGATCGGCGGCGGCGGTGACACCGGCGTCGTCGACCGCGATCACCTGCACACCGCTCGGATTTTCCTTCATCACTTGCACGACCTCGCCGCGCCAGGTCAAATCATCGATCAGCGGCTGAGCTGCGCCGGGCTCGAGCAGCAGGCTCGGCCCGGACGTTGGGACGCCAAAGCGAGGCAGTAGCACGAGCTGCTCGGGAGTGAGCCCGAACGCGAGCCGCGCGAGCAAGAGCTGGGTGACGTTGGTCGCGATCAGCTGGCCACCCGAGCCGCCGATCGCGAACACCACTTTGCCGTCTTTGACCACGATCGTCGGCGTCATGCTGGACACGGGGCGCGCGCCGGCACGCGGGCGGTTCGGGCTTTCTTTGAGCCCGAAGGGCGCGACGTCTTTCTGCTTCGTGAAATCATCGAGCTCGTCGTTCAGCACGACGCCGCTGGTCGCGCCGCTGACTTTGGCGCCGAACGGGCCGTTGACGGTGGTGGTGAGCGAGACCGCATTGCCCTCCGCGTCGATCACGAGCAGGTGATGGGTGCCTTTCTCGCGCTCATCGAAGCGCGGCAGCGCGTGCGTCCGTTCGCTCGAGATGCGCGATTTGCGCGCGGCGATCCGCTTCGGATCGAGCAGCGCCGCGAGAGCGAGCTTTTCGAAGTCGGGGTCGCCGAGGAAGCGCATTCGATCCGAGAGCGCACCGCGCATCGCTTCGGCGAGGGTGTGCTGATACGCGCCGCTGTTCAGGCCGAGCTTCGTGAGCTCGGCTTTGGCGAAGGTGCCGAGCGTCTCGCCGAGCAGCAATCCGCCGGCGGAAGGCGCCGGCATCGTGTACACGTCATAGCCCTCCCAATTGACGTGCAGCGGGGCACGGCGCTGCGGGCGGTAGTCGCGCAGATCGGCTTTGGCCAGCGCGCCGCCCATGCTTTGCGCGGCCGCCACCAAATCGAGCCCGATCTCGCCCTCGTAAAAGGGAGTTTTGCCTTGCGCCGCGATCCGCGACAGCGTGCGACCGAGCTTCGGATTTTTGGTGAGTTTGCCGTTCGCGAGCGCGTGCCCACCGGGAAAAAACACCGAAGAAATGCCGGGATCGGTCGCGGCCAACTTGGCCGATGGCGCCACCAGCGCCTCCGCCATGTGCGGGTTCACGGCGAACCCGCTCTGAGCAATGCGCGCCGCGGGCAAGACCACGTCCGCCCATTTTCGCTTGCCGAAGCTGCTCTGCAATTCGAACAAGCCGGCGAGCTCACCCGGCACGCCGCTCGCGCGCGCGCGCTGCTCGGGTTGGAACGGCCGTTGTTCGAACGCGGCCGCATCGATCGCCGCCGGCGCGGTCTCGCGAAAGTCGAGCACGTACGGCTCGCGCGCGCTCGCGCGCCAAAGCAGCGCGAAGCCGCCGCCACCGAGGCCGCTCGAGCTCGGACTCACGACCCCGGCCACGAGCGCAGCGCGCACGATCGCGTCCACCGCGTTACCGCCCGCGTCGAGCTCGGCCATCGCCTCGCGTGTAGCGAGCGCGCTCTCCGTCGCGACGGCCACACGGGCCGGCTTGGCGCCCGCATGTCCCCGCGGCGCGGCGAGGAGCAGCCCGAGCACGCACAGCGCTGCGAAGACGGGCGTCGCAAAGCGCTCGACCGACATAGCTCCCAATGCCTTCGGCGGAGCAAAACGCATGATCGCTACCTGGGGCATCCGAGCAAGCTTTGCAAGCGCCGTGGCTTTGGGTTTGCGCGGATCATCCGCGCGTGTGAGATTTGCGCCACCGTGCGTTTTCTATTCGTAATGGATCCGGCCGAAATCATGACGCCGGACAAAGACACGACCTTCGCCTTCATTCGCGGCGCGCTGGCTCGCGGCCACGAGTGTTTACACTGCTTACCGCGCGAGGTGTCGAACGAGGGCCGTGATGTATTCGCGCGCTCACGCAGTGTTCGAGTCAGCGATCGCGCGCCGCACATCAGCCTCGGCTTGGACGAGCCGGTCGAGCTCGCTCAGCTGGACGCGGTGTTCATCCGCAAAGATCCGCCGTTCGACGCGGCCTACCTGTATCTGACGCAGCAGCTCGATCTGGTGAAAGATCGCGTGTTCGTGATGAACGACCCGCGCGGCGTGCGCGACGCGAACGAGAAGCTCTTCGCCTTTCAGTTCACGGAATTCATGCCCCGCTCGCTGGTCAGCGCCGAGCGTGAAGCGATCATCGCCTTCGTCAACACCGTCGGTGGCACGGCCGTGCTCAAGCCGCTCGACGGCGCGGGCGGCTCCGGCGTCGTGGTGCTGACGGCCGGCGATCGCAACGTGCGCTCGCTGGTCGACATGCTCACGTTCGAAGGCAAACGCCTGGCGATGGTCCAAGAATATCAACCGGCCGTGCGAACCGGCGACAAACGCGTGCTCCTGCTCGACGGTAAGCCGCTCGGCGCGATCCTGCGCGTACCGCGCGAAGACGACGTGCGCGCCAACATCCACGCCGGTGGTCAAGTGCGGACGACCGAGCTGACTCCGCGCGAGCTCGCGCTGGTGAACGCGGTCGCACCCAAACTGCGCGAGTACGGCTTGTGGTTCGTCGGGCTCGATTTGATCGGCGAACGGCTGATCGAGGTGAACGTCACGAGCCCGACCGGAATCCAGGAGCTCGGCCGCCACCTCGGTTCGCGCCCGGAAGAGGACGTGATTGCCTGGGTCGAGACGCGAGTGTTCTCGGCGCGCTGACTCGGCGCGGGCGGGGGCCGAAAATTTGCCCGGACTCGGGCGTCTCTGTTAGCCGAAGGCCATGGCCAGGCAGTGTGAGATGTGCGCGGCGCTCAAGACCCGTTCGTCGGCCTCGAAAAAGGCGCAACCCAAGGCCGTGAAGCTTCGGCGGCTGCTGATCGAGGACCGCATCGTGGCGCTCTGCGAAGCGCACGCTGAAAAAGTTCGCGAACACGGGCCCGGGAGCATCGCCGAACTGCGGCGGCTATTCCGCGAGCGCACCGGGAAGCGCTCGTTGATCGGCCGCCGCGCCCCCGTCGACCGCCGCATCTTCCCCGCGCGTCCCGAGGGCCGGCGCGCCTCAGCGGGCCGGCGCGCGGACGACGCCAGTTGAGCGTTCGCGCTTTTCACTGGGGGCTCTTCCTGAGTGCATTGGCGCTCACGGGCGGGGTCTTGGGGCTGCACGGCCGCCGAACGGGCGAGCTCGGCGCGGCGCAACAATCCGCGGCCACATCCCCGCTCGCGCTCATTCCACCGGGCTCCGCGTTCGTGCTCAGCGCCGACGTCGCCCAGCTTCGGCGCGCACCGCTCGGCGCGATCCTCGCGCAGCGCTTTGGTCAGCTGGGCGGACCGAGCGGCGATCTCTCGACGCTGTGCGGCTTCGATCCATTGGCGGCACTGGACGAGCTGGCGCTCGCCGTGCCCAGCGCCGGCAAGGCCGAGAGCGCGCACGCCGAAGACTTCGGAGTGGTCGCCACGGGGCACTTCTCGGCGGCGCAAATCACGCGCTGCGCGAGCGCGGCAATCAGCCAACGCGGCGGCGAGCCAGTGCTCGCCCAGCTCGGGGCCTTCAGCTCGGTTCGAGACCGAAAGCGCGCGGGCGGCGAAGTCGCCGCGCGTGACGGCGGATTGCTGATCGTCAGCGGTGGCAGCTACTTTCGCGATTTGTTGGACGCCGCGGCCGGCAATCCCTCGCACCGTGAGCACGAAGACGCGAAGGACGCGCGGCACGTCGCGCTCCGCCGCGCGCTCGGTTCGGGCGCAATTTTGGCAAGCTGGCTCTTACCCGACGGCTGGTTCGAGCGCGTCGCGGGCGAGGATGCGGCTCGCCTATCGTCGCTGCGCGGGCTACAGGCGATCGGCGCGCGCGTCGAAGTGGCGAAAGAGCTTCGGCTCTCGCTGCTCCTCGACTGCGCGGGCCCGGACGGCGCCACGGCAATCCGAGCCTGGCTCGAGCAATTGCGGGCGTCGCTCACGGAGTTGCCGCTCGATCCGGTGCTCGCCGGGGCGGCCCGACGGATCGAGATCGAGCCGGCAGGCGCGCAGCTTCGGTTGAAGCTGACGCTCGACCGCACCGAGCTCACGGCGGCGCTCGACACGCTGCTCGGACCGGGTGGCCCGCAAATTCCTGCGCCGTAGTCGGTGTGCGGTTAGACGCCACGCCGGCCGAGCGCTATGAACTCGGCCGCATGCACCTCGGACCTGGCTCGCGTTTCACGTTCTATTTGGGTTTGCTCGTGCTCGTCGTGGGCTGCGCGGTCAGCACGCGCAACGCCGGCAAGCCGCCGGCCGTGTCGGTTCCAGCCGCCGACTCATCCGGTGCGGGCTCCGGAGTGACAGAGCTCGCCACCTCGACCGATCGCGGCCCCCAGCCAAGCTCCGACGCTTTGCCGGTGAGCAGCGACGATGCGGTGTGGGGCTCGCCGAATGCGCCCGTGACGATCGTCGAGTTCTCCGACTTGCAGTGCCCGTTCTGCGCGCGCGTGCATCCGACGATCCAGGCGCTCGAAAGCAAGTACGGGCCGAACCAGCTGCGCCTCGTGTTCAAGCACAACCCACTGTCTTTTCATGAGCACGCGCGCCCGGCCGCCAAAGTGGCGGACGCGGTGCTGCGCCAGGGCGGCTCACGCGCGTTCTTCGCGTTCCTCGATTTGGCCTTTGCCGAACAGGGCAAGCTCGGCGATGCGGCGCTGAGCGATTGGGTACGCCGCGTCGGGCTCGACCCGGCAAACGTGATCCAACGCGCGGAATTGCCCGACACGGCCGACAAGATCGCGCGCGATGTCGCGCTGGCGACCAAGGTCGGCGCCACCGGCACCCCTGCTTTCCGCATCAACGGCAAGACCTTGGTCGGCGCGCAGCCGCTCGAAGCCTTCACGAGCATCATCGACGCGGAGCTCGCCGCGACGGCCGAGCTCACGCGCCAAGGCACCTCCGCCAGTGCGCTGTATCCGACGCGCGTGGCCGCTAATTTCAGCTTGCCCGCGAGCGAGCCAGACAGCGACGAGCCCGAAGAGGATCTGACGATTTGGAAGATCCCAATCGCCGGCGCGCCCGCGACCGGACCGAAGGACGCGCTCGTCACGATCGTCGAATTTTTCGACTACCAGTGCCCGTATTGCCGGCGCGTGCAGGCCACGTTGAACGAGCTCTTGGCGCGCTACCCGAAGGATTTGCGGCTCGTACAACGTCAAAATCCGCTGCCGTTTCACGCGCACGCAGTGCCAGCGGCCAACCTCGCGCTGGAAGCGCGCGCGGAAAAGGGCGACGCAGGCTTTTTCGAAGCCAGCCACGCCTTGTTCGACGACAAGCGCGGGCTCGAAGACGCGGATCTGCTGAGCTTGGGCAAGGAGCTCAAGCTCGATCCGAAGAAGGTGGCGGCCGCCATCAGCCAAAACACGCACGCCGCTGAAATTGAGGCGGATGCCGACGTGGCGAGCGATTTCAAAGCCTCCGGCACGCCCTATTTTTTCATCAATGGTCAGCGCTTGTCCGGCGCGCAACCGCTCGCCGCGTTCGTCACGGCGATCGACGCGCAGCTCAAGGTCGCGAGCGCACTGGTGGCGGCGGGCACTCCGCGCGCTCGCGTCTATGAGGAGATCCTGAAGCGCGGCAAAGACGCCGACGCGCCCGAGCAAAAATCGTTACCGGCACCGAGCGCGGAGAATCCCGCGCGCGGCCCCGTGAACGCGCCCGTGGTGATCCATGAATTCGCAGATTTTCAGTGCCCGTTTTGCGGCCGAGTGGAGGCCACGCTCACGGCGCTCGAACAGGCGTTCCCCGGCAAGTTGCGGTTCGTCTGGCACGACTACCCGCTGTCATTTCATGAGCACGCGCGGCCGGCCGCGATCCTCGCGCGCGAAGCGCGAGCGCAAAAAGGCGACGCCGGCTTCTGGAAAATTCACGACTTGATGTTTCAGGACCAACAGGATGAGCACGCCCTTTCGCCCGAGAAGTTCGCAGAATACGCGAGGGCCCTCGGGCTCGACAGCGCGCGGCTCTCGGCCGCTCAGGCCGACGGCCGCCACGACGCCGCGCTCAAACACGACCAATCGATCGCCGAGGGCGCGGGCATTCGCGGCACGCCCGCGTTCGTGATCAATGGCTACTACCTGTCCGGCGCTCAACCGCTCAGCGCCTTCAAGCGCGCCGTGCGTTACGCGCTCGCGCACCCCGTGAAGAAGCCGAACGGCGCCGTCGTCGCGGCCCCCTGACGCTACAACATCACACCGGCGACGCAGGCGACGAGGCACGTCGCCAGCAGCCCACCGATCATCGCTCGCAGCGCGAGGCGCGAAATGTCGCCGCGGCGCTCGGGCGCGAGCCCGGAGTAGCCACCAATCTGAATGCCGATGCTGCCGAAATTGGCGAAGCCGCACAGCGCGTACGCCGTGATGACGCGCCCGCGTTCGCTCAGCCAATGCGGATCCTTGGCTAGCATTTCGGCCATGTGCGAGTAGGCTACAAACTCGTTGAGCACGGTTTTCTGGCCCAAAAGCTGGGCCACCTTGCTCACGTCGCTGCTCGGCACGCCCATCACCCAAGCCAGCGGCGCGAACGCCCATCCGAAAACCAGTTCGAGGCTCAACGGTCGCCCGAGCAGATGACCGCCGACATAACCGAGGGCCGCGTTCAGCATCGCGGTCAGCGCCAAGAAGACGATCAGCATTCCCCCCACGTTCACCGCCAGGCGAATGCCGTCGCCCGTGCCCTGCGTGATCGCATCGAGGATGTTTTCACTCGAGCTCGGAATGTTGACGCGGGCCTCACGCTCGCCGTACGAAGTGGCGGTTTCCGGCAACATCAACTTGGCGATCACGAGCGAGGCCGGCGCGCTCATCACGCTGCACGCGATCAGGTGTCCGGCAATGCCCGGCACGGACGGGCCGAGCATCGCCACGTACGCGGCGAGCACGCCGCCGGCAGTGGTCGCGAAACCGGCGACCATGCAGGCATTCAACTCGGATACCGACATTTTGGCCAAATACGGCCGGATCACCAGCGGCGCCTCGGTTTGCCCGACGAACACGTCGGCGACGGTCGAGAAGCTCTCCGCGCCGCTCGTGCCGAGCACGCGCGACAAGAGCCGCCCCATGCCCTCGATCACGAGCGGCATCACGCGCAAGTGATAGAGCACCGACATCAACGCCGAGAAAAACAGAATCGTCGGCAACACCTGAAACGCGAAGATCATGCCGAACGAGCCGGGGTCGGTCGCCAAGCGCCCGAACACGAAGCTCGCGCCGTCGCGGCTGAACGCGAGCAAGCGCTCCACCGCGTCGTTACCCCACTTGAAGACGATATTGGCCGGCGTACGCAGCACCACGAGCGCAAAGCCCAAGAGCAGAAGCAGCCCGACGCCGACCGTGCGCGGCCGAACCAGTCTTCGCCGATCGCGCGGGCAAAGCGCGAACGCGAGGGCCATCATGACCAGCATTCCGAACGCGCTGATGGCCCGATCGCGCATGTGGGTCCGGCTATTTCGGCGATTTTTCGCGAGCTTCGGGGCTGCCGAGCAGCTCCGGCAGTGGGCTCGTGCCTTGGCCGAGGCGAGCGACGCTGTCCAAATGATGCATCAGGAAGTTGCGATTGTCGGTGATCGACAGGTTCTGCATCTCGAGCGCGCCGATGCGGTCCGCGGGTGAGAACGCGGCGTCTTCGACCTTTTCCATCGACAACTTTTCCGGACCGTAGGCCATGTACTCGGCTTTGGTATCGAGGATCGAGTAGTCGTCGCCACGGCGGAGTTGCAAAGTGACGCTACCGCTCACACTCGGCGCGATCCAACGGCTGAGTCCGTCCTTGAGCATCATCGCTTCGGGATCGAACCACTTGCCCTCGTACAGCACGCGGCCCAAACGACGGCCGAGCGTGAAGTACAGATCGAGCGTGTTTTCGTTGTGCACGGCGGACAGCAACCGCTCGTACACGATGTGCAGCAGCGCC
>Ga0068856_100007259_pt1 | contig 10808 bp, 14 predicted proteins | sample KBSCornC62_FD_66595 | JGI IMG/M metagenome (GOLD analysis project Ga0068856, IMG submission 66595) | Corn rhizosphere microbial communities from Kellogg Biological Station, Michigan, USA - KBS Corn C6-2 | ecosystem: Host-associated > Plants > Roots > Rhizosphere > Soil ... | reverse complement strand
ACCGGGCATAAGTTTTTTGAAATCGGGCCCAGAGCCGCAGCAGCGCTGGGGGTTGCGCAGATGAACGCGTGTCGGTTGGGGACAGGGGCGGGGGTGACGCAAGCCCAACTGCATCGATCCGCCCTGGCCGGGCGCCGACCCGGCCTGCAGCCGTCTCAGGCCCCAGGTTCCTTGCGTCGCACCTTGGTCCGCGCCATCGACATCCGGTTCTTGCGGTTGGTCGAGGCGACGTCTTCCATCAGCTCGATCTGAATCTGCTGCAGCTCGGCGAGGCGCTGCCACTGGCGCGAGATCAGATAGTCCAGCTTTTCGTGCAAATGCCGGATTTCGAGCTCGGCCTTGAGGTTGACCCGATAGTCGTTGTCGGCGCGCAGCCGGTCTTTCACTTCCTGCCGGCGCTGGCTCATCATGATGATGGGCGCCTGCACCGCTGCGACGCAGGAGAGGCAGAGGTTGAGCAGGATGAACGGGTAGGGGTCCCAGGCGTGCATGCCGGCGACGACATTGACCGCCATCCACAGCACCAGCACGGCGCCGAACGACAACAGGAACGCCCAGCTACCGCCGAAGCTCGCGAGCTGGTCGGACACCTTGTCGCCGAACGTCCGGTTCTCCTCGAACTCCTCCTCGGTGTCTTCGGCGATGGTGTCCTGCTTGGCGATCGATTCCGCCACCTGCCGGTCGAGCTCGCTGAATTCGCCGTGCTCCTGCTGCAGGAGCTGCTCGGTGTAGCGCATGCGGTAGCGCGCGAGCTCGCGCAGGCTGATCAGCGCGTTGGGGGCGAGATCGGGGAAGTCGCGGCGGATGAACTCGGCCAGCGTCGGCCGGAGCACGTCCAAACGGACGAGATCGCGCTTGCGGAAGCGCTTGCCGCTGATGGCCGAGGCGATCCGCTTCGACGGCGCCTTGGTGACGGTCTCCCCGGTGACCTTGCCCGGATGCGCCGCCTCGCCGCTGTCGATCACCGGCTCGTCCGGCTCGAACACGACATCGTCGGGCGGGATGAACCCAGTTTCGTCAGGCTGGCTCATGCTTCGGCTCCGAACGCGGGCGCGCGCTCGATGGCGCGTCCTTGCGTCAAAACTTTGACCGAAAAACCTTACTGGAACGCTGTCTCAGCAAAGCTCCTGAGCTTGCGGGAGTGCAGTTTCTCGGGTGGCTGGTTGCGCAGGATCTCCATCGACCGCATGCCGATCAGCAGATGCCGGCTGACCTGCGTCCGGTAGAAATCCGACGCCATGCCGGGGAGCTTGAGCTCGCCGTGCAGCGGCTTGTCGGACACGCAGAGCAGGGTGCCGTAGGGCACCCGGAAGCGGAAGCCGTTGGCAGCGATGGTGGCCGATTCCATGTCCAGTGCCACGGCACGGGACTGGCTGAGCTGGCGGGTGATCTCGGCCTGGTCGCGCAGTTCCCAGTTGCGGTTGTCGAAGGTGGCGACCGTCCCCGTGCGCATGATGCGCTTGGTCTCGATGCCCTCGAGGTGGGTGATCTCGCCCACCGCCCGCTCGAGCGCCACCTGGACCTCGGCCAGCGCCGGGATCGGCACCGTCACCGGCACGTCGGCGTCGAGCACGTGGTCTTCGCGCAGATAGGCGTGCGCCAGCACGTAGTCCCCCAGCTCCTGCGAATTGCGCAGGCCGGCACAGTGCCCGAGCATGATCCAGGCGTGCGGCCGCAGCACCGCCACATGGTCGGTGATCGTCTTGGCGTTCGAGGGCCCGACGCCGATGTTGATGAAGGTGATGCCGCGCGCATTGCTCATCTTGAGGTGATAGGCCGGCATCTGTGGTACGCGGGCCGCCGGCGTCCCGCTGGTGCCACCGCCCAGGCGCGTGTTGCGGGTGACGAAATTGCCCGGCTCGACGAAGCTTTCGTAGTCCGGATGGCCCTCGGCCATGTACTGCTTGGAGAGCCGGCAGAACTCGTCGACGTAAAAGCCGTAGTTCGTGAAGATCACGAAATTCTGGAAATGGTCGGCGTCGGTGCCGGTGTAGTGGCTCAGCCGGTAGAGCGAGTAGTCGACCCGCGGCGCGGTGAAATGGGCCAGCGGGTAGGGGCCGCCGGGCGGCGGCACGAAGGTGCCGTTGGCAATCTCGTCGTCCGTGTCCTGCAGGTCCGGCACGTCGAACAGGTCGCGCAGCGGAATCGGCAGATTGTTGATTGCCTCGCCGTCGATCCGCTCGTCCGGCGCCAGCGCGAAATGCAGCGGGATGCGCGTGGCGCTCTCGCCCACATCGATGGTCCCGCCATGGTTGCGCAGGATCACCGAGAACTGCTGCAGGAGGTAGTTCTTGAACAGGTCGGGCGCGGTGATGGTGGTGCGATAGACGCCCGGCGTGTGCAGATAGCCGTAGGCCAGCGTGGAATCGGTCTTGCCGTAGCTGCGCGAGGTGACCTGCACCTCCGGATAAAAGGCGCGCACGCGACCCTTCGGCACATTGCCGCGGCTGAGGCCGATCAACTGGTCGCGGATGAAGTCGGTGTTGCGGTGGTAGATTTCCGCAAGGTACGTCCAGGCGGCCTCAGGGCTTTTGAAGGCCTTCTGGGGCGCCGGCGGGGGCGAAATGATGTCCATTCGGATCTCGTTGCACGGCCGGCGATAAAGCGCGGCGTTGCCGCTTTCTCATATGGATTTTGGCTGTCACGGGCAACCCGGCTTAAAACTCGTACAGGAACTTCACTAGCCGGTGAGGGCCCCTTTTAATCTGAGCGTCGGTGTCTATTTATCGTTTGTGTTCGCTGGAATTCTGCAAACGACCCATGCACCGGTGAACCTCGGAGGCGTCTGCCGCTGCCCCCAAGCCCTCAACAGTGCGGCGGGCGTCTCTCAACGGCCACAGTCTCGCTCAGCGAGGCTGTGGCCCCTTTATTTTCGGCCATTTGAATTGCATCGGCCGGCGATTTGCGGCAATTGATCGGTACTTGGCGATGGACGGGGATCCCGCCCGCCGCCGGCGTTCACGATCAACCGGAATCCCGCACCAATGGCCATCTCGCTTCACGCCATCTCGGCAGGCGTCTTCGTTCGCATGCTGACGAACCTTCAGAACATCCTCGCCAAAGCCGAGGCTTATGCCGGCGAGCGGAAGTTCAATGCCGACAATTACGTCAGCGCCCGCCTGGCCCCGGACATGCATCCGCTGTCGTTCCAGATCCAGTCCGCGACCGATCGCTCCAAGCTCTGGCTGGCGCGGGTGAGCGGTGTTCCCGCCCCGAGCTGGGCCGACGACGAGAAGACCTTCGAGGAGATCAAGGCCCGCCTGCAGAAAGGGCTCGATTTCGCCAAGGCAATCACCCCGGCGCAACTCGATGGGCTGGAGGACAAGCTGATCCCGCTCAAGATCCGCGGCGAGGACGTGCAGGTGCCGGCGCTGACCTACCTCAACACCAATGCGATACCGAATTTCTACTTCCACGTGACGACGGCGTACGACCTGCTGCGCCACGCCGGCGTGCCGGTCGGCAAGCGCGACTTCACCGGCTGAGCGACCTGCCGGTCGATTTTTCTTTTTTGCACTGGCAGGTCGATCCCAGGAGGGGCCGATCTGCCAACCGCCCCAGGCCTCAGGAATAGCGCTCTTCGCGCCAGGGGTCGCCGTGGTTGTGGTAGCCCCGGACTTCCCAGAAGCCGGGATGGTCGGCTGTCGCGAACTCGATCCTGCGCAGCCATTTGGCGCTCTTCCAGAAATAGAGGTGCGGCACCACGAGCCGCACCGGCCCGCCATGGTCGAGCGGCAGTGGCTGGCCCTCCCAACTGTGGACCAGCAGCGCCTCGGGCGAGGAAAAGTCCTCCAGGGAGAGGTTGGTGGTGTAGCCGTCATTGCTGGTGAGCAGCACATGCGTCGCCTCGGGCTTCGGCTGGACCGCCTCCATGAGGTCGTGTGTGGTGACGCCATCCCAGTTGTTGTCGTAGCGCGACCAGCTCGTGACGCAGTGGATGTCGCTGACCTTGTGCGTCTGCGGCGCGGAGATCAGATCGTGCCAGGTCCAGCTCGTCGGGAACTCGACCACGCCGGTGATGTCGAGCCGCCAGACCTCCCTGGCGACGTTCGGCGTCTGGCCGAGGTCGAGAATCGGCCAGTTCTTGACCAGATGCTGGCCCGGCGGCAGCCGCGACTCCTCCGGACGCGACGTCGTGCCCGTCAGGAATTTGCCGAGCTCGGCCCAGCGCGATTTGGTCTGCGTCAGCTTGCTGTCTTCGGGGGTGTCGGCCATGGCGGTCTCCGCGCTGCCGGAGAGCTTGGCGCGGCGCGGGCCGAAGTCAACCCGGTCAGGACTTCCAGTAGAAGGCGTTGCCGCCGGCGACGGCGACGTAGTGCATATTGTCGTAGGGGAACGTGTAGCCTTCGGTGTGGAAGAATTCGGCGCCGCCCACGTCCGGATGCCGCTCGCCATTGAGCACGCGGCGCGCCATTTCATGCGCCAGCGCCAGGCCTGCACCCCGGTGCATCGGCAGCCACAGCACGCCCGGCGCGAACTGGTTCGCCTGGCCGACGACGCCGCAGACCGAGTGCGGGTATTTTGGATCGTTGACGCGGTTCATGACCACCGTGCCGACGGCCAGCATGCCGTCTGCCGACGAGCGGTTGGACTCGAAATACATCACGCGCGTCATGCAATCGGTGGGCGACATGAACATCCCGCCGAACGGCGACAATGCGCATCCGCCGAGCAGCGGGACGGCCGCCAATGCGGCCAGAGCGGGCAGTACGCGAAACAAGACCTGCTCCGGTGTGGGTACGGCCCGGAGTGTGCCCGCTTCGCGTTAAGATCGGGTTGTCAGTCGCGCCGGCGGCCGAACAGCAAATTGGCGAACAGCGCCACGCCGACCGCGCCGACGATCAGTGGCACCGGGTCGGCCTTGACGGCACGTCCGGCGCGCAGCGCCTGCGTGGTCGCGGCGCGCGCCAGGAGCGTGCCTTCCTGCCGGCCGTAGTCGAGGGCTTCGGATGCCAGCTCTCCCGCCCGGTGCGCGTAGCGCCGCATCGTATCGGCGCCGTCGTGCCGGCCATAGTCGACCACTTCGGCAGCCAGCCTGCCGGCCCGCTGGGCGTAGGGACGCAGCGTCTGGCGCGCGAACTCGGCACCGTGCGCACGGCCATAGTCCACCGCCTGCCGGGCTGCGCCGCCGGCGATGTCCCCGGCGTCATCGACGAAATGCGACAGGTGACCCCGCGCCACGTCGCGCACCGACTGCGTGCGCGCGCTCAGCCCGCGGGCGAGGCGGCGGGTATTGCGATCGTTCAGCCGTTCGAGCCAGGACATGACGCCGACCTCCATTTGCCGAGCCAACGCCCTGGCGGCATTGCAAGTTCCGTAAGGCCTTGCAGCCGGCGCAGCAGCGCCCATATCGGATTCATGTTCGAAGGGGCTCTCATGAACGGTGGCGATCAGCGGCTGGACCGCCAGTTCGACCTCATTGCCCGGCAAATCCCCGTCAGCGCCGGCTTTCTGCGCTGGGTTCGCCGGCCGGGCATGGCGCTCATCCGTATCCCGCTGGCGCTGCTGCTGATCCTGGGCGGAATCTTCAGTTTCCTGCCGATATTGGGGCTCTGGATGCTGCCGCTCGGCCTGCTGATGCTGGCGATCGACGTACCGCCGCTGCGCCGGCCAATCGGCAACGTCATGGTCCGCCTGCAGCGCTGGGTGTCGTTGCGGCGCAGGCGGATGCGCCGGCGCTGATCACTGGGCGTTGCAGCGCAGCACCTCCGACTTGAGATTGTTGCGGTCGAGATAGATCAGGTCGATGCCTTCGCCGGTCGGCGCGAAGATCGGCCGCATGCTGATCCGCTCTTTCGAGGTCTGGCCATTGGCCGAACAGCTCATGCTGGCGGTGTAGGTCCCGTCGCCATTGTCGCTGAAGCCGCTGATATCGCAGCCGCTGCCCGGACCTTCGAACCGCTTGGCCGAGATCTTCAGCACCTGGTCGCCGCAATTGGCGGGATCGAGCCCCCAGGTCCCGAACAGCGGCTTGAGGTCGTCGGCCTTGGCCGGCGTGCCGGTCGTCACCGGCGCCGCGGGGGCTTCGGACGAGACAGCGGGCGCGGGCACCGTGTTGTCGGCGACCGTTGACGACGACGAGGATGCAGGCGCGTTGTTCCCGCTGCTGCAGGCGGCGAGCACCAGCGCGGGAAGGATCAGGACGGCAAGACGGAACTGACGCATGAATCGGCCCTCATTTGGCGTGATCCTGCCAAATGGACGGCCGATGCGATAGTTCCGTGGTGATCAGCCGTCGGTGCGCCGCTTGCGATGCTCGCTCTCGTCATTGGCGCCCCGCTGGATCTCGCGGTGGCCATGCGACATCTGGTTTTCATCGCCCGGACCGGGTCCGGGATAGCGCATGGCCGCGTGCTTCAGCGTCTCGTCGGTCAAGGGTGCGTCGGTTCCCTTGGTGTTTTCCTGCTTGTTGATGATGCGCTGCTGCTGTTCATGCGTCTTGTGGCCCTGAACTTTCGGCGCCTTGCGCGGCTCGGTATCGGATTGCTGCATGGCCGGTCTCCTCGTGTCATGGACCGAACCCCTTGCTTTGGGATCAGTTCCCGCCGAGCAGCTTGATCAGCGCCCCAATGACCGGCCGCTGGCCCAGATGCAGCTTGCCGGCGGCCGTGTCGAGATCGAACCACGCTGCCCGGTCCACTTCCGGCACCGTGAGCTTGCGGCCGGAGCGCGGCGGCCAGTCGATTTCGATCGTGTTCGACTTCAGCGCGACCGGGTCGAAATCCCCCTCGAGCGCATAGGCGACCACGGTCTTGCCGGCTGATTGCCTGAACGATCCGAGCGGTCGCAAGGCGCCGGGCGGCAGGAGGCCGACTTCCTCGGCAAATTCCCGCCGCGCCGCGGCCTCGTGGTCTTCGGCCGGGTCGGCGACGCCCTTCGGGATCGACCAGGCGGCGTCATCCTTTTTCGCCCAGAACGGTCCGCCCGGATGGACGAGGAGGACCTCGATCCCGGATTTGCCCTGCCGGTAGAGCAGGATACCGGCGGAAATCGTCGCCATCAGCGGCCCTCCACGATCGTTCGCCAGATCGACCATTCGCGGCGGGCATCCGCAAGCGCCCGATGGGCCGGCGGCTGCGCCTCAGCCTTCGCCCGCGCCGCCGCGATCAGCGTGGTCGCATCCCCGCTCCGAGCGTTCGCGGCTTCGATGAAGGCGACCTCCGTATCCTCGAGACGGATCAGGTGCCGCGGCCGGCCGGCCGCGCGGAGCAGCATCGACAGCCAGTGGCCGTCCCACGACGGCGCGCTGGCGAGCAGCCTGTGCGTCTGAGCCAGGTCGACGAGCCGGGCGCAGACGCTCTCGACCGCTTCGCCTCGTTCGATCAGGGTCCGGCGCGAGATGCCGTGAACGGCCGCTGCCTCGTCGTCCCATTCGGTCCAGTTGGGCGCCGGGTGGAGCAGATGGCTTTCGCCCTGTCCGCTCTCGTCGATCCAGCCGATTTCCACCGGGTAGCTCTGCTTGCTGAGCGAGGACGCCTCGAAGTCCAGGAAGAGATAGGGCACCGCTAGTCGCTTTCCGGCCGGACGGTCTCGACCGCGAGGGTGCCGGCCGGCAATGGCCGCAGCAACTCGTCCTGCGGCCGGGTCAGGAACAGCCACGCCGCCCAGTCGCGCGGGTGCAGGACGCAGACCTGCCGGTCGTGGTAGGGCGCGATGTCCGGCCCCGGTGCCGTGGTCAGCATGGTGAAGCTCAGGCTGCCGTCTTCGGCCTCCGACCAGAGGCCGGCAATGCCCATCACCGGCGAATCGGCGAGGCTGAAGCGATGCTTGGCCTTGGGATATTTGCTGCCGGTGAACTCGAAGAAGCCCGACAGCACGATCACGCAGCGGCGGCTGTCGGTGAAGTCGCGGCCGTCGGACTTGAAGTTGAAGACCGGCCCGGCCCTGGGCCGCGGCGGCGGCCAGCCGAAGCGCATCAGCGTGAGCCGGACACCGTTGCCCTCGGCCCGCAGGACCGAGCCCATGTCGCCGATCTTGACGTCGTCGGCCGCGGGCAGGTCGGACGCGGACTCCGCGTCCGGCGGGCTCAACTCCAGCGCCTTGATGGCGCGCTGGTAGTCGGCATAGCGGACATGCTGCTCATAATCGTTGCACATGGTCCGCCCGGCCGAGGATCAGTGCTTTGCCGCGATGTTGACCATCCACGGCACGCCGAACTTATCGGTCAACATGCCAAAACTGTCGCCCCACGGGGCTTTTTCGAGCGGCATGGCGATGGTGGCGCCGGCGCTCAGTTTGTCCCAGTAGCCCTTGAGGCTGGCCTCGTCGTCGCCCGACAGCGACACGGTTCCGTTGGGCCGCGGCGTTCCCATGCTGGCCGGCGTGTCCGAGGCCATCAGCCAGTAGCCGTTGGCGACCACGAGCTGGGAGTGCATCACCTTGTCCTTCTCGGAGGGGTCCTTGGCCATGTTGCCCTCGCCGAAGGTCGAGATCGTCAGCTCGCCGCCGAAGACGGTCTTGTAGAAGTCCATCGCGGCGCGGGCATTGTCCTTGAAGCTCAAGTATGGATTGAGACGGCTTGCCATGATCGCTCCTCCTGTCGGGGAGGAAACCTAACAGCCTACTGTGGCCGCCGATAGGCAGGCCGGACGCCGACTACGCCGGCTGCAGCGCCGTCGGCTCGTCCTGCCGGCGCGTCGGGCGCGGGAAGGCCAGGGCCATGAACGCCGCCGCGAGCCCGATCGCGGCCGAGGCGATGTAGAGCCAGTGGTAGGTGCCGAAGGTATCGAACAGCCAGCCGCCGCCGACCGGACCGAAGGCCATGCCGATGCTCGAGGTCATGGTCATGGCGCCCAGCACCGTGCCCATCACCTCCTGGCGGAAATAGTCGCGTGCCAGGATCGAGTAGAGCGGCATGACCCCGCCATAGGCCGTGCCCAGCACCAGGGCGCGGATGTAGAAATCGGGCAGCCCCGACACGAAGATGTAGCTGTAAATACCCACCGCCTGGAGCAGGAGACCGGCGACGACGACGCGCTTGACCCCGAGACGGTCGCCCGCAATGCCGAAGATCAGCCGGCCGAAGAGGCCTGCCACGCCCTCGACGCTGTAGATGCTGGCCGCCGCGAGCGAGGTCGCGCCGCACAGCTCCGCATAGCTCACGGTGTGGAAGATCGGACCCGAATGGGCGGCGCAGCAGAGGAAGAAGGTCGCCGCCAGCACGATGAATTGCGGCGTACGCAGCGCCGCCCAGGCCGACGATCCCGCCGGCCTGGACGATGCGGGGGCCGTGCCCGCCGGCTGGGCCCCGGGCTGGACCGGGGCGTTGCGGATGAGGAGCGCGGTGGGCAACACGACGAGCGTCACGCCGATGGCGATCGCCAGCATCGCGGTGCGCCAGCCGTAGAGGCCGATGAGGTAGCTCGCGAGCGGCGTCATCACCATGGGCGCGACGCCCCCGCCGACCGAGACCAGCGACACGGCGAGACTGCGATGCTTGTCGAACCAGCCGACGGTCGCGGCGATCAGCGGGGCGAAGAACGCGCCGACCGAGCCGCAGGCGAGCCCGCCATAGGCGAGCTGGAACACCACGAGATTGGTGGCGCGGCTGGCGATGATCAGGCCGGCGCCGAGCAGCAGCGCGGCGATCAGCACCACCGGCCGGGCGCCGATGCGGTCGCTCAGCGCGCCCCAGAAGAAGCCGCCCACGCCCATCACCACAAAGCCGATGGTCATGGCCGCCGAAATGCCGGCCCGGCTCCACTCGGTGTCGTCGGCGATCGGCGCCAGGTAGACCGGCAGGGCGAACATCGCCCCCATCGCCACACAGGTGATCAGCGCCCCCGCCGCCACGATGACCCAGCCATATCGCGAATTCATGATCGTGCTCCCCAGACCGCCATTTTGCCTTCTTGACGAGCGGCGGGGAAGGAAATCGACATTGCGCGCGCAGAATTTTTGGCGAGCGGAAGCGTCGGCCGGCCAGCGCCGGCGGCACGAGGGGAAGACAACCGCCCCCACAAGGGCGGCGCGGCGGGACGAAAGTCCGTGCCGGTATTCGGCGTGTAAGTGGGACTGCCGTCCCGCCACGCTGCCGGGGGGTCATGATCGCGCGCATCCGCCGGCTCGATGAGCCATGGACTGAGCGCCCGAAAGGCCGGAGCGGCCGCCATCGCCGGCGGTGAAGCTCCGTTCGGGAACGGGGCAATCCGTTCCCAGCCCCGGACGTGGCCCGGCAACAGGCCCCAGCCGATGCGCCGTCCACGAAGGCGGAACGACTTCCGCCTTCCCCGGCCCCGCGCCGCGACCCGTTCGTCGCGATCCGCCCGTTTGCGGCGCAGTGGAATGAATATAAGGCCGCTCAAACAGAGGGGGATAAGTTTTTTGATTTCGACGATTTCGGCAAGCGGCGCAGGCTCTTGGCAGCGGCGGGGCCTGTCGGTTGCGAGGGTTTCTTCGCCGCAATTTGTGGTGCACAAAGGTACCATTGGGCTGAGGAGGTCTTCCCAGATGTTTGAGGAATTCAAAAAGTTCGCCCTCAGGGGCAATGTCGTCGACCTGGCGGTCGGCGTCATCATCGGCGCCGCGTTCGGTGCCATCGTCACGTCGCTGGTCAGCGACATCATCATGCCGATCATCGGTGCGATCACCGGCGGCCTTGATTTCTCCAACTATTATCTGCCGCTCTCGTCCAAGGTGCAGGCGGGCCTGGCCTATGTCGACGCCAAGAAGGCCGGCGCCGTGCTCGGCTATGGCAACTTCATCACGGTGGCGATCAACTTCATCATCATCGCCTTCGTGCTGTTCCTGGTGATCCGCGGCATCAACCGGCTGACGACGCGCAACAAGCAGCCCGCCACCCCGGCCGC
>Ga0068856_100007258_pt1 | contig 10809 bp, 7 predicted proteins | sample KBSCornC62_FD_66595 | JGI IMG/M metagenome (GOLD analysis project Ga0068856, IMG submission 66595) | Corn rhizosphere microbial communities from Kellogg Biological Station, Michigan, USA - KBS Corn C6-2 | ecosystem: Host-associated > Plants > Roots > Rhizosphere > Soil ... | reverse complement strand
TTTCAATGCAGCAGCGCTCATCCGCCGGAGTCACCGGCGCCTATGCGATCGTGACATGCCTCTTCTTCGCCTGGGGTTTCATTACCTCCCTAGTCGATCCGCTGGTCGCAGCCGTCAAAGGAGTGTTCCACCTCTCCGATCTTGAAGCGCAGCTTTCCGCCTTTGCCTTCTTCATTGCTTACGGAGTGATGAGCCTGCCCGGAGCGGTCATCCTTTCGCGGATCAAATCGGTGCCGAGCGTAATCCTGTCACTCGGTATGATGGTCGTTGGCTGCCTGATTATGCTGCTTGCGGCGAATATGGCAATTTACCCGATCGTGCTTCTCGGGCTGTTCGTGCTGGCGAGCGGAATTACGGTGCTGCAGGTTGCCGCCAACCCGCTTTCAGCCGCGCTCGGGTCACCACAGCGAAGCCATTTCCGGCTGACATTCAGCCAGGCGTTCAACAGCCTCGGCACCTTCATCGGTCCGTATCTCGGCGCCACACTGTTTCTGAAAGGTGTCGAGGTGAAGGAGGGCACCGTGAACACAGCGGCCGTCCGCGCCGCGTCACTGGCCGGAATCGATCGCGCCTTCTTCTGGATCGCCGGGCTGATAATCCTGATCGCGATCATGATCTGGGCCTCGCGTCAGCTGATCAGCGCGTCGGCGCCGCCGCCGCAGCACGAGACCGCGCAAGTCGGCATTGCCGCGACCATTGCCGAGGCGGTTGCTTCGCCTTGGGCTCTGTTCGGCGGCCTCGCGATCTTCCTTTATGTCGGCGCCGAAGTGTCGATCGGAACCCAGATGGCGCTGTTCCTCAACAGCACGAAAGTGTGGGACGTAACTCTCGAATCCGCAGGTAAATATGTGAGCCTCTATTGGGGCGGCGCCATGGTCGGACGGCTGGTTGGATCGGCCCTGCTGACGCGAGTGCCAGCACCTCGGCTGCTGGCCGTTTTTACCGGGATTGCCTGCCTACTGTGCCTGTTCGTCTTTTCCGTGGGCGGAATCTCCGGCGGCTGGGCGGCGCTGTCGATCGGCCTCTTCAACTCGATCATGTTCCCGGTGATCTTCACCATCACCCTCGAGCGCTCGACAGCCTCGGAGGAATCCACCTCCGGCTTCCTGTGCTTCTCGATCGTCGGTGGCGCACTGATGCCGCTGCTGGTTGGACTGGTCTCCGGACACACGAGCTATGTGACCGCCTTCGTCGTCCCGGCGATCTGCTATGCGATCCTGTTCGCCTTCGCGCTCGCCGCTCACCGTGCGCGGACCCACTTGCGCGATGAGCCGGCGGTCGCCACGATCCACTAGAGTTCATGTCCGACTTCGCTGACCTGTTCCGGCTCGCCCCGGCGCCAAGGCTGACTATCGAAATGGTCGGGGGGAAGTTCCCCGTGGTGCTGGTCGACGGATTTTACGAGCGGCCGGATGATATCCGGGCGGCGGCGCTCACCCTGCCGTTTCGAAAGCCGGCGCATCAGCCTTACCCCGGAAAGCTCGCCCAGATCCCAGCCAACCCTTCGCTTCGGCAGGCGGTGGAGAGCGTTGCGGGTTACGCGAACACTGAATTCCTGCCGCGCGCGCCGATCCGGCAGCGAGGAAACCTGGTCACGTCGCTTCGCGTTGCCGACAGCGATTTTGCGGTGGTCGACATGCATCCCGACGAACTGCAGCCTGTCCAGCGCAAGCCGCATGTCGACCCGGTGCCGGTGTTCGGGCTGGTCTATCTGAACCACGAGGATCGCGGCGGCACACTGTTCTTCCAGCAGATTGCCGAGGAGCCGGAGGAGGTGGGGCCGGGTTATCAGACCCAAAGCAACGAGCATTTCGAACTGCTCGGGAAAATAGAAGCCAGGTTCAACCGGCTCGCGATCTACCCCGGCTTCGTGCTTCATTCCGGAGAGATCGCGGGCGACTGGATCAAAGGCGAGGAGCGCTTCATCAATCCGCGCCTGACCCAGCGTTTCGTCTTCCTGCCGTGAAAGGTTCCTCTAAGCGGCGAGGCGCTGGCGGATATAATCGCTTGCGAGCGGTAGCCGAAGCGCCGTCTCCTCGTACCCACGTCGCAGATCGGTCATCGCCCGAATGAGTTCGGCGTCGGGGAGCGCATCGACGAGCGGATCGTAGGATTTTGGAATGATCTGCTGGCCGAGCATCACCGCGACCCAGCTGGGCAGCTCGAATAGCTCGTCGTTGTAGCGGAAGACGCGTCCATGTTCGCGAAACAGCGCGATCTTATGTTCGAGGCTGTCCGGGATCGTCATCTCGCGCACATGATCCCAGAACGGCCCTGTCCGCTCCGTCGCCTTGTAATGAAGGATGATGAAGTCGCGGATCGGATCGTAGACGTTCGCCATGTGTCGATTGTATTCGTCGCGTTCTACCGGCGAGATCCCGTCACCGGGGAAGAGGCTCAACAGTTTCTGGATACCGTGCTGGACCAGGTGGATGCTGGTCGACTCCAGCGGTTCGAGGAAGCCGCTCGAAAGGCCGAGAGCGACGACGTTGGCCTCCCATGACTTTCGCCGCCGTCCCGCCTTGAAGCGAAGCCGGTTGGGTTGGCCAATGGGCTTGCTTTCGAGCGAATCCAGCAGAACTTTTTCTGCATCATCGTCCGATATGTGGGCGCTGGAATAAACATGGCCGTTGCCACTTCGGTGCTGCAGCGGAATCCGCCATTGCCATCCGTACTCCCCCGCGATCGCGCGGGTGAAAGGGAGAAGCGGGGACGTAGGTTCAGTTGGGACTGCAATCGCCCGGTCGCACGGCAGCCAGTGCGACCAGTCTTCGAACTCAACGCCCAGCTTTTGACCAAGCAGGAGGCTACGGAAGCCGGAGCAATCGATGAACAGGTCGCCGCGGAGCCGGCGGTCATCGTCGAGATTGACGGCGGTGATGAAGCCGGTCTCGACGTCCTGTTCGACGTCGACGATCTTGCCTTCGATCCGCTCCGCCCCATGCTGTTCGGCAAAGCGCCGGAGGAAGCGGCCATAGGCGGAAGCATCGAAATGATAGGCGTAAGCGAGCTGCGACAGCGGGCTTTGCGGATCGGACGACGAGTGGGCGAAGCGGTGGTTGTACGCGGCGGTCGCCGACATCGAGTAGGCCGCGAGGGGACCGACGCGCGGGTCCGTCCGGTGCTTCAGCCAGCATTGGTAGAGCGAGACTCCGTTCAGCGGTCGGCCGATGTGGCCGAACTGGTGGAAGTAGCTGTCGCTTCCGTCCACCCAGCCGGTGAACTCGATCCCGAGCTTGAAGGTGGCGTTGGTCTCGCGCAGAAAATCGCTCTCGTCGATCCCGAGCTGGTGGTTGAACTCAAGGATCGGCGGGATCGTGGCCTCGCCGACCCCGACAGTGCCGATCGCTTCCGATTCAACAAGGACGATCCGGCGCCCCTTGCCGGCGAAACGCGCAAGCGCTGCGGCCGCCATCCACCCGGCCGTGCCGCCACCAACGATTACGATCCTCCGGATCGGTGCCTTACCCGCCATCCGGCCCCCCTAGGGCTTTTTTTCGGCGGAGGGGAGGGATTAGCGAGTCCTGTACGGCACCCAGTTGTTTAGGATGCAGACGGGGCCGGGGATGATTGCGCCCGGCTCGGCACCCCGGATTCGGTCACCGCGGCAGAATTCGCCGCCGTGGCTCTCGGTGATGAGAACATTGGTGGGGTCGACGGCAGGGCACGGACCGGCGAGCCGGTTCACGTAGATTGTCCTGCCGTTTCCGTAAGCGATCGTCTGCGCATCGAGCACGTAGGGATGATCGCTCCCGAACTCTGAAACGCACTCTTGCGGCGGCCCCGCAACTCGCCCGGCCAGAGCCTGGGCCACTGCAGCTCCCGGGGGCTGCGGCTGCTGAGCGCAGCTTCCAAGCGCGATCGTGGCTACGGCGGGAACAAGGATTAGAGAGCGCATTTCGGGCCTCCTCTGCCTGCAACGCACATTGTTCGAGCATCGATCCGGGGAATTTTGAACCCCGGGACGGTGTCGAAATGAATTGACTGGTAATAGGAAAGCGGATGAGCCGGCGATGAATGGCCGGGCGGAAGCGGGAGCTTGGACAGGCTCTGCCAATAAGCGATCGATGCGTCTCGCCACCACCAGGCTTCGAGCACCTGCCGGTCGAGGTCGTTGCTGACTTGTGCGTAACGTTGCGGGTCGATGTAGGGACGCAAGCTGTTCCACGTCCGGCGGTTCTCTCCCACTTGCGCGACCCCGCGATCGTAGTGGACGATCAGCGAGTCCCAGAGCGATTGTCCGCTCCGGAGCCGTTGGGTCCATGGGAGGTGGTGGAAGAAGAGCAGGTATTTCTCGGGAACGGTGTTGGGCCCGGCGAATTCGTGGGCGACTGGCGGCGCATATTGATCGACGGCGTCGCTTCCGGTCTTCGTGCGATCGAACCCGATCCCGCCGCTGTTAGCGCTGTTGTAATAGCACGGATTCCAGCTTGGGAACGACAGGTTGCACGACCAGGGCGCCGGGCCATAATGATGGTCGTTCTGGAATTGGTGCACGAGCCCCAGCGGAGTCATGTAATCGACCACCGCTTCGCGCGAGTTCACCATTGTCGCGACGACCGGCTTCACGAGGCGAGGATCGTTCCCCCATGTCATCCGGGTCCATTCTGTCGCGATCTGCAGCGGCGACAGCGAAGGATTCCAGGCGAGCCGTCCGAAGGCGTACCAGTTCGCCTGGTTGAAGTTGGACCCCGTCCAGTTGCGATCACTGCCGATGTTCGCGACCCCCGCCATCGCCGTGACGGTGCTCTTCACCGGCCTTCCACAGCGCGGCGAGCAGGTGTCGGAATCGAGTGCTTCCGTCCACATCGGCGCAAGGAATACGATGCCGTCGTCCCCTCCAAGATATTCGCGAGTCAGTTGCACTTCCAATCCCACATGGGTCTCTGGCATTTGTCCAAACAACGGCGAAAAAGGTTCACGCGGCTGGAAGTCGATCGGCCCGTTCTTCACCTGGACGATGACGTTGTTGCGGAAGTGCCCATCCAGAGGCTTGAACTCGTCATAGGCCTGCTTGGCGCGATCCTCTTTGGTCGCGGAATAAACGAACGCCCGCCAGAAGACCGTGCCATCGTGCGGGGCAAGCGCATCGGCAATAACATTGGCACCGTCGGCCTGAGTGCGGTGGTAGTCCCACGGCCCCGGTTCGCCCTCGCTATTCGCCTTGACGACGAAGCCGCCGAAATCGGGGATCAGCCTGTAAAGGGAGTCAGCTTCGGAGCGCCACCAGGCTTTCACGGCCGGGTCCATAGGGTCAGCGGTCTTGAGGTGACCGACCTCGACCGGGCTACTGAACCGGACCGACAAGTAAACGCGGACTCCGTAAGGCCGAAGGGCGTTGGCGAGAGCGGCGACCTTCGCCAGATATTCAGGCGACAGGATTTTGGGATCGGCGTTCACGTTGTTGAGGACGGCTCCGTTGATTCCGACGGATGCGTCCGCGCGGGCATAGTCGATGTAGCGTTGGTCGATCTTGGGAAGTGTCGCCCAGTCCCACAGCGACGGTCCGGCGTACCCGCGCTCGATCGTCCGATCGAGATTGTCCCAATGATCGAGAACGCGAAGCGCGTATCTTGGGGTCGAACGGATGCTCAGGTTCGCGAGGCTGTGACCGAGCTGAATCTCGCGGATGAGGGCAAAGGTGCCGTAGAGCACGCCCGCGCCGCTATTGCCCGTGACCACGATGGTGGGATTCGCATTCACCGCCACACTGCGGATCAGGTAGCCTTCGGCGCCCAATCCAGACGTGTCGAGATGGAGCCCTGGAAATTCGTGCTTCAGGTCGGCCGACGTGCCCAGGATGACCTCGCCGGCACTTTGCTCGATCGCGGCATTAGGTACGATGTTGAGGAGAGCGGCCACCGCGCCGTTGAACTCGCGCGCTGCAGCGACGATGCGAGCATCATGACTGTAAGCGGACGCGCCTTCGACGTAACGATGCTCTCGCGCGGCGGCAGCAGCCGGTAGCGGGCGATACCGAAGCCAGAGGTCGTGACCGTCCTCCGCATTAGCCTCGGCGAACAGTGAAAACACAAGAGCGAAGAAAAGCGCAAAAGCGCGCATATCACCTCCCCAAAACGCATTGAGCAGCCGGATTCAGGCTGTTAGCGCTATCACAGCTCTTTGGGGAGGAGTCGTGTCAATGTTGAGCCGAACAGCTTCGCGCGTCGCCACGACCGAACGCGGGAACGCGGTGCTCTCTCATTGCGAATTTCGCCCCAAGCCGCTGAGGCAGGCCGTCGCCGATGCGTTCTTAAAGGCAGGGCAGACTTCGCCCGGGGGAGAAGATTGATGAAATTGGTTGTCGGGCTGCTGGCCTCGGCGGCGTTCGCTGCTGCGCCCGCGTTTGGGCAGAATCTGAAGCTTAACGGCAAGGGCTATTTCGCTGAGCCCGGCCTCAACGTGATGGTCTTCAACGATTACTATCCGGAAGGCCACCAGACGGGAGTGACGATCGTCCAGCACGGCACTCGGGTGGCGGCCAACGGCGACCTGAGACTAAGCCCGTCGCCCGGGCAGTGGTCGCCTGTCCCGAAGACGGTGATGCGCACCGTCGATCCCAAGGCCAACACGATCAGCCAGACGCTGGTTTATCCGAACCCCGACAGCAACGGCCACGGCTACAACCCGGTCTTCTATCCCGATCTCAATCTCAGCTACCGCGTTTCGGTCACTCCGCTGGCAGGCAACAGCTTTCGGATCCGGGTCGATCTCGACAAGCCTCTCCCGTCGGAATGGGTCGGACGGGTCGGCTTCAACCTCGAACTGTTCCCGGGCTTGTTGTTCGGCAAGAGCTGGCTGATGGATGGACAAGGCGGGATTTTCCGGCCGCAGCCGCAAGGTCCAATTGTGCTGAGCGGAACCGGGGCGCCGGTCGACGTGCCGCTCAACGTGCAAGCGAACGGGCCGGCGCCGTCGCCGAACGACGAGCCGCTGTCTGCGCCGCTCGCGACTGGGCGAATTCTTGTCGTCGCGCCCGAAAGCCCGCAACAGCGCCTTCGCATCGAGAGCCGGACCGGCGAGCTCCAGCTGCTCGACGGCCGATCCAATCATAACAACGGGTGGTTCATCGTTCGCGGGCTGATCCCGGCCGGAGCATCCAGCGATGCGCTGGAGTGGGTGGTCACTCCTAACGTCATCTCCGGATGGAAATCGCCGCCCGTCATCCAGGTGTCGCAGCTCGGCTACGCGCCCGCACAGCCCAAGGAAGCGATCATCGAGACCGATCCGGCCGACACTTCGATCAAGCCGATCGAGATCGACCGGGTGACTCCGACAGGCGAGGAGAAGGTGCTGTCGGGGGCCCCGGTCAAATGGGGCGACTTTCTTCGCTACGGCTATTACCGCTTCGATTTCTCGAAGGTGACGCAGCCGGGGATGTACGTCGTTCGATATGGCGGCTTGACGTCGCAGCCGTTTCGAATCGCGTCCGACGTTTATGCAAGTGCGTGGGAGCCGACGCTCGATTATTATCTCCCCGTCCAGATGTGCCACATGCGCGTGAACGAGAAATACCGGGTGTGGCACGGGCTCGACCACATGGACGATGCGGTGATGGCGCCGGCTCCGATCAACCATTTCGACGGCTGGAAACAGGGGCCGAGCACGCTCACGAAGTTCAAGCCAGGCGAGCACATCCCGGGAATGGACCAGGGCGGCTGGCATGACGCCGGCGATTACGATGTCGTTCTGAAATCGCAGATCGGGACCATCTGGCTGCTGTCGAAAATGGTTGAGGAGTTCGGGCTCAACTACGACGCCACGACGATCGACGAGCAGGATCACGTGGTCGAAATCCATGATCCCGACGGCAAGAATGACGCCGTCCAGCAGATCGAGCACGGCCTTCTGACGGTATTGGCGGGCTATCGCGCGATGGGCGTTTTTGCTTCCGACATCATCGATCCGGACCTCCGGCAATATGCAATGTTGGGCGAAGCAGCCAACCAGACGGACGGCATCGTCGGAGCGCCGGTTGCGGGACTTGGGCTGGACAACAACGGGCATCCGATCCCGACCGATGATCGCTGGGTGTTCACGACCGACGATCCGGATACCGAGTTGACGGTGGCGGCGGGGCTGGCAACCGCCTCCCGCGTGATCCGCTCGTCCGATCCCGCGATGGCGACGGAAGCGCTGTCGACGGCGCGGAGGGTATTCGGCCGCTCATTTGCGAAGGCGACGTCAACATCGGCGAAGGTGTTCGCGCTTTCCGAGCTGATCGGGACAACGGACGATCCAAAGCTGGTAGCACAGCTCGTCTCGATGGAGCCGCAGATCCTCGGCGATATCGAGAATAGCGCCTGGCATATCGCGCCGATTCTCGACCGTATCCCGGATGCCGGTTTCAAGCAGAGGCTGGGCGCTGCGGTCGCGGCGTACCAGGCCAAGCTCAACGGCAGCGCGAAGACGGACTCGCCCTACGGAGTGCCGTACAAGCCGGATATCTGGGGTGCGGGCTGGACGATCCAGGAGCGGGGCGTCCGCCAATATTTTTTCCACAAGGGCTGGCCGCAAGCGACCTCGACGGAAAGCTATATAAACGCGCTGAACTTCGACCTTGGCGTTCACCCGGGCGAGAACAATGAGAGCTTCGTCAGCGGGGTGGGGTCGAAGTCGGCAACGATCGCCTACGGCTTCAACCGCGCCGACTGGTCGTACATTCCCGGCGGGGTGGTTTCCGGCACCGCGCTCATTCGCCCCGACTTGCCCGAATTCAAGGAATGGCCGTTCTTCTGGCAGCAGCGCGAATATGTCATGGGCGGCGGAGCCACCAATTTCATGTTCCTCGCGCTCGCCGCCGACCGGCTGTACGACAAAGGCGCGCCACAGGAGACCAAATGAGACCCGAGCAATATATGCCCGATATTGATCGCTACGATGGACGGATGCCATACCGGCGGTGCGGGCGGAGCGGGCTCGGCCTGCCGGCGATCTCGCTCGGGCTGTGGCAGAATTTCGGCGGTGCGGATGTCTTCGAAACGGGGAGATCCATCCTTCGACGAGCGTTCGATCTCGGCGTCAATCACTTCGATCTCGCCAACAATTACGGGCCTCCATACGGCTCGGCCGAGGAGAATTTCGGTCGGGTCATGGCGGCCGATTTCCGTCCCTATCGCGATGAACTGATTATCTCGACCAAGGCCGGATACGACATGTGGCCGGGCCCGTACGGGATCGGCGGTTCGCGCAAATATCTGCTCGCCAGCCTCGACCAGAGCCTGAAGCGGATGGGGCTCGATTATGTCGACATCTTCTATTCTCATCGCGTCGACCCGACCACTCCGCTCGAGGAGACCATGGGCGCGCTGGTTCAGGCGCACCGTCAGGGAAAGGCGCTGTACGTCGGGATTTCCTCTTACTCGCCGGAGCTTACCAGACAGGCTTACGACATCCTAACGAGCGAGGGCGTGCGGCTGCTGATTCACCAGCCAAGCTATTCGCTGCTCAACCGATGGATCGAGGAGGGGTTGTTGGAGACACTGGGCGATCTGGGCGTCGGCTGCATCGCTTTTTCGCCGCTTGCGCAGGGGCTGCTGACGAACAAATATCTGGGAGGCGTTCCGGAAGAAGCGCGAGCGGCCAAGGAGGGGTCCTTCTCAAGCGCGATGCTCACCGAGGAAACGCTCACCCACGTGCGCGCCCTCAACGACCTGGCGAAGGAGCGAGGTCAGACTCTGGCGCAGATGGCGATCGCGTGGGTTCTTCGCGATTTGCGCGTGACGTCGGCGTTGATCGGAGCTCGCACCGTCCAGCAGCTCGAGGATTCTCTCGCGGCCGTCCACAACCTCGATTTCGGCGACGAAGAGCTTCAACGGATCGACCGTTTCGCAACCGATGCCGGGATAAACATCTGGCAGCGGTCGTCGGTCATCAAGGAGATCGACTGATGCGTGCACTCATTGCTGCAGGAGTCGCGATGCTGCTCGCGTCGTGCGCCGCAGCACCGCCGCCCATACCAGCTGCGCCGCAGCCTGAGATCGCGATCACGATCGACGACCTGCCGGTTCACGCGCCTTTCCCGCCCGGCGTGACTCCAAACCAGGTGAACGATCAGATGATCGCGGCGCTGAAGGCCGGCGGAGTGCCGGTGATCGGATTCGTGAACGGAATAGGCGTCGAGCAGCATCCGGAGACGATCCAGGCGCTCCGCGACTGGCGCGCCGCAGGGTTCGTCCTCGGCAACCACACATGGTCTCATCCTTCGCTGAGCAAGCTCACGCTCGCACAATTCGAGGACGAACTGACGAAGAACGAACCGCTGCTAGCGCCGCTCGACGGCAACACCGACTGGCGGTGGTTCCGCTACCCGTTTCTCGACGAGGGCAAGGACGAAGCGCAGAATGTCGCGGCGCGGAAAATCCTGGCCAAGCACGGCTACCGCATTGCCGACGTGACGACCGGCTGGGGCGACTGGGCCTTCACCGGCGCCTGGGCGCGCTGCCATGCCGCAGGGAACGCCGCCGCAGTCGCCGAACTCGAGCGAATGTACATGGAGGCGGCGCGGGAGAGCATCCCCGAAGCGCGGGAAACAGCCCACGCGCTTTACGGCCGCGATATCCCGTACGTCCTGCTGATGCACGTCAGCGCGATGAGCGCGCACATGATGCCGCAAGTCATCCGGATGTACCGCGACGCAGGCTTTCGTTTCGTCAGCATCGCTCAGGCGGAGAGCGATCCGGTCTACCGCGCAGACGTCGACCTGTCGCTCCCGCCCCGCCCGTCCGATGCGCAGCTGGCGAAAGAAAAAGGCGTGAAGGTGCCGCAGCAGGCGGATTTGCAGCCGAAGCTGAACGCAATGTGCCCCGA
>Ga0068856_100007254_pt1 | contig 10812 bp, 8 predicted proteins | sample KBSCornC62_FD_66595 | JGI IMG/M metagenome (GOLD analysis project Ga0068856, IMG submission 66595) | Corn rhizosphere microbial communities from Kellogg Biological Station, Michigan, USA - KBS Corn C6-2 | ecosystem: Host-associated > Plants > Roots > Rhizosphere > Soil ... | reverse complement strand
GACGAACGCGCCAGCGGCTTTATTTTGACTACGCAAAGCGTCGGCCTGTGCAGTCAAACCGAGATGGTCATAAACCGTGACGAGCAGATCGCTGCCGATGGCGACGTTGCTGCCGTGACTCGTCGGTTCGAGCAGGTTTTTGGCGTCGCTCCAGCGGTTTTGCGCGCTGCCGATTCGCGCAAGGCCCAGGCGGGCGTAGGCGTTATCTGGATCTTGCTTCAGCACCGCCTCGTACTCGGCGTTCGCTTCATCGGTGCGGTTTAATTTTAGCAGCGCATCCGCTAAATGGATACGGAGCGGCAGGTATTTCGCGTCGAGTTTTTCGGCAAAACGCCAAAGTAGGACGGCGTCGGACGATTCACCATAATTTGCCACCAGCATCGCCCAACGATGCAGCCACTGAGGATTGTGTGAATCCGCCCGGACGAGCGCTCGATAGCAGCGAATCGCCTCGGGATAGAACCCGTTTGCATGATAAAGCTCACTGAGTTCAGCGATCCCTTCCTGTCGATCCGGGCCATTCTTCGCCAGGTCTTCGGCTGCCGCAAGGCGGTTCACGAATTCAGGAGGAAAACGACTCAGGTCGGGACGGGCAGGAATCGCGCTGCGAAGCACCTCCCGGCGTTCGCTCGCGTTTTGCCAAACTAGTCCCCCTCCGGCGGCGGCGCCGAGGATCGCAACTGCGGAAACAATACTGAGGAGCTTCCGATGCATCAACGATTGCCTCGTTGGCTAGAACGGAGTCCTTCAGCGCCGTTCGATGGAACGCGCGCCTCCTTCGAAACAAAGCTCTGATCGAAATCAATCACGTCGGATTTTTTCATGGTGAGCGCCGCCAGAGCGTGAGCCGCGACGGATTTCCGTAAGGAGGGTAGGCATGAAAAGCGCCGGTGATAATAGACACCCGTCCGGTGCCATCAAAATCGCCCGCGGCAATGGTGAGCAAATGAGTCGGCACGTGGGCGAGGACGTGCGGAGCGAAGGTTTGGTCACCATTATTCTTAAACCACATCAATGAAACCGCGTCTGGCTTTTCCCATTGGTTAAACGCGCTCACCGCGATCACATCCATCGTGCCATCGCCATCGAGGTCGACACATACGGGACTGTATGCGCCCGCGAGATCGCCGATGCGATGGTAGCGAAAAGAACCTCCGCCTGCATTTTCCAGCCATTGGACACCGTGCCACGGCCGGGGCCCGGGAATCGCGGCCGCGCCGAAACCGTCGCCATTGGTGAAAATCAAATCGGGGCGACCGTCGCGATTCAAATCACCGACGCTCATGCCGCTGCTGTCCCAATCTTCATTGGTCGATCCCCAGAGCACGCGGCTTTTGAAATTTCCGTGGCCGTCGTTTTCGAAGAGGTAAATCTCTTCCCATTGCTGTGAGACGAGCGCGGCGATATCCATGTGATGGTTGCCGGAAAAATCTGCGCACACGACATTGATCGTGCCTGACAAGTTGAGCAGATTATGACTCGCGAAAGTCCAAAGCCCCGTGCGCTCCATCCAGCGAATTTCGCCCTGGTCGTAGCCGAATTGACCGACCGCGAGATCGAGTTTTCCATCCCCGTTGAAATCGGCGGCGCGAACATCGGTGACGCGGGCGACATTTTCCAAAATCAGATGTGGCGTGAAGTGCTGATGCCCATCGTTCTCGAGAATAAAGAGCGACCCGATCTTGTCATTGTTCGGGTAAATGGCGGACATGCTCGCAACCAAAATGTCGAGATCACCGTCCCCATCGATATCGACTGCCTCCGCGTGGACAGGCGCGCGCATGTCGGTCGCGATCACTTGCTCATCGAATTTACCAGGGCTGATCTGACGCAGCCAGGAAATTTTGTTCTCACGCGCGTCGCAGACGATCAGGTCCATCCTCCCGTCGCGATCGAGATCCACGGCGCTGACGTGAGCGATCCACGGTTGGCCTGAAACGGGAAAGCCAACCGGCGTCGAGCGCAGGAAATTGAGATCCTCAATGGCGTGGCTTTCGGGCAAGTTGCCCAAGCTGGCCGGCACCTCGTCGCGATGGCAACCGCTGAAAAAAACCGCAAGCGTGGCAGACCCGGCGGCGAGGGTGGCGGATGTCGATCGGTTAAAACAACGACTCATGCAGCGGGCGTCGCGACGACGGAGGTGTTTTTGCGCAGCCGATTTCGGAGAAAAGAGGGCAAGAGTGCGCCGATGATTTGTTTCCAATATCGCCGATTGGCCCAGAGGTGAATGCCGCGCGCCTGAAACCGAGGAGCAACGGAATTGAATGTGCGCACGCGCCGATACGTTTGCTTGGCCTGAAACCAGCGAGATTGCTCGATCACCGAGATGTAACTGTTGCGGTGGCGACGCCACGACGCAAGGGGTTCGTCGACCGTGATCACTCGCCCGAGCAAGGGCGTGCACATCGCGATGCGCGTGTCGCACGCGAGCTGCGGGCAGACGGACATATCCAGTGGGAGGATACGCTGCAGAGCGGACCGAGCTACGACCATGGCCGAGGTCGGATAGAAAAAGTCGACGTCGTTTTGCGTGTAAGTGGCGGCTTTCGCGTCGGCGACGTGAAAACGTTCATCGCGATAATGCCCGATGGTTGCGCCAGTTTCGTCGATCAACGTGCAGGGCGATTGAGCCATCGAAATATCACTCTGTTGGCCGACCGCCTCCATCATCTTTTCGATTTTAGTCGGGTGAAAGATGTCATCGCCATCGAGGAGGAAAAGGAAATCCCCACGCGATTTGAGAAACGCTTGATAGACGGCATTCGATTGGCTCGCGCGACTGGGACGATTGTTGTCGTGGACACCCTCGATCAGGACGATCCGATCGCCGTAGCCGCGCAAAATGGCCAAGCTCCCGTCGGTGCTGCCATCATCGTAAACCACAACCTCGTCAGCCGAACGTGTCTGGTTGAGCGCAGACTCGATGCAAGCGCGCAGGTAGCGTTCGTTGTTGTAGTTGTTGACGAGTACGGAAGTGGAAAAGGGCATATCGGACAGGCCCGTCCTGGGTACAGGCGGGCGGGCGAAGCATCGGGATCGAACAATTACGAGCGGCCTTTGCGCATTAGCCAAGGCGATTTCATGCAAGCTGTGCTGGTGGCAGGCAAGGTGCAGTTGACGAGGCTCGGAACGGGGGACTTTGTTGGAAGCTTATGAGCAAGACCCCGACGATCATTCCTGGCCTGCGCAGTCCCTACGAAACCGTGGGCGGAATCTGCCACTTTGGGCGGATGTTGGACAAAATCCGCCTGCACGCGAAGAACCAGTTGCCGCCCGATTGGGTCTCGGCGATGGGCGCACCGAAAGGTTTCGATGGCGCGACCTGCACCTTTCTGCAGATTTCGCACGCGGACCTCCAGGCTGAAACGTTGAAAGGTGGAACCGATGAGGCGCTGTTAGCGTGGGCCTTTCAAAACGGTAAACGTCCCACCGAGCATGAAATCGAAGTGTGGAATGCGTTCATGATGAAACGCAGCTGGCGCGATAAATACACCGAGCGCCTTCACATCCGACTGCAGGAAGTGGGCCTTCCGGTCGGGCTCGTTGAAACCATGTTCGATTTCATCGAAGTCGACGAAGGTCGGAAGCCGCGATATTGACGTTACTGCCTAGCCGGCTGGTGGACACCTGGGTTTGTGCGCGGTCTTTCGAAACCGGAATCGTTCTCGCGGTTCGGCCGGTTCTCATGACCGCGTGCTCTAATGGTCGCACTTTTGAACCCCGAGATGCTTCGTTAAACCGTTGCGCCCGCATCCCGTTTTCTGCAAACGACAGAGCTACCCCATGACCATTCCTTTGCTTTCCCGTGCTCGGCGCCGTGTAGTGTCTTTCGGACTACAGACAGTGCTCGGTTTAACTGGCACCGCGTTTTCTTTGCACGCCGCTTCGACAAACGTGCAATGGCGGGAATACCTGGGCGGACCAGATCGCTCGCATTACTCGTTGGCCGATCAGATCACCGCCAAGAATGTCGATCAGTTGAAGGTCGCTTGGGAATATCACACCGGCGAGGTCGGTCAGATGCAGACAAATGCATTGATGATCGATGGTGTGCTTTATGGCATCACAGCGACGGGGTCGCCGTTCGCACTTGAGGCCAAAACGGGGCGTGAACTTTGGCGCTTTCACGATCCGGCGGATCAAGGGATCGATCGGGTGGTGCGCGGTCTAAGCTATTGGACCGACGGAAACGAGAAGCGGATTTTCTTTTCACGCGATTCTTGGCTTTGCGCGCTCGATGCGAAAACAGGCACGCTAATCGAATCGTTCGGTGAGCACGGTAAAACAAGTTTGCGCTCGGGACTCGGTGAGACCGCGGCCGGACGCTATGTGGTGTCGACAACGCCGGGCACCGTTTTCCACGACTTAATCGTGATGCCGACGCGCGTGGAAGAGTCGGAAGACGCCGCGCTGGGGTGGATCCAGGCATTCGACGTGCGCTCCGGTAAACTCGCCTGGGTTTTCCACACGATCCCTGTTCCCGGTGAACCCGGTTATGACACTTGGCCGAAGGATGCTTATACCAACTTCAATGTCGGCTCAGCCAACAATTGGCCCGGCACCGCGATCGATCGGAAACGCGGGATCCTCTATGTGCCGATCGGCTCGGCCAGCCCGGATTTCTGGGGTGGCAATCGGCTCGGCAAAAATGTTTACGCCAACTGCCTCCTCGCGCTCGACGCGACCACGGGCAAGCACCTCTGGCATTATCAATTCGTTCATCACGATATCTGGGACCGCGATCCGCCGGCACCGCCCAACTTAATCACAATTCACCGCGGCGGAAAAACCATCGATGCCGTTTCGCAAACGACCAAGCAAGGACTGGTCTTCGTTTTCGATCGCGTCACGGGTGAGCCGCTCTTTCCGATTGATGAAGTTTCGATGCCAGCGTCGACGATGGATGGCGAGAAAGCGTGGCCCACTCAGCCAATCCCGCGGGTGCCCGCGCCTTACGCGCGCCAGGACGTGACCGAAGCGGAGATCAATCCGTATTCGAAAAACCACGACGACCTCGTCGCGATGGTTCGGCAAAGCCAACACGGGCAGTTTGTGCCGTTCAGTTCGGAAAAACCGACCATTCTCCTTCCGGGTTTCGACGGAGGAGCCGAGTGGGGCGGCGCCGCATCTGATCCCGACGGAATCCTTTACGTGAACGAAACGGAAATGGCCTGGGTCGCCCAATTAATCGCGGAACCCAAGGCCGACGCTCTCGCCGCGATGACGCCCGGGCACCGTCTCTATGCGACGACATGCATCGGTTGCCACGGCCCCGATCGCGCGGGCAACCCGACCAGCGGTTATCCGTCGCTGAAAAATATCTCAGCGCGCCGAGACCGCGAATATATCAGCAAATTGCTCAAGACCGGGCGCGGCATGATGCCGGCGTTTCCCTGGCTCACCGCGATCGATCAGCAGAAACTCATCGATTTTCTTTTCGACACGGAGAAAACCGAGGGCAGTGGCGGTCAAGTCGCGACGTCACCCGAGGTCAATCGCAAGACGCCGTACAAGCTCGATGGATACGTGAAGTTCCTCGATGTCGAGGGCTACCCAGCGATCAAGCCACCATGGGGCACCCTAAACGCGATCGATCTCAACACCGGAAAATATCTCTGGAAAGTCACGCTGGGAGATTTCAAAGAGATCAGCGCGAAGAGTGGGACGCCGACGGGCACAGAGAATTATGGTGGTCCCGTGGTGACGAAGAGCGGATTGATCTTTATCGCCGCCACCAAGGACGGGATGTTCCGCGCCTTCGATAAACGCACCGGTAAAGTGCTTTGGGAAACCAAACTGCCTGCGGCGGGTTTCGCGACGCCGACCACCTACGAAATCGACGGCAAACAGTTCGTTGTGATCGCCTGCGGTGGGACAAAGTTGGATACGCCGACGGGGGACAGCTACGTGGCGTTTGCCTTGCCCTAACTCGCTGAACTTTTCGACCCGCCGAGCGCGTCGCTCCGCGCACCAAGGACGAGCATTGGCGCTAAGCAACCGTTTCTTTGAGCGGTATCGAAATCCTAAATACCGTTCCGTCTGGTCCGGTTTTTTCTAACGTCAATGATGCGCCAATCTGCCGCGCGAGCAACTGGCTGATCGCCAGTCCGAGCCCCGTTCCACCGGGACGTCCGCTCCGGCCCGGCTCGAAGAGGTGGGCGCGGATCCGTTCCGGAATGCCAGGGCCATGATCGATGACTTCGACGAACACCTCTTCGTTTGCCCGATGAAACACGACCGCAACCTCGCCGCCGGGAGGTGTGACAGTGAACGCATTCGCGACGAGATTGTTGATGATGAGGCAAAGCAGCCCTCCGCGATGAGAGTCCAGTCCGGCTTCAAAACCACCGGTTACGCTGAGTTTCAATCCGCGTTGCGCCGCTGGCTTCGCATTTCGTTGCGCCACGATCCCGACCAGATCGTGACCGGTTAACTCGTAAGTCGTCTGCGTGGCAACTTCACCCAACAGCGAAATGGTTTCCTGGATGATTTCTTGCATGTGCGCAGCGTAACCCGCCGCGATTTTCCAGGCTTCATCCTCGGTCGATGGCGCCGACCGATCTGAAACCACCGCTTTCAAACCAGTGAGCGATCCCTGCAATCCATGCAACAAATGCGAGGTGACTTGCCCGACTGCGGAAGCCTTGGCCGCGAGCGCGAGTTCGACATTCGCACGCAAAAGGCGCCGATTCCGCTCCGCGACGGCGGTTTGCGCGCGGACTAAAGCCAACGATGCCGCGGCGACCACGAGCGCGATAAGCGACACGCCAATTCCAAGAGTGGTGGCCGTTTGCCGCGTGATTCGATGTTCGATTTCAGACAGTTCTCCAGCGAGCACCTTGGCGTCGATGTAATAGCGGGCAAAACCCAGCGTCTTGTTCGGGTCGCGACCATGCAAAGGAATCGTCACTTCGAGCACCGGCCGGGAAGATGGCGCAACAGCGGCGTTAGGGAAATAACGCGCCATCGGAAAATCCGGAACGTACCGGCTGATCGATTCTTGTTTGAGGAGCCGAAGGTAGTCATCGAGCGCAAGCCGCGTGAACTGGAGCGTCTCCGGTTGAAAGGTCAGCGTGTGGCCTTCTGGGTCGAAGATGACGACCGCGAGCATGTTTTCCTGATCAGCACTTTCCAAAACCGCAGGAAGGAGATCCGGCGCGCTCATGGCTTCACGCTGTGCCAATTGATGCCACGCAACGGGGCGCAAGATCGCCGCGTCGCGATCGATCAAGGTCTGTTGCATCTCGGCGCGCAGTTCGGCGCGGTCGCGCACCACCAACCCGCAAAAAATCGCCGCGAGCAAAAGTCCGGTGACGACGGTGGCGATGGCTTTCAATCGGTATAAACAATAAGGCGCGACGGCTGCTCTGTACAGCCAATCGCGCCTTGGGGATTTTCGTCAGTTGATTTTACGGATCGACGTCGAAGACTTCGATCAGTCCCACGCCCGTGGCGTTGTTCACGCCGCTCACGATCGCGGTGTACGCACCGGGTTCCAAGGTCACGAGCAGGATCGAGTCCTTTGGATCGAGCGCAAAAGTGCCTTCCATATTACCGTGCGCTGCCACGATCTCAGTCTGGTTGGCGGCATCGGCCCAATCGTCGTTTTGGGCAATCGCATTTGGGCCGCTATAAAGCGTGAGCATCGGATTGCTCAGCACACCGGTCACTCCGAAGTTCGCCAATGTCGGGCCCGAAGCACGGATCATTAATCGCTTCGGCACGTTGCCGTTGATAATAAAGCCGGCGATCAGAACATTTGCACCCGTTCCGACTTGGGAGCGCGCCGAGATGTTGGTCAATCGAGGCTGGGCGGCGAATTCCGGTGACCCGGGAGCAGTCGAGTCCGTGTCAAAAACTTCGACCAAAGCCACGCCGGTTGTCGACCCGGCGCCGGTTACTTGCGCGGTATAACCGTTGGCCTGAAGCGGTGTGAGGAGAATGGAGTCTTTGGGATCCAGCGCGAAGGTTCCTTCCATTCCGCCGTTGAACGCCGTGATCAAATCTTGGTTGGCAGCTTGCTGCCAGGAATCGTTTTGAGCGATCACGCTCTGACCTTGATAGAGACTTAGCGACGGATCGGGCAATACACCCGTCACGCCGAAGTTGACGAGCGTCGGTCCGCTGGCCCGCACCATAATCGGTTTGTTGCCCGTGCCCGAAATGATGAATCCGGCAATCAACGTTTGCGACCCAGAGCCCGCTTGGCTGCGCACCGAGAGGTTGGAAATACGTCCCGGTTTCGGCGTGTCGACGACCAGCGTTGCAATCGAACTCGTGGCCGATCCGGTCGAGTTGCTCGCGGTGAGCGTATAATCACCCGCGTCGCCTGCGGCCACACTCTGAAGCATGAGCGTTGTGCTCGTGGCTCCGGGAATGGCTACACCGCCCTTGTTCCATTGATAAGTCAGTCCCGTTCCAGTCACGGTAGCGGCGAACAGCACGTCCGAGCCCGGTGCGCTTGTCTGGCTCACAGGTTCTTCGGTGAACGTGATCGCGGCGGCGACGGTGAGCGTCGCAGCGGTGCTCGTGGCCGAGCCTGCACCATTGGTGACGGTCACGGTATAGTCTCCGTTGTCGGTCGAGTGAACGTTGTTTAACGTCAATGTCGCGTTGGTAGCCCCAGCGATGGGGGTGCCGCCTTTCAGCCATTGATAAGAGGTGGCCCCAGTTGCGACAACGGTGAACGTCACGTTCGCGCCGATCGCCACGGATTGCGACGTGGGATTGGTCGTGATGCTCGGTGGAGACGCGCTGGTCACATTGACCGTGTAGGAAAATTGCGGGGATGCGATCCCACCAGCGCTACTAAATTGAAACGCGGTCATGTTCACCGTGTAACTCCCTGCGGCGGTCGGCGTACCTCGCAGATAGAGCGAGGTCGTATTCATTGTGCCCGACATGGTGGCGCCGCTCGTGCCCGTGGAGCTCGAGTAGAAGGCCATGCCCGGAGGCAACGATCCCCCCACCGTCCAGGATTCCGGAGCGGTCTGCGTGCCCAACACGCCGAATGCGACGCTCACGGAGGTGCCAGTCGAAGCGGCGAGTGGCGAGTTGGTGGTCGCGGTTAACGTGGTTGCGCCTGCAACCGTGTCGACCGCGCCCAGTGCTGCCGCCGCGGTGATCGTTGCTTTGAGGACGTTAACGGCTGGGGAACGGAAAATGGTGGCCGCAGTCGACGCGGCCATTTGGATGACAGGCGAGCGCTGTAGTAGCGCGATCAATACACCGGCGGGCAAATGCATCCACCGAGACAAACGTTGAAATGCGAGTGTGTGATTCATGACGTAAAAAATTTTAATTGCAGCCGCAACCGCTGCCTCCGACGCCGCGTCCACCGGACGCGCCCTCGCGCGAAAAATAGATGTGCTCGGACATCGCCGTCGCGACTTGATCCCGGTCCGGATTCATTTCGTAGCTCGCGAGCGCGCCGCGCTGCCAAGGTTGGACTTGCGTGCATCCGGAAAAGCCGAGCGCGCTGAGCACGAACAAGGTGGCGAAAAGTCGAGGTTTCATGGTGTTTCTTTCAGAAGTTGGTCGATCTCGTGACGAAGCTCGTCCGGCGTGTTGTCGTGGAAACCGACGTGCACGAAGCGCACGACGCCATGTCGATCGAGCAGGTAACTCGTCGGCATCGTCGGCACTTCAACCGTCGCAACGAGCTTTTGCGCGCTGTCGCGCACGGTGGAAAAAGTGGGTTTAAACCGACGGATAAACTGCGCGTAATTGGCCGCGCTTTCGTCGATGCTGACGCCGATGATCGCGACGTCCGCGCCGTATTGTCCGCGCAGTTTCGAGAGCGCAGGAAACGACGCGCGGCAAGGCACGCACCACGACGCCCAGAAATCAACGAGGGTCACTTTACCCTGATATGAAGGAAGAGATCCTTCGTAGGAAAATTGGCCGAGGGTCGGAAATGGTGCGCCGGTCTCGACTCGCGCGTGCGCGGCTGGCGTGAGCAATACGCCAACGGCGGCGAGCGTCGCCACGGTGAAGGCTTGGCGCAACACATCGGTTAGGGGATCACGAAGAAACCACATATTGAAAAAAGTTTCGGGTTTGGTGGCGGGCATGCTGAGTCACGATCAGTCCTTCGGCCTGCATGCTGTTTTGGATCAGGCTGAGTCCTCCGCGGGGACCGAGAATGAAAGCCGTGGTGGAGAGGATTCCGGCCTGCAAACAGGAGGGAGCGATTACAGTGGTTTGGACGCATCCGTTCGCGACGGGCTCGCCGGTGCGAGGATCGATGATATGACCGAAACGCCGACCTCCCGCGGAAAAGTTGCGCAAGTAATCGCCTGATGAAGCCACGGCGCGATCGAGCAAGGCGATACTCCCGCGGTGTGTGCCCGGATGGTCGGGATCTTCGAGACCGATATGCCACGCGGGCTTTCCCAATGGAGCCCCCCACGCGCGGACATCGTGGCCGAAATCGATCAAGCCGCTTTCGATTTCGTGCTCGCGGGCCAGATCAATCACCGCATCAACCGCGTATTCTTTGCCCCAGCCACCGAGGTCGATCGACATGCCTTCCAGCGGTAGAAAGACGAAGCCGACTCGCCGCTGTACTTTTCCCCAACCAACTTTCGCGCGCGCCGCCTCGATCGCATCGCGCTGCGGAATTTGCGGCGAAGGCGCGCGATAATTCCAGAGCCGCATCAACGGAAGCGCGGTCACGTCGAGTATTCCCTCCGTCATGCGCCAGATGGCCGCGCAGACGTCGAGAATGCGTTCCATTTCCCCATCGATCGCTACCTCGCGTTTTCCGGCAGCGTCGTTGATGCGGCTGATTTCACTCTGGGGTCGAAAACG
>Ga0068856_100007242_pt1 | contig 10823 bp, 6 predicted proteins | sample KBSCornC62_FD_66595 | JGI IMG/M metagenome (GOLD analysis project Ga0068856, IMG submission 66595) | Corn rhizosphere microbial communities from Kellogg Biological Station, Michigan, USA - KBS Corn C6-2 | ecosystem: Host-associated > Plants > Roots > Rhizosphere > Soil ... | reverse complement strand
GTTCGTTCAGCAGGTTCAACGCGTGCTGGTCGCGATAGCTGCTGAAAGTGCCGCGAATCATGGCAAGGAAACCCCTCCATGAACCGAAGCCATCGATCACCGCGGGAGCTTCATATCCGCAACTCACCATGCAGTTGGCGCATTTGGGATTTCCGCTGGGAACGCCGTAGTCATCCCAGTTCGTTGTTTCGAGAAGTTCTTTGTAGGTTTCGGTATAACCGTCCTGCAGCAGGTAGCATGGTTTTTGCCACCCGAAGATGTTGTATGCCGGCATGCCCCATGGGATGCAATCGTAATTCCTATCACCCATCAGGAACTCAAGGAACAGCGGCGACATATTGAATTTCCAGTTTGGCTTCCGGTTCGACAAGATGGCGCGGAACAGTTTGCGCACGCGGGCGCGGCCCATGAAGTGCGTCTGATCGGGAGCCTTCTCGTAGCTGTAGCCCGGTGACAGCACAATCCCTTCAACGCCCATCCCCATCACTTCATCAAAGAAGGCGCGCACGCTGTTGGGATCGGTGCCGTCGAAGAAGGTGGCGTTTGTGGTCACGCGAAAACCGCGCTTTACCGCTTCCTTGATGCCTTCTACCGCGATATCCCATCCTCCTTCGCGGCAAACGGAATAGTCGTGGTGCTCGCGCTGACCGTCAAGATGCACTGAGAACGTGAGGTACTTGGACGGCGTAAACTCCGGCAGCCTGCGCTTGAGTTCAAGCGCGTTGGTGCAGAGATAGATGTACTTCTTGCGCGCGATGAGACCGTTGACGATCTCCACAATCTGCGGGTGCAGCAACGGCTCACCGCCTGGGATCGACACCATCGGTGCGCCGCATTCATCCACGGCCTTGAAGCATTCCTCGGGGGTCAACTGCTTTTTCAGAATATGCGGCGGATACTGAACCTTACCGCAGCCGGCGCATGCCAGGTTGCAGCGAAAGAGCGGCTCAAGCATAAGCACAAGCGGGTAACGCTTGGTGCCTGAAAGCTGCTTCTTCAGCACATAAGTCGACACCGTCCACATCTGGGAGATAGGAATTGCCATCCTGGGTTAACCTCCAGCGCCGTTAGCGGCGCGCTCCATTGCCCGGTGATAGCCCGTAAGCGCCATCAGCGGAAAGTATTGACGATACATTGTGTAGGCCAGGTAAAAAACCTTGGGAAAACCAGTGCCCGTGATGATGCTTTGGCGCGTTGCGCCTTCACCCATTGACTCGTCCCAGCTTCCGTCGGGTAGTTGACGCTCGAGTAGCCAGCGCACACCCTTGGCGATCGAATCCGACCGGTCATCTCCGGCAGCGAGCAAACCGAGCAGCGCCCATGCTGTCTGCGAAGGCGTACTGGTGCCAATCCCGCGTGTGTTCGGGTCGTCGTACGTACCGCAAGACTCGCCCCACCCGCCATCGGGATTCTGCACCATCCGTATCCACTCAGCGGCCTGCTGCACCTGCGGCTCCAGGTGGTCGATGCCGATGGCCTCAAGCCCGCGCAGCACCAGAAACGTGCCATACAGGTAATTCACGCCCCAACGGCCGAACCAGCTTCCGTCCGGCTCCTGCTGTTTGAAGATGAACTTGACCGCTTTCTCTACACGCTTATCCGCGCGGGTGTAGCCATACGCGGCCAGCATCTCAAGCATCCGTCCGGTAATGTCCACCGTAGGCGGATCGAGCATGGCGTTGTGATCCGCGAACGGAATGTACTGGAAGATCATCTTCGTGTTGTCTTTGTCGAAGCTGCCCCAGCCGCCGTTGCGGCACTGCATTGCGAACTCCCACTCGATTGCGCGTTGGCAAACCTGATGCTGGTAGCGCTCGCGGGGATTGTCCACTTTATTCAGCGCCATCAAAACCTGCGCGGTGTCATCCGTATCCGGATAGAACTCATTGTTGAACTCGAAGTACCAGCCGCCCGGATGGGTGTTGGGTACCTTCACGGCCCAGTCGCCCTTGTGACGCACTTCCTTCGAAAGCAGCCAGTCTGCTGCTTTGAGCATGCGCGGATCAGTCCGCGAGACGCCTGACTCGCCCAGCGCATATACCGCCTGCGCTGTGTCCCACACTGGCGACATGCAAGGCTGCATTCGAAATGTCGGCTCCGGCATGTCTTCGCTGGCCGGCTCCTCGATTCCCAGCTTTTCAAACTCGTCGCGGGCACGAATTACTTGCGGGTCGTCCTCAGAGTAGCCAAGGCACCGCAGCGCAATGATCGCGTTCAACATGGCCGGATAAATGGCTCCGAGGCCATCCGTCAGTTCCACCCGCTCCAACAGCCACTTTTCGGCCTTGCGCAATGCGATAGTGCGCACCGGGCGCAAATGGACCGCTTCAGCCCAGTGCATCATCCGGTCAAGCACGATGAAGAAATTCCGCCACGAAAAGAACCGGTTGCGATCGCGGCGCAGGCGCAAAATTGAATTCGCGCGGCCACCCACAAACAACTCATCGATTCCCTGCTCCGGCGGAATCTTCTTGTAGGGCTTCTTGGCGTAGATAATCGCCAGCGGCACAAGAATCGAGCGCGACCATGAAGAAATCTCGTAGATGTTGAAGTAGAACCAGTTCGGAAAGAGAACGATTTCGGGTGGAATAGCCGGCACCGCATCGTAGTCGTATTGACCAAGGGCGCACAGGTACATCTTTGTGAAGGTGTTGCAAGCCACCACGCCGCCGTTTTCCAAAATCCACTCGCGGCACTTCACCATCCGAATGTCGTCGGCCGAAAGGCCCATCAGCTTGGCTGAGAAGTAGCACTTCACTGAAAGCGAAATATTGCCCGGACCTCCAGGATAGAGGCTCCAGCTTCCATCCTCGTTTTGATAACGCATCATCTCGGCGTATGCGCGTTTCAGCCTTCCGGGATCGCCGCTCTCAAGCAGAGTATGCAGAAAGATGTAGTCGGCTTCGAGCATCGCATCGGCTTCGAGCTCACCAGACCAATAACCCTCGGGATGCTGCAATGAGAATAGATAATCGCGTGCGCGGGCCGTGGCAGATTCAACATCAGCCAGGTCCGCGTCGATCCTGCCAAATCTGGGCGCCGCGGTTTGCGTCTTAACCTGTAGACTCATTCGCTTCAAAACGCCTCAGTTCTTTGCAAAAACTAAAATAGTTTCTAGTGCACCCAAAGTGGCGCGAGCGCCGTACTCTTTTGGTGTTTCCCAGGAAAACCCCGGCTAAACGGGTATAGCGCCGCCGCCAGTGCTGCCGATTGCCTGCACAATCTCAGCAGGCAGCCCAAAGCGCACATTTTCCGGCATTACTTCTACTTCCTCGACGCTTGCAAAGCCATTCCGACGCAAATAATCCACCACGTCTTCCACCAGCACCTCGGGAGCCGAAGCGCCTGCGGTCACCGCTACTGTTTTGACTCCTTCAAGCCACTCCGGGTTTATCGCCTGTGAGTTGTCGATCAGGTGCCCAATAGTTCCGAGATTGCGCGAAACCTCAACCAATCGATTGGAGTTGGAACTGTTTGTGGATCCTACTACCAGCACAAGCCCTGCGTCATGCGCCACATTGCGCACCGCAACCTGTCGGTTTTCAGTGGCATAACAAATATCTTGGGAGTGCGGACCCACAATGTTTGGAAATTTCTGTTTGAGGGCATGAATGATGTCGCGCGCCTCATCCAGCGAGAGTGTCGTCTGCGTCAGGTAAGCCACGCGGTTCGGGTCAGGAACCTCAAGAGCGTCCACTTCAGCCACGTTTGATACTACCTGGGTAACCTCCGGGGCCTCCCCCAGCGTTCCCTCGATTTCATCGTGATCGCGGTGACCGATCAGGACCAGCGAATAGCCCTGCTTGGCAAACTTAACGGCTTCGATGTGGACTTTGGTGACCAGCGGGCAGGTGGCGTCAATTACCCTCAAATTCCGCCTCTTGCTCATCTCGCGAACAGCCGGCGATACGCCGTGTGCGCTGTAGATGACGCGCTGTCCGTCAGGAACATCATCGATATCATGAACAAAGATCGCACCCTTTTCCGCCAACTCATTAACAACATAGCGGTTGTGGACAATCTCCCGACGCACATAGATGGGTGCGCCAAAGGTATCAAGAGCGATCTTCACGATGTCGATCGCGCGCACCACTCCGGCACAAAAGCCTCTCGGCTTGAGCAACAATACCCTTTTTTGGCTGGGGGACGTCCCGGCGGTGTTACCGTTTGGGATGGATTCAACGACAGATGTGGTCACATCTTTAAGTATACCAATGGCTGGCTTCAAACGGCAGAATAGAACCTGCTTGTTCCCGCCCAGGAATAGAGCTTGGCAACAATCGACGCCGAGGTACCACGCCCTCCTATTTCTTGAGGAAAGACTCGATTGCGTCGGGATCCTGCGGTTCAATCTGTTCCGGTAGAAACACTTCACTGGAGCGGTGCCACTGGGTCTGCTGTCCGCCTTTGGGAGTGATCTGGTATGCGGGTGGTCCGCTGTTGTCGCCCATGGCCCTGGCTGTTATATAGCCATCGTAGGCGACGCCCTTCTCGGTGATGACAAGTATTGACTGGCCAATATCGAACATGATCTCCATGCCTCCGCCGGATGTGACTTTGCAGCAAGTCTAGACCTTCTTTTCCTCAGCCGGTACAAATTCGAACCTTCTCAGGACCTCCTCTGGAAACTGCTGAAAGCTTAAAATTATGTCAATCATGTCCGAATTTACCCACCTGCATCTGCATACTGAGTATTCCCTGCTCGACGGAGCTTGTGACATCAAGAAGCTGGTCGACCGCGTTGCGGCCGTGGGGCAAAAATCCGTCGCCATGACGGACCACGGCAATATCTATGGAGCGGTGCATTTTTTTGATGCTGCGAAAGAAAAGGGCGTCAAGCCGATCCTCGGCTGTGAACTCTACATTTCGAAAAATGCAGACCACCGCGCTCCGGGCGAAGGTGACGATAATAACCACCTGCTGGTGCTGGCTCAGGATGAAGAAGGATATCGCAATCTCATCCGCATCACCTCTGAAGCCTCTCTCCACGGTTTCTATCGCAAGCCCCGCGTCAGTAAAAAATTTCTCGCAGAGCATTCCAAAGGCTTGATCGGTTTTTCCGGCTGCCTGAGCGGAGAGTTGTGCGAGCACCTCGTCGCCAATGAATATGAAAAGGCCAAAGCGACGGCCGCCCAATATCAGGACATCTTCGGCCGCGGCAATTTCTTCCTCGAAATCCAGGATCAAGGTCTGGAGCAGGAGAAAAAGATTCACGAGGCACTCTTCCGGCTGGAACGCGAACTCGATATTCCCATGGTCCTCACCAACGACTCGCACTACCTCTGCGGTGAGGATTCGCACGCGCATGACGTGATGCTCTGTGTGCAAACCGGCGCGAAGGTGCATGACGCCGAGCGCTTCCGCTTTGATAGCGACCAGTTCTTCGTCAAGAGTGCCGACGAGATGAGTCGCATCTTCCCCGAAAACCCTGCCGTGGTGCAGCGGACGATGGAGATCGCCGAACGCTGCAATCTGAAGCTCAGCAAGGTCGACAATCCGTTTCCTGAATTCGCCGTTCCTGAAGGCCACAGCATCGATAGCTATTTTGAAGAAGTATGCCGCCAAGGCCTCAAGAGGCGACTTGAGACACACGTCCGTCAGCTTGAGTTGCGTGGGGTTCTGCGCAATTCACTCGACAAGTACGAGGCTCGGCTCAATTTTGAGATTGGCATCATCAAGCAGATGAAGTACTCAGGCTACTTCCTCATTGTCTGGGACTTCATCAAGTATGCGCGGGATCATGGAATTCCTGTCGGCCCCGGTCGCGGATCGGGCGCTGGTTCGCTCGTTGCCTATTGCATGGAAATTACGAATGTGGATCCGCTGCAGAATGCGTTGCTCTTCGAGCGCTTTCTCAATCCGGAGCGCGTGTCCATGCCTGACATCGACGTGGATTTCTGCATGAATCGCCGCGGCGAAGTGATCGACTACGTCACTCGCAAGTATGGCCGTGACCAGGTAGCCCAGATCATCACGTTCAATACGATGGCTGCCAAGGCGTCCATTAAAGATTGCGGGCGTGCTCTCGACATGCCCTACGGCGATGTGGATCGTATTGCCAAGCTGGTGCCGGCAACTGTGGGCATGACGCTCGACAAGGCTATCGAGGAAGTGCCCGAACTTCGAAAGGCCTACGACACAGACCCGACCGTTCGCGAACTGCTCGACACCGCCAAGAAGCTTGAGGGCCTCGTGCGCGGCTCCGGCGTGCATGCTTCCGCTGTGGTGATTGCGCCGCGCCCCCTTATTGACCTCGTCCCAATCGCGAAGACCAAGAACGACGAAATCGTTACAGCGTATGACATGAAGGCAGTCGACAAGATGGGCCTTCTCAAGATGGACTTCCTCGGCCTGACGACGCTGACTGTCATCGACGACTGCTTGAAGTTGATCAAGCAGACACATGGCGAAACCGTGGACCTTGAAACCATTCCGCCCGCCGACGAAGAGACATTCCGCAAGGTCTTCCATTCGGCGCTCACGTCGGGTGTGTTCCAGTTCGAATCAGGCGGCATGCGCGACGTACTTCGCCGCTATAAACCCGATACCGTTGAAGACCTGACTGCTTTGAACGCGCTGTATCGTCCCGGCCCGATCCAGGGCGGCATGATTGACGACTTTATCGAGCGCAAGCTCGGCCGCAGAAAAGTCGAATACATGCTTCCCGAGATTGAAGGCATTCTCAAGGAAACTCTCGGCGTCATTGTCTATCAGGAACAGGTAATGCAGATCTCCAACATCGTCGCCAGCTATTCGCTGGGCGAAGCCGATCTGCTGCGCCGCGCCATGGGCAAAAAGAAGCCCGAGGAAATGGCCAAGCAGCGCGATCGATTTATGAGCGGCGCCGCGGCTCTCGGCCATCCCAAAGCTGTTGCGGGCGAACTGTTTGATCAGATGGAGAAATTCGCCGGGTATGGTTTCAACAAGTCGCACTCGGCCGCGTATGCGCTGCTGGCATATCAGAGCGCTTATCTCAAGACGCACTTCCCCGTCGAATTCATGGCCGCGCTGCTTACGTCGGAAACATCAAAACCTGAAAGTGTGGTCAAGTACATTGGCGAGTGCCGCGAGCTGGGCATCAGCGTGGAGCCGCCAGATGTGCAGATTTCAGGAGCGCAGTTCACGCCGCACGGCGAAAATATTCGCTTCGGCCTGGCTGCGGTAAAAAACGTCGGCGGCAATGCCATCGAATCCATCATCAAGGCGCGCGAGGAAGCGGGCGGCCGCTTCAAAAGCCTTTGGGAGTTCTGCGAGAAAGTCGACCTGCGTGTGATGAACAAGCGCGTGATCGAATCGCTCATAAAAGCCGGCGCGCTTGATGCATTAGGCAAGCGCGGCCCGCTGATGGCTGCAGTGGACAAGGCAATGGATCGCGCGCAGAAGGCGCAGAAGGATGCTGCGCATGGACAGGTTGGCCTCTTCGGATTATTTAACGAATCGCCCACTCAGGGTCGCAATGCAGATGACTTGCCCAACGTACCCGATTGGGAAGAGAGTGCCCGCCTGGCTAACGAGAAAGAAGTGCTCGGCTTCTATGTTTCTGGTCATCCGCTAGACAAGTACGCCGATAAGTTGCGCAACCTTGCCAATGTCATTTCAGTTGCGGATGCGCTGGAACGCAAGCCACCGGAGCGTCGCTGGGGTCAACCGGCGGATCCCGCAGATGAGCTGCTGGTTGCTGGTAACATCGTCGGCTTGCGCGTGCAAAAAAGCCGCCGGGATCAAAAGCTCTATGCTCAGGCCGCGCTTGAAGATGCCACCGGCAAGATCGAACTCATTTGTTTCTCCCGTGATTACGAGCGCATGCAGGAGCAGCTGAAAATTGAAGCCCCGGTTTTGGTGCGCGGGACGCTGATGGGAGACGAAGATGCAGCTCCCAAAATCTCAATCAACCTGGTGCAGTCTCTCGATGATGTTCAGGTGAAGATGCCGGCTGGTGTTCGTATTCGAATCAACCTCGACCGCGCAACCGAGGAGATGTTTGCCGGGCTGAAATCGGCCGCGGCTGCTGCACCCGGACCAAGTAAGGTAATGCTGTGCCTCGACAAAAAGGGCGAGTACTCGGTGGTCCTGGAGCCCGAAGGACTAAACGTAGCAGCCGACCGCACCTGGGTGGCGCGTATCGAAGAAATTGTCGGTAAGGGCACAGTGCAGGCCATCGGGTAAATTGATGATCCCAACCCAGGCTGACTTATCGCGGACCATCAACTCATTTCGAAGAGAATGCATCTAATCGAAGCCAGCAGCTAGAAGCTGACAAGGAAACTCCATGCAATATCGCCGCCTCGGCAATGGGCCATTGGAAGTATCGGAGTTGAGTTTTGGCACCTGGCTTACCGTCGCCGGCGGTATCGCGCAGGACCAGGCAATCCGCTGCATCCACGCCGCACTCGATCACGGGATAACCCTGTTCGATACTGCCAATCAATACGGCGCAGGCAGCGCGGAGCAGATTCTTGGCGAAGCCTTACGTACCCATCCGCGTGACCGATACCTCATCGCCACCAAGCTGTACTTTCCTGTCGGAGACGAGACCGGCCACGGTCTCTCCGCTGCGCAAATTGAAAAGCAACTCGACCGCTCCCTGCAGCGTTTGAATGTCGATTTCATCGATCTATATCAGTGTCACCGCTTTGACAAGGAAACGCCGTTAGAAGAGACGCTCACGGCGCTCGACCGGGCCGTTAAGTCCGGCAAGGTTCGCGCCATCGGCTTCAGCGAGTGGATCGCCGACGAAATCGAAGCTGCGGTCGACCTCTGTAAAAGCAACAACCTGACTGAATTCTCTTCAAGCCAGCCGCAATATTCCATACTGTGGCGCAAACCAGAAGCTGGCGTGTTCACAGCATGCGCGCGCCACGGAATTGGAAATCTAGCCTTTTCGCCCTTAGCTCACGGTGTACTGACCGGAAAATATGCTCCGGGCCAGCCACCACCACCCGGAACCCGCGCCGCCAGCGAAGAAATGAACGGCTTCATGGAATCTGCAGGTCGCCATTTTCGCTCAGACTATCTGCTCGAAGCGGTTGCGCAGTTGAAGCCAATTGCCGCCGATCTTGGCATCTCAATGCCGCAACTCGCACTAGCCTGGGTGCTACGCCGTCCAGAGGTCTCATCCGCAATCATCGGCGCATCACGTCCCGAGCAGATCGCCGAGAATGTCCGCTCCATCGGAATTAAGCTTTCGGACGACGTCCTTCACCGCGTCGACGAAGCACTCGGCAAGGTCGCTGTTTACGCATAGCAACCGCTAACCCCTAAGTTGCCGCTTAGAAATACGTCTGCACGATATCCACGACCCGATATTCGCCGTCCAACACGGGCAACACCCGCCACTTATCGAATGTCAGGCACGGGTGCAAAATATCGAAGCCGATCATGTCTCCAACGCACAGGTTGTCATCGGCCGAGACCTCCATGTAAGCATGCTGGTCCATCATCCTGGTCAGTGCCCAGTGCTGTGGTGCCGCAGTTGGCGCACCATCGTTCGGCCTGTAATGCAACGCAGGCGTCGGCAGGCCGGAATCGAAAGCTGCGTCGCGTTTGCCGAGCCCGATGATAGCCCGACCCGGCTCTGGAACAGACTGTACGTAAGCCCATACATGGATTGCGGGAAGAAGGCCGCCGCTAATGCTTCGTGCAATAGAATTGTTCGCGAGGATCCGAGCCTGCGCTTTCTTGTATGCGCCCATGTCGTGCGTCAGATAACAGCCCGGTCGCAGCACAATCTCAATCGGATCGCTGAAGCGCGCAGCAGAAAACTCCTCGGCGACTACGTCGTACCATGCCGAGCCCGCGCCGGAGAGCAGAATCGGTGAGCGGTCGAACCGTTCTTCCGTCGCGATGTCGCGAGCTGTATCGAGCGTCCGTTTCAAGAAAGAGCGAATCTCCGGCTCATCATGGAGCACGCCTTCGTACAATTCCACACCGCAGAGCGCAACCGAGTGCCGCCAACGCGCTAGGGCCAATAACACCGATTCCAGTTGCGCTTCATTACGAACGCCGCTGCGGCCGCCCATCACGCCGATTTCAAGCAGCACATTCACACGCAATCCACGTTCAGTGAAAAAGCTGCCCAACTGCTCAACTCCCTGCACCGAATCAACGAGGCAGTAGAACTGAAAGTCTGGATCTTCGAGCATATGCGCGATGATTGCCATATTCTGCTTGCCGACAAGTTGATTGGCCATCAGTACCCGCCGCACTCCGTGTTTCCAGGCAACCATGGTCTGTTGCGCCGTGGCCAGCGTAATGCCCCATGCCCCCGCCTCCAACTGCATATGAAACAGCTTGGGAGCCATCGTTGTTTTCCCGTGCGGTGCAAGCCTCATGCCGTATGCCTTTACGAACTGCCGCATAAAGTCCAAATTGCTTTGAAGCTTCTCCTGATAGAGAACAGCACACGGCAAACTCAGATCCTCTTTCAGCAGATTCCAGCCCAGTTCCGCAATCGCTTCGGGTTCAAGCGATCCGTAAAGGAGGCCAAGCCCTTTGTTCAGAGGCGAAATCGCACTCAATTCTGTTGCAGGTGCAAATCCGTGTTCGCTCATCTGCCTGACCTCCGAAGAACCCCGTGGCTCAACATCGCTTGGTGCATATAGCCTATATCCTTACAGAATCTGATGACGATTTGCGATCTGCACATTCGTAACGCGAGCGTAGTTGATGGCAACGATGCCGAACCGGAGTTGATGGATGTGGCCATCAAACATGGTCGTGTCTACGATCTCGGCCCGGATCTACAATGCAGCGCTGTCGCAACTTGGGATGCCGAGGGACTGACTCTTTCGCCGGGATTCATCGATGTTCATACACACGACGAC
>Ga0068856_100007237_pt1 | contig 10829 bp, 17 predicted proteins | sample KBSCornC62_FD_66595 | JGI IMG/M metagenome (GOLD analysis project Ga0068856, IMG submission 66595) | Corn rhizosphere microbial communities from Kellogg Biological Station, Michigan, USA - KBS Corn C6-2 | ecosystem: Host-associated > Plants > Roots > Rhizosphere > Soil ... | reverse complement strand
TGGCTGTTTGGTGACGTACTGCTCTTTGCACTAACCCCGCTTTTCGATATAACCGAACACATCGCCCGCGCCTTCGGTCGCCGCCCTCTGGAAGACTAGCTACTGGCCGTTGGCTTGGGCCTGGGTTTCGTCCATTTTGTATCCGCCCTTGTCACTCGGCGTTGGGTGGCATGCGCTCCACAGCCCTTTCTTGGCGATGATGGCCGATTGTTCCTCTGCGCTAAAAAGGTTCGACTTGCTAAACGGGAAATACGGGTAGTAGAACCCGTAGCCGTTCACAATTATCTGTTCGTTCAAATCCTGGCCGTTCGGCAGGTACACGTAGCGGAGTAGCCGACCGTAGCGGTCCCGGTCGGTGCTTAAACTGTCCGAAACCAGCCGCACCTTGCCGCCTGCGGCGGAAATCTTGTTTTTGGTATACGCTGCCGCAGCCGGGCCGTAGCACTGCACTGGTGTATTTGGTTTGTGTGTTTCGGGCGTGTCTATGCCTATGAAACGCACTTCCTGTGCCTTACCGTTCATATCAACTGAAATGGTGTCGCCGTCTACGTAGTGGTTGACTACGTACATGCCCGGCGCGTTCGTGGCCGCTTTTTGTCCAACCGCGCCGAACCAGCCCTCTGCCTGTGCCAGTGCCACAAACAGCACCACCAATAGCGCGAGTAAACTCACCCCGTGTTTTCGTTTTAACCTGCGTGCCATATGCAGTCAGTATAGCGTATTTAGAAATCGATCCCCTTGTTTGCCAGGAACTTGTCGTCGAAGTGGTGCTTTACCTTAGTCATATTTGTGACAATATCCGCCTTGTTTTCGAGCGATTTCGGGAAATCGCGGCCGGTCAAACACAGGCTGGTGCCGGGTGCTCGTTTGTCGATAAGTTCGCGGAGCTGCTTCACTGTCAGCAAACCGTCATGCACGGCGTTGTTGATCTCGTCGCAGATCACCAGGCGATATTTGCCGCTGGTCACGCAGCGCAGCGCTTCGTTGTAGGTTTCGTGCGCGGCTTCTTTGTGTTTGGCGGGCGTCACCTGTGTTTCAGTCAGTTCGCCGGCATTGTAAAAGCCTTTGCCGCCTTTGTAAAAAAACAGCTGGTCGCCGTACGCCGGCATGATATCGCGGATGAACACATGCTCGCCCACGCCCCAGTATTTTATGAATTGTATGAACGCGACATTCCAGCGGTTGCCGAGCGCGCGTACCAAAAGGCCCAAGCCGGCACTGGTCTTGCCTTTGCCCTCACCGGTGTACACGACCACCACCGACTCTTTGGTCTGATAATCCTCAAACGCCATAGTGTATACATTGTATGCTATTCGGCACCTTCTATTGAAGTCTCGCCCAGGGCCCGCACTGCCTCTACCCGCGAAAGGAATATTTCCAACCGGCGTGCCCGGAACCTAAGCCCGGCGTCCTCCTGGTTTCGGAGCGAACTTGCTTCGGGGTCGGTACTGATGGCCTCGAGCGTTTCCGGGTCAAATGTGTAGTTCATGGACCATCGGTTGTCGGTCAGCTCGGACCATGCGGAAAGGAGCGGCGAATCCTCATCCTCCTCATTCCGTACATATCGTTGCAGGCTCGCTAGCGAAAACCCCGGGTCTATAAGTATAAGGTCGCGGTGTCGGCCGAGCCGTCTTCGTACCGACCGTTTGGTGGCAGTATCGAACGGTTCGATAATCAACTGCGGACCGAAGTGTGACTCTGCCTGGGTTGCTATGGTTGCTGCCTTGCCTGGTGATGTTTTGGCTGTATAACTATCCCGTCACTGAGTGTTTCCTAAATGTCTGCTTCGCGCCGTTCCTGCCATCGTATGACCTGCTCAACATAACTGGCCAGGCGCGATACGCGTGCGGCATCACGGCGCTGTTCTGCATTTGGGGGAATCCGCGTGCGGTGTGACATTTCACTTACACTTACCTGATAACTTACGGCTTTTCTCGATTCGTTGACGCGTTCTGCGTGTTTCGCGTCTACTGCGATTGCATCTTCTGTTGAATCGTCGAATGCGACGTGCGAGTCAAGACGGTGCCGGAAGTATCCGGCAATTTTGCCGCTGGCGTCCGGGTGGACGTCTGTGCCGACGCTTCCTGGTCTAGCAAGCCGGAATGCGCCTGCGTCGGCAGCGCTGCCAAGCGCAGCCAATATAGCCCGGTAAACATATGGGTCTTCGCGAATCCCCTGCTCTACGCCCTGGATGTACTGCGTGGCGTCGGCGTGTGTAAGGCCTTCTGTTTCACTGAGCTCCCTGTCTGGCAAATCGATTAGAAAATGCGGATGTATGCCGCCCTCAATCATGGTCATATGGTCCCCCCGTAGACAGCTCTATTTCATCAGAGGATCCAAAGATTTACTGTAGGTTGTCTTACAGGACGGCGGCTTTCGGCTATGTTTACGCAGCGAGGGCAGCGTCAATACGCGGCCGGTCAAACCCGATAATGATCTGGCCATTTATGTTCAGTACCGGAATGCCGGTCTGGCCGCTGACTTTCATTGCCTCCTCGGCAACGGCGCGGTCGCTATCTACATCTTTGTCGGTGTATTTTACACCCTTCTTATCTAAATAATCTTTGGCCGCGTGGCAGAAGGCACACCAGGTGGCGCTGTACACGATAACTTGCGGGTCGGTCTTACTCATGTGTTGGAGATCCTTTCTATTACTATATTAAGTATAGCATATACACGGCCGCTTAAAAACACCTGAAAAAGTGCCCTGCTATCTTGCGCACCTCTGTAGTGCAATGCTATACTACCCCTTGAATGAGTACATCGCACGGGCCTGCGCTCCATACGCCGACTACTATCAAAAGTGGACACACCACTCCCTCTTCTGAACCGCAAAAATCAAACATTGCTCGCCAGCAGTTCCTGGGTGCGGCCTTGAACATGAGCTGGCAGCTGGCGGTCGTAGTGTTGGTGCCGATTATTGGCGGCGTGGAACTGGGCAAGGCTCTGGGTTCTCCCACGGTGTGGACATTTGCGGGCCTGGTTGTGGCCTTTGCGGGCTCGGGCCTGGTAATGTGGCGGGCTATGCAGGCGGCGAACCGTTTGCCGGTGCCGAAACTTACTGACGCGCAACGGCGCCAAATACAGAAGTCGTACGAAGAGGAGGACGAAGAAGAGTGATGTTCAGCGGTATGTTTAATAAGTTTGCCGAAGATGGTCCATCGGTGCATGTTGCACCGGGGACGGACTTTACGATTGCCGGCGTGCACATTACAAACTCAATTCTCTACGGCTGGATCATTTCCACCATCATCATAGCGGTGCTAATATACGTGGCGCGCAAAGTTACGCTACACCCCAAAGGCGGTCTGGTACAGTATGTGGAAGCTGGCGTAGGGTTTGCAACTGACCTAGTGGAGGGTGCGTTTACTGATAAAAAGGTCGCTCGCAAATACGTACCGTTTTTCGTCACGTTGTTCTTTTTTGTGCTGCTGCACAACTGGTCCGGCCTGATTCCTGGTGTGGGTGATGCGCTGCAAGTCCATGGCCACCCCTTCCTGCGGCCCATGACGGCAGATCTGAACACTACGCTGGCGCTCGGGCTTGTCACCATGATTCTTGTGTACGGCGCGTCCATTCGTGAAGTCGGCGGATTTGGAAAATATATCCGCCATTTCTTTATGGGCAGCCCACTCAACCCGCTGTATCTCGTAATTGGGCTCATCGAAATGCTTACTGACCTGACCCGCGCGCTCAGCCTGGCGCTCCGGTTATTTTTGAATATGGCCATCGGCGAAATCGTGATAGCGGTGTTTGCCTATCTGGGCGGACTGCTCGCGCCGTGGAGCGTGCTTTCGGCGGTTACGGCACTGCCGTTTACCCTGCTGGAACTTGGCGTGGGGGCGCTACAGGCCTATATTTTTGTTATCCTTGCGGTGAACTATCTGGCGATTTCTGTCAATAGTGCGCACGACCATGACTTGACCGAAGAGGAGCCAGCTGAAACAATAGGGGCGGCTTCTCCACAAGGAGTCAAAGGATAAATGGCAGCTCATCGCGGTCGGACAGAGCAATCTCTATACCGGAGATGTCTCAACTTCGATCGTGATGGCACAAACATCACTAAATAATTAAGGAGAATCATTAATGTTACCAGTAGAAACGCTAGCCAGCACTGTAAGTTCACCCGAAGCCATGCAGACGATTGCCCACGGTATTATGATTGGTGCCGGCTTTATCGGCCCAACCATCGGTATCGGTTTGGTGGGTGCGAACTATCTGTCGGCCGTCGGCCGCAACCCGGAAGCCTCCAAGTTCCTTGGTCAAGCGCTGGTGTTTGTCGGTCTTATTGAGGTATACGGGCTTTTGGCCTTCGCCTCTACCTTCTTCGTGAAGTAATGCCACATAAACAGTGAGAATTTAAATGGTTAATACATTAACTAATTTTGCAGACAGTTCGTCGGGACTCGGTTCCTTGGGGATCGATGCCAAGGCGTTCATAATTCAGCTGGTCACCTTCCTGCTGGCGTTCTTTGTGCTCTATAAGTATGCATTTACTCCAATTGTGAAGCTGATGGCGCAGCGCCGCAAGACAATCGAAGATGGTGTTTCGCTGGGCGAACAGATGAAAAAAGACAAGGCTGCGTTGGAAGCCAAAGTAGCCGAAGAGCTGGCCAAGGCCCGCACCGAAGCAGACGGCATCATTGCCGAGGCGAACGACGCAGCGCGGCAAACGGTGCGCGATGCCGAAGAAAAGGCACAGGAAAAAGCTGCTGTCATTTTGAAAGAAGGCCAGGATAAGGCTGCCAGCGAAATGACCCGGGCACGTAAGAAGCTCGAAGGCGAGATCATCGGCTGGGTTTCAGATGCTACCGAAGCGATTATTGGCGAAAAGGTAGATGCCAAGAAGGATGCTGTGATCATCGACCGTGTGCTCAAGGAACAAGAGGCTGCATGAAGACTTCGCGCGTCCGTATTGCCAGTGTAGTCGCTGACCAGACTCTTGCGAGGGGCTCTTCCAAGAAATATGCGCGCGAAGTCGCGGCGTATCTACTGAGTGAAGGCCGCGTGGGTGAACTCGATTCCCTGCTTCGCGATGTTCAGGCAGATTGGTCTCGCAAGGGCTACGTGGAAGTACTGGCACGTAGCGCGCACTCGCTGACAGATACAGTAACGGCTGATATTGCCAAGCGAGTAAAGCCGCTTTTCCCTGCTGCCGACAAGATTGTAGTGACCGAAGTGGCCGACCCGTCCGTCATCGGTGGTGTACAGATTTACCTGAGCGACCGCCAACTCGACCTGAGTGTCGAAGGCAAATTGAATACCTTCAAACAGCTAACTGGAGCCGGAAAGGATTAACATATGGCTGACTTATCAATAACAGAACTCTCGGCCGACATCCGCGCGGCCATCGCAGAGCTCAAAAACCGCCCGGAAATCGAGAGTGTTGGTGTGGTGACCCGCGTGGGCGACGGCATTGCCTGGATCTACGGCCTGAGTGCCGCCGGTTACAATGAAATGCTCGAAATTGATGGCATAAGCGGCCAGAAAGTGACAGCGTTTGCGTTTAACCTCGCCGAAGATGAGATCGGCGCCGTAATCTTGGGTGATACTACCGAAGTCAAGGCCGGTGCCACGGTGCGCTTGAGCGGCCAGGTACTGGAAGTACCGGTTGGGCCGGAGCTGGTTGGCCGCGTGGTTGACCCGCTGGGCAACGCTATTGACGGCGGTGACCCGATCAAGACTAAACAGAAGAGCCCAGTGGAGCGCCAGGCTCCTGGTGTGCTGGCCCGTAAACACGTACACGAACCGCTGATGACCGGTCTAGTTGCCATCGACGCCATGGTGCCGATTGGCCGCGGCCAGCGAGAGCTTATCATTGGTGACCGCCAGACGGGCAAAACCGCCATTGCTGTCGACACCATGGTGAACCAGGCCCGCCAGAAATCCGGCGTTATAAACGTATATGTTGCCGTCGGCCAGAAACTTTCCAAAGTTGCCGCCCTGCAGGAACGCCTAAAGCGCGAAGGCGTAATGGACCAGACTATTATTGTGGCGACCGGTCCAAGCGACCCGGCAGCCATGCTTTATCTGGCGCCATATGCGGGAGCTGCCATGGGCGAATACTTCCGCGACAACAAGCAGCACGCACTCATCATCTACGATGACTTGACCAAGCACGCCCAGGCGTATCGCCAGATGTCACTGCTGCTCCGCCGTCCGCCAGGACGCGAAGCCTACCCTGGCGATGTGTTTTACCTGCACTCCCGCCTGCTGGAGCGCGCCGCCAAACTGAGTGACGACCTTGGCGCAGGTTCGCTGACTGCCCTGCCTATCATCGAGACACAGGCCGGCGATATTTCGGCATACATCCCGACCAACGTCATTTCCATTACCGACGGCCAGATCTTCCTGGAAACCTCCCTGTTCTACCAGGGCATTCGCCCGGCTATTTCGGTTGGCCTTTCCGTTTCCCGTGTGGGTGGCGATGCTCAGACAAAAGCCATCAAGGCTGCAGGCGGTGGTCTTAAATTGAGTCTGGCGCAGTTCCGCGAACTTGCGGCTTTTAGTCAGTTTTCAACCGACCTCGACCCCGAAACGCGCCACACCATCGAGCGCGGCCAGCGCCTGACAGAGCTGCTTAAACAGCCTCAGTACAGTCCGTTTGCCATCTGGGAAATGTACAGTGTACTGTACGCCGCAACTCAGGGCGCATTCGACGTGGTGCCGCTGGAAAAAATCGATGCCGCGCGCGAATCACTACTGCGTGAGCTGAGGGCTAAGCACACCAAACTTACCGCCGCCCTGAACACCGGCGACAAACCGACCGATGACCAGAATGACGAAGTACTAAAAGTCGCCAAAGACATCGCTAGACAGTACGAAGTACACAACAAGTCGGAGGGGGCTAAATAGCAATGACTGCGAGTGCCGAACTCGGGGCTGCACAGCGAGCTGAACAGGATAAGGCTGACCGCGAGCGCGCGATTCCTGGTATGGTCGCTGCGGCTTTGGGTGCTTACGGGACGATATCCGACACTGTTGAAGGTGGTATTTATGGTCTACCCAGCCACGCGAGTCGTTGGTTCGAAGATGCTACGGATGCGCGCGGAGCCGCGTTCAGGGAATATGTCGGCCTATTGGTAGCGATTGTCAAGGCGGCTGATGCTCCAGGAGGAACACAGCATGGCTAGTACTATCGTACTCCGGCGACGGATAAAATCCATCAAAAACACCCGGCAGATTACGCAGGCTCAGCAGCTGGTGGCCGCCAGCAAATTGCGCCGGGCGCAGGAATATGCCATGCGCAGCCGCCCGTACGCCGAACTTGCCGAAGAGTTACTTGCCCGCCTGAGCGGCATTACTGAAGTGGAGCGCCAACCGCTATTCGAAAAACGACCGGTTAAAAGCCGCCTGTACATTTTAGTTACAAGCAACACGGGTTTGGCCGGTGCGTATAACGCTAATGTGCTGAAACTGCTGACGAACGCTGTCAAAGCTGACCGCGAAGCAAAAGTTGCCAGCCATGTGCTTGCCATCGGCAACAAAGGTGCGCAGTTTGTGCGTCGCGTGCACGAAATTGACCTGCGGGCAGCGTATCCTGGATTTGGCGATGAGCCGACCGCAAACGACTTGCGTCCGGTGCTGAACACCATTGTGCAGCAGTACAAAGACGGCGAGGTCGATGATGTGCAGGTGCTGTACACGCAGTTCAAATCCAGTGTGACTCAAACTGCGTCAACACTACAGCTCTTGCCTGCACAGGCGGTCACGGGCGACGCGGGTGTCAGTGCAATCAGTAACTTTGAACCGGATGTGGAAACAGTAATCGACCAGGTGGCGACTCGCCTCATTGAAGCCCAGGTGTGGCAGGCTTTACTCGAAAGCATCGCCAGCGAGCACGCCATGCGCATGATGGCCATGAAGAGCGCAACCGACAACGCCAAAGACCTGATAGACGACTATACACTTGAGCTCAACACGGCCCGCCAGGCGGCAATCACGCAGGAACTGGCAGAGATAACCGGAGGGGCGGAGGCCCTGAATGGCTGATCATGCAGGCCAGCAAGAACAATTGTTTACCGGAGTTAATAAAGTTGTGCGCGAACTATACGCCGGCGGCAGTGCGGAGGTTGACCTGTGGCGGTCAATAGCGCTGGCCAGCGCTATTGGGCTGATATTGCAGACCGAACTGGAACTCAGCGGATTGGCACAAACTTACGAACGTTATTATTTCTGAGGAATATAAAGGAGCACTAATGGCAACAGCAACCAAAACAAGTACCGGAAAGATCACGCAGATCGTCGGCGTGGTGGTCGACGTGGAATTCGGTACCGATAATCTACCGGCGATTTACAACGCGCTTACACTTGAACACGACGGCAAAACCCTGACGCTCGAAGTCGCGCAGCACCTGAGTGAATCCAGCGTTCGCGCCATTTCGCTTGGCAGTACCGACGGGCTGGAGCGTGGCGTGGAAGTCACTGATACCGGCAAAGCCATTTCGGTGCCGATCGGCGAAGAAACGCTGGGTCGCATGTTCAATGTGACCGGTCAATCCATAGACGGTAAAGGCGACAAATTCAGCAAATCCGCCCCAATTCATCGAACTCCTCCGCCCCTGGTTGATCAGGCGGGCTCTATTGAAATCTTGGAGACCGGCATCAAGGTTATCGACCTCATCTGTCCAATGACCAAAGGCGGTAAGGCTGGGCTGTTCGGCGGTGCCGGCGTGGGCAAGACCGTGCTGATTCAGGAGCTCATCAACAACATTGCCAAGTTCCACAGCGGCTACTCGGTCTTCGCTGGCGTGGGCGAACGTACCCGCGAAGGCAACGACTTGTACTACGAAATGGAAGAGTCGGGCGTAATTAAGAACACCAGCTTGGTGTTCGGCCAGATGAACGAGCCGCCGGGCGCTCGTTTGCGCGTGGCGCTTAGTGGCCTGACCATCGCCGAAGGTTTTCGTGACCAGGGCAAGGACGTGCTGCTTTTCATCGACAACATTTTCCGCTACACCCAGGCCGGTGCTGAGGTATCTGCCCTGCTTGGCCGCTTGCCGTCCGCGGTGGGCTACCAGCCGAACCTGGCCGAAGAAATGGGCCAGCTGCAAGAGCGCATTACATCGACCCGCGAAGGTTCTATCACGTCTGTGCAGGCCGTATACGTGCCGGCAGACGACCTGACCGACCCTGCTCCGGCGACCACATTCGCCCACCTCGACAGCACCATCGTACTTAATCGCGCCCTGACAGAAATCGGCATTTACCCAGCCGTGGACCCGCTGGACAGTAGCTCGACTATCCTCGACCCGGAAATCGTCGGCGAGGAACACTACGCGGTCGCCCGTGAAGTACAGCGTGTGCTGCAGCGTTACAAAGACTTGCAGGACATTATTGCCATCTTGGGCATGGAAGAACTGAGTGAAGAAGACAAGCAGCTCGTAGGCCGTGCCCGCCGCATCCAACGCTTCCTTTCTCAGCCGTTCTTCGTGGCCGAGCAATTTACCAACAACCCTGGCCAGTATGTAAAGCTTAGCGACACTATCAAGGGCTTCAAAGAAATCCTGGACGGCAAGCACGACGACATTCCGGAAACGGTATTTAACCTGAAGGGTACTATCGAAGACGTCGTTAAAGCAGCAAAGGCAGCCAAGAAGTGAACCACGAGCTCGGCCAGGACATGAGCGGCGTCACCTTCAGTTACCTGGAAGATGCTGGAGCAAAGGTATATGATCCGTGTTTTGGTACGGCGTATCCGGACGGCACTGTGGTGGTGCAGCCGAATGTGAATGGCAACCCTGCATTTTTGGAGCCTGGTATCAGGGGTGATGAGCTTGACCCAACAGCTAAAGGCCATGTGTTCGATACCAAAATTACACGTTTGGTCATGGAGACAATGGGCGTTGATGTCAATGTCTGGTCCGTGGCTGACAGAAAGTGGGTAACGCAGTGATACGTTTTCAATTAGTCGCGCTGAGCGGCACCAAATTCGACAGCGATGTGTATGAGGTTGTGCTGCCGACTTTAGACGGCGAAATTGGGGTGTTGCAAGACCACATGCCACTCGTGAGCGTAGCCACGAATGGCGCAATTGCGGTGCGTAAAGAACCGCGCGACAGCGATCGCGACCGCGAATTTTTCGCTATAAGTGGCGGCGTAATCGAAGTCAGGGAAAACAAACTGCGTGTGCTGGTAGATGAAGCCGACCACGCCAGCGATATCAACGAAGCCGAGGCTGAAGCTGCTATGGAGCGTGCCAAGCAGCTCAAGGCTGAGGCCAAAGACGAAGTGAGCCTGGAACATGCACAGCAGTTGGTCGACCGCCACGCGGTCAGGCTGCAGGTGGCCGGGCTGAAGCGGCGTCACCAGAAGTAGTCGGGTCTGCTGCCTCGCATGTTCGGGGCGCGGGCGTGTACTGTAGACTGCTGGCCTGTCGGTTTACGTATTCCAGTACTAACACGTCTTGCGTATACTCTGCGCCGAGTGCTAAATTGCTGCCAGCAATTATGCGAGCCTCTTGCTGCCGGATAACCTGTTCGGCCGGTGACAGTATGCGCCACATTTGCATCGCTATGCGTTTGCGGTGTTCGGGGCCTTTGGCTGCTTCTGTAAAATAAGCATCGAGCACGGTTTCGTGGGAGGGTGTGGACTCGTGGTTAGTGCCGGAACTGCGCATAGGTACCTCCTCACCCTTAGTTATCTGCAAGTATAGTTAATGTGCCTGATTTTGTACGTGAGATTCCTCACATTTAACAACAGTGGTACGCTTGAAAAGCAGCCATAAGAGGTGTAAACTGTAAGATAGCTTACAATTTCTCGAAAGGCATATGGAATCAGAAAGAATTAACCCGGAAAGGGAGTACATATTTATGGTGCAAGTAGCAGTC
>Ga0068856_100007230_pt1 | contig 10832 bp, 15 predicted proteins | sample KBSCornC62_FD_66595 | JGI IMG/M metagenome (GOLD analysis project Ga0068856, IMG submission 66595) | Corn rhizosphere microbial communities from Kellogg Biological Station, Michigan, USA - KBS Corn C6-2 | ecosystem: Host-associated > Plants > Roots > Rhizosphere > Soil ... | reverse complement strand
GCGTTCCTGCGGGCCCGGTATGACGAGCGGGAGCGCGCAGCCCGGTTCGTGCTGTCCGACTACGCCCATCACGAGGCCGCATGGTCGGTGCCGAGCACGGGTGTCGTCGACATCGGCGAGGGCAGCATCGCCGACGAGACGATCTTGACCGGTGACGGGCCGCTCGCCGAGTTCATCGCCGACAACGACCCGCAGTTCGTGCTGGCCGACGTCGCCGCGAAGAGGCAGATCGTCGAGCGGAACGAGGCGCACGCCAAGAAGCTCGCCCGCCTCAACGAGAAGAACTCGGCGGGCACGCTCACACAGGATCAGGCATGGCAGCGCTCCGACCTCGGCGTGAAGCTCAGCGAGACGAGGCGCGTCTTGAAGCTGCTCGCCCTGCCGTTCGCCGGACATCCATCGTTCAAGGAGGAATGGCGTGCCTGAATGGAGACCGGTTCCCGGCCATGAGATCAACTACCAGATCAGTGATGACGGTCAGGTCTATTCCCGGCCTCGCCGTCACACGAAGGGCGGCCTCCGACGGATCCGCGTGAACAAGCACGGATATCTGTCGGTCACCCTCGTGACGGACGGTCGCCAAGAGACGCACGAGGTACATCGCCTCGTGGCGCGTGCGTTTCTCGGTGAACGGCCCGCGGGCCAAGAGGTGCGGCACATCGACGGGGACAAGCTCAACTGCCGGTTGACGAACCTGGCGTACGGGACCTCGCGTGAGAATCACTTCGATAAGCAGGTTCACGGCACCGATCACAACCGTGCGAAGACGCACTGCCCGCACGGGCATGAGTACGCCGGCGAGAATCTGCGAATCACGCCAGGAGGGCGCCGAGCCTGTCGAGCCTGCAATCGAACACGGAAGCTGGCCGAGTACTACCGGAAAAAGGCGGCGTCGTGATCTACCCCGACTACCGAGAGGACTGGAAGCCGTGACCGATCAGCGATGGGTGCTCACGCTGCAGGATCCGGACGACCCGTACAGGTTCTCAGTGCGGGCGCGGCAGCTCAGCACCAGCCGCTGGGACGTCGACTACCTCCGCGGCGACGAGGTGGTCTCGACGGGCGGCATCAGCACGCCACCGCCACACGAGCCGCCTTTCACGACGCTGGCGAACACGCTGCGCGAACTGCGCGAGGAAGCCGACCGCTTCGGCCACGACTGGCTGCGCCCGCTCGACCGCATCGCCACCGAGGTGCTCGCCGAGTCGCCACAGTTCCTGCAGGAGCGCGTGGGCCAGTGGACGCCGCGCGAGAACCCCGACGACAAGGAGCCCCGCCCATGACCGACGAGCATCTCGGTTGGCTGATCTCCGTCAAGGGCTGGCAGGACATGGCCACCCGCCCGACCCCGTACTACGCGCACACCGAAACCGAAAAGGACTGGTACCTGAAAAACTCCGGGCAACCAGAGATCTACGACATCACCCGCGTCCCCGACCCCCTCACCGCGGAAGAACGCGCCGAACGGAACCGGCTCGTATTCGGCGACGAGGAAGGACCGCGGCCGTGACGTACCAGGTGATCCGTCAGCCGTCCGGCGACCTGGCGATCTTCTCGACCTACACCGACACCATCGTCATGTGGGACGCCACCCGCGACGACGTCACCGAGTAGTTCGTGGAGCGGGCCGTCACGGACGCGAAGCAGCGCGCCGAACGGGTCCTCGACGCGGTCACCGCTGGAGAGCCGAGCAAGGTCTACCACCAGTTCGCGAAGACCTGGGCCGAGGCACTGGAGATGGACCGAGAGCACGGCGGGGAAGCGCACAAGGAGGCCAGACCGTGACGCACACTGGACGCATGAGCACACCGATCCGGCCCGGCACCGCGCGCAGGCTGGGGCTACGACCGCCGCCCATGCCAGTCGGGCCCGCGTTCGCCGCTCGGCAGCTCACCGGCGAGCAGCGCACCGCGATCGAGCGCGCGTGGCTGCTCCACGACGACGGCATTCCGCCGCGATTCGCCACCGGTGGCCTGGTTGCCGACCCGCTAAGGCGCGGCGACGAGATGACCGTCCTCGTCGACGAAGGCTGCGCCTACGTCACCCCGGACATCGCCCGCCGCTACGGCACCGACTTCCTCGCCCAGCTCGGCGGGATCCCCCCGGAGAACGTCCACACGGTCCGGCCATGACCGCGGCACCGGTGCTGGAGCACGCCTACGAACCCTGGGGCAGCGCACGGGAACTCCTGCACTGCCGCGACACCGAAGTCCTCATGTCCGGCCCCGCCGGCACCGGCAAGTCCCGCGCGTGCCTGGAGAAGGTCCACCTGATGTGCCTGCTCAACCCCGGCATGCGCGCACTCGTACTCCGCAAAACCCACGTGTCGCTCACCAGCACCGGGCTCGTGACGTACGAGGAGAAGGTCGCACCGGAGGCGCTCGCGGCCGGGGTGGTGAAGTTCTTCGGCGGCTCAGCCAAGGAACCCTCGGCGTACAAGTACCGCAACGGTTCCAAGATGGTCGTCGGCGGCATGGACAACCCGACGAAGATCATGTCCAGTGAGTACGACGTCATCTACGTCCAAGAAGCCATCGAGATCTCCGAGGACGACTGGGAAAAGCTCCTCACCCGACTCCGCAACGGCAAGCTCAGCTTCCACCAGCTCATGGCCGACACCAACCCCGACGCTGAACAGCACTGGCTCAACGTCCGCTGCCGCGACGGCAAGACCACCATGCTGAACTGCCGGCACGAGGACAACCCGCGGCTGTTCAACCGCGACGGCACGAAAACCATGGAGGGCGAGGCATACATCGCCATCCTCGACGGCCTCACCGGTGTCCGCTACCTGCGGCTGCGGAAGGGCCGGTGGGTCGCCGCGGAGGGCGTGATCTATGAGGGCTTCGACCCGGGCGTGCACCTGGTTGACTGGACCACGAAGCTTCCCGACGGGCAGCCGATGTTCCCGGACGGGAAGATCCCCGACTCGTGGACGCGCTGGTGGAGCGTGGACTTCGGGTTCACGAACCCGATGGTGATCCAGCACTGGGCGGAGGACCCGGACGGGCGGCTGTACCTGTACCGCGAGTTCTACCGCACGAAACGGCTCGTCGAGGACCACGCGCTCGACGTGCTGCTCGCGGTGACCCGCGTCGTGGACGAGAAGCGGCTGCCGAAGCGGACGGTCCTCAAGGCCGAGGATGTTCTCGACGATGTCCGCGCCGGTGTGCGCGAGTGGACGGAGCCGAAGCCGCGGTCGATCATCTGCGATCACGACGCTGAAGACCGGGCGACGCTGGAGCGGAAGCTGGGGATGCCGACGCTTGCCGCGGACAAGCGGGTGAAGGTCGGGATCCAGGCTGTGCAGTCGCGGTTCAAGGTGCTGGGCGACGGTCGGCCCCGGATGTACCTGTTCCGTGACGCGGTGGTGGAGCGTGATCCGGATCTGGAGAAGCGGAAGTTGCCGTGTTCGACGGCGGAGGAGCTGCCGGGCTACGTGTGGTCGGACAAGGTCGCGAAGGAGGAGCCGGTGAAGGAGAACGATCATGGCTGCGACGGCAAGCGGTACATCGTGGCGCAGCGTGACCTCGGCAGCCGGCCGGGGATTCGGGTGATGGGCGGCGGCCGGAGGCGGTAGGCTGCGGGTCACGGCGCGGGTACCCAGGTCTGGTCGATGGCGTCGCGGGTTACCGGTTCAAGTCCGGTACGACCAGATCACCGACCCCCGGGGAACGCGTCCTCGGGGGTCACTCGCATCCGGACCCGGTAGCATCGTCGTGCAGCGGTTGGCGTCCACTCGGGAGAGACGGCCAGCCGGGAAGGCCCCCGTCGAGCGTCGTGCTCCGGGGGCCTTCCGCTGTTCGCTGTCTCGTCAGGCGTCGGAGCCGAACGCGGAGTCGCGCGCCCGACGCAGCATCCGGATCAGCCGGTTGATGTCCTCGCGCGTGGCCGTCATGGCGAACCCCTTGCACGGCTCGGACCAGGTGGGGTTCCCGGCACGGTGCGTGGGCGGGTCGTTCGGCGTGGCGCCCGGCTCGGTGATGACCTCCGGCGACGGGAATCGCGCTTCGCTCTCCGGGTTCTCCGTCATGATCTGCACGTAGCCGGGCTCCGGCTCGTCGTAGGCCGAGGTCAGGTGGGCCTGGGGCTTCCAGATCACCTGGACGCGGAAGCCGCCGTCGATGCTGGAATTGATGTTCTCGTGCGGCATCTGCCGCTCCTTTCACTACCTTCACGGTCGCCCTTCACGGGCTGTTGGGTGTAGCGGAACGCTGCGACACGCCCGCTGACCTCACTATATGCCCATCTGTTCATCTGAGCAGGTATGCAGGTATCCTTCGGCCATGCTGACCGGCCTCGGAGCCCTGCTCCGCCCCGCCATCAGCTACGTCCTGCCCTTGATCTGGGTCCTCGCCGCCTGCGTCGCCTTCACCGTCGCCGCGTTCGCCTGGTCACAGATCGCCGGATGGGCCGTCGCCGGAGCCTCCTGCCTCGTCGTCGAATTCCGCGCCGACCTCGAACGCCGCACACTGGCGGCGCGCCGTGGCTAGCCTCCTCGGCGCCCTCAGCCGCCCCCGCAACGACGCCCCCGCCCCCCTCGTCTCCCGCTCCCGCGGCGGCCGGCTCGGCGGGTTCTTCCAACGCCGCGACGTCGCCACCCAGCTGTCCGTCATGGAACTCTCGGGCACGATCTTCGGCATCGTCGACAAGACGAGCACCGCGGTGGCGAAGACGGAGTGGCACCTCTACCGCAAAGCTAAGTCCGGCAAGGACGAAGACCGCGTCGAAGTCACCTCCCACGCCGCGCTCGACATCATCAACAAGCCGAACCAGCACACCACCCGCATGGAGCTGTTCGAAGCAGCCCAGCAACACCTCGACCTCGCCGGCGAATCCTGCCTTCTCGTCGGCCGCAACACCCGGTTCCGCGGGCTGCCGCTTGAGCTGTGGCCCGTCCGGCCCGACCGGCTGGAGCCGGTCCCGGACCCGGATAAGTTCCTTGTCGGCTGGGTCTACACCAGCCCGGACGGCGAGCAGGTGCCGTTGCGGCTGGACGAGGTCATCCAGACGAAGATGCCGGACCCCAACGACCCCTACCGCGGACTCGGCCCGGTCGGCGCCGTCCTCACCGACATCATGTCCGCCCGCTACGCCACCGAGTGGAACGCCAACTTCTTCAAGAACAGCGCCGAGCCCGGCGGCATCATCGAGATCGACCGGCGCCTCTCCGACGACGAATTCGACGAACTGTCGACCCGCTGGGAAGAGCAGCACCGCGGCGTCGCCCGCGCCCACCGCGTCGCCATCCTCGAACAGGGCCACTGGGTCGACCGGAAAATCACGCAGAGAGACATGGAGTTCTCCGCGCTCCGCGGCGCCACCCGCGACGCGATCATGGAAGCGTTCGGGTTCCCGAAGTCGATGCTCGGCATCACCGAGGACGTCAACCGCGCCGTCGCCGAAGCCGGCAAAGCCATCTTCGCCGAGTGGCTCACCGTGCCCCGCCTCGACCGGTGGCGCGACACCCTCAACTCCAAGTACCTCCCGCTGTTCGGGGCCACCAACGACCTCGAGTTCGACTACGACTCGCCGGTACCGGCCGACGCCGACGCGGAAAACGCGGAGCGCACCAGCCGGGCGGAGGCGGTCGCGTCCCTCGTCGCCGTAGGCTTCGACGGCAACTCCGCCGCCGAAGCCTACGAACTCCCCGCCGGGCTGCAGTGGCAGAAGCCCGCGGCACCCGCGCCTGCGCACCCGATCGTGCCCGGCGACGCCGGCCCGACACCGGCCGACCCGGGCACCCCACCGCCGGACACTCCGCTGGCTCCGGAGAACGCCGTCGCGGCGCTCCTGGGCACGCTGGTGCGCGGCTCGGCGCCAGTCGTGCTCAACGCAGCCGGCTGGCCAACCAAGGACCTCGACGCCGTCGAGGCCGTCAACCTCGGCCCGGTGCAGGCCGCGTGGGAGTCGGCGCTGGCCGCGCTGCTGGAAACCTGGCAGTCCAGCGTCGTCGTCGACTGGATCCGGCAGCTCATCGACGGCATCCGCGCTGTCCTCCGCGGCGACGGTGGCAGCCTCGCCGACCTCCGCGTCGACACCACCGCCGCGGCCGGGCACCTCTCGAGCGCGATGCACCAGCTCGCGCAGACTGCCGCGCAGCACGCCGTCGCCGAAGCCGCCAAGCAGGACGTCACCCTGCAGCCCGCGTGGCCCTCGGCGGCCGATCTCGAGGCCGCGGCCCGCGACGCCGCCGCGTTCGAAGGGCGCCGCTACGCGCTCGCCGCCGGGCGCGAGGCGGCCCGCGTGTCCGGGCCGAAGCCGGACGCCGACGCCGTCATCGGCCACGTCGAGCAGTTCCTGTCCGACGTGTCGGACGCCTCAGCGAAATACACCCTCGCGGGCGCGTTGACGGACGCCCAGAACCAGGGCCGGTTCGACACCCTGACGTCCGGGCCGGTGGGGGCGCTCTACGCCAACGAGATCCTCGACTCCGCGACGTGCAAGCCCTGCCGCGAAATCCACGGCCGGTTCGTCGCCACCACCGATGACCTCGCGCCGCTGTACAAGCTCTACCCGTTCGGCGGCTACGTCGACTGCCTCGGCCGCGAGCGCTGCCGCGGCACCGTCGTCGGCGTCTGGCGTCCCAAGACCACGGAAGGCGGCTGACGATGCCGGCGATCGCAGTGCACCACACGGCCACGGTCGACGAGGCGTGGGACGGCCCGGCCGCTGTCGCGGCGATGCCCAGCGACGACGCCGTGCTGCGCTACTGCCACGCCTGGCAGACCGACGAAGCCGCGAACGAGGACCACAAGTCCGGCGACGACGACGCCGACGACAAGAAGAGCTCCTACAAATTCCCGCACCACAAGAGCAAGGGCGGCCCGGCGAACCTCGCGGCCTGCCGCAACGGGCTCGCCCGGCTGGAGGGCTCGAAGATCCCCGACGGTGACAAGGCCGGCGTGAAGGCGCACCTGCAGGCGCACCTCGACGACGCCGAGAAAAAGTCCGGTGACAGCAAGTCCTCCTCGGACAGCGCGAAGGCATCAGCGGCGCGGCGGCGGACCGCGGTCGCACAGCTCGAGGGCAACGTGCGTCAAGGCGTGGCCGGCCAGACCTGGTACCGGATCCAGAACCTCGTCCAGAACCCGGGCACCGCGTGCGTCTACCTGTACGGCGAGATCGGCATGTGGGGCATCGAGTCCGACCAGTTCGTGCAGGAACTGCAGGACGTCAACGCCTCCCAGATCGACGTGCACATCAACTCCATGGGCGGAGACGTCTTCGAAGGCATCGCGATCCTCAACGCGCTGCGCGCGCACCCGGCGAACGTCACCACCTACGTCGACTCGCTCGCCGCGTCCATCGCGTCGATCGTGGCGATGGGCGGCGACAAGGTCGTGATGGCCCCGAACTCGACCCTCATGATCCACGACGCGCACGCGATCGGCGTCGGGAACGCGGCCGACATGACGGCGATGGTCGCGCTGCTCGACAAGACCAGCGACAACATGGCCTCGGTGTACGCCAGCAAGGCCGGCGGTGACCCGGCTGAGTGGCGTGCGCTGATGCGCGCGGAGACCTGGTTCTCTGCTGAGGAGGCTGTCGCGGCGGGCCTGGCCGACGAGGTGGCCGGCGCCACCGACGACGAGGGCGACGGTAGCGACGACGACGTGCAGGTGTCGCAGGCGATGTCGGCGACCTACGACCTGTCGGTGTTCCGGTACCCGGGCCGCGGCGCCGCGCCGGCCCCGCCGGTCCCGGCGCTCGCCGCCAGCACCACCGCCACCGAGCCGCCGGCGGAACCGGCCCCCGAGGCCGAAGCCGAGCCCGAAGAGCCCGAAGAGCCGGACACGCAGCCGCCCGCACCCCTGGCGGCGTCCGGCACCAACCAGTGGGCCGTGCTCACCAGCGGCCTGCTCTCCAACGCAACACCGTCCACCGTGGACGAGCTGTTCGCAGCCCTGCAGAAAGGAATCCCGGCATGACCACCGCCACGCTCTCTCCGGGGCAGCGTCACCTGCTCGCCCGCCGCGGCATCCCCACGGCCCGCGTCGGCCGCCCGTACGCCACCGCCCCCACCCTCGACGGCGTCACCATCCCGGCGAACTCCGACGAGCTGGCCGAGATGATCGGCGACCCGGGCAAGCTCGCCCCGATCGTCGCGAACCAGAAGTCCCTGACCGCGTTCATCGACGCCTACGCCAAGAAGACGCAGAACCCGGACACCGACCTGGCCAAGCTGGTCGAGGTCGAGACGCAGAAGCAGCTGCAGGCGATGCTGCGGGACAACGACGTCGACGGTGACGAAGCCGACCGCATCAAGCGCCTCAACCTCGACCCGCAGACCCGCCCGCACGGCATGCTGACCAGCCACAAGCAGGCCACCGGCTACAACCCGAAGGCGCTCGGCACCAAGTTGGACGGCCAGTTCAAGTCCGCCGGGGAGTACTTCAAGACCGCGTGGCACCTGAACCCGGACCCGCAGGCCCGCGCGAAGATGGAGAACATCCGCGCCGCGTTCTCCAGCGTGGTCCCGTCCGACGGCGGGTTCCTCGTGCCGGAGACCCTGCGCAGCCAGCTGCTGCAGGTCGCGCTCGAGCAGTCGGTCGTGCGGCCGCGCGCCACTGTCGTCCCGATGGAGACGGCGCGCGTCCCGTTCCCGATGATCGACACGACCACCGATCAGGGCAGCGTGTTCGGCGGCATGATCGCCTACTGGGGTGAGGAGTCCGCCGCGCTGGTCGACTCCTCGGCGAAGTTCGGCCGGACCGTCCTCGACGCGAAGAAGCTCACCGGCCTCTCGGCGGTCCCGAACGAGCTGCTGTCGGACTCGCTGCTGTCCTTCTCCGCGCTGATCGAGAAGCTGTGGCCGTCGGCGATCGCGTTCTTCGAGGACGTCGCGTTCATGAAGGGGAGCGGTGTCGGCGAGCCGCTCGGGTTCGTCGGCGCGAACAACCCGGCGTCAGTCGCTGTGGCGAAGGAGTCCGGGCAGCTCGCCGGCACCATCGTCGTCGAGAACATCATCAACCAGTACGCGCGGATGCTCCCCGCGTCGATCAACAACGCCGCCTGGTTCGTGTCGCCCGACACGCTCAAGGAGCTCTACACCATGGCGATCAGCGTCGGCACCGGCGGCGCGCCGGTCATGCTGGTCAACGCCGCCGGCCCCGGCCCGCAGACGATGATCGGCCGGCCGATCATCATCACCGAGAAGGCGAACACCCTCGGCAACCGCGGCGACGTGGTGTTCGCGGACCTGTCCTACTACCTCGTCGGTGACCGGCAGGTCATGTCCGCGTCGTCGAGCACGGACTACAAGTTCGGGAACGACCAGACGGTGTTCCGGATCATCCAGCGTGTCGACGGCCGGCCGTGGATCCAGTCGGCGATCACCCCCCAGAACGGTGGCAGCCCCCTGTCGCCGTTCGTCGAGATCGTGGCCCGCTGAGGCCCACCGGAGAAACAGGAGTTCCAGATGGCTCAGAAGGCCCTCGGCCGGACGATCAACGTCACGGCGAACGCGAAGAACAAGTGGATCGCGGTCAAGCCCGCCGGCGGCATCGCGTTCGTCGGCTACCTCACCGGCGGCGTCGGCGACACCTTCACCCTCCAGGAGGCGAAGGACGCGGCCGGCACCGGCGCGCAGAACCTCGCCGTGATCACCGACTACCACACCAACACCGGAGACGGGTCGGACGCGTGGGTCAAGCGCACCCAGGCCGCCGCGGCGACGGTGGCCACGGCGGCGGCGGCGAACCAGAACGCGATCGAGATCGAGGTGCAGGGCACGTCCCTGGATGACACGTACACCTACGTGAAGCTCAACTCGTCCGGCTCGGCCACCGTCACCGCCGTGCAGGTCGACCTGTCCCCGCAGCGTCAGGCCGCGGCGCTGCCCGCGATGGGGGTCTGACCGCCATGTCGACGATCCTGCAGGGCAACCAGATCCGCCAGATCCTGCTCGGAACAAAGGTGGACCGGGCGGCGGCGACGATCCCGCAGACCGCCGCGCAGAACCTGTTCTCCGTGACCGGCGGCCGGGTCCTGATCACCGGCCTGGTCGGGGAGGTCACCACCGTCATCGGTGGCACCGCGACCACCCTCAAGGTCACGAACACCCCGGCAGTCGGCACGGCGGTGGACTACGCGTCGGCGACAGCGATCACCTCGAAGGAGGTCGGGTCGGAGGCGACGCTTCCGCTGACCGCCGGCGGTGGCCTCGTCGTGAACAACGCGGGCGGCGGTGGCCAGTTCCCTGGGCACGCGCCGTACGTGGCGCCGGTCGGCACGATCAGCTGCACCACTTCGGCGTCCACCACCGGGGCGATGAAGTGGTCGCTGACGTACGTGCCGCTCGACGACGGCGCGTCGGTGACGGCGCTCTGATGTCGACGTGGGAGTGCCGCGGCTGTACCGCGGCGTACGCGCCGGGTGCGCCGCGGTGCCCCCAGTGCGGCACCGACGACCCGATCAAGGAAGACGAGCAGCGCGCGAGGGAGCAGGACATGCCGAAGATCACCGTCCACGGTGGCCGGTCCAACGAGGACGCCGAGCCGGGCCAGCCCGGGTACGTCGAACCGGCCGATGTCGAGGAAACGGGCGGCGACGAGCCGGTCACCGGCGACGCGACCGAGGAGACCGAGGCGCCGGAACCGGTGGACTACCACGACTTCAACGTCACCGACCTCCGCGCCGAGCTGGCCGAACGTGGCCTGCCGGTGTCGGGCGCGAAGGACGAGCTCGTGGCGCGGCTCGAAGAGGACGACAAGGCCCGCGCCGATCAGGCCGAGCAGAACACCGCGGAGTAGGCGATGTCCGGCAGCGGCGGGTGGTACGAGCTGCTCGACATCGTGCGTGAGGCGGCGGACCTGCGCACGGACGAGCTG
>Ga0068856_100007229_pt1 | contig 10833 bp, 10 predicted proteins | sample KBSCornC62_FD_66595 | JGI IMG/M metagenome (GOLD analysis project Ga0068856, IMG submission 66595) | Corn rhizosphere microbial communities from Kellogg Biological Station, Michigan, USA - KBS Corn C6-2 | ecosystem: Host-associated > Plants > Roots > Rhizosphere > Soil ... | reverse complement strand
TGCTTTCCTGTGCAACCCACGCTTGGCAAGTGCGGTTCCGTGCGTTAGGAGCGCCCCTCCTTCGACCGGAACCCTCATGCGGAGAGGTGGCTGAGAGGTCGAAAGCACCGCACTCGAAATGCGGCGTGCGGGCAACCGTACCGTGGGTTCGAATCCCACCCTCTCCGCCAGGGCGTCCAAGGGACGCCCAAGTTCATTCGGGGCCTCTGCGGGCAAAAATATGCTGAAGCGGACTTTCGCAGCATCGCTCATACGAATTATCTGAATTGGGATGAGGCTCGCCCTTGACGGTTGCGGGTGAGGCGCCATCCCGCCGATATGGTTCAAGGTAAGACGAGGCAGCTGGGCGATGCAGAACCCAATCTATGCCGAGGGCGGCATGACCGCCGCCGCGTCGTGGTTGCAGCATCTGCTGCTGGGCAGCTTGGCGACACCTATCGCGGTGCTGGCGGTCGCCGCCACGGGGGCGATGATGCTGACCGGCAGGGTCGATCTCCGTCGCGGCGCCGTGGTGGTCCTAGGTTGCTTCCTGCTCTTCGGCGCGCCGGTGATCGCAGCGGGCCTCTATACGATGCTCAGCGGAGTCGCCGGGGGCACTTCGGCCAAGGCACCACCGCCCGCCCCGACACCGCCTTCGGCACCGGCCTCCGCCAATCCTTTCGACCCCTATGCCGGCGCGGCGGTCCCGCAGCAGCGTTAGGCGTCAGTGCGCCAGCACGACCTCGGCGACGTGCCGTTTGCCCGCCGTGCGGCCGAGCTGAACATAGACGCCGACGATTGAGCGGACATAGTGGGTGACGTCCTCCAGGCTGAGTCGCGAGCTGCCCTGCAGCACCAGCAAGGCGATCTGCTCGACCGCGCCTTGCGGACTGTCGGCATGCACGGTCGTCATCGATCCGGGATGGCCGGTATTCACCGCGCGCAGGAAGGCATAAGCCTCGTCGCCGCGAAGCTCGCCCAGGATGATGCGATCAGGGCGCATCCGAAGCGAGGCGGCAACCAGATCGTTGGCGGTCACATGCGCCTCGCCGAGCGCGCTCCGCGCCGCGAGCAGGCCGACCATATTGGCATGGCCCACCTGAAGCTCCGGCGTGTCCTCGATCAGGATCAGCCGCTCCTCGGCCGGCACCTCGCGCAACAAGGCATTGAGGAAGGTCGTCTTGCCGGTCGAGGTGCCGCCTGAGACCAAGATGGTTCGGCGCGCGCGCACCGCTGCCGCGAGCATGCCGGCAATGTCGCCCTGGTCGAGCATGGCTGCGAGCGCCGCGTCGACCTTGCTGGTCCCCAATTCGGTGCGCGTGGCGGCACTCTCAAACGCGCCCTCGGTCACATAATCGGCCAAGGTGAGGTCGGCCGAGACATGCTTGCGGATCGCGATCGCCATCGGGCCGCGCGTCGCGGGCGGCGCCACGATCTGAACGCGCGCGCCGTCGGGCAAGGTCGCCGAGAGCAAGGGATGTTCGCGGCTGATCCCCTGATGCGACAGGGCCGCAACCTGGCGGGCAAGGCGGGCGAGCGTGGCTTCGGTCAGATCGGGCAATTCGTGCCGCTCGACTGCCCCGCCCAGCGTCTCCACCCACAATTCGCCTGGCTTGTTGACGTAGATGTCGGTGACATCGTCGCGCGCCATCAAGGCCCCCAACGGCGCGAGGAAACTCCGAAGATAGAGGCCGCTCGTAATCGGCGCGGCGGCGCTCATTGCCCGTTCTCGACCTCGGTGAAATCGAGGTCGCGCGCCACGAATATGCTGATGCTGGTTGCGGGCTTCACCTTGAGCGTGGGCACGACCGGGGTCGGCTGCACGATCTGGCCCGTGTTGAGCGAACTGTTCGGGAGCGCGACCACGAGCGAACGATCCGCGGAACGCGAGGCGAGGTTGACGCCCACATCGAGCGCCGACTGCAGGATCGCGCCGGAGAAGCGTTCGAAGAAGTGGCTGTTCACGTCCGCCTTGACCCCGCCGCGCCCGACCGGATCGGATGCGGGCGAGCCGATCTCGATCGTCGCGCCGTCGGGGCGGATCAGCCGCGTCCAGATAATCAGTGCGCGGCTCTGTCCAGGACGCGTGTCCGACTGATATTCGCCGACCACGCGGCTGCCGCGTGGGATCAGCACGCGCGTCCCGTCAAAGCCACGCACGTCACGCGATACCATCGCGCGCGCAAAGCCCGGCCGGGTTGAATCGAAGCCGGTTTCCAGCACGGCATGGATCAGCGTGCCTTGCGTGACCGTGGTCGATTTGTCGGCAAGCCTGCTGGCCTGCACGCGTGTGGTCGAGGTCAGCCCGCCGGGATTGGCCGCCGTCGCGCTGGCTGCGGCTGGCTGGGTGCCCGGCGTGCCGCCGGTCGTGCTCGTATCGATCACCACCGCCGGTCCACCGGAACCTGCGGTCTGGGGTGTGCGCATCGCTGGTGGGGGAATTAGAGGACCAGGGGAATAATAAGCGGGCGGCGGAGCTTGTCGCGCGACGATGGGAACCGGCCCGAGCGGAGAGCCGAGCGGGACATTGGAGGGCAGCATGCCCGGCGCCGGAGATGCCGGAGCTGCGGCTGCCGGCTCGGGAGGGATCTGCAGCGTGGGAACGGAGGCGGGCACGTCAACCATATCGGCCGCCTGGGGTCGCACCGGAGGCGCTTCCGCGGCGCGCCGGCGCGCGTCGAGCACGACGAAGAGCAGGATCGCGGCAACGCCGGCGGCCACCGCCAGCAGCCAGCCCGGCACCCCCGCGCGGCTGCGCGCGACGATCGGCAACACCCCGCGCTCCACGGCCTCGCCGGACGGTGAGGTTTCGTCGGTCATGGCTTGACGGCCTTCGGCAGGTAGCGCGTCGCCGTCGCCATCTCGCGATCGATGCGGAACACCAGCCGCGGCGCGATTCCGTCGACCACCATATGATCGCCGCGCATCATGCCGTTGGTCAGCGATTCCCGTCCCTGCCCATCGATCGCGTAAATGGCGGGCAAGTCCACATTGGCGGGCCAATCGATGAACACATGCTCGCCGTCATCGCTGATCCGGCTCGGCCAGAGCAGCTTGCTGCCCCCGAGCTTGTAGGCGCCGACCTGCGTCACGACAGCGGGAGGGGGGGCGACCGCCGCGCGCGGATATCGGAAGGCGATCGTGTAGGCGACGGGCGCCTGTCCCGCCGGTGCCGCGGTGAGCGTGAAGGCATATTGGCGCGCATCGGTGGCGACCGTCATGTTTGTGATCGCGTTCGGTTGCAGCGCCTTTACGAACAGCAAATTGCCGCTGCGGTTCGCGGTGACCTGGAAAGCATTGGTATCGCCAAGCGCTACCATCTGGACATGCTCTCCCGGGGCAAGGTTGATCGTAAGCTGATAGCCCTGTGCCGCCATCACCGTGAAAACCCGATTGGGCACATAGTCGATCTGGCGGATGCGCCCGTCGTTCCGGTCCGTGCCCGGCACCTGCTGCGCCGCCGCGGGCATGAGGCCGGCCATGACCATTGCCAGGAAGAGCGCGGGACGCATCACGGCCGGTTAACGCCGTAGCCGCCCGTCGGCTGGACCCCTGGGGCAAGCGGCGGGCGTCCGGCCGATGGTCCCGCCACGCCGGCTGGCGGTGCGAAAGGTGCCGATGCGGGCGTCAGCGTTTCGGCGCTGCGGCGATACTGGGTCACCTGAAAGCCGAGCGGGTTGATGAACCGATCGGCCGCGCTCATCGGCTTGTTGATATAATCATAGCGGATCACCGCGGCCCACGAACCCGCCGGTACGGGCTGCTGACCGGCGTCGTGGCGCAGCGTATCGAACCGTACCAGCGCCACATTATTCCCGATCGACGCGACGCTCTTGATCGCAACTTCAATCGTGGTGGAGCGGGGATAGCGCGCGAGCGGGCTTTGCGGATTGCTTGCGGGCATCAGCGCCAGATATTCGTTTCGCGCATCGCCGGAAGACCAGGTGGCGACCTTGCGATAATCGTCCTGGAGCGCGTCGATATCGAACCCTTCGCGCGCGATCACATATTGAACCAGGAAGGACTGGGTCAGCGCCTCCCGGCTCCCGACCAACTGCGGATCCAGCGATTTGAGCTGTTGCACATATCCGGTCTGGCGGTCGACCAGCAGGGTATAAGGCTCGACCCGCTTGAGCGGGACCAAGGCAAGCAGGGCAAGGGCTTCGCAAACGGCGATGACTGCCGCGGCCGACGCGACAATCCAGGCAATGCGGCGGGAGTTATGGACAGCGTCGAGCCGATCCCGGCTCCAGCTATCCGCCTGGGCCAGATATGTTTCGCGTTTGGTGATGGACGGTTTGGTCATGAGGTCAGATCGCGGCGCCGTGCGCTGGCCGAGACCCGCCCACCAACGCGGCGGCGGCTGGTGGGATTGATCGTAGAACGTCCACTCGTCTCACTCCTCGGGCCGGAGGCCATCGCCGCGGCTTGTAACACGGACGTTGTCAAAACGGTGCTGGATGCGGGACGCGCTGCGGACTCGCGACGGTCGAGCGCGACCATCGCATCGGCTATGGCGCGCGCCCGTGAACGCGGCGTCGATTGCAGAATCGCACCGTCCGCGCTTCCGAATATCGACGGAGCATCGGGAAAGGCCCGCGTTCGTTCGGGCGCGGCGCGCAGACGGGCGATGCCCGATGGCAGGCGTAAGCTCCAGGTGAGCTTCGCCGCCGCGCCTATCGCGACCAGCAAGGTCAAGGAGAACAGGGTCGTCGCGGCGAACAATTGGGTGGCCGCGCCCGGGATCGCCGCATAAGCGCCGCGGACCGCCACCAGATCTGCAAGCCAGGGCTCGAGCAAGGCGATCTCCGTGCCGAGAATGATCGAGGTCGCGACCGTGCCGAGAACGGCACCGGAAAGAACCTTGATCCAGCCTTCCACAAGCCCTCGTGTCGCATCGAACAGCAGGAAGGCCAGGAACAGAGGCCCCAATGCCAGGACTATGCCCGCGATCAGCCTGGTCGCCACATAGCTGCCGACCGATCCGATCAGGAATATGACACGCGCCGCGCCGAGCGCGAATATGTCGAAGCCCGCGAAAAGCGGCGGCGGCACGGTGCCGAGGGGCGGTGGCGGGAAAGGCCGGTTGATGTTGTAGATCGACAGCACCTCGAATTGCTGATCGACGGCATCGAGATGCGCGGAAAGGTCGCCGGCCGCCCCCGGGAGCCCGGCAGCCCCGCCGATCGTGGCCCCAAATTCGCCCGGAGACTGGATCGCGACGTCATAGACGAGCGCCTGATAGGCAGGCCAGCCCGTCGCGAGCGCGACCGTCAGCCCGATCTTGACCAAGGTCATCACGCCTTCGCGCAACGTCGGGATGCCGCCGAGCAACAGGCCGTAGCCGAACAAGGCGACCAATATCGTCAGCAGGATGACGATGAGTTGCGATACGCTCGATCCCGGAGCGGCGAGCGCGAGATAGCCCTGTTCGCCGATCGTGCGCGCCTGGCAGTCGGCAAAAGCCACCATGCTGCTCGCGAAATTGCCGGGGCCGGGCGTGACGAGGCAGGACATCAGGCGCGCGCCAGCAGCAAATCGAGCCACGCGTCCGGCGCATCGCCCACTTCTTCCCGGATCTGGTCGAGCAGCCGCACCGTGCGCTCGCGTCCGGACAGGATGGTCAGCAGATCGGGTTCGGAGGCGAGGTTGAGCCGCGCCACGACGCTCTCGCCGGCATGCTTGACCAGGAAGCAGCGGGCATTGTCGGGCAGCGAGCGGACCAGTTCGTATTCGTGCGGGGTAAGGCCGAAGCCCTCGATATAATCCTCCGCCCGCGCGCGGGGGTTGGCCATGAAGATCTGGGTTGCCGCCTGTTCGATGATCGCGCTCGCGATGCGGCTTTCCAGTGCGTCCTGCGCGCTCTGCGTTGCGAAGCCGACGATCCCGTTGCGTTTGCGGATCGTCTTTTCCCAATCCTTGATCCGGCGCACGAAGACGTCGTCGTCCAGCGCCTTCCAGCCCTCGTCGATCACGATGATCGCGGCGGTGCCGTCGAGCCGTTCCTCCACGCGATGGAACAGGTACATCATCGCGGGCGTCCGCGCGATCGGATTGTCGAGGATCTGCGTCATGTCGAACCCGACCACCTGCGCGTCGAGATCGGTTTGATCCTCCTCATTGTCGAACAGCCAGGCGCGTTCGCCGCGTCCCCACCAGGGCTGAAGCCGCGACCAGAGATCGCCGGCATGCGGCCGCTTGCCCCCGCGCAGCAGCTCGACCAGCCATGTCAGCCGGCGGTGATCGGGCGGATAGCCGAAATTGGCCTCGACCGCGTCGACAAGCTGCGCCGCTTCCTCGCCATCGACCCCGCCCGCCAGCAACGCCAGCCATTCGACCAGGAATTGCCGGTTGGCGGGCGTGTCGGGCAGCTTGAGCGGATTGAGGCCGGCGGGCGTGCCCGGGCGCAGCACGTCATAGCGCCCGCCGATCGCGCGCAGGAAGGGCTCGGCGCCGCGATCCTTGTCGAAGAAGATGATGCGGGGCGAGAATTTGCGCGCCTGCGCGAGCAGGAAGTTGAGCACCACCGTCTTGCCCGATCCCGACGGGCCGATGATCGTGAAATTGCCGAGATCGCCGTGGTGGAAGTTGAAGAAATAGGGGCCGGCCGCGGTCGTCTCCAGCATCGTGACCGCATCGCCCCAATGGTTGCCGGCGGCCTTGCCGATCGGGAAATTATGCCCGCTCGCCAGCCCCGCGAAATTGCCGGTGGAGACCAGCGCGCGCCGCGCGATATATTTGAAATTGCCGGGGAATTGCGCCCAGAAGGCAGGCTCCAGCGCCATATCCTCGCGCACCGCGACAATGCCGAGATCGGCAAGCGTCGCCTGCACTTCGGCGACCCCCAGATCGACCCCGCCCGGGCTATCGGCGCGGACCGCGACGGTCAGGTGATGTTCGCCGAACGCCGAACGCCCCGCCGCCACCTCATCCTTCGCCACCGACAGGTCCGCGCGCAGGCTCACCGCCTCATCCTCGGCCGAGCGCATCCGGCGCAGCGCCAGGTTCATCCGGCCGAGCGCGGCCTGGCGATCCACGAAGCCGAAGGACTGGGAAAGCGTCAGTTCGAACGGCACACGCAGCAGCTCGTCAAACATGCCCGGATCGGTCTGCGCGGGATAATCCTTGATCGAGACCAGGCCGACGAACTGGCGCGGCGTACCGCCAGCGGGGCCGAGCTCAGCCGTTTCCTGACCGAAGCTGGCTCGGCGCCAGGGGAGATAGTCCCCCAGATCGCCCAGCGGCAGCAGCATCGCGCGATCCTCGTTATTGTAGAGCCGGGCGAGGAATTCGAGCGGTTCCGACGCGAGCCCCTGCGGCGAATTGTACATGGCAAGCAGGTGGGGATCGTAACTGCCCAGCGCCGCGACCAGGGCTTCGCGCGCGGCATTCAGCTCGCGCAGGTCCGCCGCGTTCGCACCCAATCCGGTCCTGGCGCCGAACGTCTCGCGCAGCCGGTTGAGCAGACCGGTACCGCCGCGCGCGGGCCTCCGGATCAATGTGAGGTAGATGTCGTTGACGAACATCTGCCGCGTCGCGAGCCGCGCCTGCCAGGCGGCATCGATCCGGTGGGAGAAAGCGTCGGGAAAAGCCGCATCCAGCCGCGGCGCGACGCGGCTGCGGACGACATGATAATAAAGCGCGAAGCGCGACGACCCGATCGCCTGCAGCATGCTGTCGCGCAGCCGCTTGCGGTAATTGATCTCGTCCGTGTCGGCGGTTTCGAACAGCAGGCCGCGCAGCTGGATGACCTGCATCAGCAGGCCGTCGCGCGTCTCGATCGTCCAATCGTCGACATGGCGGGCATAAGGCAGATGCCGCCCGGCCGGCGCCTCGCGCGCGATCACCTTGGGCTCGCGCGTCAGGGGCGGTAGGAGTTGCATCGCCAGATCGCATGATTGCGGACGCGAGGGGTTCGGCTCACCCGTGCCAGCCACAGATCGAAGAAGCGCGGCTCGCGCGCGCACGCCGCCAGGCCCACCAGATGGAGCAGGACCGCCACGCCGATCGCCCAGATCGAATGGAAGATCAGGAACAGCTCGGTCGCGAGCACGGCGTTGCCGACGAAATAGGTGTAGGTGACGCCCGCGAACATTTGCGGGCGCGTCAGGGCCACGAAACAGGGATCGCGCTCGATCGCGCTCACCTTAATGCCCGAGGCCGGCGGTAGCCTGGATTCCGCCGACGATGCTCGCCGCCCCGAACAGGATGAAGCAGCCCAGGATCACGGTCGCGCCATAGCGCCAGTTGATCCGCCCGGTGAGCATCAGGAAGCCGACCGAGGCCACCGCGATCACCGCGACCGTAGTCGCGATCGTGCCGAGCAAGGTACCTTCGAGCCAGTGGACGGCGGACACGATCGGCCCGGAGCCGGCCGGATCGGCCAGATCCTGCGCATGGGCCGAACCCGCGGCCATCGCGCCCATCAAAGCAGCGATGAATTTACTTAATTTCCTAGTCACTTACCCGCCCCTGAAATCGACTCCGTCCCCGTCTTTTTCTAGAAGGCGTAATGGAGCCGCGCCCGCGCTTATACGGCCAAAATGGCGGTAATTTTGCTGAGGCACAAGGCCGGTGTTCGACCAAACGCGGCCGCCAGTGGATGGGGCGCTCTCGAAAATCAAGAAAACGCGGAAACGAACTTGATGGCTTGGGGTCTATGTAGCTGTTTCATGTGGAACATATAGAGAACGTTCTCGGGCTTGGCAAGCCTTTTTTGGTGCCACTGTCCAACCGCCATGCCGGCGCATCGCAGGCTATGTGTCACCGAATTTAAGATGCGCCTGTTTGGGCATCAGTACCCACAGGCCCGGACCTCCTCACCCGCTGCCGCACAATGCAAGCCGAGCGGATCGCGATAAAGCGTATAGTCTTCATCTTCGAAGAAGGTCTGCGCGCGGACATTGCCGCGCTGCGTGACATGGTGGGGATGCCCCGGAAATATCGCCCTTGCCAGCCTGGCCATCGCATAAGCCTACCTCAAGGTCGAGCCATAGGCAATTAAGTGCACTGTCACCGTAATTCCGCTGCCGCACAATGCCGGTCGAGCAGATCGCGACAAAGCGCCTTTAGCACGCATATCGTGGCGGCTTAATTAGGTGCGCTGTCACCATAAATCAAAATTGATTCGCAGCTTAAATGGCCAAACAATCTGTTTATTGTGCATTATCTAAGCTATTATTTCCACAATATCGACTATTATATTTGGATTAGTTATTAATGAAAGATTTGCATAAAAAGGGAAACTTGGGATTGTTGGGTAAAAGCTATCGCCACGATACCGAGGCTTAAGTACTACCTCCGATACGTCCTCCACCGTTTCATAAACCCAGCTGGGTATGGGAGGGTGAAGTCTGGAGGTCGCGGTCCCGTCTCCAAGAAGATCTAATGTGCACATCTCATGCGGTTCTTTGTAAAATCTATGATCTATCGATTTTAACAACATATTATCTTGCCTAAAACGAAGGATTGTTCCCGCCGACTTTCTTGATAACAACTTTGCTCTGAACGTTGGGGATTACATACTCTGTCAAACCTCCGATATTTCCATGAAGGGGATCAGCCTGCTTAACGGCAATATCTACTATGTTAACAAGCGTTCCAACTATGGTGTACTGTGCGGTGTTCGTATCAGGCAATCCAGCCAAATTGCGAAAGCCCGGAACAACATTTGGATTCGTTGGCGTCCAAGATTGGCCATAAGGGCCGCTGTTTCCGCCGTACGCGCGGTAAACGGTTTGACCTACGTAAGGCTGCTCCAGCGCGTTTTCGCCGACCGCGAGCGCCGCACCCGTCAAACCTTCGGCCAATCCTCCTCCCGTTATGGCGTCGCTTATCGGGTCAGCAGAAACTGGTCCTGGATCCAGGCCTTGTGCAACGGGGGTAGTGAAGGGTACAAATATTTCGAATCCGTCGGCGAATTGGACGCGATATCCGCCCGCTGCAGCCGCCGCCGAATAGAAGCCTTGTTGAGTAGTTTTGGTACCATCGGCGAGCGTATAACTCTGGCCATTCCCGCCACCCGAGTAATTTAGATCGGATGAGTTTCTGGTCCCGGGGTCGCTCGTTCCATCGAACGCACCTCCAGGTGCCCACATCAAGAACGGATCATCTTGGCCTGTCCAGCTTCCGGTCGCCAGCCCTGTTGAATCTGCCGCGTCAATGGGATCCCCATGGACGTAGTTATACCAATTAGGCCCATCGTCGTAGCCTTTGGGATCGGTTTGCATGAACCGTCCCATGGTCGCTGAGTAGATGCGGGCCTTGTAATAATACATGCCGAGCTCAGGCAGGTAGGTCTGGCCCGTGTACTGGAAGCGCCCGATATTGGTCGATGCCGGGATGCCATATTCATCATAGCTGTTGATGCCGAGGCTGTTGCCCGAGGCGTCGGTGACGAGCGTGGTCGACATCCGCTCGTCATGCGCGAGCCAGCGGCGGTCGGTGGTGCCTGCGCCCTCATACCAGACCAGCACATTGTCGCTGCCGGGAATATGGACGTAGCGGCGCAGGATGTTGTTCGACGCATCCGTCTCGGCGATCAGGTCCGAGCCGTCATAGACGAAGCGCGTCGTGCCCGGCACCGCCTGGGCGGCAAGCCGGCCTTCGGCATCATAGCTCAGGCTGTTAGTGCCGAAGCTGGTGAGCTGGTTCTTGCTGTCATAGGCGTAGGTCGTCGCACCCGCGCTGGTCGTGTTGCCGCGGCGGTCATAGCTCGGCACCACCGTGCCCGAGAGCGTGTACTGGTTGAGGCCGTTGGTGGTGTAGTTGCGGTTGACGTAGGCCGCCTGGGTGAAGGCATAGGCATCGTTGGTCATGGCGCGGCTGATCATCTGGCCGGCCGGGTTATAGGCG
>Ga0068856_100007228_pt1 | contig 10833 bp, 11 predicted proteins | sample KBSCornC62_FD_66595 | JGI IMG/M metagenome (GOLD analysis project Ga0068856, IMG submission 66595) | Corn rhizosphere microbial communities from Kellogg Biological Station, Michigan, USA - KBS Corn C6-2 | ecosystem: Host-associated > Plants > Roots > Rhizosphere > Soil ... | reverse complement strand
CTCGACACGTCGAGCAACCCGCAGGCGCGGCTCAACGCCATCCGCAGCACCAAGGTGTGGGGCACGATGTGTTTCGTCGGCGAAGGCGGCGACGTCACGATCGACGTCAGCCCGCATCTGCTGCGGCGGCAGATCACCCTGCTGGCGTCGTGGACCTTCTCGAACGTGATCCAGACCGAGTGCGCCACCTTCTGCATCGAGCGCGGCATCGACGTCGACAGCCTGTTCACGCACAAGTGGACGCTCGACCAGGCGGAAGAAGCCTACAAGCTGTTCGACAAGCAGGCCGACGGGAAGGGTGTGTTCCTGATGTAGAGCCCGTTCGGCTCAAGCTCATCGGACCGCGCAACTCCAGTTGCGCCTCTTGTCATCCTGAGCGCAGCGAAGGATCTCATGGCGATTGCCAGCGGCACCGGTAGATAGGGCATGAGGTCCTTCGCTGCGCTCAGGACGACAGAATGAGCGCCACTGGAGTGGCGCGGTCCGATGAATTGCTGACGCTTCAGCCCTGATCCTATCCGGACGACGATCTGCTTCGCGGCGTGCCCATCGGAACGATTCGCGGTGAGGAGAAGGGGCCGCGATACGGCTTGCCTTCCGATTGAGCCGGCACCTTGTCGGCGTCGATCTCCACGGCATAGAGGCCCTGGTCGGGATCGACCGGTACCACGCCGAAGGCGTCGTTCATGTCCGCGATTGCGACCCTCATCCCGCGGCTCGACCATGCTCGCGACGATAGCATAAGTCTAATATCCATCAACTCGTGCCCTGGCATTGCTGGCGTGATTTTAAGCCAGTGCTAACAGGAGGTCGTAGACATACAGGGCGAAGCAATGTCCACCCTTGCGACATCGGGCGCTTCATTCAAAAGCAAAAATGCGCTTCCAGTCGTTCTTCATGCTGATGACTGTCCAGCCGCCGCTCTTCGCCTCATCGTAGAGCTGCTGGGTGAAGGTGCCGACCTTGGACTCCGGCAACCCCTGCGCCGGACCGTAGGCGTACTCGCGCGCGGCATCGTCGTGCAGCAACAGCATGGAGAGGCGCGCGCCCGAGCCCGCCTTGGCATATTCGAGCATCTCGCGGTCTCCGGTCGAATTGCCGAATGCGGCAAGCGGTTGCCGGCCAATCATCAGGTGAATGCCCTCGGGTTTGCCGCCGTAGTTGTCGTTCAGCAGCAGCTTTGCTTCCTTGATGAGCACTGGCTTGCCGTCCTTGCCGTAGTCGTATTTGGTGCCGCCCACGGTACCGACGATCTGCTCCGGCGGGATGCCGTAGACGCGCTCGGCATAGACCCGCACGAAGTCCTGGCCGCCGCCGGTCACGATGTAGGTCTTGAAGGCATTGGCGCGCAGATATTGCAGGACTTCCTGCATCGGCTTGTAGGTGAGCTCGGTATAAGGTCGCTTCCAGCGTGGGTGCCGGGCGGTATCGAACCATTTGCTGACTTCGGCTCTGAACTCGTCGACCGACATGCCGGTCAAGGTCAGAGCCAGAATCTTCTCGAGATCCTCTGTTGGCAGGCGGGCGATCGTCTCGCGGTCGCCCGACATCACCGTCTTGAAGGGCTCCACATCGGCAAGCTCGGGCCGGGCCTTGACCAGAATGGGGACGCGTTCCAGGCAGTAGATCACCTGGGTGTACATCGGCTTTTCGACCCAGAGCGTCCCATCCTGGTCGAAAGTTGCGATACGTTCGGCAGGCTGCACAAAGGTAGGCCTACCTTGCGTCGTCGTTGCCTGCACGAAGTCGATGATCGCCTTCTTGGTGATGCCGTCGTTCCAGGAGGGCAGTGGATCAGTCTGTGCCTGCGCCGCCCCGCCGACCATGAGGCTGAGCAGGCCGGTCGCCAGAATGGTTCGGCGAGCAAGAACAGTTCTATTGGACATGCCCATTTTCGTCTCCCGCTTGATTGCAGGTCTCAAGAGAAGCAGGGCGGCGCTCCGGTCGACGTCTCCTCACGGTGCCAGCGGTAGCGCCTTGAGTTCCTTTCGGGCCGTGCCGAACGTTCCGAGCTGGTAGACGGACGCGCCGGCCACGGAGAACGTGAACGCGGGGAATGGCTCCGCCAGCATCTGGTTCAGATAGGCTTCGGTTCCGACGCCGATCGTGACGTGCGGATTGAATTTGCTGCCCGCCGCGATCGTGACGAAATTGGCGACGTATTCGATCAGGGACTTCTGGATATCGCGTCCGTCTTCCTCACTGAAGAACGCCGCCGGGGTCCCTGTCTTCTCGGTGTAGGGCTCAACGGCTTTGATCAGTGCATCTTGCAGCCGATGCAGGTCTTCGGTTGGCTCGACGACGATTCCCGCGAGGCCGAACGGCGGATCGGGGATGTAGTAATATTTGAACGCCTTCAGCATCCACGCTCTGGGCTTCTCTTTGGCCAGGACCGCGTTCGCCGCCGCATATACCTTGTCGAGGTCATCCGTGCGGACGAACTGCTGCAGCATGGTGACATGCGGATGATGCGTCGCATCCAGGGCAAAGCCCTTCGGGAAGGACTTGAGCAGGCGGGTATTGGCAGCTTTCGCATGCTCAACCATCGTCGTGTCGGGTTCGAGCGCGATATCGATTGCCGTCACCGGACTTTGTTGCGCGATCGCCGCGTGCGCAAGAGCGAGCACGATCGCCACGACGGCAGCAGCAACTGTCATCGGCACCAGAGGTGACCTTCGGTCGATCTTCATGACGAGCTCCCTTTGCCAGTTTGCACAGGGCTGCCTTCGGTCATTGCGAGCGAAGCGAGCTCAAAATGCTCTCACTGCTTGCTCGGGCTCGCATTCCAGGGCATTGGCCACGATCTCGCACCACGGATTAGCCTGCCGGCTTCGCAGGCGGCTATGCATATTCGGCAGCGAGTAAGCATGACCATGGACGGTGACGGAAGTTGCCACCGAATACGGCTTCCGGGAGCTTGGCCGCTTCTCCGTGAAGTATCAGATCGATTGCTCGGCTTTCACGACGCGCTCCAGCCAATCGTCGACGAGGGCAGCCAGAAGAGCAGGCGATTCGACGGGCCAGACATGGTCGGCCCGGTCGAGCACGGCGAAGGTGGCGCGCGGATAGCTTTCCAGGATCTCCCAGGCATCGCGATAGCCGACCGTGGTGTCCTGGCGCCCGGCAACAATGAGCACGGGCTTGCCGAAGGACTTTTCCGCCACCGCGAGATCGAAGGAAAAGGCGTAGCGCTTCGGGTCGAGTCGCATCTCGGGAACGAACGGCGCGCATGCGGCCATCGCCGGCAGCACCAGGTCGTGCATCTTCGCGCGCATCGCTTCGAGATACTCCGGCGCCTGCACCAGAACGTCGCCCAACGCCGTGCGTTCGTCGGCATCGAGGGCAGCGAGCAATGCCTCGTTGCGAACCAGCGGTTCGGCCCGCGGCAAAGTACGCTTGCTGGTATCCGGCACGATGCAGGGCACACGGAGCATCAGCCCGTCGACGCGCTGCCGCACGCGCATCGCGATGCCGCGCGCGAGATAGCCGCCGAGCGAGGTGCCGGCCAGCACGAAGCGCTCGTTCGGCAGCACCTTGTCGATGAAGGCGAGCAGCGCCGCCAGCATGTCGTCCTGGCAACGGATATCGTGCGCCACCGACTGACCCATGCCCGGCAGGTCGGGATAGATTCGCCGCCAGCCGCTCCGCTTGGCGAAGATCGGCTCGTAGTCGGCGACCTCCAGCCGGCGGTTCATCGTCCAGCCGTGCAGGAACAGGATCGGCCGGCCCTCGCCGTGCTCCTCCCAGTCGATGGTCGCGGTGTCCAGCTGGCACTTCATCGCTACTATGCTGAGGGAACAGCGAAGGAATTGCCATGGGCTACATGACCGACGAGCGCCGGATGATCCAGGAGACGGCGCGCGCCTTTGCCATGAAGGAGGTCCTGCCGCTCGCCAACAAGCTCGACCCGGAGAAGGGCGACATCCCGCGCGAGCTGATCCAGAAGCTGGCCGACATGGGCTATTTCGGCATCGTCATCCCCGAGCAGTATGGCGGCCTGGGACTGGGCGTCTTCGAGTATTGCCTGATCACCGAGGAGCTGGCGCGCGCCTGGATGAGCGTCGCCAGCATCATCGCCCGAGGCAACGGATTGAGCGCCGGCCGCGGCATGACCGACGCGCAGCGCGCCGTGTTCCTGCCGCGCGCCGCGAAAGGCGAGTTCCTTGGCGCCGCGGCGATGTCGGAGCCCGACGTCGGCTCGGACCTCGGCAACATCTCCTGTCGCGCCCGCAAGGACGGCGACAGCTGGGTGATCAACGGCAACAAGTACTGGTGCACCTTCGCCGACGGCGCCGATTACATCATGCTGGTCGCGCGCACGTCGGATTCGCCCGACCCCAAGCGCAAGCATGTCGGCCTGTCCTCGTTCCTGATCGAGAAGCCGCGCGGGACCCTGCCGCCGGGCGTAAAGGGCGCGCCGATCCCGAAGATCGGCTACTTCGGCTGGAAGACCTGGGAGCTCGCCTTCGACAATTGCCGCCTGCCGGCCGAGGCGCTGATCGGCGAGGAAGGCCGCGCCTTCTATTACATCTCCGCCGGGCTCGAGCGTGCCCGCGCCCATACCGCCGCCCGGGCGATCGGTCTCGCCCGTGGCGCACTCGAGGACGCGACCGCCTATGCGCAGGAGCGGCGGCAGTTCGGCCAGGCGATCGGCGAATTCCAGAACACCCGCTTCCGTCTCGCCCGCATGGCGACCGAGATCGAGGCGTCGCGGCAGCTGATGTACTTCGTGTGCGACGAGATCGATGGCAAGCGGCGCTGCGACAAGGAGGCGGCGATGGTGAAGTTCCACGCCTCCGAGATGGCCGAGCGCGTGACCTCCGAGGCGCTGCAGATCTTCGGCGGCGCGGGCTACACCACCCTGCACGCCGTCGAGCGCTACTGGCGCGACGCACGGCTCACCAAGATCTTCGAGGGCACCAGCGAGATCCAGCAGCGGATCATTTCAGATCATCTTTTGGGGAAACCAAAGCCGCTGTCATCCTGAGCGAAGCGAAGGACGACAGAATCGGGAGCGCCAATGCAGGACATCGACACCTTCATCGCCACCGCGCCCAGGACCCGCTTCGCCTTCGCCATCAAGGCCAGGGTCGGGCCGATCCAGGATCTCGGGCAGACCGCGCGCGGGCATCGGCGGATCATCGACATCCTGGGCGGCGAGGTCGCGGGGCCGATGCTTGACGGCGAGATCCTGCCGGGCGGCGCCGACTGGCAGATCGTGCGGCCCGACGGCACCATCGAGGTGGTGGCGCGCTACACCATCCGCTCGAAGTCGGGCGCGCTGGTCTACGTGCAGAACGACGGCCTCAGGGTCGCGAGCCCGGAAATCCTGGCCCGCATGTCCAGTGGCGAGCTCGTCCCGTTCGACAGCTACCACTTCCGCACCGCCCCGCGCTTCGAGACCGCCGACCCGGGTCTCAAGGGCCTGGAGCGCGCGACCTTCGTCGGCGTCGCGGCTCGCACGCCGGACCGGGTCGCGATCGGCTTCCACGAGGTACTCTAACTTCGCAGAAATCTCACTGGCCGCGGATGTTGTCGGCGAAGGTCTTCCAGAATCCCGGCGTGCGGCGGTGGGCGCGGCTTGCCACCGACATGCGGCGGTAGACGTCCTGCAGCGAGCGCTTGCCGATCTCGGGCGTGCGCAGGCGCGCGCCCTGCTCGCCCGGCTCCAGGGTGAGTTCGCGGGTGTGGAAGGCCTCGAGCCCCGGCCGGTGGCCGATGCTGACGATCGAGGTCTCGGGCAACTCCTCGATCAGGAGCTTCATCACCATCTCCTGCCCCGCCTCGTCGAGCGCCGAGGTCGCCTCGTCCATGAAGATCCAGTCGGGCTTGTGCACCAGGGTGCGCGAGAACGCGACGCGCTGCTGCTCGCCACCCGACAGGATCAGGTCCCAGCGCTCGGTCTCGTCCAGCCGGTCGCGCAGATGGTCGAGCCCGACCTTGTGCAGCGTGTCCTTCAGCACGTCGTCGCTGATGCCTTCCGGCGCCTTCGGGTAGTAGAGCGCCTCGCGCAGGGTGCCGAGCGGGAAGTAGGGCTTCTGCGGCATGAACATGATGGTGCCCCGGGGCAGATGGATGTCGCCCCTGCCCCACGGCCAGACGCCCGCGACCGCGCGCATGATGGTGCTCTTGCCCGAGCCCGACTGGCCGCGGATCAGCACCCGCTCGGGCCGGCCGATCTCGATCTCGGCCTCGGCCACCAGCGTCTCGCCCGACGGCCGGGTCAGGCCGAGCTCGCGCATCACCAGCAGGTCGGACTCGGTCGGCTCATGGAGCTTGATGCGCTGGTGGTCGGCGAGCTCGTGGCTCTCCTCGAGATCAGCCAGCGCCTCGTGCAGATGGACAACGCGGTTGGTCGAGGCGCGCCATTCGGCGAACTTGGGGAAGTTGTCGATCAGCCAGGAGAGCGCCCATTGCACGCTCGAGAAGGCCTGCGCCGTCTGCATCAGCCCGCCGAGCTGGATCTGCCCCGAGAGGTAGCGCGGCAGGGCGACGATCAGCGGCACGATCGGCGCGAGATAGGCGAGCGAGCTCGTGAGCAGCGAGAGGTTGCCCTGGCCGAAGGTCTGGCGGTTCCAGGCGGAGCGCAGGTCGAACAGCGAGCCGCGCAGCCGCTCGCGCTCGTCGTCCTCGCCACGCAGCAGGGCGATGCCCTCGGCATGCTCGCGCGCACGCGTGAGGACCGAGCGGAAGTCGGCCTCGCGGCCCTGGCGCACGTTGCCGGCATCGATCAGGCCGCGGCCGAGCGCGTAGGTCAGCAGCGAGCCGATCAGCGCATAGGCCACCGCGCACCACACCATGTAGCCCGGGATGTTCCTCTCGGCGCCGAACAGCGTGATGCGGAAGTCGCCCGACAGCGTCCACAGCACGCCGAGGAAGGTGATGAGCTGGAGGACGCACTGCAGGATCGAGGCCGCGAACTCGACGGCGAATTCGGTCGAGACGCGGATGTCCTCGGCGATGCGGCCGTCGGGATTGTCTATTTCGTCCGCGAGCAGGCCGAGCTGGTACTGGCGGCCAGAGTGCAGCCAGCGATGCACCGTGGTGTGCGACAGCCAGATGCGCCAGTTCATCTGCAGGCGGCGCTTGAGGTGGAGCTGGATGGCGACGCCGATGCCGGCCGAGACAACGATCGCCGCGAGCACCCAGAGCAGGTGGAAGAGGAGCGGCAGGTCCTTCTTGTCGAGGGCGTTGAAGAAGTCGCGGTTCCAGATGTTGAGCCAGAGCGCGATGCCGACATTGGCGCCGACCAGCACCGCCAGGCTGCCGGTCAGCAGCCAGGCGACCAGCCGGTAATTGGGTGCCACCCAATAGCCGCACGCGACGACGGCGAACGCCTTGATCGAAGCGTGCGGCGTCTCGGCCAAGTCAGTCGCGGAAGCCCGGATCGATGCGGTCGAGCTTCCTCAGCAACGCCGGCCAATCGAGCACGCCGAACGGACGGCGCACCTGCGGCTGGTAATTCTGGTAGGTCGCCTCGACCACGTCGGCCGGGACTTCGATCAGTTTGGTGTTGCAGGACATCGCCGCGATCTGCGTCTTGCAGGAGAGCTCGAGGCGATGCATGGCGTTGAACGCTTCCGGGATCGTCTTGGAAGCGGTGAGCAGGCCGTGGTTGCGCAGGATCATGGCGTTGTTGTCGCCGAGGTCCCCGACCAGCTTCTCGCGGTACTTCGTGTCGATCACCACGCCCTCATAGTCGTGGTGGCTGATCTTGGCGAAGCGCATCGAGGTCTGGGTGTTGGGCAGCAGGCCGCATTCCATGGTCGACACCGCCATGCCTGCCCAGGTGTGGGTGTGGATGATGCAGTTCACCTCGGGCTTGGCCATGTGGATGGCCGAATGGATCACGAAGCCCGCGCGGTTCGCGCCGTACTCGATGCCGCCGACGAACTCGGGCTTGCTGAGGATGTTGCCGTCGTGGTCGATCTTGAGCAGGCTCGAGGCGGTGATCTCGTCGTACAAGAGGCCGTAGGCGTTGATCAGGAAGTGATCAGGCTCGCCCGGCACGCGCATCGAGATGTGGTTGGCGATCAGGTCCGTCATCTCGTAGAGGTCCATCAGCCGATAGCAGGCGGCGAGATCGACTCGGGCCTGCCATTCCTCGGGAGACACCTTGGAACGAAGATTGGCGACCTTCCCGGTCTTCAGCGCATGCACAGTCATTGAAACGCTCCTGGGCGGTATTCGGTTCCAGACCGTACCGCCCAGCGCGCGGTCTCGCCAACGTCCCTAACGCTTGCGCGGCGCCTTGGTTTCGGCTGGCAGGGGGTAGGCGGTGGTCGACTTGATCCGCTCCATGGCGAAGCGCGAGGTGACGTTCTTGAGCGGCATGGTGTCGATCAGCCGCTTATAGAAAGCGTCGTAGGCCTGCATGTTCGGCACCGAGACGCGCAGCATGTAGTCGATGTCGCCAGCCATGCGATGGAATTCCATCACCTCCGGCATCGCCGAGATGGTCTGCGCGAAGCGGGCCAGCCAGGCGGTCGAATGATCGCCGGTCTCGACCGAGACGAAGACGGTCAGCCCCATGCCGATCGACTCGGGATTGACCAGCGCCACCCTCTTGAGGATCACGCCGGCCTTCTCCAGCCGCTGGATGCGTTTCCAGCACGGGCTTTGCGACAGCCCGACACGATGGGCGATCTGCGCCAACGACAGGCTGGCGTCGTCCTGCAGGAGCGCCACGATCTTGCGATCGATGGCGTCCATCTCCTGACCATTGCTCATGCGGTTACTTTCGGGCCGGCCGGCCCAAATCTCAAGACGGCAGGGACTGCAGCTCGACCGGCCGTCCCAGGCGCGCGCCCAAGGCCGCGGCCAGGCCCTCGAGGTCGTCGTCGACCGGGCCGGCATAGCTCGCCAGCCGGCGGTCGGCGCCCTCGAACCAGGACAGCCGCCAGCGGCCGGCCTCACGCACAATACAGCCTTCGACCCGGCCGGCGGCGGCGATGGTCCAGAGGGCTGTTTCGTCGATGAACATGGCGCGACTGTAGGGCGGGCCGGCGCACGGCCTCAATGAAAGCGGTCGTCGATTGCGGCCGGCCGCGCAGCAGGAAAATCTCCCGCCGGCGAGGCCCGCGGAAGAAACTCACTGAACCAGCTTGGCCTCGCGATAGAAGCGCAGGACGCCCGGCTGCAACGCATCGAGCGAGCCGACCGCGGCCAGGGTGTTGCGCGCCGTCGTCTGCACCGTGTGCTTGGACGGCATGGACGATCGCTCGGCGCGAAACAGCGAGCGGGCGAGGCGGTAACCGATCCCATCGTCGAGATCGGGCCGGGCCAGGATGTAGCTCCAGGCGCCGACCGTGGTGAGTGGCTCGTACTGGCCGGGATACATGCCGCCCGGCACCGTGAGCTCGGCGAGAAATGGAAACTTGGCGCGGATCTGGGTGATCTCCGCCCGGGTCGGCACGATGAAGCGCGCCCCAGCCGGCTGGTTGGTGAGCTCGACAAAGCCCGGCCAGCGATAGCCGCTACCCCACAGCGCCGCCGCCCGCCGCTCGATCACCATGGTCGGACCGTCGGCGAAGCTCTCGGGATAGATCGGATCGAAGTCGCGATCCATGTCGAGTCCGAGGCCCTGCATCACGTAGCGCGCCTGCACCGCGCTACCTGTGCCGCGCGGGTTCCAGACGATCGACCGGCCGAGCAGATCGCGGATGCGGTGGTAACGGCTGTCCGGGCGCACCGCGAACATGCCGGGCGTCGAATAGATCACGCTGATGACCCGGAGCTTCGACTTGTCCGGATGCTCGGACAGCCATTCGTACATCACCTCGCCGCTCACCAGGCCGATATCGATATCGCCCTTCTGCAGCCGCTCGGCATTGTCGGTCGCGCCCTTGGTGATGACCGGCTTGATGTCGAGGATCGGGTCGACGCTCTTCAGCGCATCGATCAGCGCCGCCGCGTAAGGCGCGAAGCCACCACCGGCAGTAGAGGTCCCGAAGCGGACTTCCATCGTCTGCGCATGCGCGGCGAACGGTGCCAAGGACACCGCTGGAGCGAGGGAAAGCAGTGTCCGGCGTCGGATCATCGCGCCCGCCTCTTAGGGCAAGGCCAAGTGCTGCGTCAATTCACGCGTGTGCGTCAGGGGCGCACGCCTGGTGCGTCCATCACCATGCCTCGCGCCCGCTCCATCAGGTAGCTTTCGAGCGCCAGATATTCGGTCGCTTCGTACGGCCAGGCCTCGGCCCGCATGCCGACGACGCAGTTCCGCAAGCGGCGCTTCAGCGAGCCCAGCGCCTGCCATTCCAGGCGATAGATCGGATAGCCGGTGGGATGGCCCTGGGGAATCGTGGCACCGGCCAGCTTCTTCTCGGGATTGTCATCGTGACAGTTGGCGCAGCTGAGATTGAGCTGACCTTGGCGTTGTTTGTAGATTTCTGCGCCTTTTGTGCGCAGCGCTGCAAGTTGCACGTCGTTCGGCGGCGCGATCAGCTGGCCACGCGACTGCAGCGCGACATAGGCCGACAGCGCCAGCAGATCGTCGCTTTCCGCTGCCAGCGCGGGCGCTTGCTGGCGGTTCGTGCGACAGAGGTTGATGCGGCCTTCGAGATCGACCGGCTTGCCGGTCTCGGCCGCAACCGCCGGATAACGCGCCGCGACGCCCTTCATGCTGACAGTCGCGTCATTGTGACAGTCGGCACACGACTTGCCGGCCGTCCCCGCCTTCTCGTTCCACAGCGTCTCGCCCGCCTGCACGAACAGCATGGCAGGATTGGCGGTGTCGTCGTCCTGCATCTTTTGCAGCGCCGGGCTCATGTCCCGATAGCCCGAGCGGCGGCCGTCGCCCTGGGCCAGTGCCAGCGAGCCCGTGAACACCGCCAG
>Ga0068856_100007224_pt1 | contig 10835 bp, 8 predicted proteins | sample KBSCornC62_FD_66595 | JGI IMG/M metagenome (GOLD analysis project Ga0068856, IMG submission 66595) | Corn rhizosphere microbial communities from Kellogg Biological Station, Michigan, USA - KBS Corn C6-2 | ecosystem: Host-associated > Plants > Roots > Rhizosphere > Soil ... | reverse complement strand
TTTCCATGCGGACCTCCCCGAAGTTCGACCCGGTGCTGCGCGCGGCCGGCTAGGATAGCCGACAATCACGGCCATGGACACCCTGTGCGACGAGGTCTACCACCGCAAGCTCGGCCACCGCGGCCGCGGCGTGCACGACCTCGAGCAGCACGTCGGCCCGGTCCTCCGCGAGATCGACGCCCGCCTCGGCCGCCGGGACGTCGTGCGCATCCTCGAGCTCGGCCCCGGCTACGGCACGGCGCTGCTCGAATTGCGCGCGCGCTATGGCGCGCGGGTCGAGCTTTGCGGCATGAACCGCGAGCCGCGCGACGGCAACCCTGAAATCCTCCTGCGCAACGCCGCCGACCGCGGATTGCCGGTCGACGACCGAGCGCCCGAGCGCGCGCTGCCGGCGATGGCATACGGCGACGTCGCGGCCGGGCTGCCGTTTCCGGATGACGCGTTCGACCTCGTCGTGAGCCAGGTCGCATGGCTCTATTTCGGCGACAAGATCGGCGTGCTGCGCGAGGTGATCCGCGTTCTCGCGCCCGATGGGCTCGCGAAGATCGACGCCGACGAGCTCGCGCCGAAGCTGCCGCACGAATACGCGCGACTCGTCGAGATCTGGCAGCATGGCGCGCTGGTTCCGTTCGGCGATTACCTGCGCCGCCACGGTCTCGCGTTCGTCGGCGCGCCCGACGGCGAGTACCTGCACGTCGAGAAGCGCCCGGGTTTCGGCGAGGACCTGTCGCTGCGTTGCGAGATCGATACCAAAGGCGTGCACGCGCACTGGGACGGCATCAAATGCGTCTACGCGTGCGAGCCCGGCGCGTCGCGCGGAGCCGCCGCCTCGTCGTCGACCGATTCGACGACGCCCTCGGCCACGAGGGCATCGACCTGCGCATCGTCGTAACCGTACTCGCGCAAAAGCGCGCGCGTGTGCTGCCCGAGCATCGGCGCCGGACGGGTGATGCGCGTCGGCGTCCGCGAAAAATGGATCGGGCAGCCAAGCGCGCGCGTCGCGCCCGCCTGAGGATGCGTGAGCGGAACGACCATCTCGCGCGCGATCGTCTGCGGATGCGTCAGCGCCTCGCCGATTGAGTGAACGGGACCGACCGGCACGCCGGCCGCGTCGAACGCGTCGATCCATTCGGCTTTCGTGCGTGTCGCGAGCACCGCGTTCATCGCGTCGACGAGCGCCGGCAGATTCTCCATACGCGCCGAGTTCGTCGCGAAGCGCGAATCGTCGCGCCACTCCGGGTGCCCGAGGACGTCGGCGATGCGCTCCCAGTTCGCCTGGTTCGCGCCGCCGATGTTGATCCATCCGTCGCGCGTACGAAACGCCTGGTACGGCGCCGTCAGCAGGTGCGCGGAGCCGAGCGGTCCCGGCGACGAACCGGTCGCGAAGTAGATCGACGCGTGCCAGTACGTCTGCTGCAGCGCCGCTTCCATCAGCGACGTGTCGACGACCTGGCCCAAGCCGGTGCGGAGCTTGTGCGCGTACGCGGCGACGATGCCGAGTGCCGCGAGGATGCCCGCGTTGATGTCGGCGACCGAGTTGCCGGGCTTCACCGGCGGACGGCCCGGCTCGCCGGTGATCGACATGAGCCCCGCGAATCCCTGCGCGATCAGGTCGAAGCCGCCCTTGTCGCCGGCCGGGCCCGTGCGCCCGTACCCGGACACCGCGCCGTAGATCAGCCCCGGATTCACCGCCGACAGCACGTCGTAGCCGAGGCCAAGCTTCTCGAGCGTGCCGCGCCGGTAGTTCTCGGTCAGCACGTCGGCGTCGCGAACCATCCGCAGCAGCACCTCGCGGCCCCGAGGCAGCTTCAGGTTGAGCGCAATGCCGCGCTTGTTGCGGTTCAGCATCATGAACGGCGCCGACACGCCGTTGACGCGCGGCTCGCGATAACCGCGCGCGTCGTCGCCGCCGGGCAGCTTCTCGACCTTGATCACGTCGGCGCCCATGTCGGCAAGCATCATCCCGCACGTCGGGCCCGCCATGATCTGCGCGAGCTCGAGCACCCGCATACCGCGAAGCGGGCCCGGATGCGAAGACGGCTCGCGTTTTCCTGCGCTCGGCGCGTCGGTCGGCGTGTCGGACATCAGCGTCCCTCGAACCGCGGCTTCTGCTTCGCGAGGAACGCGGCGAATCCGTTTCGGAAGTCCTGCGTGTCGAAGCAGTCGAAGCACTCGTCCGCCTCCGCTTCCGAGATCGGCGCGGGATCGCGAAGACGCCGCGCGAATTTCTTGTGCCAGCGCGCGACGAGGGGCGCGCCTTCGGCGATACGCGCCGCGGTCGCCGCGACTTCCGACGCGACGTCGGCGTCGGCCACGACGCGAGTGACGAGGCCCTTCGCCTTCGCCTCCGCCGCGTCGAGGATGCGGCCCTCCAGCAAAATCTCGAGGGCGACGTCGGGACCGACGAGGCGCACGAGCGGCGCCATTTCGGCATACGCCATCACGAGGCCGAGATTCTTGATCGGCGCACCGAAGCGGCTGCCCTCGCCGCAGATGCGGATGTCGCAAAGCGCCGCGATCTCCAGGCCACCGCCGACGCAGATGCCGTGGATCTGCGCGACCATCGGAATCGGGCACGCGTCGAGGATGCGCGCCGTCTCGTGCATGAAGGCGCCGTATTCGCGCGCCTGCGCCTTGCTCGACCGCTCGCTCGCGAACTCGCCGATGTCGTTGCCGGGCGAGAACGCACGCTCGCCCGCGCCACGCAAGACGATGCAGCGAGCGTCGCGGTCTGCGGACAGCCGTTGAACGGCAACGCCGAGATCGCGCCACATCGCCTTCGTGAGCGCGTTGAGCTTCTGCGGACGGTTCAGCGTGACCGTCGCGATCGCGCCGTTGCGCGAAACGTGGATCGGATCGTCGGCGGCTTGCGGCGTCATTGATAAAACAGATGCACGAGCCCGAGTCCGGTGACCGGAACGTAGGTCACGAGCAACAGAACGGCGAGGAGCACCATGACGAACCAGACGTTGACGCGCGTGACCTGCCAGATCGACTCCTTCGCGATCGCGCTTGCGACCATGAGCACGCTCGCGACCGGCGGCGTCTGCTGGCCGATGCCGAGATTGACCGTGACGATCAGGCCGAAGTGCACCGGGTCGATGCCGACGGCGTTCACGAGCGGCATGACGACGGGGACGACGAGAATGATCGCGGCCGCCGAGTGCAGGAACATGCCGAGCAGCAAAAAGAGCACGTTCAGGAGTGCGAGCACGAGCCACTTGTCGTGCGTCGTCGCCGAGACGGCCTGCGCGAGATGCTGCGGCGCCTGCACTTCGGACAGGTACGTGCCGAGCAGCGCGCTCGTCGCGACGAGCAGCATGACGACGGCCGTCTGCACGCCGCCTTCGACGATCGCGCGCTTCAGTTCCGCGATGTCGAGCTCGCGATAGATGACGAGGCCGACGAAGAGCGCCGCAACCACCGCGAGCGCCGCACCCTCGGTCGCCGTCACGACGCCGCCGAAGATGCCGCCGAGGATGATGATCGGCAGCAGGAAGGCCCACAGCGCCTCGCGCCCGGTCTTCGCGACGTTCGCCCACGAGAACGCGTGCTCCCGCGGCAGGTTGTAGCGGCGGGCGAACACGTACGCCATCCCCATGAGGCCGATGCCGCCGATGATGCCCGGCACGATGCCGGCGACGAAGAGCTGCACGACCGAAGTTCCCGCCATCACCGCGTAGAGGATCATCGGGATCGATGGCGGGATGATCACCGCAAGCGTCGCCGCCGACGACATCACGGCGGCGGCGAGCGGCGCCGGATAGCCCTTCGCCTTCATGCCGGGGATCAGGATCGAGCCGAGGGCGGCGACGTCGGCGACCGCGGAGCCCGAGATCTCCGCGAAGAACAGCGACGCGCCGATCGACACGTGCGCGAGACCGCCGCGGATCCAGCCGAACACCGACGACGCGAACGCGATCAGCCGCCGCGAGATCCCCGACGCGTTCATGATCGAGCCCGCCAGGATGAAGAGCGGGATCGCGAGCAATGGAAAGCTCGTCGCGCCGTTGTACGTGACGACCGCGAGATTGGGCAGGACGGCGATGCCGTGCGAGGCGACCATCGCGACGACGGCGACGATCCCGAGCGACACGGCGATCGGCACGTTGATCAGCACCAGCGCGAGCACGGCGGCGAACAGCACGAGCATCGTCATGGCGCGCTCTTACGTCAATGCAGGCCTTCCGACAGCGCAAGGCCGCCGGTCGCCACCGGCGCCGCGCGCTCGCGGATCAGGTCGACGAGGTGCATGGCTTCCGCGACGACGATCAGCGCCGACGAGATCGGGATCACCGACTGGACGACGCTCATCGGGATCTCGGGAACGCTGACGAGCGCGTCGGTCGCGAGCACCGGCATGATCGAAACGCCGACGCAACCCAGCAGCACGAAGAAGCCGATCACGAGGAGCTGCGCGACGATGTTCATGATGCGGCGCGCGCGCCAGGGCATCGCCTGCACGAGCTCCGGGCAGCCGATGTGCGCGCGCTTGACCGACCCGAGCGCCGCGCCGTAGAACGTGAGCCACGCGAGCAGCACCGAGGCGATCTCGTCGTACCAGATGAGCGACGCGCCGATTGCGCGGAACACGACACCGAGCGTCACCTCGGCGAACAGCACGATCATCAGCGCCGAAACGAGCACTTCGAGGAAGCGCCCGTACACGGTCCGGAAATGATCCCCCCACGCTTGCGGCTCACGCCGCTGCGCTGCCCCCCGAGGGGACGGGTTCGCGCCTCGGGGCGGCCCTTCGGCGCTCACGTCCTTCATTTGCGGAGCGCGTTCGCCTTGTCGATCGCGGCCTGCGCGCCCGGCACTTCCTTCGCGAACTCGTCGTAGATCGGCTTGCTTGCGGCGACGAACGCGTCCTTGTCGACGTCGTTGACCTGCATGCCGGCCTGCTTCAGCTTGCCGAGCAGGTCCTCCTCGTCGTGCGCGGCGGTCGTGTAGACGAACGCCTGCGTTTCCTTCGCCGTGTCCTCGAGGACCTGGCGCACGTCGGCGGGCAGGCTCCTCCAGTGGTTCGTCCCGACGGTCAGATACGCCGGCGTGTAGACGTGCCCCGACAGCGAAAGGTATTTCTGCACTTCCTGCAGCTTCGCCGAATAGATCTGCGTGAGCGGATTTTCCTCTCCGTCCATCACGCCGGTCTGCAGCGCGGTGAAGAGCTCGGAGAACTTCATCGGGCTCGGATTGGCGCCGTAGGCCTGGAACATCTTCACGCGCCACTTGCCTTCAGGCACGCGCAGCTTGATGCCGGCCAGGTCGCCGGGCACCTTGATCGGACGCTTGTTGTTGGTGATGTGGCGAACGCCGTTCTCCCAGACGGCGAGCACGGTAAGGCCCTTCTTCTCGATCGCCGGCTCGATCATCGGCCAGAAGACGTCCTTCTCGATCCGCTTCATGTGCTCGCGGTCCTTGACGATGTAGGGCATCTCGAAGATGCCGGCGATGTCGACCTCGGAGCTCATCACCGTCGAGGGCAGCGCCATGTCGAGCGTGCCGAGCTTGAGCTTCTGGATCATCTCCTTGTCGCCGCCCAGTTGGCTCGAGCCGTAAACGATCACCTTCGCCTTGCCGCCGAGCTTCGCGTTCGCGCGCTTCGCGAACTCGTCGGCGCTTTTCTGGAACAGCGAACCCGGCTCGCCGACGTGGCCGAGCTTGATCTCGGTTTGCGCGACAGCGGCGGGCGCGACGAGTGCCGCACACGCGGCCGCCGCGATGACGAGCGCGGCGCGACGCACCACGCGAAGTGGCTGGAAGATCGGATTCATCGTTGCCCCTCCTTCGATGGTCCTGCGCGAAAACGCCTTCGTCGGCGCCTGGATTCGACGACGCGCGTCGCGCGCGTCGATATCGGAATCGACGGCGGCGATCGGGCGTAGGGCCGGTTCGAGCGGACGGCTCATCCGGCGAAAGACAAGGCGCTTCGCGGCTTTGGTGTCCGATACTACACAATCTTCGCGCTTCGTCACAAGCCGGGTTGCGCGCTTCGCGGCTCCTATAATCGGTGGGCGCGCGCTGACCGGATGTTCGCACGCGGCACCGCGCACGACCGCAAACGAGGCCTTCTCTTCCGGTGAATTCGCCCGCCGTCCGACCGCTCGTATTCCATTCGCCAGGCGACACGGGCTCCGCGTTCTGGCGCCTGCGCGGCGCGATCGAGGGTGAGCTGCTGACCGACATCGCATCGCGCGGCCGATACGCGACCGACGCGTCGATCTACCAGGTGATGCCGCTCGCCGTGCTGGTCCCGCACAGCGACGACGACGTGCGCGCGGCGATGGCGATCTGCACCGATCTTTCGATGCCCATATTGCCGCGCGGCGCCGGCAGCTCGCAGTGCGGGCAGACGGTCGGCGCCGCACTCGTCGTCGATCACAGCAAGCGTCTGACACGCGTCGTCGCGTTCGACCCGGACGCGCAGACCGTCACCGTCGAGCCCGGCATCGTCCTCGACGCGCTCAACGCGTGGCTGCGGCCTCACGGCCTCTGGTTCCCGGTCGACGTCAGCACGTCGGCGCAGGCGACGCTCGGCGGCATGGCGGGCAACAATTCCTGCGGCTCGCGTTCGCTCGCCTACGGTAACATGGTCCACAACGTCGTCGCGATCGATGCACGTCTCGCCGACGGCACCGAGGCGCGCTTCGGGCCGGAGCGCGCGATGGACGAGGCGATGCCCCGGATGCACGCGCTGCTCGGCGGGTTGCGCGAGCTGGGCCTCCGCGAGCGCGACGAAATCGAGCGCGTCGTCCCGAAAGTGCTGCGGCGCGTCGGCGGCTACAACGTCGACATCTTCCATCCGCAGAGCGTGCGTCCCTACTCGCCCGACGGCGACGTCAACTTCGCGCACCTGCTCGTCGGCAGCGAGGGGACGCTCGCGTGGACGCGCACGCTGACGCTGCGCTGTGCGCCACTGCCGCGGCACCGCGCGCTGGGGGTTGTGAACTTCGCGACGCTGCACGACGCAATGGAAGCGACGCGTCACCTCGTCGCGCTGTCGCCCGCCGCCGTCGAGCTCGTCGACCGCACGATGATCGACCTCGCGCGCGACAACCCGGCGTTCCGGCCGGTCATCGAGCGGGCGCTTACGGCTTCGCCGCAGGCGATCCTGCTCGTCGAGTTCATCGCGGACGACGAGGCGCCGGCCGCGCGGAAGCTCGCCGATCTCGAAGCGCTGCTCGGCGACATCGGACACGCCGGCTCGCTCGTGAAGATCCCGGATCCGAAGGCGCAGAAAGCGCTGTGGGACGTGCGCAAGGCGGGGCTCAACATCATGATGAGCCTGCGCGGCGACGGGAAGCCGGTGTCGTTCATCGAGGACTGCGCGGTGCCGCTTGCGCACCTCGCCGATTACGTCGACCGGCTGAGCGAAATCTTCGCGCGGCACGGCACGCGCGGCACCTGGTACGCGCACGCGTCGGTCGGGACGCTGCACGTGCGGCCGATCCTCGACATGCGCCGCGACGGCGCCGCGAAGATGCGCGCGATCGCCGAGGAGACCGCAGCCATCGTACGCGAGTACAAGGGCGCCTTTTCCGGCGAGCACGGCGACGGGCTCGTGCGCAGCGAATGGGTCGACTGGCAGTTCGGCCCGCGCCTTGCGAAAGCGTTCGCGCAAATCAAGGACCTGTTCGATCCGCGGGGGCTGATGAATCCGGGGAAGATCGTGCGCGCGCCGCGAATGGACGACGCGTCGCTCTTTCGCTTCCAGCCGAGCTATCGGACGCTGCCGCTCGAAACGGGCCTCGACTGGTCGGCGTGGAACGTGCAGAACGACGCCTTGAGCGGCGCGCTGACGCCGCCAGGCACCGGCGGCGACGCGTCGCAGGGCTACGCGAAGGCGGCGGAGATGTGCAACAACAACGGCCACTGCCGCAAGTTCGACGCCGGCACGATGTGTCCGAGCTACCGCGTCACCGGGGACGAGATCCACCTGACGCGCGGCCGCGCGAACACGCTGCGCCTCGCGCTGTCCGGTCAGCTCGGCGACGACGGCGCGGCGCTCGCCGCGGTGCGCGAGGCGCTCGACCTTTGCGTGAGCTGCAAGGGCTGCCGCCGCGAGTGCCCGACCGGCGTCGACATGGCGCGGATGAAGATCGAGTTCCAGTACCAGTGGCAGCGGCGGCACGGCGTGCCGCTGCACGATCGGCTGATTGCGAAGCTGCCGCGCTGGGCGCCGCACGCGGCGGCGCTCGCGCCGCTCGTCGATCTGCGCGAGCGCGTGCCTCTACTGGCGCGCGCGCTCGAAACGCCGACCGGCGTCGCGGCGCAGCGCTCGCTGCCGCGCTTCCGCTACAACACGTTCTTCCGCGGTTATCGCGGGCGAGCGACGCACGACATCGAGCCGGTGGACGTCGTCCTGTTCGTCGACAGCTTCACCAACGCGTTCGAGCCGGAGAACGCGCACGCGGCATTGCGCGTGCTGCGCGCGGCCGGTTATCGCGCCGAGGTCGCCGTGGCGTCGCCACACGAAGGCGCGAATGCGCGGCCCCTGTGTTGCGGGCGCACGCTCCTCGCATATGGCTTCGTCGACGAGGCGCGGCACGAGGCGCGGCGGATGCTCGACGCGCTCGCACCCTACGTCGCCGCCGGCGCAGCGATCGCCGGACTCGAGCCGTCGTGCCTCTTCACGCTGCGCGACGAGTTCCTCGCGATGCGTCTTGGCGACACTGCCGACCGCATCGCCGAGCGCGCGCTTACGATCGAGCAGTTTCTCGTTCGCGAGCGCAAGGCAGGCAGCGCGCCGTTGTCGCTCGCGGCACTTGCGCAAAAGCGCGCGCTCGTGCACGGGCATTGCCATCAGAAGGCGTTCGACGCAGCCGGTGCGACGCTCGACGTTCTGCGCTGGATCCCCGGCCTCGCCGTCGAGCCGATCGATTCCGGCTGCTGCGGCATGGCGGGCGCGTTCGGCTACGCGGCCCGGCATTACGACGTTTCGATGCGAATGGCCGAGCTGTCGCTGCTGCCCGCGGTGCGCAGCGCCGGCGACGACACGCTCGTGGTCGCCGACGGCACGAGCTGCCGCCATCAGATCGCCGATGGCACGCGCGCAACGGGCCGCCGCGAAGCGCTGCATGCGATCCGCGTTCTCGCGCACGCGGTCGACCGCGCGGCCGGTGTCCCGCGGCGCCGCGACGGCGGCAACCGGCTCGCCGATGCGCTGCGCGCCCGCGATCAGTAGCGCTATGCCCGACTCCGATCACGACACGATCTCCCGCGTCACGCTCGATCACTACGAGCGTCAGGCGCAGCCGTTCCGCGACGCGACGCGCGATCACGACGTCACGCAGAACATCGACGCGCTGCTCACGCAGATCGAGGGCGCGCCGCCATTCACGATCCTCGACTTCGGCTGCGGCCCGGGACGCGATTTGCGCGCATTCAAGGCGCGCGGTCACCATGCGATCGGCGTCGACGGCGCGCCGGCGTTCGTCGCGATGGCGCGCGCCGCGAGCGGCTGCGACGTCTGGCAGCAGGATTTCCTGCATCTCGCGCTGCCGGCGTCGCACTTCGACGGCGTCTTCGCCAATGCCTCGCTCTTCCACGTCCCGACCGATGCGCTGCCGCGCGTGTTGCGCGAGCTTCGCGCTGCGCTCAAGGCGCGCGGGGTCCTCTTCGCGTCGAACCCGCACGGGCACAACGAGGAAGGCTGGAATCGCGGACGCTACGGCGCGTACCACGATCTGCCGACATGGTCGCGCCATCTCGCCGACGCCGGATTCACCCTGGTGGATCACTACTATCGGCCGGCCGGCCTCCCGCGCGAGCAGCAGCCGTGGCTCGCGACCGTTGCGCGGCGCGATTGACGAGCGGCACCGCGAATCGTCATCGGGTCGGCAGTGTCGATTCGACGAACGCGTCGCAGCGACCGGGCGACGACGGACACGTGATCGTCCCGCTCGACGGCTCGTAATTGCGCACGCTGTAATAGTAGGTGCCGCCCGGCGTGAGCGTCGAAAAGCCTGCACGCGGCGTCGTCGTGAACCGGACCGTGTTCGAGATGCCGGCCTGTCGAACGAGCGGACCGTTGACGCCGCTCGCGTCGGTCGCGCGGAAGTCGCAAGGCGTGCGCGAGATCGTCACTTCCCGGAACGTCGGCTCGCCGGAAAACTCGGCGGACGACAGCGACCCCACGCTCGACCCCGACATCGTCGGCGGCACGACGAAGCTGACCGTCCACGCGCCGTTCCAGGCGAATGCCGGCGGCACCGGCATCAGCACGCTTTCGACGCGCGTCGTCAGCGACGATAGATCGCTGTACAGATAGCTCGGGAAAGCGTTGCAGAGCCCCGGCGGCGACGGCGCGCTCGCGGCCCAGTTGAGCGTCATCGTCACCGGCGGGCTGCTGCCGCCCGCGCTCCGCGCGATCACCGTGTAAGCGTGCAGACCGGGCGCGGTCTCGCGGATGACACACGTGCGCGTCGTGCTCGTGCAGCCGTCCCACGTGTACGTGCCGATCGCCACGTTGCAGCTCACCTCGAACGCGGCGAACGTGCCGACCGTCGGTGGATTCGTCTGCGACGTCCGCGCCATCGTGCACTTCGGCGCGTCCGCCGACACGCTTTGCCACGTTACGGTCACGCTCGAAGGCACGCTCGCGCCGGCCGCGTTGCGCGCGACGACCGTGTACGTGACCGGGCCCGTCGCCGCCGACGTGGTGCTGCACTGCGCGGCCGCGCTCATGCAATTCGTCCACGTGAACGCCGTCGGCGCATTCGTGCACGAAGCGGTCAGCGTCACGGCCGCGCCTGCGACGGGCGCCGCATTCGACGCGGTGACGAGGCAGACCGGCACGTTCTGTGCGGCCGACGACGACGGCGAGCACATCG
>Ga0068856_100007222_pt1 | contig 10836 bp, 9 predicted proteins | sample KBSCornC62_FD_66595 | JGI IMG/M metagenome (GOLD analysis project Ga0068856, IMG submission 66595) | Corn rhizosphere microbial communities from Kellogg Biological Station, Michigan, USA - KBS Corn C6-2 | ecosystem: Host-associated > Plants > Roots > Rhizosphere > Soil ... | reverse complement strand
CTTCCCTTCCTCGACGAGCGGTGGCTCCTCGACCCGGCGCACGGTCCCCTCGAGGAGCGGATGGGTCGCTTCGGGGCCATCGGCACCCTGCTCCTGGTCGGTCCGCTCTTCGCCGGTCTCGGGCAAGCCGTCCGCGAGCGGGTGGACGCGCGGCCGGCGGGGGGAGGCGCGTCCGGGGTCGAGTCGGCGAGCCCGCTTCGCGACGGCGCCCTCGTCGTCCGGGCCGCCGCGCCCTCGGTGCAGCAGCTCGTCCGGAGGCTGCGCCACCACCTCGCCGTCCTTCCCTCGCTGCTCGGGGACGACCCCTGGAGGCTCGATGCATCTGTCGCCGCGTGACATCGACAAGCTCATCCTTCACGGGGCCGGGTTCCTCGCCCAGAAGCGCCTGGCCCGCGGTCTCCGGCTCAACTACCCGGAGGCGGTGGCGCTGATCGCCGCGCAGATCCTCGAGCTGGTCCGCGACGGCAGGAGTGTCGCCGAGCTGATGGACGTGGGGCGGCGGATGCTCGGCCGGGCGCAGGTGCTCCCCGGCGTTCCCGAGCTCATCGCCGAGGTGCAGGTGGAGGGGACCTTCCCCGACGGCACCAAGCTCGTCACGGTCCATCACCCCATCGCGCTGGAGCAGGGCGACCTCGCGCTCGCGCTGCACGGGAGCTTCCTCCCGGTGCCGAAGTCCTTCCCCCCCGCCGCCGAGGTGCCGGTGCCGGGCGAGGTGATGGCGGCGGCCGGAGACATCGAGCTGAACGCGGGGCGGGAGACGTCGAGCCTCGCGGTGCTCAACACCGGCGACCGTCCCATCCAGGTGGGGAGCCACTACCCGTTCGCCGAGACCAACCGGGCGTTGCAGTTCGACCGCTCGCGCGCCTACGGGATGCGGCTGGACATCCCCGCGGGGACGGCGGTGCGCTTCGAGCCGGGCGAGAGCAAGACCGTGCAGCTCGTGGCGATCGCCGGGGCGAAGGTGGTCCGTGGGGGCAACGCGCTCGGCGACGGCCCGGTGAGCGAGGCCGGACGGGCCCGGTTCCTCGCCGCGGTCAAGGATGGCGGGTTCTCGCACCGGGAGCAGCCATGAGCCGCCGCATCGACCGGCGGCACTACGCCGACCTCTACGGGCCGACCACCGGCGACCGGGTGCGCCTGGGCGACACCGCGCTGGTCGCCGAGGTGGAGCGCGACCTGACGACCTACGGCGACGAGTGCAAGTTCGGGGGCGGGAAGGTGCTGCGCGATGGCCAGGGGCAGAAGTCCGGAGCCTCGGACCACGAGGCCCTCGACGTGGTCATCACCAATGCGCTGATCGTCGATCACACCGGCATCTACAAGGCGGACGTGGGCATCAAGGCCGGGCGCATCGCCGGCATCGGCAAGGCAGGGAACCCGGACGTGATGGCCGGGGTGACGCCGGGAATGGTCGTGGGGGTGACCACCGAGGCGATCGCCGGCGAGGGGCACATCCTGACCGCCGGAGGGATCGACAGCCACATCCACTTCATCAGTCCGCAACAGGCCGACGAGGCGCTGGCCAGCGGCATCACCTCCTGGCTCGGCGGCGGGACGGGTCCGGCCACCGGGACCAACGCGACCACCTGCACGCCCGGCATCTGGAACATCGCGCGGATGCTCGAGGCTGTCGACGACATGCCGCTGAACGTGGGGTTCACCGGCAAGGGCAACAGCTCGCGTCCGGAGGGGCTGGTCGATCAGATCGCGGCCGGGGCCATCGGCCTCAAGCTCCACGAGGACTGGGGAACGACGCCGGCGACCATCGACTGCTGCCTCGACATCGCCGAGGCGGAGGACGTCCAGGTCACTCTCCACACCGACACGCTCAACGAGTCGGGCTTCGTGGACGACTCGATCGCGGCGTTCCGGGAGCGGACCATCCACGCCTACCACTCGGAGGGCGCCGGGGGCGGACACGCGCCGGACATCCTTCGCGTCTGCGGCGTTCCGCACGTCCTCCCCTCCTCCACCAATCCGACCCGGCCGTTCACGGTGAACACGCTCGACGAGCATCTGGACATGCTCATGGTCTGCCACCACCTCGATCGGGAGATCCCCGAGGACGTGGCCTTCGCCGAGAGCCGGATCCGCGCCGAGACCATCGCCGCCGAGGACATCCTCCACGACCTCGGGGCGATCAGCATGATGTCCAGCGACAGCCAGGCGATGGGCCGGGTCGGCGAGGTCATCACCCGCACCTGGCAGACGGCGCACAAGATGCGCGAGCAGCGGGGGCGCCTGCCCGGAGAGCAGGGCCACAACGACAACCTTCGCATCCGCCGCTACGTGGCGAAGTACACGATCAATCCCGCCATCGCGCACGGCTTCTCCCACGAGACCGGCTCGGTGGAGGTGGGGAAGCTCGCGGACCTCGTGCTCTGGAAGCCGGGTTTCTTCGGCGTGAAGCCGGAGCTGGTGATCAAGGGCGGGTTCATCGCCTGGGCGCAGATGGGGGACGCGAACGCCTCCATCCCGACGCCGCAGCCTCTGATCATGCGGCCGATGTTCGGCGCGCGGGCGCCCGGGGCGATCAGCCTCGCGCTGGTGAGCCAGCGGGCGCTGGCCGAAGGGTCCGTCGCGCGGCTGGGGCTCAGGAAACGGCTCTCTGCGGTGCGGGGATGCCGGGGACTCGCGAAGCGGGACATGAAGCTCAACGACGCCCTCCCGAAGCTGGAGGTGGACCCGGAGACCTACGAGGTCCGGGCCGACGGCGTCCTGCTCCAGTGCGAGCCGGCAAGGACGCTTCCCCTCGCGCAGCGGTACTCGCTCTTCTGATCGATGACGACCTGGCGCTACCTGCAGCTGGCGGACTCGGCGTTTCCCACCGGCGGATTCGCGCACTCGGGCGGGCTCGAGGCGGCGGCGCAGGCGGGCGAGGTGAAGGACCTCCTGGCCTTCACCCGGTCGGCGCTGTGGCAGGCAGGGCTCGGGGCCCTTCCCCTCGCGCAGGACGGCTGGCGGGATCCAGGGGCGCTGGCGCGGCTCGATGCCCGGGCCGACGTCTTCCTGGCCAACCACGTCGCGAACCGCGCGAGCCGAACGCAGGGCGCCGCGTTCCTTTCCACCTGCGCGCGCGTCTTCCCCGCGGAGGCGCCCCGGGTGCCGGAGGGGCTCTACCTCCACCTCGCGCCGCTGTGGGGCGTTGCGTTCCGAGGGCTCGGGATGTCACTCGAGGAGACGCGGCACCTGTTCCTCTGGAGCAGCGCCCGGGGAGTGCTCTCCGCAGGCGTGCGGCTGGGCCTCGCGGGAACCTACGAGGCGCAGCGGATGCTCGCCGACCTCGGCACGGCGCTGGACGAGGTCGCCGCGCGGTGCGCATCGCTCGGCGCGGACGACCTGGCCCAGCCGGCGCCGCTCCTCGACCTGCTCCACGCCACCCACGACCGGCTGCACTCGCGCCTGTTCCAGTCCTGAAGGAGCCTGCACCCATGGGCCACGAAGGCGACCACACCCACGCCGACCATCCCGGCCACTTCCAGGAGCGGGAGCGGCCGATGCGGCGCGACACCCGCGAGCGCGCGTTCACCGTCGGGGTCGGCGGTCCGGTGGGGAGCGGGAAGACCGCGCTGGTGCTCGCCCTCTGCAGGCTCCTGAGGGATCGAGTCTCCCTGGGGGTGGTGACCAACGACATCTTCACGAAGGAGGACGCCGAGTTCCTGGTGCGGAACGAGGCGCTCGCGATGGAGCGGATCCGGGCGGTGGAGACCGGCGGCTGTCCGCACGCGGCGATCCGCGAGGACATCAGCCACAACCTCCTCTCGCTCGAGCGGCTGATGAGAGAGGTGAAGCCAGCGCCCGAGCTGCTCTTCGTCGAGAGCGGCGGCGACAACCTGGCGGCGCAGTACAGCCGGGAGCTGGCGGACTTCACGATCTACGTCATCGACGTCGCGGGCGGAGACAAGGTGCCGCGCAAGGGAGGCCCGGGAATCACGCAGTCGGACCTCCTGATCATCAACAAGACCGACCTCGCGCCGCACGTGGGGGCGGACCTGGGGGTGATGGATCGCGACGCGCGGAAGATGCGGGGAGCGGGCCCGACGGTGTTCGCGCAGGTGACGCACGGGGTGGGCGTGGAGGAGATCGCCGGCCATGTCCTCCGCGCGGCAGGGATCTCGGGCCGATCGCTCCCGTCCTGACGCGGCCGTGAGTCAGACCCGCGCCTGTTGGGGCGACGAGGGCACGCGGTTCCTGCCCGAGGGGGACGCGGCAACGGCCGAGGACGCGTCCCTGGCGAGATCTCCACTGGCCTCCGCGACCCCACGCCCTCCGGGGATCCGCTGATCCGGGAAACACTCGGGCGGGTCCAGGGGGGCCCGCAGGCCTCCCGGCCCGGGGACCGCTCCAAGATGACGCTCGAACCGGGAATGGGAAACCGCAGAAAACGCTCTGACGGGTCAGGCCAGCGCGGCTGGGCGGGCGAGCGTTCCAAGCTGTCTCGGGTGGGCCAGGCCAGGTGTTTCCCGGATCAGCGGATCCCCGGAGCGCCCGAGATCGCGCAGGCCCCTCGCACCCGGCAGGGCGCGCCGATCCGATCACCCCGGACTGCCTCGGGGCAGAACCGGACCTCCGTCCAACCACCCAATGAAACGCGCGCGCCCTACCGCGTCCCGGTCCGGCGCCGCACCGTTGCCACCGACGCCCCGCCCCGGAACCGCGCGACCTCGATCTCGTACTTCCGGATCTTGTACCCGATGATCCGCTCGGTGGTCCCGAGGAGCCGCGCCGCCTTCGCCCGGTTCCCGCGTGAGCTCTTCAGCGCGTCCACGATCAGGTCCTTCTCGAACTGCTCGATCGCATCCGAGAGCGACGACTGCACCGCCGTTCCCGACGCCTCCGCGGTCTGGAGCGTCGGCGGGAGGTCATGCCCGTGGATCACCTGGCCGTCACAGGTGAGCACCGCTCGCTCCACGATGTTCTCCAGCTCCCGCACGTTCCCCGGCCAGTGGTAGCTCATCAGCATGTCGATCGCCGGCGTGGCGATCCGCTTGATCCTCTTGTTGTGCCGTCGCGCGTACTTGATGAGGAAGTGATCGGCCAGGAGCATCACGTCCGGCTTCCGATCGCGGAGCGGTGGCACGAAGATCGAGAACACGTTGAGCCGGTAGTACAGGTCCTCGCGGAACTGCCGCTCGGCCATCGCCGCCTCGAGATCGCGGTTCGTCGCCGCGATCAACCGGATGTCGGCCTTGATCGTCTCCGTCCCACCCAGCCGCTCGAACTCCCCTTCCTGCAGCACGCGAAGCAGCTTCACCTGCGTGGCGAGGTTCAGCTCCCCGACCTCGTCGAGGAACAGAGTCCCCCCGTGGGCCAGCTCGAAGCGCCCCCGCTTCCGCGCCTGCGCACCGGTGAACGCGCCCTTCTCGTAGCCGAACAGCTCCGACTCGATGAGCGTGTCCGGGAGCGCGGCGCAGCTCACCTTCACGAACGGCCTCGACGCTCGTGGCGAGTTGTAGTGGATGGCGTGGGCGATGAGCTCCTTCCCCGTCCCCGACTCGCCCCGGACCAGCACGGTGGTGGCCGTCTGCGCGACCTGGGCGATCTGCTCGTAGACCTGCTTCATCGGCCCGCTGGTGCCGACGATGTTCGACAGGTCGTACCGCTCCTCCAGCTCGGAGCGGAGGCTCTTGTTCTCCACCAGGAGCCGGTTGCGCTCGTCCTCGATCACCCGCTGCGCTCGCAGCGCCTGCCCCATCATCGCCGCGACCACTCCCAGGAACTGCATCTCCGCCTGGAAGTCGCGCCCCGGCTGGAACGGCACGTCCACCATCAGGACGCCCGCCGGCTTCTGGTCGAAGGCGATGGGGACGCAGAGGACGCTCACCTCGGGCATGCCCGTGCGGCGGCGCTGGAAGGCGCGGTTCAGGAGCAGCGGCTCACGGGCGCTCGCAGGCACCACCACCGGCCGGCCCGACTGGAGGACCCGCCCGATGATCCCCTCCCCCGGCCGGTAACGCGCGCCCATCCCCTCGTCGGAGATCCCCACCGCCGCATCCACCTGGAGGACCCCGGAGTCCTCGTGGAAGAGGAACACCGCGCCCCGTACGATGCCGAGCCCCTCCTCGAGCAGCTCCAGCGCCCGCTCCAGCACCGCGCGAACCTCGCCAGCGCGGGCCAGCGCCCGTCCGATCTCGGCGAGCACGGCCAGCGCGCGCTGATCGTCCCGGGCGAGGTTGGCGCGCTTCGGCACAGTGCGTCAGAGTGCCAGGCCCGCCCCCCGAGCCGCAACCGGCACTCTCAGGTCCAGCGGAACAGCCGGAGCGCGAGGGCGAAGCTCCCCGCCCCCCACAGGACGAGGACGAGGGCCGGGCCGAGCAGCGCCCCCACCCCGGCCCCGTCGATGGAGATGGCCCGGAGCCCGTCGATCAGCGCGGTCAGCGGCAAGGCCTTGAGGACCGGCTGGGCCCAGCCCGGGAAGTGGCTCGCGGAGAAGAACACCCCCGAGAGCACCGTCATCGGCAGGGTGACGAGGTTCATCAGCCCGCTCGCGGTCTCCGAGTTCTGCGCCCGGCTCGCCACCAGCGCCGACAGCCCCCCGAAGGTCAGGGACCCCAGGAGCCCCCAGACCACGAAGGTGAGCGTGTTGCCCGCGACCCGGACGTCGAAGATGAGCCGCGCGAACCCGATGAAGAACAGCACCTCCAGGAACGCGAGCAACAGCCGGCCGGTGGCGAAGGCGAGCAGGAAGTCGAGCTTGCGCATCGGGGTCGCGGCGAGCCGCCGCAGGAGCTTCCCCATCCGCATCTGGACGATGGCCCAGCCGAGCCCCCAGACGCTGGAGGACATGATCCCGAACCCGAGGAGCCCGGGAACGAGGAAGTCGATGTAGCGGGTGCCGGGCAGGGTCACCTGCTCCTCGTCGAGCGGCCGCGGGTCGGTCCGTCCCGCCGCGCGCTGGAGCGCATCGACCACCAGGAGCTTTGCCGATCGCGCCTCGGGCTGGGTCGGGTCCAGCAACAGCCGCGGCGTCGCCGCCGGCACCACCGCCAGGGCGATCTTCCCGCGGCGGAGCGCCTGGTGGGCCTCGTCGAGGGTCATCTCGGTCGGAGTCAGCCCTTCGCTCGCGCGGAGGGCGGCCACGACCGCGGCGCGGTCCGGACCCTCGGCGACGGCGACCGAGAGCCGCGTGCCGGCCTGATTCCGGAAGGCGAGCCCCAGAACCACCGACATGAGCAGCGGGAAGCCGAAGACCCAGAAGGTGGCCGAAGGCTCGCGGGCGAACGAGCGCAGCCGCATCAGGAGCAGCTGCCAGAATGGGTTGAGCCAGCCGCGGGCGCCGGTCATGTCTGCTCCGGCTCGGCAAGCGTTCGCCCGGTCAGCGCGAGGAACACGTCATCCAGCGTCGCCGCCCGGGTCGAGAGCCGGACGAGCTCGCTCCGGTGCTCGTCGGCGATCCGGAGCAATGCCGGGACCGCCTCGTGCAGGGCCTGGACGGAGAGGGAGACCGTCTCGCCCCGCTGCCGCTGCCCGCTGAGGCCGGGCACGCGCTCCAGCGCCTCCGCGGGAATCGCTGGCGAGGCGACGAACTCGACGAGGTGCTCGCCGCCGAGCGAGTGCACCAGCGCCTCCGGCGTCCCGCGGGCGACGATTCTCCCGTGGTCGACGATGACGATGTCGTCGCAGAGGACCGCCGCCTCCTCCATGTAGTGCGTCGTCAGCACCACCGTGCGGCCACGGCCCTTCAGCCCCTCGATGATGGTCCAGAGGCCCCGGCGGCTCACCGGGTCCAGCCCCGTGGTCGGCTCGTCGAGGAAGAGCAGCTCCGGGTCTCCCACCAACCCCACCGCCAGGGCGAGCCGCTGCTTCTGCCCGCCCGAGAGCGTCCCCACCCGCGCGCCGCGCTTGTCGCCGAGGTCCACCTGGGACAGCGCCGTCTCCACCGGCGGGCCGGACCGGTAGAAGCTCCGGAAGAGCGTGAGCGTCTCCTCCACGGTGAGCTTCTCGTGGAAACGCGTCTCCTGAAGCGTCACCCCGATGCGGTTCCGGATGGCCTCCGGGTCCCGGTCCCAGGTCCTGCCGAGGACGCGAACGGACCCGGACGTGGCGGGCTGGAGGCCCTCGAGGATCTCGACGGTGGTGGTCTTGCCCGCGCCGTTCGGCCCGAGCAGCCCGAGGCAGGTCCCGGCCGGCACGGAGAGATCGATACCGTCGACGGCGACCAGGTCGCCGAAGCGCTTCACCAGCCGCTCCACCTCGATCGCCAGGGCCGCCATGTGAGGCCGGACCTGTTACTCAACGGACAGCGGACCAGGCAAGCAGGTCCGGCACGGGATCGCGTTTCTTCACATCGATCTGGGCTAGCGGGAACGCGTCGACGGCACGAAACGAACGGGCCGCGGCGATGTCTCGAACGGAGCGCGCGGGCCCACGCCCGTCCAACAGACGACAGCGACCGGCCCCTGCCATCGAATGGTGGCGTGCTCGCGTCAAGCAACACATACGTGCGGTGGCAACGACCTGACCATCCGCACGGCGCCCATGCCGAAGAGGTGACAGGCGATCACGCGTGACTCGGACCGCCTTGACCGGGATCCGAGCGAGGGCGTACTCGGCCGGCCTCCGCGCGACGAGTGCGCTCGGGGCGTGGAGGGCAGTCCCACCCGCAGGCGGATGCCTGACCGGCATCCGGGAATCCACCAAGGCTCATGCGACTTCGACTCCGTCCGTCTCTGCTCGTCTCGCTTGCCGTGCTGTCTTCCACCGCCTTCGCCGGAAACGACGACCACGGCAAGAAACACAAGCCGGATCCGGCGACCATCGCCGCGCGTCAGAAGATCTTCGGCAAGGAGAACGTGGACGCTCGTTCCGGTGACGTCCGGGAGGACAAGGTGATCTTCTCCTGGATCACCAATGCCTCGTTCGCCGCGTCGATCCGCGGCCGGGTCGTCCTGCTCGACACCTTCGTCACCCGCCTGGAGGTCCAGCCCGGGCGCACCCCGTTCACCATCCAGGATCTGGTCGACCTCGACCCCGAGGCGCTCTTCCTCGGCCACGGCCACTTCGATCACGCGGACAACGCCGCGTACCTCTCCAAGAAGACGGGCGCGACCATCTATGCCTCTCCGGAGACCTGCGACAACATGCAGATCGACGCGGCTCGCCTCGCGGGCCTCATCGGCGGAGCCTCCAAGGTCCCGTGCGTCTCGTTGACCTCGCGAGGCTCCATCCCGGGCAGCGAGGTGGTGACCATCCACCAGCTGGAACCGATCGCGACCATCAAGGCCTTCAAGCACCTCCACTCGACCAACACCGCGCCGCAGGACACGAGCTTCCCGCCGGTGGTGATCAACACCCCGGATGCGGGCGTGTGCGCGCCTCCGTGCAACCTCCCCGACCCGCGCGACCCGGCCATGTTCCCTTCGGGCACCCCGCAGAACTCGGTGCTCGACCTCTCGACCTCGCGAGTCGGTCAGGGTGGGCCGATCAGCATCTACTATGTGTTCCGTCTGCGCGGCGGCAGGGAGTTCACCTTCGCCTGGCACAACACGAGCGGCGCCCTCCGCGAAGGCTGCGCCCTGCCGAACAACATCGCCGGGACGAACCCGCCGCAGCCGAGCCAGCCCGGCCAGGACGCGAAGGGCTGCTTCGGTCCGGAGGTGGGGCAGAAGCTCCGAAACCTGATGTCGTTCCTCGGCCCGACCGACGTCGAGCTCGGTTCGGTGGTGAGCCTGGGCTTCGGCATCAACGGCGAGCGGGACATCGTGGACTACAACTCGTCCGTCGCCCCGAAGATCTTCATCCCCAACCACGTGACCGCGGTGGCGGTCGAGAGCTCGTCGCTGGAGTGGAAGGTGGGCTACCGGATGCAGCAGAACGCGATGGGGATCCCCGCAGAGGACCGGCCCGAGCTCTACTGGATCGTGGATCCGAACGATTACCTTCGGCCCATCGTCTTCGACGTGGACGACCCCCGCTGGGACAAGTCGCACCGCGGCTGGTGACCGTCTGACGCGTCGGCGCGTGGCGGGCTCCCCTCGAGTCCGCCACGCGGCACGCCCGTGCTCAGCGTCCGGCCCTGAGCTCCCGGCCGAAGCGAGCGCGGTAGCGCTCCCGGATCTCGGCGAGCGCCTTGCTGTCGTTGACCTGCTGGTACCAGTGGGCCACGCGCCACCAGGTATCGCCGCCCTCATCGAGCTCGCACGCCTTCCCCAGCTCGGCCCGCGCCTCCGGCCAGCGGTTCTGCTGGAGCAGCACCAGCCCCAGCCAGTAGTGCGGCTCGATGAGCTCGGGCGCCGCCGTGGTCGCCCGCGCGCACGCAGCCTGGGTGCGGGAGAGGCTGGAGGCCTTCGCCTCGACGAGGCAGCCGAGGAGGACCGGGCCCGACGTTCCCGGGAAGCGCTTCTCGACGTCCCGGGCGAGGGAGCGGGCCTTGGTCAGTCGCGACCGCTCGACCTCGGCCTGGGCGGCCCGCATGGCCTCGACGTAGGCCACCTCGCGGGCGGGCTCGACGGAGAACACCGCGAGGTGCCGCCGGTCCTGGCGGCAGTCCTTGAGGAGCTGCTGCACCGCTGGACCCTTTCCGGCCCTCGCCGCGACCCGCTCGGCCGCGGTGAGCGCGCCGACTCGCTGGTAGCCCTGTCCGAGCGCGAGCCACAGGTCCGTGCCGCTCCCGGGGTCCTTCTCCAGCGCCGACTCCATCGGGCGGAGCGCCTCGAGCGCCGACGTCGCCTCGTTCCGCGCCAGGTGCACGTGGGCGAGCACCAGGCGCGTGGAGGGGATCCCGTGCTCCATCGAGACCGCGCTCTTGCAGATCGCGACCGTGGCCTCGTCCTTCGAGGCCCGCTGCGCGGCGATGTGACAGGCGTAGCTCTGGACGACCGGATCGTCCTTGGCCGT
>Ga0068856_100007220_pt1 | contig 10837 bp, 9 predicted proteins | sample KBSCornC62_FD_66595 | JGI IMG/M metagenome (GOLD analysis project Ga0068856, IMG submission 66595) | Corn rhizosphere microbial communities from Kellogg Biological Station, Michigan, USA - KBS Corn C6-2 | ecosystem: Host-associated > Plants > Roots > Rhizosphere > Soil ... | reverse complement strand
AGCCGGTCGCGCCGATTCACGATCGACGCGTAGCAGATGCGGCCTTTGTCGAAGTAGATGTAGCCGAAGTTGTTCCGATGCGTGACGCTCAAGCAGCCGGTCTTCTTTCCCATCGCCAGGAGCTGGAGCACGTCGGGGAGGCTCGCCTCTTTGAGGCTTCCGCGAATCGCCATTAGCGGAGCTCCTCGATCAGCCGGCTCGCGGGATCGGGCCAGTACCAGACGACCTTTTCCACGTCGAGGAAGAACGTGTCGGCCGCGGTGCGCATCGCGGCGCTCCGCGTGGACTCGGCGTCGTCCGGCTCGAGCTCGGCGCGAATGAATCCGATCGTCACCGGGACGGCCGCGACCTCCGCGGAGGCGACGATCCGGTTGGCGGTGCCGATGATCTCGCGCACGCTCGCGACCGCGCGTTCGGCCAGGTAGCGCAACATCTCCGCGGTCGGCGAGACGCCGAGGTCGCGCAGGAAGCGCGCGAAGAGCCGCTCGCGAAGGTCGCGATCCGGCGACTGCATCTCGACGACGAGACCGCCCTCGAAGCGCGAGCGCAGCCGCTCCTCGAGACCGGAGAGCTCTCGCGGCGGCCGATCGCTCGCGATGACGAGCTGCTTGCCGTCCGCGTACAGCGCGTTGAACACGTGGAACAGCTCTTCCTGCGTCCGCTCCTTGCCGGCCACGAACTGCACGTCGTCGAGGAGGAGCGCGCTCGCCGCGCGGTAGCGCGAGCGCCACCGATCGACCGTGCCTTCCTGGAGCGCCGCGATCAACTCGTCCACGAAATGCTGTGCCGGCACACAGGCGACGCCGGCACCCGCGGTCGCGACCAATCCGTTTCCAATCGCGTTGAGCAGATGCGTCTTCCCGACGCCGCTCGGCCCGTGCACGAACAGCGGGTTGTAGCGGCTCCCCGGCACGGCGACGATGGCGTCCGCGGCGCGAACCGCGAGCTGGTTGCACGTGCTCACCTCGAACCCGGCACGCGTGAACGCGGCCGACGGTCCGGGGGGCGGCGTCGACGCGCGGAGCGCGCGCTCGAGGAGCGCCTCGGCTTCCTGGACGCGGTCGGGGTCGTGAAACGCGTCGTGCGCGGCCAGCGCGGCGTCCATGCGCAGGATCTGCTTTTCGAGATCGCGGAGCTTGCCCACGCTCGCCTCGAACTCGCGGAGCAGCGTCTCGACGCTCGCCGGCGGCGTCGCGTCCTGCAGCACGCGATCGAGCCGCCCCGTGCGATAGCCTTCGCTCTTCCAGTACGCGATCGCGTCGGTGACGCGGGTCTTCCACTGCTCCACGTGCTGCGCGACGGCGGACGCGATGTCCGTGAGGAAATTCTGAAACTCGCCGGAGAGGCGGGGCGGCGTGGCGCGCGGGCGGTCCACGGCCAGATCGCCGAGGATCCTGAGCACCGCTTCGGGCTCGACGGCTTCGCCGCCCAACGTCTGGAACGCGATGAGGCGGTTGAGCGCCCCCTGGAGCTCGCGCACGTTCTGGAACTCGAGACGGCTGACCTCTTCGACCACGCCGCCGCGGAAGCGCACGCCGCGCTCCTCGCACTTGGCGCGCAGGATCGCGACGCGGGTCTCGTAGTCCGGCGCGCCGATGTCGACGATCAAGCCGCCCGAGAGCCGCGTGAGTAAACGCTCATCCACGTCCTTGATATCGGCCGGCGGCCGGTCGCTCGTCATCACGATCTGGCGGCCGTCCGCCTGGAGCGTGTTGAAGATCTTGAGCAGCTCGGTCTGGGTCTCGCGATGACCGGTGAGGAACTGCACGTCGTCGATCAGCAGCACCTCGACGCCGAGGTAGCGGGCGACGAACGCGTCGCCGCGGCCGGCGGCGATCGCCTCGTGCAGCTCCTCGACGAAATCGTCGAGCGTGACGAGGTCGATGACGGCGCCCTTGTTCCGCTGCAGCACCTGGTTGCCGATCGCGCACATGAGGTGCGTCTTGCCGAGCCCCGAGCTGCTGTACATGAACAGCGGGTTGTAGACGCTGCCCGGGGTATCGGCGACCGCGCGCGCCGCCGCGACGGCGAGGCGGTTGGCCGAGCCGACGACGAAGTTGTCGAAGCGGAGGCGGGAGTCGAGGAGCACGACGCTACCGCGCTCCCGCGGGCGCGCCGGCGCTCAGCCGCTTGAGCACGAGCTCCGAGATGGCGCGCAGCGTCTCGAACACCCCGGGGCCGTGCAGCGCGTCCGCCGAAAACTCGGGGACGCCGCGGAAGTTGAGCGAGTCCGAGAGATCGGCGGTCGAGAGGATGAGGTCCTTCGGCAGATCCTGCTTGTTGTACTGGATGACGAGCGGCACCGTGCGCGCGTCGATCCCCTGCTCGGCGAGATTGGCGTGCAGGTCCTGGAAGCTTTCGATGTTCTCACTGAGCTGCCGCGCCTGGCTGTCGGCGACGAAGACCACGCCGTCCGCGCCCTGGAGCACGAGCTTGCGCGTGGTCTGGTAGTACACCTGGCCCGGCACCGTGTAGAGCTGGAACTTGGTCGTGAAGCCGGAGATGGTGCCGAGATCGAGCGGGAGAAAATCGAAGAAGAGCGTGCGATCCGTCTGCGTGGCGAGGGAAACCATCTTCCCTTTCCGGTCGTCGGGCACCTGACCGTAGATGTAGTGCAGATTGGTCGTCTTTCCGGACCGACCGGGTCCGTAGTAGACGATCTTGCACGTGATCTCGCGGGTGGCGTAGTTGACGAGCGACAAGGGGATGAGAGAGTGGAGGGTAGAGAGTGGAGCGTGGAGGGGGTCGAGAAGGGATCGCGGCGGCAGGCGGCTTGATGGCGAGAGCGATTTGGCGAATAATGAATTATAATTCTTTGTTTAATATAGTAAATTTATCAACAACCCATCTCTACCCTCCACTCTCCACGCTCTACTCTCCCTCACCTCCCGAACAACGCCGCCAGATTCGCGTTCAGATCGCGCTCGAAGTCCAGGCCGAGTGCGGGGGCGCGCACCGCGGGGAGCGCGGGGGCCGCGGAGGCCAGCTCCCGGCACATCTCCTCGAAATACAGCCGCACCAGGCCCAGCGAGCTCTCGGCGTCGAACACGGTGAGACAAATGTAGGAACCGCGGCCGGTGTCGGCCGGCGCGAGAAAGAGCTGCTTCGCCGTTCCGGCGTAGTGCAGCGCGCGGAACGGCCGGCCGTCGAGCTGGCGACCGAGCTCGGCGGCGGTCGCGTGAGCCGCGGAGGCGAGCGCGCACGCCGTCATCACGTCGACGGCACGCGTGAAGCCGGCCTGCGCCACCACCTGCCCCGACGGATGGAGCAGGAGCGCCAGTCGCGCGCGCGCGTCGTCGACGAACCGCCGGAGCGGCGCCTCGATCCACGGCTCAACGGTCGCGATGATCACGCCAGCGCTCCCGCGGCCTTCAGCATCTCCATGCGAATCAGCCCCACGTTCGCGGCCGGGTCGGCGACCACCACGATCACGAGCTCTCCGTATCCACCAACGGCACAGATTCGCCCTCGCTCGGCGTCGAGCTGGAGGAACGCGACAGCCCCCAGACGCGCGGCAGCAGCCGAGAGGCGCGCTTTGCGGTACATCGACGCCGCAAGCGCTGCCACCCGGTCGCCGTCCTGCCCGAACCGGAGGTTGGAATCGACCACTAATCCGTCACTCTCCGAGACGATCAAGCTTGCCCGCACGCCACGCTGCCGGGTGAGCGACTCGAGCATCGACGTGAATGGACTCGTCATGCCTGCCCCCGCGCGGTGAGCCAGGTGCTCGCCCGATCGGCACATCGATCGAGAAGCCGGCGGAGAAGGCCAAGCGGCGTTGCCCGCGACGCCGCGACGACGAGCAGGCTGGAATCGGCCGCCGGGGACATCGCGACCACCGCGTGCTGCGTCTCGAACGTGATCGACCGCCACTCGCCGATGTCGAGGTGCCGCGTCGAGCGCTGCACCTCTTCCGAGATGCCGCTCAATTGGGCCCCTACTTCTTGCGAGACGTCCGAACCGTCGGCGTCGACGTAGATGCCGCCGAGCACGAAACCGCTCGCGTCGAGCAGGATCGCCGTTTGCCCCTCGTCCGTGAGCACCTCGGCGAAGAGCATGCGCGGATCGTTCGGTGTGGGGTGCTCGAGCGGACTGCCGACGATCCCGGACGAGCGCCGCACCGTCTGCAGGGCGGCGGAGACGTCGGCGCCCGCGCCGCCGGCCTGAGCCTCGCCGAGAAAACGCTCCGCATCTTCGAATCGGCCCTGCTGGAACGAGATGTAGCCCAAGCCCTTCATCGCGCCCACGTGATGCGGCATGATCTTGAGGACCGTCTGCCATTCCTCCGCCGCGCGCGCGAAATCCCGCCGGTCGACGGCGATGCGCGCCACGAGATCGTGCGCCTCCGCGCTGCGCGCATGCCGCTCGAGGCCGCGGAGCGCGATCTTGAGCGCCACCTCGAGCTGGCCTTGACGCCGCAGCGCTTCGCCAAGCTGGATGAACACGAGGCTCGACGGGTCGTGCGCGAGCTCGTCGCTCCAGCGCCGAATGTCTTCAGCCATCGCCGTGGGCCTCCAGCACGCGCTGCAGCCGGACCAGGGCCTCGAGCGCGTCGCGGGCCTCCGGCGACGCCGGCCCGCTCGGCGATTGTTTTAGAAAATGCTCAATCTCCTTGCGCGACGCGGCGATCTCCTCCGCCAACGAGCGCACGAGACCCGCGGGGAGCCGCGATTCGGCGATGCTCCGCTCGGGCTCCGACGTCGTTCGGTGCGGCACGCGCAGCGTGATGATCCCCGTCGTGGCGAGTCCGTAGGCGATCTTCGCGACCTCGAACTCGTCGCGGCCGAGCGTGGCCGCCATGCCCCGCAGATCGCGCTCCCCGTCGATGATCGTGAGCACCTGCCATTCGTGCGGCAGCAAATCGAGCATCGCCCCTTCCCGCCCGTCTTCCACCGGCGCGAGCTCCGGAACGACGGACACGTTCGGCACGATGTCGGCGATGCGCGACCATTCGTCGATCCGACGCGCGCCTTCCATGAGAAGCGACTCGGTCGAGACCGTGATGCGCGTGTCGCGAGGCATCTCCTCCTTCGTGCGCTCCTCGAAGGAGAAGAAGCCCTCCTGCCAGGACATCAGCTCGAACACGACGCTCTCGATCTGCAGCCGAAGCTGGCGTTCCAACTCCCGCTGCGTGATCGCGCCGATCTCGACGAGGAGCTCCGGGATCTCGCGCGACGCACGGCCGTTGGCCTTGCGCTGCTTCGCCCGTTCGATGTCCGTCTCACTGATGCGTCCGGCCTGCACGAGCGCCAGCTCGGTGGGCACGGTCTTGCTGCGGATGGTCGCCTGCACGACGCGGCCGCCGTCGAAGTAGACCAGCCCTTCGTCTTCGCGCAGCTCGGACGAGACGCGCAGCATCCCGGTCTTCCGGCTCAAGTCGAGAAGCTGGAAGACGTCGTGGATGCCGAGCTCGCGGAGCGGTCCCTCGATCGCCATCAGGACACCGCCCGCGGACCGAGGATGCGCTGGAGATCGCTTGCGGTGCGGATCTCGCGCCGCGCGCGGCGAGCGAACTCCGAGCTCGGTGCGAGCTCGATCACGCGCTGCCAGCGCTCGATCGCATCGCGGTACCGATGCTGCTCGGCGAGGATCGTTCCCTCATAGAACAGCGCCCCCGCATGCGAGGGATCGAAGCGCAGTACGCGCGCGAACGCGTGCACCGCGTCGCGCTTGCGGCCGAGCGCGAGCAGCGTTTCGCCGAGGGCGATGAGCGCGTCGAAGTGGTAGGGATCGCGCTGGAGCAGATCGACGAGCAACGAGATCGACTCGGCCGGGCGGCCGAGCCGCCGGCGCAGGTTCGCCAGCTCGAGGGTCGCTTCCGCGTACGTCGGCACCGCGTCGAGCGCGGCGACGAGCTCCTGCTCCGCCTCGCGGTTCTGCCCTTTGCCCTGGAGCAGTCGCGCGAGATGAAACCGCACGACGGCGAAATCATTGTCGAGCGTCAGCGCGTGCCGGTACGCGGAGATCGCGCCTTCGTTGTCGCCGAGCGAGCGCGCGATGTCGCCGATCTTCTGCTGAATATCGGCGCGCATTGGCGCGACGCGGCGCGCGGCCTCGAGCACCGACAGCGCGGCGGCGGGATCGCCGCCCTCCGCGCACGCGGATGCGGTGAGCATCAGAATATCGACGTCGTCCTGCGAATCGGCGAGCAGGCGTTTGGCGATGGGACGTGCCTCGGGCGCGCGGCCAAGCTTGATCAGCGACCACGCTTCGCCAATGCGCGCCGAGCGAAGCGCCGGCTCCAGTCGCAGCGCCTCGCGATACCGCTCGAGCGCCTCGCCGTACAGTCCCTGCCGGGCAAAGACCTCGCCGTGGAGCGCGAGGCCGTCCGCGCGCGCGTTGCCGCGCGCCATCGCGCGGCTGATCTCCGCCGAGGCGCGATCGTAGAGTCCCTTCGAGAGAAAATCGGTCGCCATCGCGAACGGCGACGAATCGATCGTGCGCGACTGCGCCGGCACGGGCGCTGGGGCCACCGGCGTGAGCTCGGTGAAGAGCGTGTCGAGCGACTGGGGATCGAAGCTGAAGTCCGCGACGGCAACGTCGGTGGCGCGCTCGGCGCCGCCCAGGTCCGGCTGGATCGAGAGATCAGGATCCTCATATTCGACATCCATCGCGAGCTCGAATTTCTGCGCGACGTAATACGGGTCGAGCTCGAGCGCGCGCTTGGTCTCGCGCAGCGCGCCCTCGAAGTCACCGAGGTTGGACAGCGTGAAGCTCATGTTGTAATGCGCTTCCGCGTACTCGGGCTTGGCCTGGATCGCGCGGGCGAACGCATTCCGCGCATCTTCGAACTTTCGCAGCTCCGTGAGCACGAGGCCGATGCCGTTCCACGCGACCGGGTGCTCCGGTTCGCCGGTGAGCACCTGCCGGTACGCGTCGAGCGCCGGCGGAAATCGCTTTCCGCGGCTCATGAGCAGCGCGAGATTCAGTCGCGCCTTGGTGAAGTTCGGCTGCGTGTCGAGCGCCGTGCGAAACGCCGCGACGGCTTCGTCGGCCGCGCCGCTATGGTAGAGCGCGACGCCGAGATTGTTCTGCGCGATCGCGTACGTCGCTTCGGCGGCGAGCGCACGGCGATAACTCTCCTCGGCATCGGCGAACCGCCCGTCCTGGTGCAGCGACACGCCGCGTTCATTCCAGAGCTTGGGGCTCGACGGCTGCCGGCCGAGCAGCTCCTCATAGAGCGCGAGCGCTTCCTTCGGCTGCTTGAGGAGCAAGTGGAGCTCGGCCATCGCCTGCAGCACGAGGTCGCGCTCCTCGCCGCGCTCGAGGGCCACGCGGTACTCGCGCATGGCCTCGGCGTAGTAGCCCTTGCTGCGGAAGGCGAGGCCGAGGTTGTAGCGGGCGAGCTGTCCCTCGCCGGAGACCTGGAGCTCGCGGCGCGCCGGCTCGGCCGCTTCCGGCCGCGCGGCGCGCTGTTGATCGATGGCGAGATTGGCGTGCGCGCGCGAGAGCGTGGGATTGAGCTTGATCGCGCGGCGGGTGGCGGCTTGCGCGTCCTCGTGGCGCCCCATGTCGCCGAGTACGAACCCCATGAGGTAGAGCGCGTCGTGGTTCTCGGCGTTGAGCTCGACCGCGCGCTCGAGCTCGTGCAGCGCTTCCTCGTTCAGCCCGCGATGGTAGAGCACCTCGCCCATCGCGACGTGAAGGAGCGAGCTCTCGGGATCGAGGCGGAGCGCGCGCTCGAGCGACTGCTGCGCGCGCTCCATGTCGCCGGCCTGCTTCTCGGCGAGGGCGAGCTGGAGGAGGGCGCCGACGTCGTGCGGCGCGTACTGGAGGAGGGTGCGGAATTCATCGATCGCCTCGTCCTGCTGGCCGAGGAGGGCGAAGGTGCGGCCGAGCTCCCAGCGGGCCTCGCGGTCATCCGGCTTGCCGCGGAGCCGTTCTTTCAGTTCTGGTATTCTAGAATCATAATACCCGGTATTGAAATACGCGATCTCCAGGTTGCGCTGGGCGACCTGCATCTTCTGGTCGAGCTCCAGCGCCTTCATGAACGCGGCGACGGCCTCCTCATACAGCCCCTTGTTGTAGTAGAGGACTCCGAGGTTGTTGTGCGCGCCCGCGTCCGACGGATCGATCCGCCGGGCGAAGGAGCGCAGGACGTCGCGGTCGCGCTCGGAGGTGAGCACCATGCTCAGGCGCCGCTCAGGCGACGCGAACGGCCTTCAGGATGGCCTGCAGCGACGCAGGATCGGGAAGGAGGAGAAAGTAGCCGCGGAGGTGTTCCTCGATGTCGTTCATCACGAACTCGCTCTCGACGCAGAACACGTAGTCCTTGTCGCTCCCGAACTGCAGGTACGCGGTGGTCAGTACGGCGTTCGACATGTCGATGGCGAGACTCGGCGGCGACGGCAGCAGCATCATCCCCATGAAATCGCTCAGCGCGTTCATGTACGCCGAGCTCAGGATGTTGCCCGCCTCCTTGATCGCCGACTGCTCCATCTCGGTGAACTCGTCCGAGCTGGCGCGCCGGAGGAGCAAGCCCGCGAGCCGGAGCGCCGTGCGCCGCGGGAAGACGAGCAGCGTGCGGCCCGTGAGATCGCCGAGCATGTGCATCAACACGGCCGCCACCGGCTCGTCCGGCTCGGCGACTTGCGGCGGGACTTCCTCGAGCGGTGACACGTTGATGCGCGGCACCGTGATCATGATGGTCTCGCCGATCATCTGCGAGAGCGCGGTGGCGGCGTGTCCGGCGCCGATGTTCGCGACCTCGCGGAGCGCGTCGAGCTGGATCGCCTTCAGGGTACGGAGATCTTCCATGCCGTCCTCAGAGAAGACTGCTGACGTCGAGTATGAGCGACGGCGAGCCGTCGCCAAGGAGCGTCGCTCCGCCAAAGAACGGCAGACCGTCGCGGACCGCGTCGTACTGCTTCACCACGATTTCATCCTGCCCCGTCAACTCGTCGATCACGAGCGCCGCACGGCGGTCGCCCAAGTCGATCACGACCGCCTGCTCCAGATCGATGTCGCTCGCCGCGGTGTATTCCGGAAGACCGACGAGCGAACGAAGGCGCACGAGCGGAAGGACCTCGTCCCGCGCGAGCAGCACGTCGCGTCCCTTCACCGACGCGATCACGTCCGGCGCCAGCTCGATCGTCTCGCTCACGTGCGCGAGTGGAATGGCATACACCTCATCGGCGACGCGCGCCAGCAGCGCGCGCACGATCGCGAGCGTCAGCGGCAGCCGCAGGATCATCGTCGTGCCCTGGCCGGGCACGGAGCGAATGTCCATGGCGCCGCCGAGCGAACGCACGCGCGTGTACACGGCGTCGACGCCGACGCCGCGGCCAGACAGATCGGTCACCTTCTCGGCGGTCGAAAAGCCCGGGCGCGCGATGAGGCGCAGCAGCTCGTCTTCGGTGAGCTCCGTCTTGTGCTCGTCGACGAGGCCGTTGGCCTTTGCCTTCGCGAGCACACGCGCCCGATCGATGCCCTTGCCGTCGTCCGCGACTTTGATCACGACGGCGGACCGGTCGCGCGTCGCGCTGAGCACGAGCCGGCCCGCGGCCGGTTTGCCCGCCGCGACGCGCTGCTCCGGCGATTCGATGCCGTGATCGATCGCGTTGCGCAGCAGGTGCACGAGCGAGTCGGCCATCTCGTCGAGCATCGAGCGATCGAGCTCGATGTCCTTGCCTTCGACGATGAAATCGACCTGCTTGCCGACGGCGCGGGACGCGTCGCGGACGACGCGCGGGAAGCGGTCGAAGACGTTCGAGACCGGAACCATGCGGCTCGCCGTGATCTCGTCGCGCAGCTCGGTGATCAACCGCGACGACTGCGCGACGGTCTCCTCGAGGGCGCCGTCGCCGAGATCGTCCGCGAGCTGCGAGAGCCGTCCGCGCGCGATCACGAGCTCGCCGATCAGATTCATCAGATTGTCGAGCCGCCGCACATCGATGCGCACGTGTCGCGCGCGGCTGCCGTCCGCGCGCATCGCATCACGCGGCGCCGCCGCTGTCATCGCGGACGCCGGCGTCTCGATGCCCATGTCATCGCGTGGCGGCGTGATGCCCGCCGACGACGCGGGCACGGCCGCCGCGACGGGAACGCTGTCGTCGCCGATCTGCACGTCGACGACGTCGCCGGCGCCGCGCGCGACGCGCTCGAGGTCCGCCGGCTCGAGCGTCGTGCGGACGCGGATCGCGAAATCGGATTCGAACGCGTCGATCTGCAGATCGTCGACCGACGGCGCGGTCGCGAGGATCTGTCCGACCTTGGCCAGCGTCTGAAGAATCACATACGCGCGCACACCGCGGAGCGGCGTGTCGGGCGCCAGCCGCACGCGGACGAGCGTGCCCGGCCCTGGCGGCGCGGCGACGGTCCATGCGACGGTGCGCTCCGCGGCCGGCGTGCCGAGCGTCTTGAGCGCGGCCACGAGCTCCGTCGCGGTGACCTCGCCTTCGCGTCCGGCGACCGCGGCCTCGACGGACTTCTCGAGCACGTCGGCCGCGCGGAAGAGCACGTCCATCACGCCGGCGTCGATTGCGAGCGCGTTGCGGCGCGCGCGATCGAGCACGCTCTCCAGCTCGTGCGCGAGCTCGGCGACGACGGCGTACCCCATCATCGCGCTCATGCCCTTGATCGTGTGGACCGAGCGGAAGATCTCGCCGACGGCCGTGAGCGCGGCGGGCCCGGGCGGCTGGCGCTCGAGCTCCAGCAGCGCGCGATTCACCGCCGCGACGTGCTCGCGACTCTCGGCGAGAAAGAGCTCCGCGTACTCGAGATTATCCACGCGACCGCGACCGTCCGCCGATCAACCGAGCACGCGCTGCACCGCTTCGAGCACGCGGCTGGGCTGGAACGGCTTGACGACGAAATCCTTCGCGCCCGCCTGAATGGC
>Ga0068856_100007219_pt1 | contig 10837 bp, 15 predicted proteins | sample KBSCornC62_FD_66595 | JGI IMG/M metagenome (GOLD analysis project Ga0068856, IMG submission 66595) | Corn rhizosphere microbial communities from Kellogg Biological Station, Michigan, USA - KBS Corn C6-2 | ecosystem: Host-associated > Plants > Roots > Rhizosphere > Soil ... | reverse complement strand
GTGTCGGCGTGGCGCGAGCGCACGCCGGTGCTGATCGACGACATCGTGTCGACGGCGCGCACGATGATCGCGGCGATCCAGCAACTGCGCGCTGCCGGTGTGTCGCGGGCGCCGACGTGCATCGGCGTGCACGCGCTGTTCGCGGCCGACGCATACGCGGCGCTGCAGGCGGCGGGGGCCGCTGCGGTCGCGACCTGCAACACCGTGGTGCACGCGAGCAACGCGATCGACGTGGCGCCGGAACTTGCCGTGGCTGTGCGCGAACTGCTGCAGCGCGAGGTGTCAGCGCCGCGTTGAACCGCCGGTGCCGAACGGCAAAGGCAATCGTGCCGTGCGCGCCGCGATGCGGAACGCCAGTGCGCCCGCGCGTGACCACCATCGCACCGGCAGCAGCGCCAGCGCGAGTCCCGCCGCGAAACCGCTGCCGAGCAGCGCCGCCGTGCGGTGCGCGTCGACGGTGTTGCGCCAGGGTTGCCAGCGTGCCCGAACTTCGTCGCGTGCGGCGATCGCGGCCTGTTCCGCCGCCGCGAGTCGTTGTCGTCTCGCATTCATGGCTTGGGCTGCGTCAGCTGCAACAGGATCGCGCGACTGCGCGGCAGCGACAGATCGCGTGCCCAGCGCTGTGCGGCACGCAGCAAGACCCACAACAGCAACACCTGCTGCGCGCAGGTCAGTGCGCCGGCGCCGAGTCCGCCGAGGCCGGCGGCTTGCAGGCCGAGCCAGCACAGGCCGACCGCGCTGAGCCACAGGCCGAGCAGCAACACCGGTGCGAGCAGGGCGCCGAACACGAGCGCGCGCAGGCTACCGCGCGCGGCGTCGATTTCCAGCTGCAGCACCGACTGCCAGGCGCGCGCCGCGCGGGCGAGGCTCGCCGCCAGCGCGCCCGCGTCGCGCGCGGCCGTTGCGGCATCGGTGTCGTGCGTCTGCATCAGCGGCGCAACGCGCGCGCCACCAGCAAGCCGGCGGCGAAGGCGATGCCGAACGTCGCCAGCGGATGTTGCTGCGCCTGTTTCGCCAGTTCCGCGCGCAGGCTGCGGGTTTCGTCCATCAGGTTCTTGGTTTCGTCGAGCAGGCGCGCGCCCGCGGCGCGCAGTTCGGACTCGGCGCCGTGGCAGCAGCCTTCGTCGTTCGCCGGTCGCGGTGCGGCGGATTGCGCGTGCGGATCGGTCGGATTCTTGGCGTTCATCCGAATTCTCCTCGATACCTTCATTCACTTTATCCTGCGCGCTACACCGGCGGGTTGATCGAAATCAAACCCTGTGCGCGAACGCGATTGCTGCGCATTCCTGTGCATTGACGTGCGTCAACACGGTGACCGCACCCACTCCTATGCTGCAATCGAACTCAATCACGGGAGCGTGTGATGCTCGACTTGCTGGTTCATGTCGCCAACTATTCCGCACCGGGTGCCGGCCTGCGCTATGCGGCGCAGCTCAACACGGCGCTCGGCGGCACGCTCACCGGCGTGTTCGTCGCCGAGCCGATCGTTCCGCTCGGTCCGGCGGGCCTGACGCCGGTCGCGCCGCAGATGTATGCCGCGGTGGCCAAGACGGTGGAAGAGGCGCGCCAGGCGGAACCGGTGTTCCGGCGCTGGGCGGGCGAGCAGGGCGTCAAGCGCTTCGGCTGGCAGATTGCGCACGGCTGGTTCGCGTCCGCGCTGGCCTCGGCGGCAAACTGGCACGATGCGCTCGTGCTGGAATCCGGTGTCAACGCCGTGTGGGGTTCGCCGGGCCTGCTCGGTCAGGCACTCGTCGGCTGCGGCGTGCCGTGTTTCGTGCTGCCGGACGACTACAACGCAGCGGCGCGCCTGGACACCATCGTGCTCGCTTCGCACGGCAGTGCCGAAGCCGTGCGCGCCGCGCACGCCGCGCTGCCGTTGCTGGCGCGCGCGCGGCGCGTGGTGCTGGCGAAGGGGCAGCCGCGCGAGACGTTTTCGCCGGTCGCATTCCAGCCGGGGTTCACGCTCGAAGAGCACCTCTCACGCCACGGGATCGCGTTCGAAACGCGCGTGCTGGAGGGCACCGACGCGGGCATGGGCGCCGAGATTCTCGCCGCGGCGACCGACGTCGCCGCGGATCTGCTCGTGCTCGGCGCCTTCGGCCGGACACGTTTCAGCGAGTGGGTGCTCGGCGGCGTCACGCGTCACATGCTGGAGCACGCGCGCCTGCCACTGTTCTTCCGACACTGATGCAGGTCACGCAACGGCTGCTCGCCACGATCGTCGAAGCGGCGCCGTTCGCGATTTTGCTCGTTGACGGCAGCAGCGGGGCGATCGCCTTCGCGAACCGCAGCGCCGCGCAGTTGTTCGGCTATCCAGTCGCGACGCTGGTCGGCATGAACGTGGACGCGCTGGTGCCGCAGGCAGCGCATGCGCGGCACGCCGGCCACCGCGCGGCGTTCGCACGCGATCCTGCCGAGCGCCGCATGGCAAGCGGCCGCGCGCTCAGCGCGCGTCGCGCGGACGGCAGCGAGGTCGCGGTCGAAGTCGCTTTGAAACCGATCGACGACGCACCGTCGTCGTACGTGCTGGCGGTGGTGGTCGACATTTCCGCGCGCCGGCAACTGGAAAGCGAGGTGCGTGAGGCGCACGAAGATCTGGAGCGCCGGATTGGCGAGCGCACCGCCGAGCTGGTACGGATCACGGCCGACAAGGAGCGCCTGCTTCGGACCTGGAAATGAAGTCGCGTGACCTGGAGCGCCTGAGCCTGGAGGACCCGCTGACCGGACTGGCAAACCGGCGCGAACTCGACCGGCGCCTGCGCGAATGGCTCGGGCAACGCGCACGCACGGGCACGCCGCTCGCTGTCGCGCTGCTCGACATCGATCATTTCAAGCGCGTCAACGACCGCTACGGCCACGCGGTCGGCGACAAGGTACTGAAGCAGACCGCCGATCTCATCCGCGGCGAATGCCGTGCGATCGACGTCGTGGCGCGCTACGGCGGCGAGGAATTCGCCGTGGTCCTGCCCGGTGTCGACACTGCCGCCGCCATGGCCGTGTGCGAACGCATCCGCGCGGCCTATGCGCGCGCGAGCGCGTTGGGCGGGGTGCCGGGAATTGCGCTCACGCTGAGCGCCGGGGTCGCCGGCTGGACGCCCGGCGCCGGCGGCGACAGTCTGCTCGATGCCGCGGATCGCGCGATGTACGCGGCGAAACGTGCCGGTCGCAATCGCGTCGCGCTGGCCGGCGGCGATGCGCCTGCCGCCGCCGCACCGGGCGCCACGCCGGGTTGATCGGCGTCATGCCGGCGTGCATGCAGCATCGCCGGAGTTGACGTGCATCAATCGGCGACACGAAACCCGCATTAGGCTGAAAAAAACCGCGGAGAACGCCATGTACGACCTACTCGCTCCGACCCGCGACAGCCGCTCCTGGGAAGGCAACGTCGAGTACGCGGCGCGTCTGGCAGCAACGCTCGACGGGACAGTCACGGCCTTGTACCGGATCCCGCCGCCGCTCGTGCTGCCCGACATCGCGGTACCGAGCTTAGCGACCGAAGTGCTCGAAGTCTGCCGCGAGGAAGCCGACGCTGCGCAGCGCGCGAGCCAGCCGTTTGCGGCGTGGTGCAGCGCGCTCGGCGTGCGCGCCGGGAGCTGGCAGGTGGCGGAAGGGTCGGACATCGCCGTCTTGCAGGCCGCCGCGAAATGGCACGATGCGGTCGTATTCGAGCGCGGTTACGAGCACGACGACGACACCGGTGCTCTGGCGGAACTCGGCGCGGCCGTGCTGCACAGCGGTCTACCGTGCATCGTCTTGCCGGCGGCGCAACGCATGCCACGGCTGGATACGATCGCGATTGCGTGGAAGGCCACACCCGAGGCGGCGCGTGCACTGCACGCCGCGCTGCCGCTGCTGGAGCGCGCAAAGCGACTCGTGCTCATTCACGGCGAGCAGGGGGAAAGCCCCGACACGGAGTTGCTGCTCACGCAGGCCGAACAGCATCTCGCGGCACACGGGCTCGGGGCGCAGCGCGTGCACATCGCGCCGACGCCGAACGCCGCCGGCGAGGCGATCCTGAGCGCGGCACGCAGCGTCGGCGCCGATTTGCTCGTGATGGGCGCCTACGGCCGCACGCGCTTCGGCGAATGGCTGTTTGGCGGCGCAACGCGCCACGTGCTGCGTGCGGCGAGCATGCCGGTGTTCCTGCGGCACTGAGGAAATCTGGATCAGCGCTGGCGCGTGCCGCTGACGTCGCGTTTCTGGCCAGGCCAAAGAACGACAGCGTGTGCGCACGCACCCGTGCTTTACGACTGGCGGCGTGCAGACGTTTGTTTGCCGGATCGGCTGAGGATGTCGCGTCGAGCTTTTGTGGACGACTAAGCGCTTTTCGGCGCATCGCGCCGGCGGCGCGGCGACTGGCGCCGGCGATCCGCGGCCGTTTCTGCGCAGCGGCGCGCAGTGCGGAAGGCATCGGCCACCGCGGTAAACGGATCTTCATGACGCGGATCGTGACCGTAGGTGCGGCCGACGTGGATCTCGCGGCCCGGGACCAGCACGTGCAGTTCGACGCGGTAGAGGTCCGCGTTGCGCTGCGGATGCCGCTCGGCCGACACGACGACGCGGCACCATCGCACGGCACTGTCGAATGCGACCAGGCGCGAAACCTGTTCGTCGATGCTGGCGCGCAGTGCGTCGGACGGGTTGAAACCGCGAAATTGCAGGGTGGTCGAGAAGGTCATGGGAACTCCTGCCGGCGCTCAGAAAGCCGCCGAACGGATCAGAAACAGCAACAGCAGCACGGCGAAACATGCGAGCAACGCGTTGCGCCGCGTGCGATAGTGCATCAGCAAGCGTTTGCTTTCATCGAGGTTCATGCACGTCTCCACGGGCGACCGATCTAGTGCCGGCCGAGCCGGCGATTACGACCCGCTCGGCTGCGCGGAGCGGGGCGAGCATCAGGTTGGCGCCGACGGCGCCGCTGCGCATTGATCCACGTCAATGCGGCGGGCGGCGTGTGCGTTGACCTCGATCAATGGCGCGTGATCCGGCGCTGGCAAGCTGCCGGTACCCGCCCGGAGATACCTCGTGACCATCTCACGCCAGCGAATCTTTACCCGCATCGCATCCACCGCGCTCGTGCTCGGTGCGGCGGCGGCAGCGCTCTGGTACGCGACGGCGCCGAGGCGTGTCACGGTCGTCTATCCCGCGCGCGGTCCGGCCGTGCAGGCGGTGTACGCGACGGGCACGGTCGAATCCTCGGTCATGCTGCCGATCGCGCCGCGCATCGGCGCGCGCCTGGTCGAAATCGACAGCGACGAGGGCAGTGCGGTGCACAAGGGCGATCTGCTCGGACGCCTGGAAGACGCGGACCTCAAGCACGCACTGGCGCAGCTGCGCGCGCAGGAGACGTTCGCGCGCCGCGACTACGAGCGCAACGCGGCGCTGGCGAAAACCGGCGTGATCGCGCGCGATGCGTTCGATCGCTCGCGCGCCGACTGGCTTGCTGCGCAGGCGGCGAGCGCGAAGTCCGCGGCCGAACTCGACTACGCGCGCCTCGTCGCGCCCGCCGATGGCGTCGTGATCCATCGCGACGGCGAAATCGGCCAGCTGATCCCGGCGAACCAGGCCGTGTTCTGGATTTCCGTCGAGTCGCCGCCGCGCATCTCGGCCGAAGTGGACGAGGAGGACATTGCGCGCGTCAAAGTGGGCCAGGAAGTCCTGATTCGTGCCGACGCGTTTCCCGGGCGGATCTTTCGCGGCACGGTGTCCAGCATCACGCCGAAAGGCGATCCGGTGGCGCGCAGCTACCGCGTGCGCGTCGCTTTCGGCGAACCCACGCCTTTGCTGATCGGCATGACCACGGAAACGAACATCGTGGTGCGCAAGGCCGAGAACGCGCTGCTGCTGCCGCCGGATGCGGTGCAGAACGGACGCGTCTGGCGCGTGCGCGATGGTCGGCTGGAAACGCGCCCGGTGCGGCTCGGCGCGAGCGGCACCGAGCGCATCGAGATACTCGACGGCGTGGCCGATGGCGACGCGATCGTCGCCGCGCCCGACGCGGCGTTGCGCGCAGGCGCGCGCGTGCGCGTGCAGCCGCTCGCGGCGACGGCGCCGTGATTCGCCTCGCGGCCGCCGTCGCCGGCCGGCACCTGCTCGCGCGCAAGCGCCAGAGCGTCGTCTCGCTGCTCGGTATCGTCCTCGGGGTGGCATTTTTCCTTTCGATCTCGGCCATGATGCAGGGCTCGGAAAACGACTTCATCAAGCGCCTGGTCGACAACTCGCCGCACATCACGATCCAGGACGAGTTCCGCAACCCGAGCGTGCAGCCGGCCGAGTCGTTTTATACCGGCGCGGCGGTCGAGGTGAGCCGCGTCAAGCCGCAAACTGAAACGCGCGGCATCCGCGGCTACCTGCAGACGCTCGACTACCTGCGCACGATTCCCGGCCTGCGCGCTTCGCCGCTGCTGGCGGGTCAGGCGCTGGTCACGTTCGCCGGCCGCGACATCGCGATCACGCTGAACGGCGTGCTGCCCGAGCAATATGCATCGGTTTCGACGATCGAGACCTACATGATCGCAGGCAAGCTCGCCGATCTGGTGGCGAATCCGAACGGCATCGTGATCGGCGCCGAGCTGGCGCGCGTGCTGTCGCTGCAGATGAACGGCAACGTGACTCTGGCCACCACGAGCGGCCAGGTGCGCACGTTCAAGATCGTCGGCATCTTCCGCACCGGCCGCGCCGCGGTCGACCGCGGCCAGGCCTTCGTCACGCTCAAGCGCGTGCAGGCGCTGCTCGACCGGCCGAACCGCGCCAACAGCATCATCCTGAAGCTCGACGACCCCAATCGCGCACGCGAGACCGCAGCGCGCATCGAGGATCATGTCGGCTACAAGAGCGTGTCCTGGCAGGAGCAGTCCGAAGACCTGATGAGCACCTTGCTGCTGCGCCGGATCATCATGTACACGGTGGTCGCGGCGGTGCTGGTGGTTGCCGCGTTCGGCATCTACAACGTGATCTCGACCGTGGTCATGGAAAAGCAGCGCGACATCGCGATCATGAAATCCATGGGTTTTCGCGCACGCGACGTGCAGCAGATGTTCCTGGTGCAGGGCGTGCTGCTCGGCCTTGTCGGCAACGTGTTCGGCCTCGCGCTCGGCAGCGTGCTGATGCTCGGTCTGGGGCGGATTCGCTTCAAGTTTCCCGGCAGCACCGACTACAGCTACATGGCGATCGACTGGGGTTGGAAGCAATTCGTGCTGGCCGCAGCGATCGCGATGGTCGCGGCGGTCGTTGCGGCGTCATTGCCGGCGCGCAAGGCGGCGCGCGTCGAGCCGGTGGAAATCCTGCGCGGTGGCGCATGAATGCGCTGGCGCAACCCGCGGAAGCCGCGATCCGCGTCGAGCACCTGACGCGGCGTCTCGACGGCGACGTCGCGGTGACCCTGGTCGACGACGTCAGTCTCGAGATCCGGCGCGGCGAGTGCGTCGCGATCACCGGTCCCTCCGGTTCGGGCAAGTCGTCGCTGCTGTACCTTTTGGGACTGCTGGACAGACCCACGGGCGGCCGCATCTGGCTCGATGGCGCCGACACGTCGGACTACGACGCCGACGACATCGCCGCCGCGCGCCTGAGCCGGATTGGCTTCGTATTCCAGTCGCATTTCCTGCTGCCCGAATTCAGCGCACGCGAAAACGTGATGCTGCCGATGCAGCGGCTCGGGCGGCTCACGCACGCGCAGTGCGCCGCGCGTGGGCAGGAACTCCTTGCCAGTCTGGGCTTGGCCGAGCAGGGCGACAAGCTGCCGAAACAGTTGTCCGGCGGGCAAAGCCAACGTGTGGCGATCGCGCGCGCACTGGCCAACGATCCCGCGCTCGTGCTTGCGGACGAGCCGACCGGGAATCTCGACAGCGCATCCAGCGCCGTCGTGCAGACCATCGTGCGCGACCTCGCGCACCGCTACGGCCGCGCCGTCGCTGTCGTAACGCACGATGTGAATTTCGCCGCCAGCGCCGACCGCATCGTCACGCTGGTCGACGGTCGATTGCGCGCCGCGTGAATGAGCGTTCGGCGCTAGCCGAGCCCGAACAGCGCGTCGAGACGGCGCGTATCCATGTTCGCGACCGTGTCCGCCGCCAGCGCCTGCAGCACGGCGGCGGCTTCGGTGGTGGCCACGTCGATGCCCAGGCCGCTGTGTTTCGGCCACAACGCGTCCAGGTGCAGGTAGCGTTCGCCGAGCCGGTCCTGGGTCATCACGCCGACATGCTGCTGCTGCACCGAGATCATCGTCATCACCAGGCGGCCTTCGGACAGCCAGCCCACCGCACCGTCCTTGGCGTCCAGGGTTTCGTCCGGCGCGTAGCCGAGCGTGGCGCTGCCGATCGACAGGAGCGATACCTCTGCGAGGTCAACGCCGACGAACTGCTCCGCCTCGTGCAGCGCGACCAGATCCGGCGCCACGGCGAACAAGCCGCCGTCGGCGTAGAGGGACTTCCCGATGCGCCGCGCCGGGAAATACGCCGGGGCTGCGGCGGTGGCCAGGGCGACGTCGACGGCGCGCACGGCCTCGTCGCCGCGCGAGGCCTTCACATGCGGCGTCTTGAAGATCTTGGTCATGCTGCGGCTCACGTCGACGGCCGGCACCACGACGGCGTGCAACGCCTGCGCAAGGGTCGCCTCGCCGACTTCGGCCAGCAGCGCCCGCTCGAGCGCCGCGCCGGAGTACTTCGGACCCCACACCGAGCGCGCGAGGTCGAGCAGCTTGTCGACGCCGCGGTGCGCCAGCGGACGCCTGGAAAAGATGCGCTCCCCGCGTTCGAGGAACAGCGCGCGCATCGCGATCGCCGGGACTTCGTAGGCCAGACCGAGCGCTAGCACGCCGCCGATGGACGTGCCGGCGATGAGATCGAAACGGCGGGCGAGCGGTTCGCCTGCGCGCCGTTCCAATTCGACCAGCAGTGCGGCCGTGTAGAGTCCCAGGTAGCCGCCGCCGGCGAGCGACAGTATCCGGAACGGTGCCTTGGGCTTGAGCGGCCGCATCGGGTTCTCCGCAGCAGACGGATGAACGCTAGCGCGCGGGCAGGTCCGGACGTTGACCGAAATCAACGCATCCGGCGCAGGTTACGAAACGTTACAAACCGTTGCCGTCGCCTCATCCCTGCGTTGCCGGCCGCGCTTAGGTTGGCGCCACCTTTCGCAAATCCGGATGCGCCATGAACGTCTTTGCCGTCAAAGTCGAACGCGGCGCGCCGCCGCCGCCGTTGCGGCGCGTGCGCCTCGACACGAACCGGGACGCGTTGATTCGCGGCGCGCCGATCGCGCGTCACGCGCACGGGCGCGCGGGAACGCTGCGCTGAGCGCGACGGGCGACGGACGACCGCCATGGCCGCTGCCACCATCGAAGCCGGTGATGCGACGCTGCGCGTACAGGGCGACTGGACGCTGGCGAACGCCGCCGCGCTGGATGCCTTGCTCGAACGCCTTCCGATGCGCTCTGCCGCGATCGACGCGCAGGGCCTGACCGCGCTCGATACGGCCGGTGCACTGCTGCTGCTGCGCGCCGCGCGTCGCGCCACGATGACAGACGCGCTCGACATCGCCGGATTGAATGCGGCCGACCGGGCCTTGCTCAGACTCGTGAACGCGCGCAGCGACGCCGCGCCGCCGCCGGCCGCCGTCCACGCCAGCCTGCGGCAACTGCTGGAACGCATAGGCGCCGCGCTCGCACGCTTCTGGCTGCAGACACGCGAGCTGCTCGGGTTCGTCGGCTTGATGCTGGCGACGGTGTTCGAGGTCCTGGCCCGGCGCAAGAAACTGCGCGTCACCGCCACCGTCTTCCACATGGAACAGACCGGGCTCGATGCGGTGCCGATCGTCGCCTTGCTGTCGTTCCTGGTCGGCGCCGTGGTCGCGTTCCTCGGTGCGACGGTGCTGCGCGATTTCGGTGCGGCGATTTTCACGGTGGAACTCGTCTCGTACTCGTTCCTGCGCGAATTCGGCGTGCTGCTGACCGCGATCCTGCTCGCCGGGCGTTCGGGCAGCGCGTTTACGGCGCAGATCGGCTCGATGAAAAGCCGCGAGGAACTCGACGCCATCCAGGCCCTCGGGCTGGATCCGGTCGAACTGCTGGTCGTGCCGCGCCTGCTCGCGCTGATGACCATGCTGCCTGTGCTTGCGTTCATCGCCACCATCGCCGGCATCGTCGGCGGCGGCATCGTGGGCTCGCTCTCGCTCGACATCACGCCGGGCATGTTCCTCGCGCGCCTGCACGAGACGACCGGGCTGCGCCATTTCTGGGTCGGCATGGCCAAGGCGCCGGTGTTCGCGTTCCTGATTTCGGCGGTCGGTTGCCTGGAAGGCTTCAAGGTCGAAGGCAGCGCCGAATCTGTCGGACGCCACACCACCGCGGCAGTGGTGCAGTCGATCTTTCTCGTGATCGTGTTCGATGCGCTGTTCGCGATGTTCTTCATGAAGCTGCACGTATGAACGCCAATGTCGACAACGTGATCGAGGTGCGCGGCCTGTGCAACGCGTTCGGCAAGCAGGTGGTGCACGAGCGACTCGACCTGGACGTCCGCCGCGGCGAGGTGCTGGGCGTGATCGGCGGGTCCGGTGCCGGCAAGTCCGTGCTGCTGCGCTCGATCGTGGGACTGAAGGATCCCGACGGTGGCACGATCCGGTTCCTCGGCCAGGACACGACGCATTTGCGCGCCGACGAGCGCCGTGCCCTGGAGCGCCGCTTCGGCCTGATGTTCCAGGACGGCGCGTTGTTTTCCTCGCTCACGGTGCTCGAGAACGTGATGCTGCCGCTGCTCGAGTACTTCGCGCTGCCGCCGGACCTGACGCGCGACATCGCGCTGCTCAAGATCCGCCTGACCGGCCTGCCGCAGGACGCTTCCGG
>Ga0068856_100007217_pt1 | contig 10838 bp, 10 predicted proteins | sample KBSCornC62_FD_66595 | JGI IMG/M metagenome (GOLD analysis project Ga0068856, IMG submission 66595) | Corn rhizosphere microbial communities from Kellogg Biological Station, Michigan, USA - KBS Corn C6-2 | ecosystem: Host-associated > Plants > Roots > Rhizosphere > Soil ... | reverse complement strand
CGCCTTGCCCACGCGCCGGCCGAGCTCGCGGTACGTGGCCTGCACCAGATCGGTCGAGTTTGGGTCGAGCAAGCGCAACTTCAGCCACGAAACATCCGCGCGCAGCGTCTCGAGCCGAGCGAGGGCCGTCAGCACCGCCGGATCTTTTTCGGCGAGCGCGGTGGCCTTGTCGAACTCTTCTTTGGCGCCTTCGAAGTCGCCTTCGTCGAGCAGCGTCGCGCCGTCGGCCAAGAATTTCGCGACGCGCGCGTCACTCGAGCCTTTGACTTCGGATGCACCGGTCAGTTGCGCGAGATAGCGCCGGCCGACCGTCGCTCCGAGCAACCCAATCACGCCGATGACCACCACGCCCGCGATCCAACGCGAGCGCGCGCGCCGGGCCTGGCTCTCGTCCGGCGTGAAGGGCTGATCGAGCTCGTCGTACGAGGCGAAGCTCTCGCGCATGTTCTCCACGGAAATGGGCGGGATGTTGCGCGGTGACGAAACAGGGCCGCGGGGCGCGACCGGCACCTCGAGCGTATTGTCGAAATTGGCGGCCGGAGCGAGGCGCGGCGCCGACATCGGCGCGCGCGGCATGGTCACCGAATCCGGCGCGTTGTCGCTGAAGGCGGGCGCGGCCCAAGTTTGGGGTGCGCTTTGCGGCGCGACCGGCAGCGGTTGCGCGACCGGGAGCGGTGCTTGAGCCGCGGCGGGCGGCGCGGGCAGCGGGTCCAACGCGGCGGATCCGCCGGGCAGGGTGGTGGTCGGGTTGCGCAAAAAATCTGCGGGCAGCGTCTCGGAAAGCGCGTCCAAGTCCGCGCGGCTGCCGCCGAGGCCGAGCGCCGTCACGCGCGCCGGTGCCACGCGCGTAGTCTCGGGCGTGAGCTCCGAAGAAAGCGGTGACGATGGGCTGGGTGCGACCGGTGCGGGAGCGGCAATTGGAGGCTGCTCGAGCTGGTTCGTCTGAATCAAGCTGCCGCCGATCGAGTTCGCGGGCGGCGCTACGCCGTGCAGCGTTCGCTGCGCGCGTTCGAGCTCGGCCGCATTGCGCGACGAGCTGACTTGGAAAAACGGCTCGAGCTCGGCGATCGATGCGAGCGGCCGCGGCGGTTGCTTGCCACGCGACAACAAATCTTGCGGGCCCACCTTCTTGTCCGCGATGCCGCGCTGCAGTTCTCGCAGCGACGTGTACACGAGTTCACGGCCCGAGGCCGTGCGCACGACCCAACGTTCGGGCGCCGCGCCTCCGCCTTCGCCAGGAAAAATCTTGAATTGAAACCCGCAGTTCGTGCACTTGACCGTCGTGCCCCGTTCGGAAATTAGGGCATCGTCGAACTCGTACTCGGTGCCGCAACGGCTACAACGAACGTCCATATCGACTGGGGTGAAGGGGCCGAAAACTTAGCATGCTCGCGCACTTGGCATTGAATTCTTTGGCCTGTACCGGCCCGAAGCCGCGGCCGGGGGAAATTTCACGTTCGCGCGCTATTTCTGAGGCCGCTCCCGCATTCGACCCGGCTTGTCTCGGGCATGTTGCTTGCTACCCTGTGGCGCATGAAGCGACCGGTAATCACGGCAGTTTTTCTATTTGCGGTCGTCGGGCTGGCGGGCTGCCCCGTTTACGATCATGAGGACGCAGGCTGTTACCGGGACAGTGACTGCGCGCGTGGCTATATCTGCGAACAGAACGGTGACTGCGTTGCGGTGAGTGATACCACGACCTGCCACCAACCCGCAGATTGCGACACGACCTCCACTTGCACCCCCGCGGGCGTGTGTGAAGTCGGTGATTGCACCTTTTATCACGGCTGCGTCGCCGGTTATCGCTGTGACTCGAGCAACGGCCTGTGGGCGTGTGTGCTCGACAACGGCGGCGCCGCGGGCAGCGGCGGTCAAGCGGCAGCGGGCGCGGCAGGCGAAACGAGCATGACCAGCCAAGGCGGCGCGGCCGGGCAAACTTCGGAGAGCCTAGGCGGAGCCGGCGGAATGACGGCAGGCGCGGGCGGCTGAGCCCAAGCGTCCGACTGATTACTTCACGACGCGCAGGTACGGCGGCAACTCGCGCTTCGGTTTGGAGCTGTCGCTCACCCCGCGCGCGGCGTTGGGTTTGTCGGCTTGCTTTGCCGCCACCGCGGCCTTGGCGGCGGGCTGTTTGAGCGCGGGTTGAGCTTGGGGAAGCTTGGGCTCTGCCTTGGGCGCGCTCGGCTTTTTTGCGGCACTGACCTTGGCCGCGGGGGCTTTCTTCGCCGCCGGCTTGGTCTTCGACGCGGCTTTCGCGGCGCGCTTCGGTGACTCGGCGGTTGCCGGATCTTTGGGCGCCGCTTTGGCCTTTTTGGCGGATTTCTTGGGCGCGGCCAGCGCCGGTTCGGCTGCTTTTTCGGGCGCCGGAGCTTGAGCTGGCGCGGCTGCGCTCTCGCCCTCCGGGACCGAACGCAAGTGTCCGCGCGGCCGTTCGGGCTGTTTTTGCGCCTGGGCTTGGGCCGCCACTTCCGCCGGCACATCCTCGGCCCACACCATGGCCTGGCCCTTTTCGCCGACCAGCGCGAACACGGCGCGCCAAGGGATCATGCAGAAAAAGGGCGAGCGGTTGAAGCTCAGCGTGCACGAGAGCCCCTGCTCGTCGACGTGCAAGTCCGGGATTGGCACCGCCATGTTCAGCCCGACCTGCAGCACGAGCTGAGGCTGCTTCTTGAACCAAGCAGGCACCTGCACCGACTCCGCGCGCGGATCGAGGTGGATGTACATTGACGCTTGTTCGAGCAACGCCAATGCGACGTCCTTCTTCGGTGGAAGGCGAGCCGTCGGAGCCATATGAGCTCCGTTACTTAGCGCTCTCTCTCACAAAAGGCTAGCGAGGCCCCGGCCGATCAAGAGCGCGCGCTCCGGTCCGGGTGCCAATCGCCACCTCTCGGCGGGCCGGAGTGCGAGTGGCGCAGGCGTTCAGGGCGAAAAAGCCCTAGCGAGTCCCAATCTTGGACAAGTGCCGATTCCGCGAGGCACGGCTAATCGTCCAAGTCTTTGGGGCGACGCAAGAGGCGCAGCTCGCCGCGCACACCCAGGTTGAGCTCGCTGAAGCTCGCGATGGGCAGCGAGCAGTCGACGAGCCCTGCCGTCGGCAGCGAGACCGGCTCACCGGTGAGCAACATCGTCAATGCCTCCAGGCCCGGGTTGTGTCCGACCACGAGCACACGCTCCGCGTCGCCCGCGCGCTCGACCAGCGCCGTTATATAAGCCTCGGGTTCTGCCAGATACAGCTCGTCGAGTTCGTCGATCACGTGGCTGAATTGGGCCGCCGCCGCGACGCGGCGCGCCGTATCACGGGCGCGGAGCGCGCTCGAGCTGATGATTTTGTCCGGCACCAACTCTTCATCGCGCAAAAAATGGCCGATCAGCTCGGCCGTGTGCTTGCCGCGTTTGGTCAGCGGACGATCGCGGTCGCCGCTGCCTTCGTCTTGAGCGGCTTTGCCGTGACGCAGAATGAGCAGCGTTCTCATGCCCGAGAACCATCGTCGGATCGCCGAGCGCGCGCAAGACGGATCCGGACTTCCCCTTTGGAAGCAGGGGATGCGGTTGGTCGCTCCCCGGGAGCACAGACCTCGCCCACGGCTTGCAACTCGGATGCTACGCTAGCGTCACCCATGAGCCACCGCATCCTGGTCGTCGAGGACGAGCCCGCCATCGCGGAATCCGTCGCTTATGCGCTCGGCCGGGATGGTTTTTCGGTCACGGTGGCGGCCACGGCGGGTGACGCCGCCACGCTCGCCGAGAGCGTCGATTTGGTGGTGCTCGATTTGATGCTGCCGGACGGGAGCGGCTTCGATCTGATCGGCAAATGGCGCAAAACTCGGAAAACGCCGATCATCGTGCTCTCGAGCCGCGATGCGGAGGCCGATCGCGTGGCCGCGCTCGAGACCGGTGCCGACGATTACGTCACGAAGCCCTTCTCGCCGCGCGAGGTCGTCGCGCGCGTGCGCGCGGTGCTCCGTCGCTCGCAGACCGAGCTCGCCGCCGGGCTCGGTCCGGCGTTTCCACTCGCCGTCGACGCAACCACGCGGCGCGCGCTCGCCCACGGCTCGAGTCTGGAGCTCACGCGCGTCGAGTTCGACGTGCTCGCGTGCCTGCTCGAAACCCCGGGCCGCGTGTACAGCCGCGCCGATTTGATCACGCGCGTTTGGGGGGATGGCTTCGCGATCACCGATCGCACCATCGACTCCCACGTCAAAGCCCTGCGCAAAAAAGTGGCCGAAGCGGGGGCCGAGCCGGGTCTGATCGAAACCGTGCGCGGCGTCGGCTATCGCGTCACGGACACGCCGAGCCCGCTGAAAGAGCCGTGATTCGCCTGATCGTCGTCGCGGCGGCGTCCGTCGGGTTGATCCTGTTCGTGGCGTTCGTCGTGTCGCGCCTGGTGCGCACGCGCACGCGCGGCATGTCGATCCGGATGCAGATGTTCCTCGCTCTGGCCGTGATCGTCGGCGCGTTCGCGTTCGGTTTGGGGCTGATGGTGATCGATCGCATCGAGTCGCGCGCGGTGCGCATCGCTTCGCAAGCGGCCGAGGACGAAGCGGTTGCGCTCGCGGGCATGATGGCCGGCGAGCTCGATCGCACCGGCGTCAGCATCGCCGCGCTCGGCGCGCGGCTCGAGCACGAGCGCGGACGCGGCGCGGATTTGCGCTTGATGTTGCTCGACGCGGACGGCTCGCGCATTTTCCCCGCGCAAGCACCGAGCGAAGAGTCCGGTGTGGTCTCGGTGGACGCGCCGATCATGGTGCGCGGCACGCGCGTGGGCGCGGTGCGCGTGGTCAAACCGACGGTGGCGATGCACAATTTGCTGGCTGATTTCGCGCCCACCGTGCTCGTGATCAGCCTGGTTTTGGGCGCTGCGGCCGCGCTCGCGGCGGCCTGGATCGGCCGGGCGATCGCCGCGCCGATCGAGGCGCTGAGCGAGTTCGGAGAGCGGGTCAGCCTCGGAGAGCGGCGCGCCTCGCCGCCGATCGCCTTCGGGCGCGAGGTCACGCGCCTGAGCCGCGCCATCGATTCCATGCGCCGCGATCTGGAAGGGCGCCCATTCGTGGAAACGTTTGCTTCGGATTTGTCGCACGAGTTGAAAAATCCGGTCGCGGCCATCCGCGCCAGCGCCGAGGTGCTCGAGGAGAGCGCGCTGGAAGAGCCGCACGAAGCGCGCCGTTTCGTGGCTCGAATTCGCGAAGCCACGCTGCGCATCGAGCGCTTGCTCAATGAGCTACTCAGCCTCGCGCGCATCGAAGCGCACGGTGTGGACGCGTTTGCTCCCGTCGATCTCGCGGACGTCGCGCGCCGCGCGCTCGAGACCGTCTCCGACCCGGAAGGGCGCGTCACGCTGAGCGCGTCGGGCGACGCGCGCGTGCGCGGTGAACAGCTCTGGCTCACGCGCGCGCTCGTGAACCTGATCGCCAATGGTCTCGTGCATGGCGAAGCGGGATCGCCGGTCGTGGTCACGCTCGGTCGCGACGAGGCTTGGGTCAACGTGAGCGTGAGCAGCGTGAGCCAGGTCTCGCCGCACGTGCGCGAGCGGTTGTTTCGGCGTTTCGTGACGACCCGCGCCGACAAGGGCGGGACCGGGCTCGGCCTCGCGATCGTGCGCGCCGTCACCGAAGCGCATGGCGGGCACGTCGAGCTGGTCGAAGCCGGGCCGCCGCGCGCCGTTTTCCAGATGAGCCTGCCCGCAGCCCGCCGCAGCACCGCCGCCCAAATCCGCGAAGTGGTTCAGGACGCGCGCCAAGAGCTCGCCGCGACCCCGGAGTTAGACAAGTGATTTCAATGGTTTACGGCTGAAGTCTCAGATCTCCACGAAAGCTCCACACTCACTCGCCATAGGGTGTGGGAAAACGTATTCAACACCGAGTCCTTGGCCGACTGGCCGCTTGGCGTTTTACTTGAGATTCAGCGAGCTTCCCTCGGACGAGCCGAGGATTCAGAAAGAGAGTCAAGCGTGGTGAGTGGCAAGAACGGGTCGAACGGCGCAGCGCTTCTCCCCCGCCACGTGGCGATCATCATGGACGGCAACGGTCGCTGGGCGAAGGCCCGCGGTCTCGATCGAGCCGAGGGCCATGCCGAAGGCGCTCGCGCCGTGCGCGACGCGGTCGAGACCGCCACGCGCGTGGGCGTGAAGTACCTCACCCTGTACGCCTTCAGCGTCGCCAACTGGGCGCGCCCCCGACCCGAGGTCGAAGCGCTGATGCGCTTGCTCGTGGAGTTCGCGAAGAACGAGCGCGCGGAGCTGCGACAGAACGGGATTCGCGTCAACGTGATCGGTGCGCTCGAAGATCTGCCGACCTCGACGCGCCACGCCGTGGAAGAGCTGATGGAATACACGCGCGACGGCGAGCGCATGACGCTCACCTTGGCGCTGTCTTACGGTGGCCGGCAAGACATCGTCGAAGCGGCACGATCGCTCGCCGTGCGCGCGCGCGCCGGCCTCGTGCTGCCGGAAGAAATCGACGAGACCTTCTTTCACAAGCAGATGACCACGCACACCTTGCCCGACGTCGATCTGCTGATCCGCACCGGCGGTGAAACGCGCGTCAGTGATTTCTTGCTCTTCGAGTCGGCTTACGCCGAGCTCGTCTTCTTGCCCATCATGTGGCCCGATTTCCGGCCCGAGACGTTGACCAGTGCGCTCGCCGAGTACGGCAAGAAAGAGCGCCGCTTCGGCAAGACCTCCGAGCAAGTGCAGATGAGCCAAGCTGCATTCGATCCGCTCGATCGCTGCTCCTAACGTAGTGCGTCAGAGCCCGGCCGGGGTGCTCGCGGCCCTTCGGGCCGCTGCGCGCCCCGGGGCCCTCAACGCCGGACGCGGCGCCCAAGCGCGCCGCGCGCGGCGGAGGGACCCGGCCGCTCTCCGCGGTGATCTTCGGCTTGCGCGGTGTTCGGTGCTGTCTTGCGCCGTGCGTGCGACGCACGACGGGTGTGATGCGCTGCGGTCTCGATGTCTCAGCCGTCCGCGACGCCGAAGGCTGGGCCGGCCCGCGCTGCTCCGCGTGACCATCAAAAAATACCCTTAGTAGCTCGCGTGCACACCAAAACGCGGCACGCTGCGCGCGCGGTTCAGAACAACTTTGCGACTTCGATGCGAACGTCTGGAAATGCTTCGAGCGCGATGGTCTCGCTGACGGCGTAGCGCGCGCGTTGCGCGTAGCCGTCCGAGCCGGGCGCGCGAAAAACCTCCACCACCTGCTCCGGAACGTTCACCAGCCAGTACTCGAGAAATCCGGAAGCGGCGTACAGCGGAGCCTTGATGTTGCGATCCTTGCTGACGGAGGAGCTTGCGACCTCGATGATGCAATGCGCTCGATCGGGGTGAGCGCGGCGGTAGTCCCCGAGCGGAACGATCGCCACGTCGGGCTCCGGCTCCGATTCGCGCGCGGCAACGATCGGCAGCTGAATGCGCACCACCGCGCGTCCGAGCAAAACGGGCAGAAGCAGCTCGGTCAGGATTTGTACCGGACTCGCGTGCTGGGGCTCGTTTGGACCCATCGTTACCAGCATCCCCTCGATCAGCTCGATACGCTCATCCTCGAACGCCCCCATCGCAACGAGGCGATCGTACTCCTCACGGCGGAGCGCGCGAGTCGTCTGGGGGGCGAGCAGCTGCACGTCGAGCATGTGCGCGTGTTGTAGCACACGGATTGTCCGCTGCTTTTCGCTGAGGTCGGTGGGGCGTTCACCGCAATACGAGTCAGGCGCGAGTACGCGCGCGCTGGGCGGCGGGGTAAAGCGCAGCGCGGTGCGCGCGCGGCTACATCGAGTATTCGACCGTGTTCAGCGACGGCACTTTCGCCGGCCAGGTGATGCTGCGGATCTGCGTCTTGAGGCACTCGGCGAGCTTCGGATTCTTGGGCGTGGTGGTCATGTCGATGGCCACTGCCTTGCCGCGCCAGACCGCGATCTTGAACGTGAAGTGCGTGCTGCCCGGCTTGCACGGCGCATACAAGGACTCTTCTTGGAGCGGCTTGCTGAGCGTCTCTTGATCCACGTTCATGCGCTCGGCATCTTGCGGGATCGCCTTGATCGCTTGTTCGACGGTCATGTCGTCGGTGAACACCGGCTCGACCGCGGGCTCGTCCTTCTTCGGCTTGCTCTCGGCGTCCGGCGCAGGCGGAGCTTCGTCGGCGCTAGCCGCGGGCGGCGGCGGCGTGACGGTGGTGTGCTCGGTCTGGCTCGCATCCGCGGCGGGCGGCGTTGAACCGCCGCACGCGGCGAGCAGCAAAACCACGACGAAATACGGCTTAGCTTGTCCCAACCTCATGGCCGCGACGCTATCACAACTCGACCACGGTTCGCTCAGGGCGAACGCGCAGCGCGGGCGATTGGCGCGGCCCCCGCGCTTTGCTCGCCGCGCACTCCGCAGCGCGTCGAACCGAGCGGCGGGAGTGGCCCCAATTGGCCTTGTTCGGCTCGGCTCGCGCCCTCGCCGGGCCCGCTCCGCCGCCGTCAGCAGAATCGTATTCGCTCATCAAATCGCGCTGCTCAGCGCGAGCGATCTTTTTCCGATTGGGCGACTCGAGTCATCCGCTGGTGAGAGTGGGGGTTTGATGGTCACGCGGCCGTCGCAAGCGGCACAGCCTTCGGCGTCAAGCTGCGGTTTCGAGCCGGAACGCGCCGGCATAGACGTTGAACCCGCCGTCCCGCGCAAACCCGATCAAGAGCTGGCCGGCGCGCTCGGCGCTGGCAATCGCGAGCGAGCTCGGCGCCGAGACGCTCACGATCGCGGATATTCCGGCGCGCCAGGCTTTGGCCACGATTTCGAAGCTGGTGCGACCGCTCACCACCAAGATCGAAGTCCGCGCCGGCAATTCGCCGTCGAGCAGCAGGCGACCGATGGCTTTGTCGGTCGCGTTGTGCCGGCCGATGTCTTCACGCACGACGCGGTAGGTGCCGTCGGCTTCGACGATGCCGGCCGCGTGCAGCCCGCCGGTGCGATCGAAGTTCGGTTGTTGACGTCGTAAGCCGCTCGGCAGCTCGCTCAAGATCGCAGTCGAAAAACGGACGCTCTCCGGTAGCGGCGCCAAATCTTTTTCCAGATCGGCGATGCTGCGACGGCCGCACACGCCGCACGAGGCGTTCAGCGTCGTGCCGCGGCGCGCTTCCAGCCGCGCTTCGTCGATCTGCACGCCGGGCGCGAGCGTCACGTCGAGCGTGTTGCCGTAGCCGGGCTCATCGGGATGGCCGCAGTGCGCCATGCTCGATAAATCAGCCACCGATGCGATCAGACCTTCGGCCAAGAGCAGGCCCGCGCACAGCTCGTGATCGTGACCGGGCGTGCGCATGGTCACGAGCAATGGGTCACCCGAGAGCCGAATCTCGAGCGGCTCTTCGACCGCGACCGCGTCGCGGCGAGCCTCCGCTTGGCCCGCGCGTACCCGCGTGATGTCGGCGATCGCCACGCCCGCGTTCGAGCCCACCGCCGCGTAGCGACTGGTCTCGTCGGGCTGCGCCAGGCGCGTCATGCGAGCGAGCGTATCACGCGCTCGCGGGCGCCGAGATCTTGTCGAGCCAGCGCCGCAAGATCGCGCGACCTTCGTCGAGCAGTGGCAGCTCGGTCCATTCGTTGCGCTGGTGGGCTTGGGCTTGGGTGCCCGGTCCGAAATTGACGGCGGGGATGCCGAGCCCGGCAAAGCGCGCCACGTCCGTCCAGGCCTGCTTGGGCTCGACGGTCACGACGCCGCTTTCGGCGAGCGCGCGCACCAGCGGGTGTGTGCCGAACGGCGGAGCCGACGGCGAAACGTCACTGAACTCGAGCTCGGCTTCGCCCGCGACCAGCGCGCGCACGTACTCCTGAGCCGCGGTCGCGCTCGTGTCCGGCGCGAAGCGGTGATTCAAATTCAGCTCGAAAACGTCGGGGATCACGTTGCGCCCGCGCCCGCCGCTGGCCATCGTGGCGCTGATCACGCTCCGCCACTCGAGCCCGTCGATCACGTGCGATCGCGGCGCTTCGGCGGCCAGGCGCGCCAAAAAACCAGCCGACTTTTGAATCGCGTTCTCACCTTGCCAGGGCCGCGCGCTGTGGGCGGTGCGCCCGCGAAAGCGCGCGGTGGCGTGCAGTGAACCGCCGCAGCCGAGCTGCAGCTTGTTGTCGCTCGGCTCGAGCGCGACGGCCACGCTCACGTGCCGGAGCTCCGGATCTTGATCGAGCACGGGCCCGAGCTCGTTCTCCGCGAACGGCCCTTCTTCACGGGCGTAGAAAACGAGCGTGAGGTCGAGCGCGGGGCGTTCGGGGTTCTCGGCCAAATCGAGCATCAGGGCGAGGCCGCTCTTCATGTCCGCGGCGCCCGCCGCGTACAGCCGATCGCCCTCGATGCGCGCGGGGCCGTCGTGCACGGTGCGCACGACATCGAGGTGGCCCGCCAATGCCACGTGCGGCCCGCCGTGACCGCGCGTGAGCGGAACCACGATCGATTCACCGTAGCGGCGAATCGGCCCGGCCAGGTTGACCCGAGACAGCCGCTCCGAGACGCGATCGCAGAGCTCGCGCTCTTCACCGATCGGTGAAGGGATTTTGCACAGCCAGAGCAGCGTTTCGGCGAGCGACATCAGACCGCTACGTTGAAGTCACGCAGCGCTGAATTCAAGCTGGTTTTCTTATCCGTGCTCTCTTTGCGCTGGCCGATGATCAAGGCGCAGCCAATCTGATATTCGCCCGCGGCGAACTTCTTCGTGCGCATGCCGGGGATGACCACGCTGCGCGCGGGCACCCGACCGCGATACTCGACTGGTTCCGGCCCGGTCACGTCGATGATCGCGGTGGACGCGGTGAGGGCCACGCCAGCGCCGATCACCGCTTCACGCTCGACCAACATGCCCTCGACGACGATCGCGCGCGA
>Ga0068856_100007213_pt1 | contig 10844 bp, 8 predicted proteins | sample KBSCornC62_FD_66595 | JGI IMG/M metagenome (GOLD analysis project Ga0068856, IMG submission 66595) | Corn rhizosphere microbial communities from Kellogg Biological Station, Michigan, USA - KBS Corn C6-2 | ecosystem: Host-associated > Plants > Roots > Rhizosphere > Soil ... | reverse complement strand
CGACCCCGCTTTGATCGTCAGGACTTTCGTCCCGAAGATGTCATGCGGTATTAGCTCGAGTTTCCCCGAGGTATTCCCCACTTCCGGGCAGGTTACCCACGTGTTACTCACCCGTCCGCCGCTCGACTCTGGGAGTTGCCCCCCAGGCCTCGCTCGACTTGCATGTGTTAAGCACGCCGCCAGCGTTCATTCTGAGCCAGGATCAAACTCTCCACTTAAAAGTGTTCCAGCGCGACGCCTTGCGGCGGCGCGATAGATCCGAGTGAAATCCTGAAGATTCAGGTCTGCTTTTGAGAAAAGCAGCAAAACGAATTGACGTCTGGCACGCTCTACTCAGTTTTCAAGGAACCAGGCCCCCGGACGGCTTCCGTTCACCGCCCCGGAACCGCGCCGTACCGCCGGCGCGAAACAAAGATGAATCCGCCTTTCGACGGACCCACCAGTTTAGCGAAAACATTGGGCTTGTCAAGGCTTTTTGCGAGGCGCCCGCGCCATTTTGGGCGGACGGCTCGCGCCGAGACGAGGCCCTGGAAAGAACTCAACCCTTGCGGGGAACGGGAATATAGGTCCCCCTTCCGGGCGTGTCAAGAGATTTCGAAGAAAGCCGAAACGATCAATGAAGACGGGCCTTTCGGCGGCCTCGACCCGCACAGGTCTCTGTGCAGGGAACGGCGGCCGACGCGGACCGCGTCGCTATAATCGACTCCTCTGAACGCGGAAGCCTCCCTCCCGGCGCTCGAGCCGACTCCGACCCCCCGGGATGACCGGTCCGCTCCCCACGAGCCCTTTCGGGGCGCAATCGGCCTCGTCCTGACCGTCCTCGTCCTGGCGATCTCGGTGGGAGGCCTCCTCTGCATGCGCCTGGGGGTCTACGACGACAGCCTCCTCCTGGTGGGCGCACGGCTGTCGGGAGCCGGCTGGCTGCCCTACCGCGACTTCTACACCCACTACGGCCCGCTCGGCTTTGCGGCTCTCGCCCCCGTCCTGAGGTGGCTCGTGAATCCCGGCCTCACGCTTCGCTTCGCGCAGTCCGCCGGGCTGATCGGCCTGGCGGTGCTCCTCGGTCTCGCCGCCCGCCGCTCGGGGGCGCGGCTCTCCCGCCTCGCCTTCCCGGCCGCCGCCGCGGCGCTCTCGCCGGCGTTCGCGGTTCCCGCGTTCCTCGGATTCGGGTTCGCGGCGGGCGCGGTGGCCCTCTTCCTGTGCGGCGAATCGGAGTCCGGCCCGCGGCCGCGAAGCGGGTGGCCGTGGACCGTCGCCGCCGGCGCCCTCCTCGCCGCCGGCGCGTTGACGAGGCCGGCGTTCGCGGCGTATGTGGCGGCCGCGATCGCCGCCGTCGAGCTCGCCGTGTTCGGGCGCGCCTCGATCCGCCGGTTGCTCGTCGGGCTCGCGGCGGCGGCGGCCGTCGCTCTGATCCTGTGGGCCGTGCTGTTCCGGAACATCGACCTGCGCGAGGCGCTCGTGGCGGTCACGATCGCCCCGGCGCGCCTGATGGCCCGGCGCCACCTCGACCCCGGGCTCGCGCGGGAGAGCCTCGCTCTCACGCTCCCGATCGCCGTGGCGATCGCCGCCGCGCCGCTCCTCTGGGCGTTCGCGGCGCCGCCGCGGGAGGGGCGCCGCCCATGGATCGCCGCCTGTGCGATCGCGGCCGGCGCGGCCGCGCCGCTGCTGCTGCGTCGCCCGGTCTCCGGTGTGCCGGCGACGGTGCTGGCGGGCGTCGCGTTCGCGGCGTCGGTCCTTCTCGCCTGGCTCTCGCGCGACGCGCTCGGCTCCTCTCCGTCCCTGCGAGCCGCGGCGCTGCTCGGCGCCTCGGCGGCCGCGTTCGGCCACTACTTCTGGAGCCGTCCCGACGTGCAGCACCTCTATCCCCTCCTCGGCCTCTCGGCGGTGAGCGCCGCCCTCGCGTGGGAGCGCTTCTCCCGGAGACTGCGCGCGCTGACGGCCGCCGCGCTACTCCTCGCGTTCTTCCCGATCGATCCCGGGCCCGGCTTCCCGGGGGCGAACCTGTTTCGCGGGGGGATCGCGTCCATCCGCGAGAACGCGGCGCGTCCGGGCGCTCGGCTGAAGACGATCTGGCCGGCGGGGGAGGTCCCGAGCGCTCCCGTCGAGGCCGTCCGCCTCGCGGACCGTCTCGCCGACCGCCGCAGCCGCTTCGTGGCCTACGGGAACGACCAGAGCTGGACGCCCGGCGACCCGGTCTTCCTCTTCCTCCTCTCCTCGCGCCTGCCATACACGAGGTGGTTCCAGTACGACCCGGACCTGCAGAGCTCTGCGCCGATCCAGGAGGCGATGATCCGCGAGCTCGAGGCCTCGGGGAGCCGCTCCGCCGTCGTCTGGCGCTCCGAGAGCTACTACTTCGATCCGCCGCCTCCGAGGGCCGCGGTTCGGTCGCGCTTCGACGCGTACGTCGACCGCGTCTACGGCAACGTCGTCGCGCGCTTCGGGAGCTACGAGGTCCGGACGAGGGACTAGACGCTCAGGAGCCGGCCTCGCCGGGCGCCGGCGCGGGACCGCCGCCGCCGAGCACGCGGACGATCGCCTCGGGATACACCCGGTGCTCCTCCTCCAGGATGCGCGCCGAGAGCGTGGCGACCGTATCGCCCGGACGGATCGGGACGCGGCGCTGGAGAATCACCGGGCCGGTGTCCGTGCCCTCGTCGACGAGGTGCACGGTGCAGCCCGACTCGAGCTCTCCGGCCTCGAGCGCGCGGCGCTGGACGTCGAGACCCGGGAACTTCGGCAAGAGCGACGGATGGATGTTGAGGATCCGTCCGCGATGGCGCGCGATGAAGTCCGGAGACAGCAGCCGCATGTAGCCCGCGAGGCAGATCAGGTCGGGATGCGCCGCGTCCAGGATCGCGAGGATCTCCCGCTCGTGCTCCCGGCGAGGTCGCGGGCCGCGCGGAACGGGGAAGGCCGGCAGCCCGCGCTCGACGGCGCGGAGCAGACCCGGCGCGTCGGGGACGTCGGAGATCACGGCGACGATCTCGGCGTCCGGGATGCGTCCGTCCGCGATCGCGTCGGCGATCGCCTCGAAGTTCGAGCCGCGGCCCGAGAGCAGGACGGCAAGTCGTCGCCGCGTCATGGCGCCCCTCCCGCGGGAGCCGCCCGGCGGTAGAGGCTCCCGCCCGGCGAAGTCGCGACGAGACGATTGTGGGTCTCGATCCACTCCGCGAGCCGGACCCCGAAACCCTGCCCGAACGGCGCGACGCCGTATTCCCAGTTCGTGCGCCGGAAGACGACGATGAGATCCGGCGGATCCTTCTCGAATTTCCGGATGAGCTCGCTTTCGGCGCCGGCGTCCAGCCATCCCGGCATCATCGTCACGAACGGAGAGACGCTGCGCGCTCGAAAGAGCGCGTCGACGGCGTTGACCTCCGGCACGACGAGGACGCGCTCGCCCGGGCGGAGCTCCCGGCCCGCGCGCTCGTAGAGATCCGCCCGGCCCCGATCCGCCCAGATGCGCCCCCGGGGCGTGTCGATCGGACGATGGCCGGGCGAGCGGAGGCTGATGATGCCGATCGCGGCGCCCAGACTCACGACCGGCAGGAGCACGACCGCCCAGACGCGCCTCGTGAGGCGCGACGCGGAGTCTCCGCCGGGCTCGCCTGCCGGCGGCCAGACCTCCGGGAGGAACACGAAGAGGAACAGGAGCAGCGCGAGCGCGCCGGGGACGTGCGAGACGCCGGCGTACGGATTGGCGATGTCGCCGGAGAAGGCGCTGCGTGCGCCGACGAGACCCGCGAACACGCCGAAGGCGACGAGGAAGTCGCGGTGAGCGCGCCGGCGGTCGGCGAAGGCCCAGACCGCGACGGTGAAGCCCAGGATCATCCAGAGGTGGAGGAAGCCGAGGTTGCGCCGGAGCAGGCCTCCATCGCGGAGGTCCCAGGCGAGCAGCGCCGCGAAGACCACGACGACCGGCACCCAGCGGCGAGGCCGGCGGTCTCGCGCGAGGAGCAGGCCGATCAGCGCGAAGAGGCTGGCGGCGAGCCCGAGACCGCGCACGGCATCGAGGAGACGCGCCGGCAATCCGGGAGCGATCCCGGCGATCAGCCGGAAGAGCCGATTCCAGGAGGGCGGCGGTGCGGCGAGGGGCCAGAAGTGGCTGTCGCGCCGCAGGGACTCGAGCGGCGCGCTCGTCAACACGAACAGCACGCCGGCCGCGGCCACCGCGGCGAAGCCCGCGAGGCACCGCGGGAGCCAGGCCCGCTGCCCGCGAGGGTGCGCCAGGGCCGACACCGCGAGCGCGGCGGCGGCCGCGAGCCCGATTTCCTGCTTGGAACAGAACGCGAGACCACAGAGGAGGCCGGCGACCCAGCCGCGCCAGCCGCGCGCCTCGCCTTCGGGTGAACGGATGAGGAGGAGCGCTCCCAGCGCGAAGCACAACGCGTGAACGGCCGCGGGCGAATAGGGGTAGACGAGCCGTCCGAGGCCCGGGGCGAAGAGGCCGACGCCCAGCAGGATCGCGGCGAGGACGAGCCGCTCGAGAACCGAGAGGAACGGGCGCGCCAGCCGCAGCAAGAGCAGCGCGGCGACGACCGCCGGAATCCAGCTCAGGAGGAGGATCGCCGTCGCCGAGAAGCCGAAGGGCCGCGCGAGCCAGGACACGAGGTACGGCGAGAGCGGGCCGTACTGCAGATAGAGGTCGCGGTAGAGCCGCTCACCCGAGGCCAGGCGCTCGGGCAGCGACCACCAGATGCCGGGATCGCTCGTCGGAGAGAGCCATCGGCCGCCCGCCCAGATCCCCGCCGCGGTGCTCACCAGGACGAGCGCGATCTCGGGGACCCACTCGAGGAGGCGCCTCATCCAATCCAGTTCCAGGTGAAGTAGAGGACCGCGAAGAGTCCCAGCACGACCGCGAGGAACGCCTCGACCGCGCGCGCCGCCGACGGCCGGCGGCGCAGCAGGGCTCCGGCCGTCAGGAAGACGGGAAACGCGGCGAGCGCGAGCCGCGAGAAGGAGAAGAGCGAGGTCCAGAGCGGCAGCAGCGTGGCGGCCAGGCCGTACACCGCGATCGGCAGCGGCAGGTAGCGGAACGCGAGGAGACCCAGTGCGACGAAGAGGACGGCGGCGGTCAGCTCCACGTACGAATGGCGGGTCGCCATGAGCGACCAGGGCCCGCCGGCGAGCTCGTGGACGATGGCCGGCGGCCAGCCCATCCCGCCGCGCCAGGTGGCCTGACGGTGGAACGGCGCGAACGGATCGCCGAAGGCGGCGCCGCAGTAGGCGAGGAACGCCGCCATGCCGAGGATCGGCAGGAATCCGGCGAGGAGTCCCCAGCTCCCCGCGGACTTCGCCGACGAGGGATTCGCCCGCCGCGTCTTCCACCACTGGAGCCAGAGCGCCGGTGCGAGCAGCACGCCCGTCGGACGGGTCAGCGCCGAGAGAAAGCCGAAGACTCCCGCCGCGCCGAGGCGCCCGTCGAGCGCGAGGGCCAGACACGCGAGCGAGAGCGCGAGCCCGAGCGAGTCCGAGTACGGCGCCGAGAGGAAGAACGCCGGCGGGTACAGGAGGAGCAGCGTTCCGGCGGCGACCGCCGCCTCGTCCCCGACGAGCTTCCGCGCCATCCGCACGAGGAGCCCCAGCGACAGGAGCAGCGACGCGTTGGCGATCAGGAGCCCGGCCCGAAGCGGCGACCCGACGAGCCAGCCCACGACGCGCATCAGGAGCGGCATGAGCGGGTAGAAGCCGGTCGCGGGCGGCTCGCCCGAGCGGCCGGGCAGGTCGTCGACGCCGTAGCGGCCGGCGTAGCCGAGCTCCGCGATGCGCGCGTACCAGAGCGCGTCCCACCGCGCCCACACCGCGATCCCCGACGGCTCCGCGTGCTTCGACTGCGGGGGGACGGCCTGGTCCGCGGCCACCGGCGGCTCGCGCCAGCGGTCCCCCGCGGCCACGGGCACGGCGAAGGCGGAGTTGTGGTCGCGGTTGTAGGAGTTGAGCGGGAAGTACCGCAGGGCGACCAGCGCGATCAGGACCAGGGCGACCCGGGACCCGACGAAGACCGCGGCGACGGCGCGGAAGCCCTCGACCCGCCGTCCCCCGAGATCCATCGGCCTCGCTCTCGCCGTCGCCTACGTCGCTTCGGGCTCGACGACGACGCGGCGGCTTCCCTTCCCCCGCACGTTGCCGACCGCGTTCCAGTTCACGTTCGCGTCCCGCCAGAGCTGCGCGACCCGCCCGAGGTCCGCGGGCGCGACGAAGACGACCATGCCGACCCCCATGTTGAAGACGCGGTGCATCTCCTCGAACGACACGCGTCCCTCGCGGGCGATGACCTCGAAGACCGGCGGCACGGCCCAGGAGCCCGACTTGATCACGACGTCGAGCCCCTCCGGCAGCACGCGCGGGATGTTGTCGTAGAAGCCGCCGCCCGTGAGGTGCGCCATGCCGTGGACGAGGCCGGCGTCGAGAAGAGTCTCCATCGGGCGCAGGTAGGAGAGGTGCGGGTCGAGCAGCACGTCGCCGACCGCGCGGCCGCCGAGCTCCGCGACGCGCTCCGTGGGCTTGAGCCCCATCGTCTCGAAGAACACCTTGCGCGCGAGCGTGTAGCCGTTGGTCTGGAGCCCGACCGACGGCAGGCCCACCACGACGTCGCCCTCGGCGATGCGGGAGCCGTCGAGGATCCGGTCGCGGTCCACGACGCCGACGATGGTGCCGGCGACGTCGTACTCGCCGGCCGCGTAGAAGCCCGGCATCTCCGCGGTCTCGCCGCCGAGGAGCGCGGTCCCGTTCTCGCGGCAGGCGCGGGCGATCCCCTCGATGATGCTCCCGATCACGCCCGACTCGACCTTGCCCGTCGCGATGTAGTCCAGGAAGAAGAGCGGCCGCGCGCCCTGCACCAGGATGTCGTCCACGCAGTGGTTGACGAGATCGCCTCCGCAGGTGTCGTGGCGGTCCATCGCGATCGCGATCTTGAGCTTGGTCCCGACGCCGTCCGTCGAGCCCACGAGGACGGGCTCCTTGTAGGAGGAGAAGTCGGGCCGGAAGAGTCCGCCGAAGCCGCCGACGTCTCCCAGGACGGCCGGCGTGAACGTGGAGCGGATGGCCGTCCTGGCGCGCGCCAGCGCGGCGGCCTTCGCGTCGATGTCGACGCCCGCGTCGGCGTATCGGGAGTCCTTCAAGCGTCGCGATTATAAGGGGGCGATCGCGGCGTTTCCGCGCCGCCGCGCCCTCGGGTCACAGCCACCGCTTGCGCAGCGCCCAGAGATACCAGCGCAGGTAGTGCGGCAGCCACGAGAACAGGCGGAAGCGGCTCTCTCCCTCGGTGCGGTCGCGCCAGATCGCCGGGACCTCCTCCACGCGCCCGCCGCCGAAGTGGGCCTTCACGGTGAGCTCGATGGCGAGGGCGAACCCGGCCGCGCTCTCGATCGGCGTCCGCCGGAGGAAATCGCGGCGGTACGCCTTGAAGCTGTTGGTGGGGTCGCGCGTCGGCAGCCCGGACAGCGCGTGCAGCGACAGCCCCGCGGCGCGGCTCAGGAACGACTTCAGCGGCGGTCCGCCGATCTGTCGGCCGCCCGGCATGTAGCGGCTGCCGCACACGACGTCGGCGCCCCCCTCGACCCGCGACACCATCTCCTCGAGGCGCGAGAAGTCGTCCGAGAGATCGGCCATCGTCACGACGACGACCGGCGCGGCGGCCGCGCGCATCCCCGCCTCGATCGCGAACCGCACGCCCCGGCCCAGGGAGTTCAGGACCGGCCGCACCACGGCCGGGCGATCCGACGGCGCGAGGCGCTCGAGCGCGGGCAGCGTGTCGTCCTCCGGGAAGTCGTGGCAGATCAGGAGCTCGTACCCGGGCGGCGCCTGCGTCCGGACGGCCCGGCAGAGCTCTCCGATGTTCTTCCCCTCGTTGTAGACCGGGACGACGAGGGAATAGCGAAGCGCCGAGCCTCGCTCGTCCCCGCTCAGAGGCGTCCCTCCGCGATCTCCCGCCGGATCCAGGGGATGACCTCGTCGAGCGTCTGATCGAGCGTGGTCGTCGCCTCGAAGCCCAGGACGCGGCGGGCCTTGGAGACGTCGGGGACACGCCGCTGCACGTCGTGCGGATACGGCGCGTCGCTCTCGAAGCGGAGCGGCTTCGAGCCGTGGATCTTGCGCCAGATCTGCTCCGCGAGCTCACGGACGGAAGTCGGCGTCGCCGTCGAGAGGTTGAAGTCCTCGTTGCGCGCGGCGGGATGGAACATGGCCGTCACGATCCCGCGCGCGAGGTCGCCGCCGTACGTGTAGCAGCGGACCTGGTCCCCCGAGCCGAGGATGCGGAGCGGATCCTGGCCCTTCAGGACCTTCTGGACGAGGTCGGGCACGACGTGGCTCATCGCGAGCTTCACGTTGCCGCTCGGGATCTCGCGCCCGCCGAGCGCGCGGGTCTCCCCGACTCCGACGCAGTTGAACGGCCGGCAGATCGTGTACGGCAGCCCGTACTGCTCCCACGCGCCGCGCGCGAAGTACTCGCACGCGAGCTTCTGGAACCCGTACGTGCTGGTGGGGGGCGGCGCCTCGGCCAGGTGGGACTCGGGCGTCGGGAAGACGATCGCGTTCTCGAAGACCATGCTGCTCGACAGCACCGTCATCTTGACGAGACGGCCCTCGCGCGCCGCGGCGATTCCCGCGTCGAAGCTCGCCGCGATGATCCGCTCGTTCTCCGCCAGAAGGTCGTAGGCGTACTCGTGGAAGTACGAGATCCCGCCGATGCGGGCGGCGCAGGCCACGAAGTGGTCGCACTCCCGCGCGAGCCGCGTCAGGAGCGCCACGTCCCGGGCGTCGCCCTCGACGAACGTGTAGCCGGAATCGTCCTGGTAGCTCTTCTCGACCGGGCCGTACTTCGAGTAGTTGTCGACGCCTACGACCGAGTGGCCCTGGTCGAGCAGCTCCTGGACCAGGTATCCGGCGATGAATCCGGCGGAGCCGGTGACGAGGACTCTCACGGCCGGCGGTTCAGGGCGCCGGCTTCGCGCTGGAGGCGCAGTTCCAGACGTCGTAGAGGACCTTGCCCTCCGGAACCCGCAGCCCGCGGTACGCGCGGTGCGGCGTCGCGAGGAAGAGCACGTCGGCCTCGGCGAGGACGCGCTCGACGGGCACGAGCGTCGGGTCCGGGACGTAGGGGTCGGTACAGAGGACCCTGCGGGTCTCGAGCTTGAGGAGGTTCTTCAGCTTGTAGCTCAGGGAGTCGCGCGGGTCGTCGCTCTCGGCCTTGAACGCCATCCCGAGGACGCCCGCGACCTTCTGCGAGAGGTCCCCGTCGGCGCGCGCGAGCTCGACGAGGCGGGCCGGAAGACCCTCGTTGATCAGCATCGCCGAGTGCCCCAGCGGGAACGAGTCGCGGCTGAACGCGGCGAGCTGCATCGTGTCCTTGAGCAGGCACGGCCCCGCGGCGAACCCGGGGCCCGGCAAGAACGCCATCCGCGGGTAGTTGTGCCGGCAGCCGTGGAGGATGCGGTCGAAGTCGAGCCCGTGCTGCTTGGCGATCGTGTAGAACTGATTGGCGATCGCGAACTGGATGTAGCGCGTCGCGTTCGTCATGAGCTTGCAGAGCTCCGCCTCCATGGGCGTCATCTCGATGAACTCCTGGACGAAGCGGCCGAAGAGCTCGCGGACGGCCCGGAGCGTCGCGGGGTCGAACGCGCTCACGATCTGCGGCAGCTGGCGGATCTCTCGGAGGCTGTGGCCCTGCGCGACGCGCTCGGGGCAGAAGGCCACCGGGATGTCGAGCCCGCGCGCGGCGAGGTTCTTCTGGATGTGCTCGCTGATGCCGGGGAAGATCGTGCTGCGCAGGATGAGGATCTGCCCGTCGCGCAGGTAGCCCGCGCACGCCTCGATGGCGCGGTCCATCCCGGTGAAGCTCGGCGTCAGGTGCTGGTCGACCGGGGTGCCGATCACGAGCACGAGGAACCGGCAGTCCCTCATGTGATCGGGGGACGGCGTGACCTCGAGCCGTCCGCCGTCGAGCACCTTGCGCAGGAGCTCGGGCGCGCCGTCCTCCGCGAACGGCATCTCGCCGCGGCGGATCGTCTCGACGGTCTGTGCGTTGGTGTCGTAGATGACGGTCTTGAACCCGGAGTCGGCGAAGGTCATCGCGAGCGGCAGGCCGACGTGGCCGCCTCCTCCGATCACGCACACGTCCCGCGGAAAGACCGACGCGCTTGTCATCGCGCCAGTGTAAAACAACTCGGATTCACGGCCGAGGCGCCCGCGGAAGGAAGAGCGAGAGCTCGGGATGCGCGGCCTCGCGCCCCGCGTGACCCGCCGGATCGCCGACGCGCGCCGAAACGCAGTTCGCATCGATCCACGCCGTGACGCCGCGTCCGTAGTCCGACCCGAAGAGCCCGCGCGCGTACTCTCCGGTCGGACGCAGCCAGCGGACGATCGCCGGGCGTGTCCGCTCGAGCCCCGCGAGGACCGCGGGCTCGCTCGCGTCGGTGAGGTAGCCCGGGAGATAGAGCTTCTGACGCAGCGGATTGGTCCGGCCCGAGAGGAAGTTCAGGACCTCGCCCTCGGGAAACACGGCGAGGCCCGCGCCCGGCGGCGCGTCCCGGCGGACCGCCTCGGCGATCTCCTCGATCCGCCGGGCGAGCTCGGGCCGCGCGGAGAGCATCCCCCCCGTTCCCCGGATCGCGACGCGGCCGGAGGACTCCGACGCGTACCCCGCGATCCGGCCCGCGAAGGCGAAGACGACCAGCGCACCGGCAGACGCCGCGAACGCCGCGGAGAGCCGCCCGCGCGCCGCCGGCGACGCTTCGCGCGCGGCCGACCGCGCGAGCAGCGCACCGGCGCACGCGAACGTGAAGAGGAGCGGCGGCGCGACATACGGCGCGTCGTCGAGGAAGAAGACCCGACGGTGCAACGCGAGG
>Ga0068856_100007210_pt1 | contig 10845 bp, 11 predicted proteins | sample KBSCornC62_FD_66595 | JGI IMG/M metagenome (GOLD analysis project Ga0068856, IMG submission 66595) | Corn rhizosphere microbial communities from Kellogg Biological Station, Michigan, USA - KBS Corn C6-2 | ecosystem: Host-associated > Plants > Roots > Rhizosphere > Soil ... | reverse complement strand
GCGATCGGGCTGCACAGCCTGTTCTACAACGCCCTGTTCGAGGACCCGACCTTCTGGGGGCTGCTGGCGCTGGCGGCGCTGTGCGCCAATCTGCCGCTCCGGCGCTCACTTCCGGGTCCGCCCCCGGCGGAGGAGCCGTCCGAGCCCAAGGCGAAAGTCCTTCTATGACCTCCGCCTTCGCATCTCGCACCGCTGCGGGCGCTGCAAACCGGCGCGATGCGTCGTCCTCAGTCGCACCCGTAGCCTCCGGCTACGAGCGCTCCCTGCGTCCTAGCCTCGCTTGGTTTTCGCGCCCGCAACGGCACGATCTGCTCAGTTGGAAGTCGGCATGATCGAGTCCTGGCAGCGGGTGCTCGTCCTCGCCCCGCACACGGACGACGGCGAGTTCGGCTGCGGCGGGACGATGGCGCGGCTGGTCGAGACCGGCGCCGACGTGCGGTACGTCGCCTTCTCGATCGCGACCAAGTCGCTCCCCGAGGGCTTCGCGCCGGACACGCTCGCCCGGGAGGTGCGTGAGGCGACCGCCGAGCTCGGCATCCCGGAGGCCAACCTGACCGTCCACGACTTCGACGTGCGCACGTTCCCGGATCACCGGCAGGACATCCTCGAGCTGCTGATCGCGCTCTGGGAGGAGTGGCGGCCGGACGCGGTGTTCCAGCCGAGCCTGCACGACATCCACCAGGACCACCAGGTCGTCGCTGCGGAAGGCCTGCGCGCCTTCAAGCGGACGACGATCCTCGGTTACGAGATCCCCTGGAACAACTTCGACTTCGCCTACCAGTGGTACTCGGCGCTCGAGCAGTCGCACGTCGAGCGGAAGGCGGCTGCGCTGGCGAAGTACGCGTCGCAGCAGCACCGCCGGTACGCCGATCCGGAGTACATCCGAAACGTCGCGCGCACGCACGGGATCAACGTGAACCGCGAGTACGCCGAGGTGTTCCAGGTGTACCGCGTCGTCGATTAGGGTCTGGCACCGAAGGTGCCTGACCCTACAGAGTGGTCGCGCTTCGGCTCTGCGGGGACAGTCCCCTCCGGGGACAGTCCCTCGTCGTGGTTGTCGTCCGCCGCAGCGGGCGCCAGACTACGGTCGTGACCGTCCCGGCGACCCCGGTACCTGCTGCCCCCCAAGAGGAGTCGAAGCGCCGCCGCGTCGTCAGGATCGTCGCCTGGATCGTCGCGCTCGCCGTCGTCCTGGCGCTCTGTCGGCTCGCCGGCGTCGACGTCTGGGGCTGGCTGACCCAGCTGTGGGACACCGTCACCGAGATCTCGTTCGGCTACGTGGTCCTCGGCTGCCTGTTCCAGGGGCTCCAGACCGTCTTCACCGCGCTCGGCTGGTACGGGATCCTCAGGTACGCCTACCGCGGCCAGGTGCTGTTCATGCCCGTGCTCGCGTCCTATGCCGCAGGCGTCGCGCTGAACAACTTCCTGCCGGCGAACATCGGGACCCTGGTCACGCTGCTGATGTACGTGGCGATCATCGAGCGGGCCAACTTCCCCGGTGTTCTGGCCGGCTACGTCGTCCAGAAGATCTTCTACTTCCTGATCGGGACGCTGATCTACATCTACCTCTTCGCCGAGATCTCGGGATCGTTCAGCTTCCAGTTCGGCGGCATCCGGGACGCGCTCTCCGGCCACTGGATCCTCACGCTGATCGTCGTGGTCGGCGGAGCCTTCCTGATCGTCCTGCTCGTCCGCATGTTCTGGGCCTGGTTCAAGAAGATGTGGGCGAAGGCGAAGGAGGGCGCCGCGATCCTGGGCGACCTGCACGCGTACCTGAAGACGGTGCTGGCGCCGCAGGTCGTCGGCTACATCGCCAAGGTCTGCGTGATCATCGTCTTCCTGGCCGCCTACAGCATCCCGGTCACCTTCGGGTCGGTGATGTCCGTGCTCGGGTCGAACCAGCTGGCCAACATCCTGTCGCTCACGCCGGGCGGCGTCGGCATCAACCAGGCGTTCAACTCGTTCGCGCTGTCGAGCTACACGAGCTCGACCACGGCGACTGCCTACTCGGTCTCCCAGCAGTTGATCACCACGGCCTTCAACGTCCTGTTCGCGGTCGCTCTGATCTGCTACGTCTTCGGCTGGAGCGGCGGGTCGCAGCTCGTCAGGCAGTCCTACGTCGGTGCCAAGGAGCAGGCGCGCGAGCAGAAGGAGAAGCGCAAGCTGAGGCGCGAAGGGCCCTCGGAAGACGCCGCGTCGTAGTTCGTGCCGCCCCAGCGCCGAGGCCGTACGATCACGCTTCCGCCGGCGATCTGAAGGGTGGCTCTCGTGGTGCTCGCTGACTTTTCGTTCTGGGATTTCTTCTGGGACATGCTCCTGCTCATGGCGTGGGTGGTCTGGTTCTGGCTGCTGATCACCGTGTTCGCCGACCTTTTCCGCCGTCACGACACCTCCGGCTGGGCGAAGGTCGCCTGGGTGGTGTTCGTGATCGTTCTCCCCTACGTGGGTGTGCTCGCCTACCTGCTCGTCCAGCACGGGGGGATGGCCGAACGCAACCAGAAGGCCGCCGAGGCGTCGCAGCAGCAGTTCGACGCATACGTCCAGTCGGTCGCAAAGGTCGATCCCGCCGAGCAGATCACCAAGGCGAAGGCGCTGCTCGCCGACGGCACGATCACGCAGGCGGAGTTCGACCAGATCAAGCAGAAGGCGCTCTCCTAGCGTCACACCGGTCTGACGGACAGCCCGTCGGCCGACATCACCACGAAGCGGCCTCCGGAGAGGCCGCTTCGTGGGAACGGGAGGGGACGGGGCTAGGAGGGGCGCACGCCGAGCGTGACGCCGGCGGTGTGCGTGGAGCCGTTGCGGAGGTACGTGATGCTGACCTTCGCGCCCGGGCGCTTGGCGTCGATCGCCTGGCTGAGCTCGGAGGCATTCGTGATCTTGTTTCCGTCGACACGGGTGATCACGTCGCCGGACTGGAGGCCGGCCTTCGCCGCGGCCGTGCCGGAGTAGACATTGGTCAGCTGCACGCCGTTCTGCCCGGTCGTGATCTTGACGCCGAGGTAGGCGTGCTGGACGTTCCCGCTGGTCAGCAGCTGCGTGACGATCGACTTCACGGTGTTGGAGGGGACTGCGAAGCCGATTCCCGCGTTGTCGCCGGAGTCGCTCTTGATCTGCGAGTTGATCCCGATCACCTGGCCGGACAGGTTCAGCAGCGGGCCGCCCGAGTTGCCGTGATTGATCGGCGCGTCGGTCTGGATCGAGTCGCCGATCGTGAAGTTGTTCGGGGCGGTCATCTCGCGGTGCAGCGCGCTGACGATCCCTGCCGTGACCGTGTTCTCGAGGCCGTAGGGGCTGCCGATCGCGACCACGGGCTGGCCGACCTGGAGAACGCTCGAGTTGCCGAGCGAGATCGGGTGGAGCACCGAGGCGGGAGCGTTCAGCTTGATCACGGCGACGTCGGTCGACGGGTCTGTGCCGACGAGCGAGGCCTTGTAGGTGGCGCCGTTCCAGAACCGCACCGAGATCGAGTTCGCCCCCTCGACCACGTGCTCGTTGGTGACGATGTGGCCGGCGCCGTCGTAGACGAAGCCGGAGCCCTGGGCCTGGGCCTGGCCGCCGTAGGGGGAGCTCGAGGTCGAGACTGTGATCTCGACGACGCCCCTGTTGGCGCTCTGGAACACGCTTGCCGCCGACGCGACCGACGTCGCGGCGGTCGGCGTGCCGCCGGAGACAGTTACCTCGCGGACGACGGTCTTGGCGTCGTCGCGCGTGGCGACTGCGTAGGAGGCGACGCCCACCGCGACGGCGGCGAGGAGGGCGGCGCTGACGGCGAAGATTCGGGTCATTTCGTCCTTTCGTCCACTGGAATACCCAAGCAGGAAACCAGTGCCACCTGAGCAGTCTCTGAGATCGACCTGAGAGGGGCCTAAGAGTGATCAGCCGGCCTCCGGTGTTTTAGCCCCTGGACACGGCGAAGAGACGCCTGGCGCCTTCGATCCCCTTTAGCTCGTGCAGGCCGCGCTCCTCGAAGCCCAGGTCGGAGCCTGCCACGATGTCCCGCACGGTTTCCGAGACCAGAAGCTCGCCGCCGTCGGCTTTGGCCATCACTCGTGCCGCCAGGTGGACGGCGATGCCGCGGAGAGCGCCGGCACGCTCCTGTACTTCCCCGATATGCACGCCGCCCCGAACGCGGACATCCAGCCGCTGCGCGTGCTCCTGGAGGCGGCGGCCGGCTCGGATCGCGCTCACAGGCCTCTCGAAGGCCGCCATCAGGCCGTCGCCGGTTTGATCGACGAGCGTGCCGCCATAGGCGGCGACGGCGTATGCGGCGAGGCGGCTGTACTCAGCAAGCAAGTCTGCCCAGCGCTCGTCTCCTAGCCGGCGGGCGAGCGCAGTCGAGCCCTCGATGTCGCACTGCAAGATCGCCCGCACAGCGCCCGGCTCACGCAAAGGCGGCCGGACGCCCGTCACGAACGCTTCGATCTTCGCACCGAGCTCGTCGACGTCGCCCAGCCAGATGAGGTGCTGGTCACCCGAGAGCACGACGAAGCGGCTCCCCGGGATGCGCTCGGCCATGTAGCGAGCCGGCTCGGGTGGACCGACCTGGTCTCCGGCTCTGCTCAGAACGAGCGTCGGAGCGTGGATCGAGGCGAACAGCGGACGGACGTCGATCTGATGGTTGGCGACGGCCAGCGCGGCCGCTGCAGCCGGACTCGCGCCCGCCTGCTGGTAGGCGGCCCAGCGCCTCATGAAGCGCTCGTCCGCCCGGGCGCCGATACCGGGCGCCCGCCCAGGGTCCCCCAGGCCTCCTCGACGGCGGCGGCGATCTCCCCCGGGGAGGTCAGCTCGTCGCTCCACGGGTAATCTTCCTTGGGCGCAAAGCACGCCTGCGTCCCGTAGAGCACGAGGCTCCGCACCCGCTCCGGATGGGCGACGGCCAACAGCATGGCAAGCGGACCGCCCTCGCTCCAGCCCATCACGTGCGCCCCGGTCCAGCCCGACCGCATCCAGCACCGCGCGCGCGTCCTCCATCCGCTCCTCCAACGTCGGCACGCCCGGCGGTCGATCCGAGAGCCCTGTGCCCCGCTTGTCGAAGCGAACCAGGCGAGCAAAGGAGGTCATCCGCTCACACCAACGCACCCAGGTCGGCTCCTCCCAGTCGAGTGCAAGATGGGAGATCCACCCCGGGATCATCAGCAGGTCGTGCGCGCCATCGCCGACGACCTGGTACGCGATGCTGACATCCCCGTTGCGGACATACCGAACCGGCGGCGGCATCGCCACAAGGATAGGCCGGGTTTGGCGAAGTGTTGCTCCCCGACTCGCTTCGAAAGGAGCGCTCCTCTCCGACCTCGTCTCAGAGGCGAGGACGCATCAACCATCTAGGCTGTTCGGCTTGACGGCGATTCTCGGTTTGAACGCCTACCACGGCGACGCGGCGGCGGCGCTCATCGTCGACGGCGAGCTCGTCTGCGCGGCCGAGGAGGAGCGCTTCAACCGGGTCAAGCACTGCGCCGGGTTCCCCGCGCAGTCGGCGGCGTGGTGTCTCGAGCACGCAGGCATCTCGGCTGCGGAGCTCGACCACGTCGCGATCGGCCGCGACCCGAAGGCGAACCTCGGCGCGAAGCTGCGACGCACCCTGACGCACGGCGCGAGCCCGCGCTTCCTGCGCGAGCGGCTCGCGAACGCCGCCCGGGTGCGCGACGTGAAGGCCGAGCTGGAGGCCGCGCTGGGCGCCGAGGTCGGCGCTCCGCTCCACCACGTCGAGCACCACCGGGCACACGTCGCGAGCGCCTTCTTCCCGTCACCGTTCGACGAGGCCGCGGTCCTGACGGTCGACGGCTTCGGCGACTTCGCCTCGACCATGCTCGCCCAGGGCCGCGGCGAGTCGTTCACGGTGCTGGAACGAGTGCTGTTCCCGCACTCGCTCGGGATCTTCTACACCGCGGTCACGCAGTGGCTCGGCTTCCCCGGTTACGGCGACGAGGGCAAGGTGATGGGGCTCGCGCCGTACGGTACGCCGCGCTTCCTGACGGAGATGCGTCACGTCGTGCGGCCGCAGGGTGAGGTCTTCGAGCTCGGCCTCGACTTCTTCCGGCACGACAAGGAAGGCGTGGACATGACCTGGGACGAGGGCACGCCGACGATCGGCACGCTGTACTCGGAGCGGCTGGAGGAGGTGCTCGGGGCGGCACGCGAGCCCGACTCCGAGCTGACGGCGCTGCACGAGGACGTGGCCGCGTCGCTCCAGGCGATGCTCGAGGAGGCGTACTTGCACCTGGTGAACGCCCTCTGGGAACGCACGAAGGTGCCGCGGATCTGCCTGGCCGGCGGCGTCGCCCTGAACGCGGTCGCCAACGGCCGGATCCGGCTGGAGACGCCGTTCGAGGAGGTGTGGGTTCAGCCGGCGGCCGGCGACTCCGGGATCGCCGTGGGCGCGGCGCTCCACGTCTGGCACGAGGAGCTGGGCAACCCGCGCGGGTTCACGATGGAGCACGCCTACTGGGGGCCGGAGTACTCGGACGAGGAGTGCTCGGCCGCGCTCGCCGCCGCCGGGCTCGAGTCGCAGCGGCTCGACGACGACGCGTTGTTCGCCCACGTGGCGGAGCGGATCGCAGCGGGCGACGTGGTCGGCTGGTTCCAGGGCCGGATGGAGTACGGGCCGCGGGCGCTCGGCCACCGCTCGATCGTCGCCGACCCGCGACGGCCGGACATGAAGGACGTCCTCAACGCGCGGATCAAGCACCGCGAGCCGTTCCGGCCGTTCGCGCCCTCGATCCTGGCGGATGCGGTCGGCGAGTGGTTCGAGCAGGACTACCCGTCGCCGTACATGGTGCTCGTCTACCGGACGCGGATCGAGAAGCGCGAGCTGATCCCGGCGGTCAACCACGTCGACGACACGGGCCGGGTGCAGACGGTCACGCCTGAGGCCAGCCCTCGCTTCCACCGGCTGATCGAGGAGTTCGAGCGGTTGACGGGCGTGCCGATCCTGCTCAACACCTCGTTCAACGAGAACGAGCCCGTCGTGATGACGCCTCAGCACGCGGTGGAGACGTTCCAGAAGACGCGCATGGACCTCCTCGTGCTCGGAAACTCGGTGGTCGGGCGCTCGGGCTCAGGCGGAGGCGCCGACCATGCGGCGGAGCCGGCGGCGCTCGGCGGGCAGGTAGAAGCCCAGGGGTAGCAGCACGACGGGGTAGACGAGCGCGATCAGGATCGCGATCGCGAGCGGCACATCGGGAACGCTGCCGGCGACGGTCAGTGCGACCGCGACGCCGGCCAGGGTCAGCACGCGTCGCCACTGGTAGTCGACCGGGTAGACACGGGTCGAGTTGACCACCATCCCGACGAAGAGCGTGAGGTACGCGGCGAGCGTCGAGATCGCGGCGCCGATCATCCCGTACGGTGGGATCAGCGCGAAGTTGAGGCCGATGTTGACGGCTGCCGCGATGCCGCTGACCACCCAGTTGAACTGGGTCTGCCGCGCGCGGCCGATGCCGATCGCGACCACGGTGTAGCCGGCGTAGGCGGTGGCGCCGAAGCAGAGCAGCGCGACCGCGTCCGCGGCGCGGGCAAAGCCCTGGCCCCGGGCGAGCAGGTGGACGAGCCACGGCGCGAGCACGCCGAGCGCCAGCGAGATCCACGAGCAGAGGAACAGGAGGTACGTGAGCACGTACGAGTACGTTCGCTTCGCGTCGCGGTCGTCTTCGAGCGAGTAGGCGAAGGCCGGCCAGGCGAGGCGGAACGCGATCATCAGGAAGACGACCGCCGACGAGATCCGCACCGCCACGGAGTAGACGCCGACCTCGGCTTGGCCCTTGTAGTGCGCGATGAAGATCCGGTCGATGAAGTTGATCGCCCAGAGCGCGAGCGCGGACGGGACGAGCGGCATGCCGAAGCGGTTCATCTCGCGGAGCAGGTCGCGCGAGAACTGCAGCCCGAGCTGGTAGCGCCGGTAGGCGAGCAGGACGGCCCAGACGCAGAGGGTCCCGATGAAGTTGCCGACGACGGCGCCGGTGGCGCCCTTGTTCAGGCCGACGACGAGCAGCACCGTCATCCCGACGGTGATCAGCACGTTCGCGATGCTCGCCAGCACGAACTGGGTCGAGCGCTCCTCGACGCGGAAGAGCGAGGTCAGCTGCTCGTAGTTCATCTGCGCCCAGAGCCCGACGAAGGCGGCGCGGACGAGCCACGGGTCGTCGCCGAGCTTCAGTGCGTGAGCGATCGGCGTGGCGAGGACGAAGCCGACGATCAGGCCGGCGGTCGCCATCGTCATCGTGAACCAGAAGGACGTCCGGACGACGAGCGTCCGGTGCGCCTCGTCCTTCGTGTCGAAGTAGAAGCGGAAGAACGCGCTCGAGATCCCCATCCGCAGGACGATCACGAGCACCGTCGTCAGCGCGACGATCGTCTCGATCTTCCCGAAGCCCTGCGGGCCGAGGTAGTGCGTGTACAGCGGCAGCAGGAGGACGGCGAGGATCCGCGAGACGAGCCCGCCGAGGCCGTAGACGGCCGTGTGCTTGCCGAGCCGCTTGACCTCCGCGCCGAGGGCCATTCAGAGCCGAGAGTAGATGTCGAGCAGGCGGTCGGCCACGGTCTCGATGTCGTGGACGCGCTCGACGTACTCGCGACTCGCGGCACCGACGCGGCGGCGGTGGTCGGCATCCTCGACGAGCGGCCGGAGGTGCGCGGCGAGCGTCTCGGCCGTGGCGGAGACGATCGGCACGGTCGTTCCGAAAGCGTCCTCGGTGCGGGCGACCGCCTCCTCCTGCAGGAAGGTGACGACCGGCTTGCCGAGCGCCATCGCCTCGATCGCGAACAGCCCGTACCAGCCGGCGTTCAGCTGGTCGACGACGATGTCGGCCTGCTCGTACCGGCGGCGGGCCTCGTCGTGGTGGAGGCCCTCGACGATCTGGAGGTCGACCGGCAGCTCGGCGCATGCGGCGATCACGTGCTCGGTGCCCTTGCGGCGGCGGCTCGAAGGGGCGTGGACGACGACCGGCCGCTCGCGGTCGGTCGGCGGTTGCGGCTCGTACTCGCGCAGGTCGATCCCGGGCGGCACGACCTCCGCGTCAGGCACCCAGCGGATCGCGTCGTACGAGCCGACGATCCGGGCATCCGCTCGCTGCGCCCAGGCGAGCTCCTGCGGCGGCTTGCCGCGGATGTCGGAGCCGAGGAAGTGCATCACGGACTTCTTCCGCTGCGCCCGTAAGAGCGGAAATTGCAGGGATTTCGGCACGAACGTGAGCCCGAAGTAGAAGTGGAACACGTCGGTGTGGCGAAGCAGCCGCGTGAGCGCGCGCCACTGGGTCAGCTGCTGCCGGACGAGCCCTCCGTACCGGTCGAGCGACTCGTCGGCCTCTGGGTGGAGCTTGTAGCGCTCGAAGACGACGAGCCTGGCGTCGGCACCCCTGCGCCGGAGGGCGAGCACGTTCTGCCACGGCACACCGGCGGTGTTGACCGGGCAGTGGGTGACGCGGAGCGGCACGGGGACATTCAACCCCTTCGGCTGGCGCTCCTTCGGAGCCTGATAGTATGAAAGATACGTTCATACCTTTTCGCCATGGCCAGAAGAACCATCTACCTCCCCGAAAGCGTCGAAGCCCTTGCCCGGGACGAAGCTGCCGAGGGCGAGTCGTTCTCGGCAACCGTGGCGCGCCTGATCGAAGCAGGAGTCAGGACGAAGCGGGGTAGGCGGGCACCGAGCTACGTCGCCACCGGCGACGGCCCGGACGATCTCGGCCGGATGGCCGAGCAGTACCTCCGCGATCTGGTCTCCGTGCGCTGAGAGCGGTCGCGGACACCGGACCGCTGGTTGCGGGCGCGAACCGTCGTGACAGTGCCCACGGCCTCGCCGTGGCGCTGGTGTCCGAGCTCGGGCGCGACCTGCTCGTTCCCGGTCCGGTCGTCGTGGAGGTCGATCAGCTGCTACGAGCCCGTGTGGGCGATCACGCCGCGCGCGCCTTTCTCGCTGCGATGGCGAACGGTGAGCACGGCTTCGCCTCGGTCTCGGCAGGCCTGCTTCGCAGAGCCGTCGAGCTCGACGCTCGCTTCGCCGACCTCGGCCTCGGGTTTGCCGACGGCTGCGTGATGGCGCTTGCCGAGCGCCGGAGGCTTCCGATCTTGACGTTCGACTTCGAGCACTTCCGTGCCACCCGGCCCGCGCGCGGCTACTGGCGGCTGATCGTGGACGAGAACCGCTACGCGGAAGCGACCCGGAGTTAGGGACGGTCCCCGGAGGGGACTGTCCCCAGAGAACGACGCGCGCTCCGCTTCTACGGGGTCAGACCCCGTCGGGGTCGGACCCTACGTCCCATTCGACCTGGTCGAAGAACCGCAACGCTCTCCGCGTCGGCCGGATCCGCGACGCCAGCGCGCCCAGCTCCTCCTCCGGGATCTCGCCGAGCGCGTGCTTCACGCCCAGGTACGGCAGGTTGAGGTCCTCCTGGTAGACGATCGTCGAGATCCGCGGGTTGATCTCGATCACGTGCTCGCCGACCAGCTGGATGTTGAAGAAGTGGTCGAGCCGAAGCTCGGCGACGATCTTCTGCGCCGTCTCCATCAGCCCGGGGTCGTCGAGCGTCTCGAAGTACATGGCCAGGCCGGCACGCATCGCTTCGCGCGTCTTCGGATGGCCGAGGGCGATCCGGCCCTCGACCGCGATCCCGTCGATCGTCCGCTCCTTGCCGGTGGCCAGCTCCATGACCAGCAGCTCGGTCGGATCGTCGCCGAGCAGGTCGAGCAGGTCCTCCAGGCGGAGCGCTTCGGCCACCCCCGGCCGGTTGGAGAGCAGCTGCTCGTGCCGGTCGGCCGAGGCCGAGAGGACGCGGAAGCCGCGCGACCCGGACGAGAACACCGGCTTCATGCAGACGTCGACCTCCGGGTAGCCGAGCTCGCGCGCGG
>Ga0068856_100007208_pt1 | contig 10846 bp, 8 predicted proteins | sample KBSCornC62_FD_66595 | JGI IMG/M metagenome (GOLD analysis project Ga0068856, IMG submission 66595) | Corn rhizosphere microbial communities from Kellogg Biological Station, Michigan, USA - KBS Corn C6-2 | ecosystem: Host-associated > Plants > Roots > Rhizosphere > Soil ... | reverse complement strand
TAAACCCTCCCCATACTTATGTATCTAAAGCCCAAATACAAAAGTGTCAGCGATGATCGTGCAGAGTCTGTCAACCCCAGTGTGCGCACCGCCCTCGTCACCGCCTTCAAAGGCGAAATTTATTTCGCCTTCCAGAATCGTTGCTTCTCAAAAGTCCGGCGAAAGAGCGTATACTTGTGCTCTTGCGGGCAAATGAATTTGCCCGTCTCAGGCGGTGACCCGAGTCACCGCACTCCGCGTTTCGGAGGGGTCGCAATTACTTTCGGCCCACGTAGTCGTCGTGAAGTTTCAAATACACACCGTTGGTCCAGCCGAAGCCGTCTTGGGAGGGGTACTCTCCCCCGCCGGCGGTTAAACCTAAATCCTCGACGTTATATTTTTCCATCATCTTGCCGGTGTTGCGATAGACCGCGTCGTTCAACGCCAGCCAGCGATGAGCAATCTCAGCGGCGAGCTCGTGTTCACCGTAATTCTCGAGGCCGTGAATCGTCATCCACTGCAAAGGCGCCCAGCCGTTGGGCGCATCCCATTGCTGACCAGTCTTAACCAAGGTCGTGACGACGCCGCCCGGTCGCAAAAACTTTTGACGAATCGCGGCCGCCACGCGGTTCGCTTGATCCGGACTCGCAAGATGGAAAAACAACGGGGCCACGCCCGCGAGGGTCCATGCGTCGCTCAATTGATGTGTGCGGGTGTTGAAATCGAAGAAAAAGCCGTCGGGTTCAGACCAAAAAACGCGATCGATCGCGTCCCGCCGACGCTTCGCGAGTTCGTCGAAATGGGCCGCGTTCACTTCGTCTCCACTTTCCCGATACGCTTTCGCCAAGGTTACTTCGAGGTGCTGGAGCAAGCAGTTCAGATCCACCGGAATGCGATCGAGCGTTTGCGTCGAACCCAGCGTCTTTCCATCGCCAAACCAGCGTGAGCTGAAATCCCATCCGCTTTCCGCCGTGGCGCGCAAGTTACGAAAGAGGATCTCAGGTTTTTCTTGGGAGTCCTTTGCGGTGGCTTCTTCTTTCGCGAAGGCTTCGGGCCGCGGGGTCGCAAGTTGATCGTAGTAGCGAGTGAGTTCAACCCCGTCTTCGAGTGTCACCCCGTGATGAGTAGGCGCGGCTAGTTGAGTGCCGTGATCGGTCCAGTAGGCATACTCCGTTTGCAGCGCGCTAAGAAATTCAGCGTAGGTTTTTGGCCCTCTTCGCTCCGCCAGGAGGTCGACCATCAACGAGAAAAAGGGCGGTTGGGACCGCGAAAGAAAATAAGTGCGATTGCCATTCGGAATGCGTCCGTAGGTCTTTTCCAAATACGCGAAATTTTCGACCATGTCCGCCAAGAGATCTTCGCGCTGCGAGGACCGCAGCCCGAGCATCGTGAAGTACGAGTCCCAATAATAAATTTCACGGAAGCGCCCGCCCGGCACGATATAGGGATAGGGCAGCGGCAGTAGCGAAGAGCCCGGCACAGCGCGATCTGCCGAACGCTGCAGAATGGGCCAAAGCGCGTTGATATGATCGACGGTACTGAGAGCTTCCGCACCGCGCGCCGCAGGCGGATGGAGCGGCCCAGCGGCCGGTTCAGGCAGAAGGAAATGACTTTGGACAAAGGCGGAAAGCTGGAAACCCGGGCGATCTTTTTCTTGGGCATACGCATGCAGAATCGCCGCCGGGTCTTGGCGTGGCACGCAGTCGACGAACGTTTTTTGGTCGGGAAACACTCCCGCGCGCTGCACGGCCTCAAAGAGCGACCCATAGATTTGATCGGGCGATTGCGGAATGGCCGCAGCCGACAGTCCGCTAAAAGCGGTCAATGCCAGACAAGCGAGAAAAAGGCGTTTCACGACGCGACGGAACGGTTTGAGTCCGCCAAGTTCCCATTCCCTGGGGAGCGCTCAGCTCGTTTGACTGTCCCTTGGACGCAGTTTTGACCTGGCTGCTCAAAGCTGCTCTTTGTTGGAAGCAACGGACAGAACCCTTCCGTCCCGCTAACTCAGATCACCCCATGAGTAACGTGTTACAAGCGTTGGCTGTCGTCCTCGCGATCGCGTTTGCAGCCATGACCGTGATGTCGTTCGTTGCAGCGGATCTGAGCTTGAGCTGGCTAGCGGCCTTCGACCGTTGGCTGACCGCGCGGGAGCATGGGCCTGTGCCAAAAGTCGGGTCCGATCTCCTTGCGATGGGTGGGACGACCTCACCAACGATTTACGACAAGAACATCAATCTGCCCAAAACGTGGGCTCAGCAGATTCAATTTCAGGCCTTTCGGGACACGACTGAACAGGATGTCTGGGATCGCGGAGGTGTGGTCAGTCCCGTTCCTTGTCCTAGCGAATGGTTCGCGCAATCGCTGGAGCTGAAAATCGACGCGCCGCTTCTCGCCTGCGCCGGAACGTTTGCGACCCTTGCTCAAAAAGAAGTTATGATCAGCAGCGGAGTGGCGCGGAAAAGGATCGTGCTGACGACCGAGCGTGTGAGTGCGGAGCGCGCATTGGAGTCCTTCCACAGCGTGTTAAAACGAGAAGGAATCGCGGTCATCCCGCTCACGGAACGCACCTTAGCCTTGGTCCAAGAACAGGATCTGCATTCGCAAAATTGAAGCGAGGGCATCGGCAATTCCGACTCAAGCTCGGCTTCCAGCGTGCCGATATTTGAGTCTTCGTCGGCCGCATTTTTCGACTGTTCATGAAACCATCTTCCACGCTCTCCGCTTCGGGCCAAAAACCCGATCGGATCGCGCCGAAGCAAGTCGATCCGCGTGTGACCCAGCTCCACGCCGACATCATGGCCGGCATCCATCAGAAGACGGACCAAATGTTCGCCGTTCTTCTCATCGTAGAATGGATCGCATGCGTCTGTCTGGCAATTTGGTTCACTCCAGGAATATGCGAGGCCTTCCCGGGAATTTTACCCTATCGGATTGAGACCGCCCTTTTGGTCGGAGCCGCGATGACGCTGCCAGCGCTCGCGCTCATTTATTTGAAACCGAGCAGTCCGGTTACGCGCCACGTCATCGCCGTGTCGCAGATGGTTGCATCAGCGCTTTTGATTCACGTCACAGGCGGCAGAGGCGAAACTCACTTTCACGTTTTCGGTTCTCTCGCGTTCCTGGCTTTTTATCGCGATTGGCCAATCCTGATTACGGCGAGCGTCGTGGTCGGCTTGGAGCATTCGCTGCGCGGGATGTATTATCCTGTCTCTGTTTTCGGAACGGTCATCGTGAACAACTGGCGGTGGGTGGAACACGCCGGATGGGTCGTCTTTGAGGACATTTTTCTGATCTATTCCTGTGTCCGTTCTCAGAATTTCATTTGGGACAACGCTCATATCCGGGTGCAGCTCCAGCGGACCCAGGAGAGTATCGAGCGCACGGTCGAAGAGCGAACTCACGAACTCGCCGAGACCAATATCCGGTTGCGAGCCAACATCGAAGAACGTCAGCGCGCAGAGCGTGATTTATTCGCAGCCAAGGAAACGGCCGATCAGGCCAATCGCGCGAAATCAGAATTTCTGGCCAACATGAGCCATGAGATTCGCACACCGATGAACGGTGTTCTGGGGATGAGCACACTGCTGCTCGAAACCTCGCTCAACGATCAACAACGCGATTTCACGGAGACGATTCGGCAGAGCTGCGACTCGCTGCTGATCGTCATCAACGATATTCTCGACTTCTCGAAAATCGAAGCGAGCGCGATCGAGCTTGCCGAAATCAATTTCGAGCTGCGCACCTGCGTCGAGGAAACACTCGATCTCTTCGCACTTAAAGCGGCTCAGAAAAAGATCGAGCTGCTCTATCTCGCCGACGATAGCGTGCCTTCTTTCGTGGCGGGAGATCCGACGCGCGTAAGACAGATTTTAGTCAACGTCATCGGCAACGCCGTGAAGTTCACCGAACGTGGGTCTGTTTTCATCGAGATCCACAGTCAACCTCTCGGCCGCGCCGAGCAGCGGAGCAGCGCGCCGGCCGAACGCTGGCATGAATTCACCTTTCACGTTCGCGACACCGGCATCGGCATTCCTTCCGAGCGAAAAGACAGACTCTTTAAACCGTTCAGCCAAGCCGACGCTTCGATGAGCCGTCGTTATGGCGGCACAGGACTGGGCCTCGCCATTTCTAAACGCATCGCCGAGGCGATGGGCGGTGGCATCACCGTCGCAAGCACCGTCGGCCAAGGTTCCTGCTTCACCATCGTGATGAAGTTGCGCGCGCCGGAAGATTTCCAGGAAAACCCGCTGTGCGCTCCACTCGCCGGCAAACGGATTTTAATCGGTGAGCCGCGCGCGCTATCTCAAAAAGTTCTCGCATCCGCCGCCAATAGCTGGGGCATGGACGTGAAAGGTTTTTCCTCCGTGGGTGCCATCCAGGCCGAACTCACGTCCCCCGAGAAAACGGACGTCATCCTCCTTTCCCTACCCGAGCTGAATGGCGAAACGCTGCTCGACCTCTGCGACCGCGCACGCTTGAAAAAGGTGCCGATCATCCTAGTTGAGCCAGCGGGTCGGAAGCAAAGCGACGTCGGCGTTTTGCCGGACTCGGTCGCGAGCGTGCTCTTCGCTCCAGCGAAAAGCGTCCCGCTGCAACACGCGCTCATCCGCGCCGTTGATAGCAGCCGACAAACCACGCCTTCGACGGAGAGGAAAACGGCGTTCTCAAAATTGCAGAAACAATTTCCGCTGCGGATTTTGTTAACCGAGGATAATCTCGTGAACCAGCGCGTTGCCCTCCGCTTCCTCTCCGCCATGGGCTACAGCTGTGACGTGGCTCACCACGGCCGCGAAGCAGTCGACGCCTTGAGTCGTGAAACGTACGACGTGGTTTTGATGGATTTGCAGATGCCCGAGATGGACGGCTACGAAGCGACGCACGCCATTCGCGAGAAACTAAATCTCCGTCACCGTCCCCAGATCATCGCGCTCACCGCACATGCAAGCATGCACGATCGCGAATTGTGTTTGCAGTCGGGCATGAACGACTACCTCACGAAACCTCTCTCTGTCAGTCTGCTCGAACAAAAGCTGCGAGATGCGGCCGCGCGTCTCGGCATGCAGCCCTGCGAACTCGATCCGATCGAGGCGTATTCAATTTAGCACGACGCGCTTCCGCGGAGCCACGTTGGTAAGCAACGTGGGTCCGCTAACACGATAAGAGTGGCCCAGTCTCGGCCACTCATTTCATCACAGGCGAAACAAAATCACGGATTCGTGCCAGTTTGACTGGAGCTGGAGCCTGTCCCTGAGGAACCGGTGCCGGAAGAACCGCTCGAGGAGTTGCTCGAATCGGTGGAAGACGACCTGCTGCCGTTCATCGAACCGCTGCTGCTTCCCGAGCTGGATCCGGATGAGGGCGTACCGCCTCCGTAGGTTGAGCGACTTCCGCCCGGGGTCGGAGTCGGCGTGCTGGAAGAATTCGAACCAGAATTCGCGCCGCTGGAATTTCCGCTCGCGCTGTTGTTATACGTACTGCCGGTGCCGGAGGAACCCGACGTGCTGCCGCTTGATCCCGCAGTGTTGCTCCCCGCGTTCGCTCCCGAATAATTTGAGCCACTTGCAGCACCGCCTCCGGAAGTTGAACCCCCGGTGCCCGGCGTAGAGCTGTTCGCGTTGGCGTTGCTACCACTTCCGCCCATGCCACTGCTCGATCCGCCTGAAGCGCCCGAGCCCGATGCGCTACCGCTGCCGCTGCTTCCAGATGACCCGCCGCTTTGACCAAAAACCGGCGAGCAAAGTCCGAGCGTGCCGAGCGCCGCCACCAAAGCGGTGACGCGGACGCGATTGGTTTTGAAATGAAATGAAGAGTTCATGCCACAACCTAGCTCACCTGACGCCTCTCCAAAATGGGGCGCACCGCTAAACAGGTTCACGGATTCCGCCGGCTCAACTGCCCTGACGCCATCCGGAAGGCGCATCGCGATTTTCCCTGGCGCTCTCGGAGAATTTCCTAGGCGCGCGCCGGTCCCAACACCGTGCGCCTATCGCTTCAGAGACTTCAGCCCCGCAAAGTGCGGACAGCCTGTCGGCCGACCTATAAAGCGCCACGCCGACGGCGGCGTACTCCCCTTTTCTACGACTGAGAAAGCACTTCGCTCACTCTTTCGGCGAAACGATCACGGCGAGATCTTCGCGGAATGCCGGGAGCTTGATCGTCAACGTGCCGTCCGCGCTCATTGCTTCTTCATGCGCGAGAAGCGCGCCGGTTTCTGCGTCGAAAAACTCGACGCGTGATTTTCCTGCAGGCCAATTCGGCAAAGCGAAATGTTCGCTCTCCACGAGAGGTGGCTGATAATGGTAGGCCCCGGCTGGATACGCGATCCAAGGAGAATAAACATAAACCGCGGCCCGTTGCCGAGCGGTGTCGGCGATACCGATTTTCTCCGCGCGAAATGACCCGCCATCCGAAAACGTCGACGGTTGTACGCCGTCGACTTTGAGATTTTCCAACATAGCCCAATCTGAACCGGTATTCAAAATCTGGATCACATGCACGCCCGCCGGGACATCAATCGCGAAAGGCCGGTCGATCTCATGATTCACCGCCGCTTTGCCGTCGCGATCGAAGATTCGGGTCCGCATTTTCTCTGCGCCATCGACAGTCACAACCATCTCGACATCCGACGCGACGGAGTTGACCACGAAACTCACTTTGCCGAGGGCGGTGAAACGCGCGGTTAACTTGATCGGCTGATGGCGCGGACCGTCGATGGTGCCGAGCAGAAATCCGCTCAATTCTTCGCCCGCGCGTTCTGCGGCCAACGGATTCGCGATTACGGCCTCATCCGAAATGGCGATTCGTCGATAAGAGCTCAATGCGACCGTCGCGCTGAACGGCGGTTGACCGCTCAACGCCTCTCCGAGCGCACGAGACCGCGAAGCATCCGAATCGGCAAAGGCGATCGGCGACCATTTGCCCTGCTTCCAACCAGCATGACTCATCACGTCGGTTAGAGCTTTGAAAATAGGATAAACATGTTCTTCGTGAATGCTCTGCCACCACCAGGACATACCAGTGCCGACCGAACCACCGAGCGCGCCGCCCCACAACAATTGGCGAAAGCCTCGCAGATGCGGATCCTCCGGCAGATCCCATGACCCGGCACTGATGCCAAATTCGGCGATCATCACGGGCTTGTGATAGCGCTGATTGAAGTCCTGCGAAATGTTCGCCAGCAAGTGGGCCGGATCGGGATCGCCGTACGAATGGTACATCGCGAAGTCCATCTCCGGCTCGGACCAAATCTCGGGCCGATCGCTGCCACCGGTCAGACTCGTCGACACGAGATGATGGTAGGGATCGTGCGCGTGCAGCCATTGGCCCATCATGCGATGCCACGCGGCCACATCTGCGGCAACGAGGGATTGCTGCGGAGCGTAGACGTTGTCGATTTCGTTGAAAAACTCCCACGACAACAGCGCAGGGCTGTAGTCGTATCGACCGATCAAATACCGAAGACGTTTGCGATAAATTTTCTGAGCCTGCGCGTTGGTGAAAAAATCATTCGGCGCGACGCATGGGCCGCCTTGAAGCTGGCTGTATGGATTCGTTTTCCAGTAATTGTTTCCGCTATCCCAGTTGGTGTTTTCCACCTGGAACATGCCGTGATGATCGAGGCACAACATCAGGTAGAGACCATCATGCTCGGCCTCGTTGAAAACATGGTCGAGCTGCCACGCCTCTTTTTGTCCATAGTGATTGAGTAAACCCGGGCCGTGTTCGAGCCCGAGCGACCACGGACAAAGCCAGACGCGGGCGAAATTCCCGCCGACCTTTTGAATTTCGCGAAACCACGTGTCGAAATCGTCGCTGCCCTGTGCCCCACCCCAACAGATGTTCTCACCGATGAGCGGGAGAGATTGATGATCGGCGGTTTCGAACGTGCGAGCATCGGGAGCATTTTCCACCCAGCGTTGGACGACGGGTTGGGCGGAAGCTCCGACAGAAAAACGGATCTGCGTCACCGAGTCGCCCTCTCCGTGAACGGCGTCGGTGTCGACGAGCGGATGAGTTGCGTCTCCTGTGCGCACGAGCAACGCGAGCGTATAATCACCGGTCTCTGTCGGAGTAAAACGGATACGCCAGCTTTCCGTTCCGGGAGTATATACTTCGGCCAAACCGGTTTTACTGCGGGTGAATTCCTGAAACCAAAATGCCGGCACGCGGCTGACTTGGCCCGAGGGCGAGGTGAACACCGCGTCGATTTGCACCAGATCCGGATCGAAGTTGTTGGTGGTTTGCGGCGCATTTTCGATGCGAAACTCCGCCCGGTGCCAGGCTTCCGCCCGCGACAACGGCACAACACGAATCGATTGAGCAGCGCGGGCGGACACGATCACCGCAAGAAAACAAGCCCCATGAACCAACCATGCGAGGAGTCGGCGCCGAGCGCAGAGAGGGAAAACCATGGATCAGCGATACGCCTGCACGCGGCGGGCGGAAAGCGGAAACGCGCGACCGAGCCGTCGCGAGTTTAAACGACACGCCCGCGCGGTTGATCGGATAAAAGCTGCACAACGGAAAAAACAATTTATCGTGCAAGAAATGTCCGCGCCCACCTCCCCGCTCCGCGTTTTCATACCCACCGGCGACCTAGATCAGCGCCATCGCACAGCCGAGCACCGGCGGTGCCATCGCACGGCTAAGCACCGGCGGCCATTGATGCGTACGTTTGACGCACGTGTCGTCTCGGCGCTCATTGCAATCCTCCACCGGTTGAAAGCGTTCCCGCGGTGCCGAGCAGCGGGGGTGGTTATGGGCCTTGCGTTCGCCACGCCTCTCGCTTGTGGCGCCAAGCCAAACGACTGGGCGCCTTCGCCGGTCCAAGTGGTGGCGGAAAATGTTCACGTCAGTGTCGGCAACAAACTAGCGCTCGTTGTGGGCCGCTATTGGTATCAATACGTCGCGAAGTTCGACGACACGCTTTCCCCGCGGGTCGCGATTTACTATGCGATGTTTGTGCCCAAGTCGTACACGAGTCGGACGGACCTGATCGATATTTCGCAAATTCGACTGACGATGGGTGAGCAGACTTTCTCTCCAGAAACAGCGCGTGTTTTAAGCGACGAAGAAGTCGGTCCGCTGCAGGTTGCGCCGAAGGATTTCGCGGTGGCATGGTTTGTTTTCCAAATCCCCCGTGCCCTGGCGAAACTGCGTTTCGACGTGCTGATCGAGCATGGGCAACCGCTTTATAACTTCGACGGGAAGCCTACCGCCGCGTACTGGCCGTGGCTTCCCGAGTTGGAAGACCTGCGAAAAGAAACGGAGCTAAAAGATTCCGATTTCGTTGTGACTTTCGAAGCGCTGCCTCACGTCACCTTCAAACCCGAGAGTATCAATACGAAGGTGATCGAAAGTTCCCCGACGAAGCTGGTCGTCCACCCGGTGCATGAGGAAAATATCGCGGTCGGGGTGAATTGAGGCCGTGACTCATCTCAGCGGTTAGGCAGCTTCCCTATTTTACGCCCCCCGTTTGGAGTGCGGTGACATGGGCACAGTGCACGATCATCGCTGACAAACTCTGCACGATCATCGCTGACACTTTTAAGTGGTGCGATGCCCTGGAAAGAAGATTCGAAGGTGAAGCAGCGTCACCGATTGGTGACCGCGATGTTGAGCAGGAAACAAGCGATTAAGCATCTGTGCGAGGAGGCCGGCGTGAGCCGGCAGACTGCGTACAAGTATTTAACTCAGTTCCAGCAACTGGGAAGAGGAGGATTGTACGACCAGCCGCGAGCCAATCAGCGTGAAGCAGCGTGCGTGCGTTGGAAAAAATGTGTGTTCGCGTTGAGGCGACACTACCCAAGCTGGGGAGCGCGCAAATTGCTTTACCGGCTAAAGCAATTACACAGCGGTAAAGACTGGCCGTGCGAAAGGACGGTACAAAAGTGGCTTCATCTTGGCGGGTACGCACGGCGTCTTAAACGCAAGCGCGCTGGCCGAGGCTTGGTGCCCGAAGTGTTAAAAGCGTCTGCAAGCAATGCTCTATGGACGGTCGATTTTAAGGGCTGGTTCTGCACCCAAACAGGCGCCAAGGTGCAGCCACTGACCGTGCGAGATCACTACTCGAAGTATCTGTTGACGGTGCAGCCAGTGCGGTCTCTCCATGAGAAAGTGATCAGAAAGAGGTTTGTTCGGCTCTTCCAAGAGTATGGGTTGCCGAAAGCTATTTTGACCGATCAGGGGATGCCCTTTTGTGGTAGCGGTCCGTATGGACTGACTCGCCTGAGCCTGTGGTGGCACCGGTTAGGCATTAAGGTGCAGTTTGTGAACCGCAAAGCGGGCATCACCAATAATGCGCACGAACAGATGCACCAGGTGCTCCAAAAAGAAGTCGCTTCACTGCCCGCTCGATCTATGCGCGAGCAGCGCAAGGCACTCGAAAAGTGGCGTCAGATCTACAACACGATTCGTCCTCACGACGCCATTGGATTACGTCCTCCCCACAGTAAATATCGCCCCAAGCCCAAGGCTTTGCCTCAACTTCGGTCCCCAAAATATCCACCGAGTTGGAAAACCTACACCGTTAAAACCCAAGGGCACATCCAGCTTAACCACCAAATCCATGGGATCGGACGAGCCTTCGGTGGCCTGCCCATCGGCTTAGAGCCAATTAGCCCTACCTCCTACCGAATCCACTTTGGCACCTTAATCCTCGGAGAGCTTCATCCTCATCAAGAGCCAAATCTGCGTCCTCACCGTTTAAACTAAAGGCGGGAAAGGGAGAGAGCCAAGCCCCCTCCCTTAAACCCTCCCCATACTTATGTATCTAAAGCCCAAATACAAAAGTGTCAGCGATGATCGTGCAGAGTCTGTCAACCCCAGTGTGCGCACCGCCCTCGTCACCGCCTTCAAAGGCGAAATT
>Ga0068856_100007206_pt1 | contig 10847 bp, 7 predicted proteins | sample KBSCornC62_FD_66595 | JGI IMG/M metagenome (GOLD analysis project Ga0068856, IMG submission 66595) | Corn rhizosphere microbial communities from Kellogg Biological Station, Michigan, USA - KBS Corn C6-2 | ecosystem: Host-associated > Plants > Roots > Rhizosphere > Soil ... | reverse complement strand
CCGAGCTGCAGCCCGGTGATCGTGATGACCGGCACCAGCGTGTTCCGAAGCGCGTGTCCGAAATGGATCGCGCGGTCGCGCAGCCCCCGCGCACGCGCGAACTTGATGTAGTCGGTGCGCAGCACCTCGAGCATCTCCGAGCGCACGAGCCGCATGATCAGCGTGAGCTGGAAGAGGCCGAGCGTGATGGCGGGAAGGATCAGCGAGCGCAGCCCGCTCGGCGTCAGCAGTCCCGTCGTCCACCAGCCGAGGTCGACGACGTCGCCGCGGCCGAACGCGGGCAGCACGTTGAGCTTCACCGCGAAGATCAGGATCAGCAGGATCCCGATCAGGAATGTCGGCAGCGACACGCCGAGAAGCGACAGCGACAGCGCCGTCCGCGCGAGCCACGAGTTGGGCCGCAGACCCGTATAGACGCCGGCGGGAATGCCGACGACGAGGGCGAGGATCGCCGCGGAAATGGAGAGCTCGAGCGTCGCCGGAATGCGCTGCGCGAGCAGCACCGACACCGGCTTGCCGATGCGCAGCGAAATGCCGAACCGGCCGTGCACGGCGTTGACGACGAAGTGGTAGAACTGCACGTAGAACGGCTGGTCGAGGCCGAGCTCGTGCGTCAGACGAATCCGGTCGTCGGGCGTCGCGAACTGCCCGAGCATGAGCTGTACCGGATCGCCGACGTACTGGAAAAGCGAGAACGCGACGAGCGCGACGACGAGCATCACGACGATCGCCTGGAGAAGGCGTCGAAGAATGAACGCCGTCAACGGATCGTTCTCAGGATGGGGCCGCCCGGGACGAGCGGCGTCGTCGCGTCCGCGGCGCGGCGCAGACCGGACAGGCGCCCGGTCCGCCGCGTCGACACGTCACTGCTTGCCGTTGCCGGCGGTGTCGTTCACGTGCACCCACCACATCCGCAGCCGGTTGTCGGCGCTGTGGGTGACGTTCACGTTCTTCTTCATCGCCCACGGAATGATCTGCTGGTGCAGCATGATGTGCGCGATGTCCTGCGTATGCAGCATCAGCGCGTCGTGGATGATCGAAAGGCGCTTCTTGACGTCGGCCTCCTTCTGCATCGCGTCGATCAGCGCATCCATCTTCGGGTTGCTGTAGTTGCCGTCGTTGTACTCGCCGGCGCCCTTGCCGTCGCGGGTATGCACGAGCGACAGGAACGCGTCCTGCGCGTCGAACGTCGCGACCGCCCAGCCGAGCATGTAGAGGCTCGTGTCGCTCTTGTTGATCTTCGCAAAATACTGGGCCTTCGGCATCGCGTCGAGCGTGACCTTGAGCCCGATCTTGCCCCACATCGACGTCAGCGCCTGGCAGATCTGCGCGTCGTTGATGTAGCGGTCGTTCGGGCAGTCGAGCGTCACCTCGAAGCCGTCGGGATAGCCCGCTTCCTTGAGCAGCGCCTTCGCCTTGTTGGGGTCGTACGGCGGACGCTTGTTCGCCTCGGGGAAGTACCCGTAGACCTGCGGCGTGATGAGCTCGCCGGTCGGGATCGACAGGCCGCGCATCAGCGTGCGCTTGATCGCCTCGATGTCGATCGCCGAATACAGCGCCTCGCGGACGCGATGGTCCTTGAACGGGTTCTTGCCCTTGACGTTCGAATACTTGAGCTCGTCGCTCTTCTGGTCCATGCCGATGAAGATCGTCCGGTTCTCCTGGCCCTCGATGACCTTGATGTTCGGATCGGACTTGAGCTTCGGCAGGTCCTGCAGCGGCGGATCGAGCACGAAATCGACCTCGCCCGAAAGGAGCGCGGCGGTGCGCGTCGCCGCGGACTTGATCGGCGTGTAGACGATCTCGGTGACGTTGCCCTCCATCTTGCCCCACCACTTCGGATTCGCCTCGAGCACCGTCTTCACGTCGGGCTCGCGCGACTTGAGGACGTAGGGCCCGGTGCCGTTCGCATGGCCGACCGCATACGTCTCCTCCTTCGCGAGGTAGTCCTGCACCTCGACGACGTTGTGCTTCTCGCACCACGCCTTGCTCATGATCCGCACGTCGGTCAACTGCCGCAGCAGCACCGGCGCCGGTCCGCTCGTCATGATGTCGACGGTCAGGTCGTCGACCTTCTTCGCCTCGGCGATTCCCGCCAGGTACGCTTTCGTCATCGACCGCTTCGAGTTCTGCCGGTTGATCGAGAAGACGACGTCGTCGGCGGTGAACGGCTCGCCCTCCTGAAAGTGCACGTTCGGGCGCAGATGGAAGCGCCACTGCGTCGGGCTCACCTGCTCCCACTTGGTCGCGAGCTGCGGCACGACGTCGAACTTCTTGTCGTACTGGACCAGCGATTCGTAGACGTAGCTGTTGAACGTGTTGTTGAAGCTCTCGTTCTGCGCGTACGGGTCGAACGTCAGCACGTCGCCCTGGCTCGCCCAGCGCAGCGTCTTCGCGTGGATCGGCATCGCGACGGCCAGCGCGCCGAGCACGGCCGCCACGCAGATGGTGGATCGTGAAAGCATTTCTCCTCCTTTTGACCGGGGCAACCGGCCAAGCATGATGGCGAACGCGGTTCGACGCGTCAATCCGGCGTCGAGGCGGCGTCTGCCGCCTCGCGTGCGCGTTGGGCGCGGTCGGTCACCCGCTCGGCCGCGTCGGCTGCGAAGCCTTCGATCGGCTCCACGTCCATCGCGCGGAGCCACGTGAGCTGCCGGCGCGCAAGCTGCCGCGTCGCGGCGATGCCCCGCTCGCGCAGCGAGGCGCGGTCGACGCGGCCCTCGAGATAGTCGAATACCTGTCGATACCCGACGCTGCGCATCGACGGCATGTCGGCGCGAAGAAGGGGCAGCCGGCGGCGAAGCTCGCGCACTTCGTCGACGAGGCCCACCGCCAGCATCGCGTCGAAGCGGCGCGCGACCGCCGCGTGCAGTCGCGCACGGTCGGCGGTCAGCAGCGCGACGACGACCGACGTCCCGATTCCGCGCTGCGCGTCGCGCGCGCCCTGCAGCGCCGAAAGCGGCCGCCCGGTCAGCGCATGCACCTCGAGCGCGCGCTGGATCCGCTGCGCGTCGGTCGGCGCGAGGCGCGCCGCCGTCGCCGGGTCGACGCGCGCCAACGCCGCGTGCATCGCCGGCCAGCCGACCGACGCCGCGCGCGCCGCGAGCGTCGCGCGGAGCACGACGTCGGCCGCCGGCAGCGCGCTCAGTCCTTCGCGCAGCGCTTTCACGTACAGCATGGTGCCGCCGACGACGATCGGCATGCGGCCGCCCCCGCGAATCGCATCGATCGCAGCGATCGCGTCGCCGCGAAAGCGCGCTGCCGAGTACGCGTCGGTCGGCTCGATCAGGTCGAGCAGGTGATGCGGGATCGCGGCGCGCGCGGCCGCGTCGGGCTTCGCCGTCCCGATGTCCATGCCGCGGTAGACCTGCGCCGAATCCGCGCTGACGATCTCGCCGCCGACACGCCGCGCGAGCGCCAGCGCGATGGCGGACTTGCCGATGGCCGTCGGGCCGACCAGCACGATGCAGGGGATCATCGGCCCCGCATGAACAGCCGATCGAGGTCGGCGAGCGTGAGCTGGTACCACGTCGGGCGGCCGTGATTGCACTGGCCCGCGCGTTCGGTCGACTCCATCTCGCGCAGCAGCGCGTTCATCTCGGCGATCGTCAGGCTGCGATTCGCCCGGACGGCGGCGTGGCACGCCATCGTCGCCAGCAATTCGTCGCGACGCGCGTCGAGCGCGCGCGAGCCGCCGAACTCGCGAATGTCGTGCAGCACCGCACGCGCCAGCGCGGCCGCGTCCGCATCCTTGAGCGGCGCCGGGATGCCGCGCACGGCGAGCGTCGCCGGGCCGAGCGCCGACACGTCGAAGCCGAGCGCGTCGAGCGCGTCGCGATGCTCGTTCGCGGCCGCGACTTCGAGCGCCTCGGCGGCGAAGGTCGCCGGAACGAGCAGCGGCTGGACGGGAACCCGCTCGTCGAACGCCTTCTTCAGGCGCTCGTAGACGATCCGCTCGTGCGCCGCGTGCATGTCGACGAGCACGAGCCCGGTACGGTTTTGCGCAAGCACGTAGACGCCGTGCAATTGCGCGATCGCGAAGCCGAGCGGATGCGGATCGTCGTCGGGCAGCACGGCCGGCGCCGACGCGCGCTCGCCGAAGAGGCGACGGTAGAACGCGGCCGGCTCGTTCACGTCGAGCGACATCGCGGTCTGAGTGGCGCCACCGGGCCGGGACGCATCGCCGGAAACTCCCGATTCACGCGCAAGCGCGGCGCTCGCCGGCACGCGCGGCGGCAAGTGCGCGGCCGCGAGCCCTAGACGCTCCGCGGCGGACGCCGCCGGCTGCTCGGCGGCCGTCGTCGCGAGCGCGCGCTCGACGGCGTGGCGAACGAACTGGTGGATGGCGCCGGCGTCGCGAAAGCGCACTTCGGTCTTTTGCGGATGCACGTTGACGTCCACGCGCCGGGGGTCGACCGAGAGCCACAACGCATAGGCCGGCAGCCGCTCGTGATGCAGGATGTCGCGATACGCGTCGCGCAGCGCGTGCGCGAGCATCCGGTCGCGCACGTGCCGCCCGTTGACGAACACGTACTGCGTGGACGGCGCGTCCGCCGCGTACGCGGGACGCACGGCGAAGCCGGCGAGACGGACTTCGCCGGCGACTGCGTCGACGCCCGTCGCATGCAGCACGAACGCGTCGCCGAGCAGCGCCTCGACGCGCGCACGCCGTCCGCCGGGGACGAGGCGATGCTGCGCGCGCCCGTTGTGCGTCAGCGTGAAGGCGACGTCGTCGTGCGCGAGCGCGATCCGGCGAAACGCCTCGTCGCAATGCGCCCACTCGGTGGCCTCGGTGCGCAGGAACTTCCGCCGTGCGGGCGTGTTGAAGTACAGCTCCTCGACGGTGACGGTCGTGCCGCTCGCGAGCGCCGCCGGCGCGAGCGGACCGACGGTGCCCCCCTCGACCTCGATGCGCCACGCATGCGGCCGATCCTTCGCGCGCGACGCGATCGCGAGTCGCGACACGGCGGCGATCGACGCGAGCGCCTCGCCGCGGAAGCCGAGCGTCGCGATCGCTTCGAGATCGACGATCGTCGCGATCTTCGACGTCGCATGACGCGAGACGGCGAGCGCCAGATCCTCGCGCTCGATGCCGTCGCCGTTGTCCGCAACGCGCAGGCGCTTGATGCCGCCGCCGGCGACGTCGACGTCGATCGACGTCGCACCGGCATCGAGCGCGTTCTCGAGCAGTTCCTTGAGCGCCGCGGCCGGGCGTTCGACGACCTCGCCGGCGGCGATCTGGTTGATCAGCAGGTCGGGCAGCGCGCGGATCGCACCCATCAGCGTCGAAGATTCTGCGCCCAGCGCGCATAGATGCCGTTCGCCGTCGTCTGCAACGCGATCAGCCGGGCGTCGAGGTCGCGCAGGATCTCGTTACGCGACTGCCGCGCGTCGGTCCCCGGTGCGGCGATCTCGCCGGCGCCGGTGCGGCACCACGTCTCGACCAGGTCCCTGGTCATCTCGATGTGGCACTGCAAGCCGATGTGACGATCGCCGATCACGTACGCCTGATTCGGATTGAACCGATTCGTGAGCACGCGCGTCGCGCCGGCGGGGACGTCGAATGCGTCGTAATGCCACTGAAACGCGGTGAACGCGCGCTTGCCGCCGAACCAGGCGTCGCTCGCCGCCGTGTCGGTCGACTCGACGTCGATCCAGCCGATCTCCGGGACATCCGTCCGGCGCACGCGCGCGCCGAGCGCCTGCGCGAGCAACTGGCCGCCGAGGCAATGGCCAATGACCGGCACGTCGCGCGCGACCGCGTCGCGCAGAAGCCGCGACAGCGGATCGATCCACGCGAGCGCGTCCGTGACGCTCATCGGCCCGCCCATCATGCCGATGCCGGCGAAGTGGCGCGCATCGGAAGGAACCGGTTGCCCTTCGTCGATCGCGACAAGCCGCCACGGCAGACCGGCCGCATCGAGCCATTGCGCGAAATGCGCCGGACCTTCGGTCGGACTGAAGCGAAAGACGGCGATCGGGCGCATTGAGAGATCGGCGATGCGCGCCACGGCGCGGCAGGGCGAACGCCTCGGATGTTACCAGCGGACACCGCCGGGACACTCACCGCGGCAGCGGTCGGATGACGCCGCGCCCCGATCAGATCTCGACGCGCGTCCCCAGCTCGACGACGCGATTCGCCGGAATGTTGAAATAGTCGCTGATGCTTCCGGCATTGCGCGCCATCGCCGCGAAGATCCGGTCGCGCCAGCGCGCCATCCCCTTGCCCCTTTCGCCGGGCACCACCTTCTCGCGCGACAGGAAATACGACACTTCCATTTCGTCGAGCGCGAGGCCCTGGGCGCGACAGCGCTCGAGGGCACGACGAATGTCCGGCAGATCCATGAAGCCGCAGCTCATCGTCACCCGCCAGCAGCCGTGACCGAGATCCTCGCATTGGACGCAATCGTCGCGGCCGACTACCCACGGCCGGTCCTGGAAATCGACCGTCAGGAAAACGTTGCGATCGTGCAGCACCTTGTAGTGCTTGAGGCTGTGCAGCAGCGCGACCGGCGTCGCATCCGGCGTCGAGGTCGGGAAGACGGCGGTGCCGGGCACGCGCGGCGGCGGTTCGAGCAGCAACGACTCGAGGAACGGCATGAGCGGCACCGAGGTATCGCGCAGTTCCTCCAGCAGCAGCAGCCGGCCGCGGCGCCACGTGACCATGATCGAGAAGACGATCGTCGCGAGCGCGAGCGGCAGCCAGCCGCCTTCGAGCAGCTTGTGCAACGCGGCCGCGAGGAACGTGAAATCGACGACCGCGAAAAAGGCCGTCACCGCGACGCACAGCAGCAGCGGGTAGCCCCAGCCGTAGCGGATCACGAAGAAGGTCAGGATCGTCGTCACGAGCATCGTTCCCATCACGGCGACGCCGTACGCGCTCGCGAGCCGCGACGAGGAACCGAAGCCGACGACGGCGACCAGCACGACGACGAGCAGCGTCCAGTTCACGACGGGCACATAGATCTGGCCGATAGTGCTCGCCGACGTGTGCCGGATCGCCATTCGAGGTAGGTAACCGAGCTGGACCGCCTGCTGCGTCATCGAGTAGGCGCCGGAGATCGTCGCCTGCGATGCGATCACCGTGGCGGCCGTCGCGAGTGCAATCATCGGATACAGCGCCCACGACGGATAGGCGAGGAAAAACGGGTTCTGCACGGCGGCAGGCGTCATGATCAAAAGCGCGCCCTGGCCGAAATAATTCAGCACGAGCGACGGCGCCACGAGGCCGAACCAGGCGATGCGAATCGCGCGCTTGCCGAAATGGCCCATGTCCGCGTAAAGCGCCTCGGCACCGGTGATCGCGAGCAGAACCGAACCGAGGACGAGGAACGACGCGACGCCATGCGCGGTCACGAAATGAACGGCGTTCAGCGGGTCGAGCGCGGCGAGGATCACCGGGGCCTTGACGATGTTCCATGCGCCGACGAGCGCAAGCGAGACGAACCACAGCGCGCAAATCGGTCCGAACAGCAGGCCGACGGCGCCGGTGCCATGCCGCTGGATCGCGAACAGCCCGAACAGGATGCCGCACGCGATCGGCACGATGTAGGGCGTGAACGCCGTCGTGCCGACCTCGAGTCCCTCGACGGCGGACAGCACCGAAATCGCCGGTGTCAGCACCGCATCGCCGTAGAAAAGCGCGGCACCGAAGACGCCGATCGTCCGCAGCAGCGTCACGAGCGTCGGCCGCGCGCGAACCGAGCGGATCGCGAGCGCGAGCAACGCCATGATTCCGCCCTCGCCCCGGTTGTCCGCGCGTAGCACGAGCGTCACGTACTTGAGCGAGACGACGATCATCAGCGTCCAGAAGATCGCGGAGACGCCGCCGATGACGTTCGCAGCGGTGAATGGAATGCCGTGATCGGGATTGAACGTTTCCTTCGCCGCGTACAGCGGACTCGTTCCAATGTCGCCGTAGACGACACCCAGCGCAAGGAGCGCCATGCCCCACGTGGCGCGTTGCGGCGGCGCGTCCGCGTGCGATCCGCTGGACGCGGTGATCGCTGTTCCCGAACCGGTCGTACGCATCGCCAGAGTCAATCCGCTTATCGCTGTTGGCGGTAGTACGATTCTAACGGCGGATACCGATCCCCACCGGCCAAGCGCCCGATCCAACGCATGTTTTTATGCGGCGTTTATGCCGCCGGTCTCGCGTTCGATAAACTGCGCGGATGATCCGTCCCGCTCGCGCGCGGCCCAACGTGGCGGCGCTGCAATGCGTCGAATGCCCGCTGTCCCGCCCCGATGGTTGCGCTGTTTCATAACGCCGGGGAGGCGCCGCGTCTTCGCATCGTGCGGCAGCTCCCGCTGTTCGCGACGCTTTCGCGCCGCGAATTGCGCGTCGTCGACAGCCTGCTTCACGAGCGGCGATACCTGAAGGGCGAGATCGTTTTCGACGCGGGCGAGCACGGGCAGGCGCTCTACGTGATCGTCGCCGGCCGCGTGCTGATCTGCCGCCAGGGAGAGCCGGACACCGGACGGATCGCCGAGCTCGACGCCGGCGTCGTCTTCGGCGAGCTCGCGCTGCTCGACAACGCGCCGCGGGCGGCGCAGGCGCGTGCGGCGGAAGACTGCGTTCTCGCATCGCTCTCCCGAGCCGATTTCGAAAGCCTCCTCGATACGCACGCGATCGCCGCATCGAAGATCGCGCTGCAGCTCGCGCGCCAGCTCGGACGGCAACTGCGCGAGCAGAACGCCGCACGGCCCGGGGGCTGATTCCGATGACGTCGAACGCCGACGACGATGGCTCGAGTCGGTACGTGTCGACCGGCCCGTTCGTCTGGGTGGCAACGCTGGCCGTCACGACGCTGCTGCTCGTGCTGTTGAAGCAGGCGCTGTGGCTCGTCGTCCCGTTCCTGGTTGCCGTCGTCGTCTATTACGCGCTCTTCCCGCCCGTGCACCGGCTGATGCTCGCGGGCGTGCCGCGATCGACGGCCGCATCGCTCGTCGCCGGCGCGTTCGTCGTCGTCGCCGTCCTCGCGCTGGTGCCCGCCGTGTCGTGGACGGCCGCGCACGCGGTGTCGGGGCAGGAGGCGTTCTACCGCTATCTCGACGCCGGTCGTGTCTTGATCGACAAGACGCTCGCGATGCTGGAAGCACGCTTCGGCTTCCTCGAGCGAATGCATTTCCACGAGCAGGTCGGACGCCGGATGGCGGAGTTCGGCGAAACGAACCTGCAGAAACAACTCACCGCCGCGTTGCTCGGCGCCGCGGCGTGGCTGCCTTCGCTGCTGCTGGCGCCGTTCTTTGCGTTCTTCTTCTTGCGCGACGGGCAGCGCTTCCTGAAATTTCTCGGCGCGGCGGTCCCGAACGCCTATTTCGAGCGCACGCTCTACATGCTCGAGCGCTTCGACACCACGGCGCGCGCGTATTTCCACGGCCTCCTCAAGCTGACGGCAATCGATACCGTCTGCATGAGCGTCGGCTTGTGGGTGATCGGCGTGCCCGGTGCGGCGGTCCTCGGGCTCGCCACCGCCGTGCTTTCATGGGTGCCGGTCGTCGGGCCCATCGTCGGCGGGATCCTGGTGATATTGGTCACGGCGACCGACTTCCCGGACCAGCCGCAGCTCGTCTACGCGGCGATCGCGCTCCTCGCCGCCATGCGCCTGCTCGACGATTTCGTATTCCTGCCGCTCACGGTTGGACGGAGTCTGCGCATGCACCCGCTGCCGACCGTGCTTTTGATTTTCGTCGGCGGCGCCGTTGCCGGCGTACCCGGACTCATTCTCGCGCTGCCGCTCGCCGGCCTCGTCATGGTGATTGCCGGCACGATCGGCGGCATTCTCGACGATCCGCGGCTGCGAGCGCGGCATGCATTCGCGAAGCGCCTGCGCGCCGAGCGGATTACGGCCGACCTCGGTGCGAATGATTGACGGTCGTGACGATGATCGGCGGGACGCCTGCGCGGTGCTTTCTCGCGTCGAGAAGGAAGGCACTCGTGCAGCGCGGGGCCGGCTCAGGATCTTCTTCGGCGCCGCTCCCGGCGTCGGCAAGACGGACGCGATGCTCGCGGAGGCGCAGCGGCTGCGGCAGAGCGGATGCGATGTCGTCGTCGGCATCGTGGAGACACACGGCCGCAGCGACACGATGCGCCTCGCCGAAGGGCTCGACGTGCTGCCGCGCACGCGGGTCGAATACGAGGGCCGCATAAGGGACGAGTTCGACCTCGATCGCGCTCTCGCGCGCCGGCCGACGGTCCTGCTCGTCGACGAGTTCGCGCACGCGAACGCCGTCGGCTCGCGGCATCGAAAGCGCTGGCAGGACGTCGCCGAGTTGCTGGACGCCGGCATCGACGTCTACACGACGCTCGATGTCCAGCATCTCGACAGTGTGAACGGCATCGTCGCCGGCATCACCGGCGTCAAGCTGCGCGAGACGTTGCCCGATCGCCTCTTCGACGAGAGCGACGAAGTGGTTCTCGTCGATCGGACGCCGGACGACCTGCTGCAGCGCTTCAAGGAAGGGAAGGTCTGCTTCCCCGAACAGTCACAAAGCGCCGTCGAGAAATTCTTTCGCAAGGGCAACCTGCTGGCGCTGCGCGAGCTCGCGTTGCGGCGCACGGCGGATCGCGCCGATACGCAGTTGCGCACGTACCGGATCGAGCACGTCGCCGGTGCGCCGGCGCCGAAGACGCGCGACGCACGCGCTGACGCTGCGGCGCCTCGCACGAGCCACGGGCACGCACCGCGGGGCGGCCCCGACATCCGCGGCTACGCCGGCGCGATCGCACTCTGCATGGTCGCGACAGTCGGCGCGTTCCCGCTGCACGGCTTTTTCGCGCTCTCCAACATCGTGATGCTGTTCCTGCTGGCGGTGGTAGGCGTCGCAGTCCTGTTCGGTCGCGG
>Ga0068856_100007205_pt1 | contig 10848 bp, 9 predicted proteins | sample KBSCornC62_FD_66595 | JGI IMG/M metagenome (GOLD analysis project Ga0068856, IMG submission 66595) | Corn rhizosphere microbial communities from Kellogg Biological Station, Michigan, USA - KBS Corn C6-2 | ecosystem: Host-associated > Plants > Roots > Rhizosphere > Soil ... | reverse complement strand
ATTTTTGGCATACTGCTGGCAGCTTTCGCAGCGCTACTTATTCCAACCGGCAATCACTACTGGCACGCATACCAGCAGGCGCTAACCAACTGCGCACAGCACCCTGCGGTATACAATTGCAGTGATTTAACCGATACGCTGTTCGTGGGCCCATCTGATGGGCTGATCAGAATCGCCGAGGTTCTGGGTACATTCGGGTTACCGCTGCTCCTTGGATTGTTTGTCGGTTCGCCGTTGCTTGCTAAAGAATACGAAGAGGGAACGAACAAGCTGGCCTGGACGCAGAGCGTGTCACGCCGCAAGTGGCTGACAATTAAGCTCGCGTGGGTGGTCGGGTTCGCTTTGCTATACGGCATCGTACTGACACTCTTGGCAACCTGGTGGTCACACACTTTGAACACCGTCGCACTAAACCGCTTCGTGCAGGGGCATTTCGAAACCCAGGGGCTGATGCCCATCGCGTACAGTGTATTCCTTACCGCCGTGGGCTTCATGGCCAGCGCCTGGTTCCGCAAGACACTGCTAGCGCTAGCCATAACGTTCGGTGTATTCGTACTCTGCACGGCCAGCTTCGCGAACTGGATCCGGCCACACTACATGACGCCGGTTACGGTTACGGCTCACATGGGGCCCGGCACATTGGACGGCAAAATACCGACAAACGGGGTTTGGGTACTCAGCAGGGATATCGTCGACAAAAACGGCAAAGCTATCGGCGACATCTTCCCCTCGGCACCGCCAGCGTGTCAGCAAATCATCCGGCAGGCTGAAGTCAGGGGGAATGGCCATGGGGGCATTCGCGTAAAGGCAGTGCCGTCACCCAATGGCGGCGACCCCATAGACGACTGCCTCAACAAGGCCGGCTATCATCAGGTCGCCAAGTACCAGCCTGCCTATCGCTACTGGGACTTCCAGCGCATCGAGGCCGGCATATACCTAGGTATGACCGCGCTGGCCGCAGGCGCTACATACTGGTTTGTACTCAAGCGCGACGCCTAGTCTCAGGAAAGGTGGCCGAGCGCACAGCTATGCGCTCGGCCGCATCCTTGAATACGCTGATCGTGCCGAACACGCCGTCGTAACCGGGACTGCGGTAGACTTTGCCAGTCCGAATGCGCTCGACAGCCACCGCGAGAGGCGGGGAGTACCCCCGAATTGCCTCGAGCGGGACATGCCGCAAGATACTAAACTCATCGCCAAACTGCGCAATGAGTGCTTCATACTCGACAGTAATTCCCCGACCACTGGCCGATTTAGTACCGCGCAGCTCAGTCAACACTTCGGTAAGGGGCACGATATATTCAACGGTTTTGTCCGGCTTCTTTTCGGCAAGCGCCCGATCGGCGAGCGTATCCACCCGGTACTCCACGCCCACCGTCAGCCGCCTACCGCAAACCGGACACATGCCGTCATGCGACCTGGTTTCTGCTGGCGAAAACCGGACACCACATGCACGGTGCCCGTCGTAATAGTACTTTCCCTCTTGCGGGAAGAACTCGATTGTTCCCGCTAACCGCGCATCGTTTGCTTTAATGCCGCCAACGATATCCGCATATGTTGATTGCGCATGTATCAATGTAGCTTCACGACCCAGCTTCTGCGGCGAGTGCGCGTCTGAATTGCTGGTAATTGCCAGTCCATCCAGCTGTTTCAGCCGCCAGTTGATCGCTGGATCACTGCCCAAGCCCGTCTCGATTGCACGGACCTCAGGAGCTAAATCGTCATACGCTTCGGCAATGCTATCAAACCCGGATTTGCTGCCGAACAAGCCAAACCACGGTGTCCAAATGTGCGCCGGAACATATAGTGCATCCTTGTCTGCTTCGAGAGCGAAGCGCAGCAATTCTTTACTGTCCAGCCCAAGCATTGGCCGGCCGTCTGCTTGCAGGTTACCGATTTGTTCCAACCTGGCACTCAGCCGAGCGGCCGCCTTCAGGCTCGGCATGATAACGAGCTGATGTAGTCTGCGGCCGCGGCCGCCCTTTTTATAAATAGTGGCAATTTCTGCGCTTGGAACGAAAAGGAGTAAATTACCACGCACACTGACAGGCAGTGACGCGTCTAGCTCGTCTGCAATATCTTTTCGAAGCTTATACAAACCACCCGCAGTGGGCACTAGCTTGTCACGAATCTCTGCAAACCATCCCGGATGGGTAAAGTCACCTGTCCCGATGACGTTAATACCTTTGCGTTTACCCCAGGTATACAGCCCTTCTAACGTACAATTCCGACTCGTCGCCCGGCTGTAGTGCGAGTGCACATGCAAATCAACGATCAGCTCCATAGCCCCTACAGCCGCTTACTGGCCTTGGCGTTCGCGACGCGCACGCGCCCTTTTATCAAGCCTCAGCTGTGTTGCTGTCTCGACTGAAATGCCGAGCCGCTGAGCCGTTGCAACATCCCGCTCAAAATTATGCGCACCCATTCTGCGCTCCACCGTTTGCATACCGGCGGCCGTGGTTCGCTGTCGATCGGCAATCTGTTCTGCCGTCGGCTGTTCGTACCGCTGCGCCGCCTCTGCATCCCTTGCGGTCGGCTCCGGATAGCTGCGGCCACCCCGGCGGGAAGTCCGTGGTACAAGGTGTGACTTTGCGGGCTCCGTAGCTTGCCGGGGCGAGGGGAATAACTCTCCGGTTGCTCCGCTCACCGCTGCCCGGGCAAGCGCTGGCGAGTAGCCGGCACCTTCTTCAAGGCTTCGAATTCGCGCCGCTTCTCGGTAGTCTACCGCAGCTTCGTCAGCTGGTTGCGGCAATTGGTCGGGATTATCCATACCCCTATTTTAGCCCATCATTGCCATCCATGCCGCAAAAGTAGCACGGGAAGGCGTGCGTACTTGGTGTAATTTCGGATGGAAAAGGAAGAGCGCAACGCAGGCGTATTAACAATACGGCGGAGCGAGTACCGGACTTTTACACCGGAAGTGCACCAAGCGCGCACGCCTTACTCCCAACGGAAGACGCGAAAAGCAATGGCATATACCACCACCATCCACACAGCCATAACCGCAAGCTGCGGCCCGAGCTGCGTCAAATGTGCACCTTCGGTAGCTATCAGCCGCGCACCGTCAATCACCGGCGTAAGCGGCAAGAACGTCGTAATGGATTGCAGCCACTCTGGCATCAGGAACCGGGGGAAAAACGTACCGCTCAGGAACATCATGGGGAATACCACGATGTTAGCCAGCGGCGCAGCCTGCCGCTCATTCTTCGCCCAGCCACCAATGGCCAGACCTATGCCTAGCACCACCATGATGCTAAAGGCCAGGAAAAGTGCCAGCTCGAAATAGTTGCCCACGACTTTCAGATGGAACACCAGGATGGCTACGATGAACATAACGCCCAGTGACATCAGACCGGAGACAGCGTTGCCAAACATCACACTGAGGAAATACTGCCAAACACGCAGCGGGGTCGTGTGCAACCGCCGCAAGATGCCCATTTTTTTGAGCTCGGGAAAGACGTTTATCGGGCCAAATATGCCTGCGCCAAGAATTGCGAAGCCGAGCAAGCCAGTGAAGGTGTAATCGAACTGGCTCAGGCTGCGCTCATTATTCTGCTTACTGGTGACCGTGAATGGCGCCTGGACCTTTACTATGCGCTCGTTAATACCTTGCAGTTCCGCCTGCAGCACTGAGGTCAGCGTCTGTGCGGCGCTCTGATTGTTCTGCGTATAGTGGACTACCACCTGGCCACTTGGGTAGTGTTGGCCGGCTTTCAGAGTACCGAAGCTAGCCGGCAGTTCTATGGTAGCGTCCAGCTCACCACGACTCATCTTTTCGTTGGCAGCGGCAAAATCAGTCACGGCCTTGTCTACTTTGAGCGCCTTCTGTTTGTTGAGCTGATGCACGAACTGCTGGGCAGCCTGAGTGTGTGATTTATTTATAATCGCCACATTGAATGACACCGATTTATTGCCGCTGTTCAGACTGCCGAAAACAAACAGGAAAATGAGCGGAAACAGGAACGTGAAAAACAACGCCAGCCGGTCACGAAACAGTCGCTTCATGTTCACAATAAAGAACATGTAGACAGTGAAGAGCTTTTTCTGCCGAGGGCTCAGCGGCCGTTTTGGCTTCGATGAAATTGCTGGCTGGCGGCGTTTCCTTATTCGCATTCCGATACGAACGAGCACGAAGGCGGCAACAAGTATCCAGATGATATTTTCCATACTAGCTCCTCAAAGCCTTTCCCGTGAGGTCGATGAACACGTCCTCGAGGTTGGCCTGTTGCACCTGTTGCTCTTTTTTAAACCCACGGCCCAACAAATCTTTGATGAGGTTTTTCGGTGTGTCGAGCTTAATGATTTTGCCGCGATCCATAATTGCCACGCGGTCGCAGAGGACCTCAGCTTCGTCCATGTAGTGCGTCGTCAGAATGACGCTGATGCCACGGTCGCGGACTTCTTCTATAAGTTCCCACAAATTTCGGCGAGCCTGGGGGTCCAGGCCGGTTGTCGGTTCGTCCAGGAAAAATACCTTGGGGCTATGCACAAGCGCCGCCACGATACTGAAACGCTGTTTCTGGCCGCCCGACAGGCTTTCTATATAACTATCAGCCTTCTCACCCAGGTTTACTTCGTCCAGGAACTTTTTCGGATTCACACGTTCGCCATACGCAGCGGCAAACATCTGGATAAGTTCGGTCAGTTTGGTCTTGTCCTGAAAGCCGGGTGTTTGCGGCTGCACGCCGATCATGCCACGGATTTCGTACGGATGCTTCGCCACGTCAACGCCGTCGATAGTGGCAGTGCCACCATCTATTTCACGCAGTGTCTCGATCATTTCGAGCGTTGTCGTCTTACCCGCGCCATTCGGGCCCAAAATGCCAAAAATCTCGCCTTTTTTTACCTCAAAACTAATGCCGTCCACGGCTCTTTTGCCGTCATACGACTTCTGCAGGTTCTCTACCTTTAGAATAACTTTTTCATTCGTTGCCATACCACTCCACCCTAGCATAAACAGAGGTATAAAAAAAGCACCCCGGACTGGTATCGGGGTGCTTAAACAATTTTGATTAGCTGAAGGGTTTCATTGAAGTGTGTAGCGTGGGATGGCAAACGAGGGCCGGAATTTGATGCCCGTGGCGCGCCTTCAAAGGAAGCCTGACGGAATTTTTAGCCGCGCTTGACCGTAAGGAAGCCGTTGCGCGGGTTCTCGTTAACTGTAAAACCTGCCGGCAAGTCACAACCCTCTGGGCGCTCGTCCTTTGAGAAATAGTAGATAGTCTGCTGCTTGCCACCGCGAAGAGTGACGTCTTTGCAATTCAAGTAATACGTTACGCCTTTTGAGTTCGTGTGCTTGTATGCCATATTTGCATATCTCCCTTATAACTAATGTTAGTACCCCTAACATACTCTGTAGCGTTTTTGTTTGTCAACAGCTGCGAACGAAACTATTCACAGATTTGCCAACGCGGGGGTTGCCCGGTAACGGTAATGTGTATTACACTTGTGCTTGTTACTAATGAAATAAGAGGTGGTCCAAAACTAATGGATTTTCGTCAATCGATCCAACCAAACAATCGGCCCGGTCCTGTTAGTGCAGCACCTGCGGCCGCAGAAAGAAAAGAAAGCAAATTGAGCGGTAGGCTCGGCAAAGGCGGCAACAGCCCGCAGTGGCTCAAGATATTAACCCTCGTACTTCTAGTGGGTGTTGTTGTACTGCTGGTTGGCATTGCATTCGCATTTGCACGCGGCGGCGACAACGAAGGCAAATACATAGAGTCAAGCAAATACCAGGCAGTATTCTTGAACAATGGCCAGGTATACTTCGGCAACATTAAAGACATGAACAGTAGTTACGTCCGCATGACGAACATTTACTACCTGACGCAAAACAGCAGCAACAGTAACAGCAGTAGCAACAACAACTACTCGCTCGTCAAGTTGGGCTGTCAGCAGATCCACGACCCGCTGGACGAAATGGTCATCAACCGTGCCCAGGTTACTTTCTGGGAAAACCTGAACCCGAGTGGCAAGGTTGTAACCAGCATCAAACAGTTCCAGCAGCAAAACCCGACTGGTCCCAACTGTTCGCAGGTTAGCAACCAGACGCAGGCTAGTGGCACTTCGAGCACCACTCAGGGCTCCAGCACCACCACTACTCCGCAGAGCAGCACCAGCACTGGCACTAAGTAAAAAGCAGACCGCCTCATTAGACACCCTCGATCGCGAGGGTGTCTTTTTATTGTAAGATATCTACATGAACGTAGCTCTGCTCTGGCTTATAAACGATCGCGATGAAGTATTGATTGCACGGCGAGCCAAAAACATGGATTCAGATTCAGACGTATGGGGACTCTCCGTATCGGGTGTTGTCGAGCCTGGTGAAACAGACTCGGAAGGTGTGTTGCGCGAGACACGCGAGGAACTCGGCCTCGATACGACAGGCCTTATGCCTATCTATCTTCACAACGAGACATACAAGCACCAGGATGGCAAAGCGCGGGACTTCCGCTTCTTCTACGCCAGAGTCAAATCTAACGTGATACATAGTGCACAGCTCGAACCGACAGAGGTTGCTGAGATCCGCTGGATATCGGTGCCCAATCTAAGACACCTGTACCAAAACCACCCGGAGCAAATCATAATCTCCGACGCTATAGAGCTGTGGCGACGCATCTTCTTTTACCTCGAAGAAGCCATCAGCGATTCAAAAACCAAAGCTTAGATCCTACTGCAAATACTTCTTAGCCCACCAGTGGTACGGCGCCGTGATCACAAAACCAATGCCTGATAGTATAGTCAGAACAAGCGTAAAGCCCGCCATGTCCGGCGACCAGCGGGCGCTTACAAAGTCGAACTCGTACAGGCTTGCCGGTATCTGCACCAGCTGCACGCCATGATCTGCCGCATATTGCTGAATGCACGCAATCACCTCGCTGCCGACACTCGACTGCGCCTCGCAGTAGCTCTGTGCACTTTTGTACAATGCGCTGTCACCCTGGCCAAGCGCGGACTCCTGCGCCTGTTCGAGCCGTTCGTACGTGTACTTCAGCTGGACGGGCGGATGCACGGCGTTGGGGCCACTGGCCAGGCTGGTGTTCATGTGGCTGTACACGTATTCGCGCAGGCTTTTAAGCGCCTCCTCTACATTGCCGTTGTTCTTATCGGCAGCATATACCGCATCACGCAAACGCACCATTTCTTCATTATTATGTCTAAGCGAAACAAGGCAGATAACTCCGAATACAAGAAACGCTGCCAAAAAGTACCACGGACTGGCCCGGCGATAGATCCGCCAGACATGGTGCAAATGTTTCTTGTTCATCTCACTTACGATTATACTCTAATTCTATAGGTCCGTCCTCACAATTTTACAACGTTTGTATGCAAGGCAGCGGTACGACATACTTAGGTCATGCATATCTTCTTTTCGGGCATCGGCGGCACGGGCATTGGGCCCCTCGCTATCATCGCCAAGCAGGCTGGCTATAAAGTTTCCGGTTCCGACAAGCAGCACAGTTTGTATATAGATAACCTGAGAAAGCACGGCATTACCGACGTACACATCGGCCAGGACAAAGCGTCGATTGCCGCCGCGCACGATCGCTCACCAATAGATTGGTATGTATATTCTTCATCCGTTGCCATAGAACAGCCAGACGCACCGGAATTCGTATTTTGCCGGGAGCGGCACATCCGTATGAGCAAGCGAGACGAACTGCTAAACCAGATAATTGCCGACAAAGACTTGAAGCTGATCGCCATTGCCGGCACCCACGGTAAAACCACCACGACCGCCATGGCCATTTGGCTGCTGCAGCAATTAGACATGCCGCTCAGCTATATTCTGCCAGCCAAAAGCAGTTTTGCAGACATGGGAGCCTACAGCAGCAATGCTGAGTACTTCGTGTACGAGTGTGACGAGTTTGACCGCAATTTCCTGAGTTTCGAGCCATACCTTAGTCTGATTACCGGTGTCGACTGGGACCATCCTGACATTTACCCGACGCGCGAAGACTACAATGCCGCATTCCGAGAATTTCTGGAGCAAAGTACAGGATGCGTCTTATGGCAGGCAGACGCCGACCGGCTCGAACTGGAGCCGGAAGACGACAAGCTTCTGCTCGACGAAGCGGACCCGGCCATTAACGCGCAGCTTAAACTTCCCGGCCTGGTGAATCGGCAGAACGCCTGGGAAGTCGCCAACGCGCTGCAGCCCATTGCACAAAAACCGCTCGAAGATTTAATTGGCATACTAAACAAGTTCCCCGGTGTTTCCCGCCGCTTCGAAGAAATCGTGCCAGGCCTATACAGCGACTACGCCCACACGCCACCAAAAATCCGTGGCGCCCTGCAGCTGGCGCGCGAAGTCGCAGGCAACGATGTGGTAGTAGTTTACGAAGGCCTGCACAATACCCGGCAGCATTTCATTAAGGATGACCTGCACGATTTGTTCAAGGGCGTAAAGCAGCTCTACATCGTACCCAGCTACCTGGCACGCGAAGACACGGCGCTCAAACTACTTACCCCTGACGACCTAAAGCTGCTCATGAACCCGGAGACACAATCGGTCACACAGCCAGCTGCGCTCGACGCCGAGCTACGCTCGAACATTATCAGTCACTTGTCCAATGGCGACACCGTGCTCTGCATAACCGCCGGCGGGGGCAACAGCCTGGACGAGTGGCTGCGCAAAGAGTTTGCCGAGCCCAAAGCGAACTAGATTAGAAATACCAGAGCAATAAATATCGCGACGAGCGCGACCACAAACGGCCAAACCGGACCGGTGGTCTTTGGCTTCACAAGCGAGTCCTTGGCCGACTGCAGTTTTGCCTGCAACTTCGCGCGTGGTGCACCCTGTGTGGAGGCACTCGGGATGCTCGTCGGGAGCGGCGTTGGCGCGCCACCCTGCCCGGCCGCACTACCAGCTACACCGCCGCCTGAGTCAGCAGCCGCAGCACCCGCGATGGCAGCCTCAGCGGCAACCGTGCTGCGCTTGTCCAAGGCTGCGACTTCGTGTGCGCGTTCGCGGTAGTATTCCTGACCGTACGCAAACGTCGGCTGCTCAACCGGCTTACCAGTGCGAGCATCTACTTCTATGGTGTGCCATGCACTTGTTTCGAGCCGGTGTTCGGGCGGGACTTCTAGCAGCTCACCCGCATTTTGCTCCTGCGATTGCCGAGACCGCGTTATCTCTCTAGCTGCTCGTTCCTGTTGAGCCAGTGCCTGCTCTGACTGTCGACCGGTACGCTCCAGCTGCTGTGCCACGCGTTCGGCTTGCCGGCCTGCCAACTGCTGCTGGTTCAGCTGCCGTTCCGTGCCCGCAAGCTGTGTACGCACTGCTGCGAGTTCACGGTTGTTCGTTGCCTGTCTTTTGGCTTGTTCAGCAACATTGAAGCGCTGATCTCCCCTTGCCTGTTGCAACTCTTTGCCCTGCTTCTTGAACTGCTTGTCAAACTGACGGCGAAGCTTTTTGCCACGGTGGCGCGCCCACAGACCTGCCACCAGTAACCCACTCACAAAACCGCGACTTTGCGCCTGTCTGGCGGCGTAGTATGCGTCGTCTTCTGCGGCCCGCTTCGTAACCATCGGCTCGCCATACGCGCTATCGGCGGTTACTTGATCCGCCGCCTCTCGTGCCATGTACTGACGATACGCTTCCGCCGGGTCCAGCCTGTGTGTTTCGGCAAGCGGGACCATTGGTTCACCCTGTGTCGACGGCATTTCAAATGCCCCGGGAACCGCTTCCGCGTCCGGGCCATCCACGGGAGGCTCCTCTCCGCCAGATTCAGCTGGCGTTGGGGCCTCCGGAATTTCGGGCGGCGGGGCTTCGTATGCGTGCGTCGGCGGTAACTCCGGCCAATGATCCGCTCCAGCGGAAGCTACAGGCAACACTTCCGGTACGAGTTGCTCGCCCGCCGCCTCGACTACGGGCTCTGGCGCTCGCTCCGGTTCGGGCTGAGATTCGCGCGTTGTGTGCGGCTCGTCATCATGTAGCCGTAAAATGACTTCCCCACCGTTCAGCTGGTTTGGCTCAAGCTCGAGTGGCAACACATACTCCGGCCACTTGCCGTCGTCTGGCAAATGCTCGTGTTCTGGTATTTCTGCATGCTCATCATGATGCGGTTCATTTTCCTCCTCGGGATCGTCATCATCGTCGTCGGACTCCTCGCGCCGATCATATTTAGCGGCTTCCGGGTGTCCAACCACCTGCTCCACGGCAGGCACCGCGACAAACCTCGCCTGCTCAGCTTCGTGTTTTTCTGCTGTGGCGGACGACGTGTCACCGGACTTTTCTTTTGCTCGCTCGCGTGCAGGCTGGCCATGTTCGGCTGGATCGTGCTCTATTATAAAATCAGTCAGCGCACGACTGACCTTCTCTGGTTCGGGTCGCTTCGGTTTTTCCGCTTTGGGCTCGGGAGCTGCCTCGGGGTGCGGCGAATCAGAGCTTCTTCGGCTCTTCTTTTTTCTGGTGTCGCTCGACTCCGGCTTGACTGTTTCGGAGCCGCCGGGTTCTTCCGGCCAGTCTGCGAATCTGCCCTTTTCCATATCAACTATATTTTACAATTTTTGATATATTTTTCAAGCACTCCAAAGGTGTTAGTGCCTGTACCCTTAGCTTAATCAAAATCAGCCGCAGAGTAAAACGCACCCGAGCGTTATCTAGCGATCGTCTCCGCTGCCCTTAAGCGTCCCGCGCTCTTTACGACTTTTCAGCTTTTCGAGGTTTGCGGCAGCAATGTCGTCCATGGAAATATCGAGATCGTGTGCGACCACCGCAATGTACCACAGTACGTCGCCAAGTTCTTTAGCAACGTTCTTCGTGTCGAGCTTTGCCGGGTCGGCATCGTTATCTCGAATCCATTTCTTAAAAATCGCCTGCACTTCTCCCGTCTCGTCGCCCAG
>Ga0068856_100007201_pt1 | contig 10850 bp, 9 predicted proteins | sample KBSCornC62_FD_66595 | JGI IMG/M metagenome (GOLD analysis project Ga0068856, IMG submission 66595) | Corn rhizosphere microbial communities from Kellogg Biological Station, Michigan, USA - KBS Corn C6-2 | ecosystem: Host-associated > Plants > Roots > Rhizosphere > Soil ... | reverse complement strand
TCACCAGCTACCTGGTGTCGAACGCGATCGTGCTGCCGGTCAGCGGCTGGCTGGCCAACGTGATCGGGCGCAAGCGCTTCTACATGGGCTGCGTCGCGGTGTTCACCGCGAGCTCCGTGCTGTGTGCGCTGTCCACCTCGCTGCCGATGATGCTGCTGGCGCGCGTCCTGCAGGGGATCGGCGGCGGCGGGCTGGCGCCGGTCGAGCAGTCGATGATGGTCGACACCTTCCCGCCGGCCAAGCGGGGCGCCGCCTTCGCGGCCTACGGCGTGGTGGTGATCGTCGGGCCGATCCTCGGGCCGACCTTGGGCGGCTGGATCACCGACAATCTTTCCTGGCACTGGGTGTTCCTGATCAACCTGCCGGTCGGCCTGCTGTCGCTCTTCCTGGTGACGATCTTCGTCGAGGAGCCGCCGGCGCTGCGCAAGGAGCGACGGAAGCTGCTGTCGAAGGGCCTGCGGATCGACTGGCAGGGCTTCGTGCTGCTCGCGCTGTTCCTCGGCGGCCTCGAGGTCACGCTCGACCGCGGCCAGCGCGAGGACTGGTTCTCGAGCCCGATGATCACGGCCTTCGCCGTCATCAGCGGCGTCGCGCTGATCGCCTTCATCCCGCGGGAGCTGACGCGGCGCGATCCGATCGTGCACCTCCGCCTGTTTGCCCGACGCAATTTCCTGATCTCCAACATCTTCATGCTGCTGATGGGGGTGATCATCTTCGGCACCACGCAGTTCATCCCGCAGCTCCTGCAGGAGGTGCTGGGCTACACTGCGACCGATGCCGGCCTCGCCCTGACCATGGGCGGGATCGCCACGCTGTTCGTCATGCCGATCAGCGGCTTCCTGAGCGGCCGGGTCGATCCGCGCTATCTCATCGCCTTCGCGCTGCTGACCCAGGGCGTGGCGATGTGGAACATGGGCACGCTCGACACGCAGATGTCGTTCAGCGATGCGGCCATCGCGCGCCTGATCCAGTCGATCGGCCTGCCGTTCCTGTTCATTCCGATCACCGCGACGGCCTATGTCGGCCTCGATCCGCGGTTCAACAACCAGGCCTCGGCGCTCCTGAACGCGGCGCGCAATCTCGGCGGCACGTTCGGCATCTCACTGGTGCAGACCCTGCTGGCACGCGGCAGCCAGATCCACCAGGCGCGCTACGCCGAGACCCTCAACCCGCTCAATCCCAATTACCAGAAGGCGATCAGCCAGGCGATCCATGCGCTGATGGGCCAGGGCCTGTCGCAGGTCGATGCTGCCCGCGCAGCAGTGGCCCAGCTCTACCGCACGCTCGGCCAGCAGGCGAGCATGCTGGCCTACATCGACGTTTTCCACACCCTGATGTTCATGGTGTTCGCCTCGGTGCCGCTGGTGCTGCTGATGCACCGGCCGAAGAAGTCCGCCGGGCCGGCGCCGGTCTAGCCCATGACGCTGGCGGCATTTGTATTTTGCACTGCAGATTTTCGCCAACGGCGAAACTGCATGCCTGAAAAGGAGGCCGCCCGCGCTCAACCAACCCAGTCGGTCGGTCCTCGGCGGTCATTCTTTCTAGTTTCTCCTTCCGGGGCGCGCACTCGGGAACGCCACATACATCACCTCATTCTGACTGAGAGGCGGGGCGGAAGCGCGGCGGGCACGCCGGTCGCAGCCACGGTTGCTGCCGCCATTTGCAGTGACCGCTGCGACGACGGCCGGTGCCGATCAGCGAGGCGTTTGCCGGTGGCCGTCAGCGCGGCGGCCACGGTGTTCGCGGCGGCGTTTGCCTCATTCTCGCAAGCGCAAACCAACAAGGGGAGACGCATCGCGAAGAGGCGGGTTTCACGCAGCCGTGTAAATGCCAGCGCAGCGGTTGTGCCGCGGTCACGCCAGGTAGGTCGCCGATACTCCGCCATCGACCACCAATGTATGGCCATTGACATAAGAGGCGGCGGGCGAGGCGAGGAAAAGGGCCGCCCCGGCGATCTCCCGCGGCTCGGCCCAGCGCTTGGCCGGGCAGCGCTCGCGCTGGCGTTGACCCATCGGCGAGGCCATGAGCTGAGCATTGGTTTCAGTTGCAAAGAAACCCGGGGACAGCGCATTGACGGTCAGGCCCTTGGCCCCCAGCTCGGCCGCCAGCGCCCGGGCCAGTGCCGCCAGCCCGCCCTTGGCGGCGATATAGGAAGAAGCACCGGGCACCGCGAGCTGGCCGGCGATCGAGGACACCAGGACCAGCCGACCCCAGCCGCGCTCGATCATGCCCGGGACCACGAGCCGGACCAGCGCGTGGGCGGCCGAAAGGTCGACGTCGATCAGGCGGGCGAAGTCCTCCGGCTCGATCGCATCGAACGGCCGGCGGTCGCGCTCGCCGACATTGTGGATCAGCACGTCGATCGGCCCGGTCCTGGCCATCGCCGCGCGCATCGCCGTTCGGTCGGCCATGTCGAATCCCACCGCATCGGCCGCCCGGCCAGCCCGGCGCATCTCGTCGACGCGGGGCGCCAGCCGCTCGGCCGAGCGGCCATGCAGCAGCACCCGGGCGCCCGCCTCTGCCAGCCCGCGCGCCATCTCCCAGCCCAGGCCGCGGCCCGAGCCGGTCACCAGCGCGGTACGGCCGTCGAGGCGAAATTGATCGGGAAACGTCGACATCGGCGGGGGCACTCGTCTATTGCAGGGCGCCCGAGTAAGCGTTGGATTGGCGAATGCTGCAACTGCCTCAAGTGATCGGACACCGCGGCGCGATGGCCTACGCGCCGGAGAACACGATCGCCTCGTTCCGTGAGGCGAAGAAGCGCGGCGCGGCGTGGGTCGAGATCGACGTCAAGCTGACCGCCGACGGCGTGCCGATCGTGATGCATGACGAGTCGCTGAAGCGCACGATGGACGTCCACCGGCTGGTCGCGCGAACCCCGTGCGCCGAACTGCCGCCCGCGGTGCCGACCTTCGAGCAGGCGATCGCCTGCTTCCTTGAATTGGGGCTGGGCTGCAATGTCGAGATCAAGCCCTGCGAGGGCCGCGAGGCGGAGACCGCGCGCGTCGTGGTCGAGACGCTGCGCCGCTGCTGGCCGGCGGCATTGCCGGCGCCCTTGCTGTCGAGCTTCAAGGACGAATCGCTCAAGGTTGCGCAGAAGGCCGCACCGGAATTCGCGCGGGCGCTGCTGGTCAGCGAACTCGGCGAGGATTGGCGCGCGCGGGCCGAAGCGGTCGGCGCCGTCGGCATGAATGTCGGTCGACGCAAGCTCACGGCCGAAGGCGCGCTGGCGGTCAAGCGCGCGGGCTATGTCCTGTCGGTCTGGACGGTCAACGATCCGGACGAGGCGCGGGCGATCGTCGGCATGGGCGCGGACTGCATCATCACCGACATGCCCGACGTGGTCCTGCGAGCGCTCGGCTGAAGCGCAGTCGCTTCGGGCGGCCCGCTGATCACAGCACGAGGCAGGCGAGAAGCCGGTCCATCGTGCGCCCCGCCGCACGGCATCCTCCCTCGATCGGCGACAAAAAGGTTGCGTCGGGGGATAGTCTTGATGGACTGTAACCGAACTGAAATAAATCAGACACAGGTGAGTCGTTTCGCCCGCGGATATATCGCCGGGGCCGTCTATGGGAGGCATTCAAGTCATGTCACGCATCATGCTGTCGTCCATCGCTGCTGTCGCCGTGCTGGCGAGCGCGCAGGGCGCCGCCGCACAAACCGAGATCCAGTGGTGGCACGCCATGGGCGGCGCATTGGGCGAAGCGGTCGCAAAGATGACCGACCAGTTCAACAAGTCGCAATCCGAGTACAAGATCAACGCCGTCTACAAGGGCTCCTATCCCGAGACGCTGACCGCGGCGATCGCTGCCTTCCGTGCCAAGCAGGGCCCGGCGATCGTGCAGGTCTTCGAGGTCGGTACCGCGACCATGATGGCCGCCAAGGGCGCAGTCTATCCGACCTATCAGCTGATGGCGGACGAGAAGGAGCCGTTCGATCCCAAGGGCTTCATCGGTCCGGTCTACGGTTACTACTCGACGACCGACGGCAAGCTCCTGTCGATGCCGTTCAACTCCTCGACGCCGGTGTTCTACTGGAACAAGGATCTGTTCAAGAAGGCGGGCCTCGATCCGGAGAAGCCGCCGCAGACCTGGCCGGAGGTGGGCGAGGCCGCCAAGAAGCTGGTGGCCTCGGGCGCCAAGTGCGGCCTGACCTCGGAATGGCAGACCTGGATCCTGCTCGAGAACTTCGGCGCGTGGCATGACCTGCCGTTCGCCACCAAGGAGAACGGCTTCGGCGGGCTCGACACCCAGCTGGTGTTCAACGATGCGCCGCGCGTCAAGCTGATCTCGATGCTGCAGGAGTGGACCAAGGACAAGCGCTTCGTCTACGGCGGCCGGGAGGGCAAGCCGACGGCGATGATGAACGCCGGCGACTGCGGCATGGAGCTCGCCTCGTCGGGCACCGCGTCGCAGCTCCTGAAGACGCTGAAGCCGGAGAATGTCGGCATCGCCATGATGCCGATCGATCCGTCGGTCCGCGCCAAGCCGCAGAACTCGATCATCGGCGGCGCCACGTTGTGGACGCTCACGGGCCGGCCGAAGGCCGAGTACAAGGGCGTCGCGAAGTTCCTGAGCTTCGTGTCGAGCCCGGCGGTCGCCGCCAAGTGGCACCAGGACACCGGCTACGTGCCGATCACCTACGCCGCCGCCAAGCTCACCGAGGAGTCGGGCTTCTACAAGAACAACCCGGGTCGTGACATCGCGGTCAAGGAGCTGACGCTCAACCCGCCGACCAAGAACACCAAGGGCCTGCGGCTCGGCAACTTCATCCAGATCCGCGACATCGAGGACAGCGAGCTCGAGGCCGTGTGGTCGGGCCAGAAGGACGCCAAGACCGCGCTCGACGAGGCGGTGAAGCGCGGCAACGAGCAGCTGCGCAAGTTCGAAGCGGCCAACAAGTAAGCGCCGCGTGAAGGCCTTTGCCCTCCCTGCCTCCCCCGTTCGACGGGGGAGGTGTATGAACTCTTCCTTCTTCCCCGTCTGACGGGGGAGAGCGGAGGGAGAGAGCCGCACAGACAACCGATGGAAAAGCGCGTCACCTTCAACGAGCGGTGGCTGCCCTACCTGCTGGTAGCGCCGCAGATGATCATCACCCTGGTCTTCTTCTTCTGGCCCTCGGGCCAGGCGGTGTGGCAATCGGTGCGGATCGAGGACGCGTTCGGCGGCAACTCGAAGTTCGTCTGGTTCGAGAACTTCATCGCCCTGTTCAACGATCCGGCCTACTTCGACTCGGTGCGCATCACCCTGGTGTTCAGCGCGCTGGTCGCGGCGGTCGGCCTCGCGCTGTCGCTGCTGCTGGCGGTGATGGCCGACCGCATCATCCGCGGTTCTTCCTTCTACAAGACCGTGCTGGTCTGGCCATACGCCGTGGCGCCCGCCGTCGCTGGCGTGCTGTGGGGCTTCCTGTTCAATCCCGCGGTCGGCGTCGTGTCGTGGAGCCTCAAGGGCATCGGCATCGACTTCAACTACGTCACCAACGCCAACCAGGCGCTGGCGCTGATCATCATCGCCGCGGTCTGGAACCAGGTGAGCTACAACTTCCTGTTCTTCCTCGCCGGCCTGCAGTCGATCCCCAAGTCGCTGATCGAGGCGGCGGCGATCGACGGCGCGGGGCCGGGCCGTCGCTTCTGGGACATCGTGTTCCCGCTGCTCTCGCCGACCGGCTTCTTCCTGCTGGTGATCAACATCATCTATGCCTTCTTCGGCACCTTCGGCGTGGTCGCCTCGCTGACCCAGGGCGGTCCGGGCCAGGCGACCAACATCCTGGTCTACAAGGTGTGGAACGACGGCTTTCGCGGCCAGGACCTCGGCGGCTCTTCGGCGCAGTCGGTCATCCTGATGATCGTCGTCATCCTGCTGACGGTCGTGCAGTTCCGTTTCATCGAGCGGCGGGTGCATTACTAGATGCCCAAACTCACATGGTAGAGAACCGCCCCTTCCTGACCTGGCTCAGCCACATCGTCGTGATCCTGGGGCTGCTGGTCATCGCCTTCCCGATCTGGATGACCTTCGTCGCCTCGACGCACGACCAGGCGACCATGCTGCGCGCGCCGGTGCCGCTCTGGCCGGGCACGCACCTGTTCGAGAACTACAAGGAAGTGATCCTGAACGGCTATGCCGGGCGGCCGGGCACCGTGCCGTTCGCCACCACGCTGTTCAACAGCATGGCGATGGCGCTCGGCGTGGCGATCGGCAAGATCCTGATCTCGATCATCTCCGCCTTCGCGATCGTCTATTTTCGCTTCCCGCTGCGCAATACCTTCTTCTGGGCGATCTTCGTCACGCTGATGCTGCCGGTCGAGGTGCGCATCGTGCCGACCTACGGCGTGGTGGCGAACCTCGGCATGATCGATTCCTACTCCGGCCTGATCATCCCGCTGATCGCCTCGGCCACCGCGACCTTCCTGTTCCGCCAGTTCTTCATGAGCGTGCCCGACGAGCTCGCCGAGGCGGCGCGGGTCGATGGCGCCTCGCCGATGCGCTTCTTCTGGGACATCCTGCTGCCGATGAGCCGCACCTCGATCGCGGCGCTGTTCGTGATCCAGTTCATCTACGGCTGGAACCAGTACCTCTGGCCGCTGCTGATCACGACGAAGCAGGATTTCTACACCGTGGTCATGACCGTCTCGCGCCAGGCGCAGGTGACCGATACGGTGCCGCACTGGAACCTGCTGATGGCGATGGCGATGCTCGCCATGCTGCCGCCGGTCCTGGTGGTGGTGTTCATGCAGCGCCAGTTCGTGCGCGGCCTCGTCGAGACGGAGAAATAGGCCATGGCGCAAGTCCATCTGCGCGGGGTCAAGAAGACCTACGACAACAAGGTCGCGGTGATCCACGGCATCGACATGGAGATCAGCGACGGCGAGTTCATCGTCATCGTCGGCCCGTCGGGCTGCGGCAAGTCCACCCTGCTGCGCATGGTGGCGGGGCTGGAGCGCATCACCGGCGGCCAGGTGGCGATCGGCGATCGGGTGGTGAACGAGCTCGAGCCCAAGGACCGCGACATCGCCATGGTGTTCCAGAACTACGCGCTCTACCCGCACATGAGCGTGTACAAGAACATGGCCTACGGTCTTCGGATCCGCGGCCTGCCGAGGGACGACATCGACGCCCGCGTGCGCAAGGCGGCGAAGATCCTCGAGCTCGACAAGCTGCTCGACCGGCTGCCGCGCCAGCTCTCGGGCGGCCAGCGCCAGCGCGTCGCGATGGGCCGTGCGATCGTGCGCGAGCCGGCGGTGTTCCTGTTCGACGAGCCGCTCTCCAACCTCGACGCCAAGCTCAGGGTGCAGATGCGGCTCGAGATCAAGCGGCTGCAGCGCGAGCTCGGCGTCACGTCGATCTACGTCACCCACGACCAGGTCGAGGCGATGACGCTCGCCGACCGGCTGATCGTGATGAATGCCGGCGTCGCCGAGCAGATCGGCACGCCGATGGATGTCTACGACAAGCCCGCCTCGGTGTTCGTCGCGGGCTTCATCGGCTCGCCGGCGATGAACTTCCTCGCCGCCAAGGTCGGCGGCGACGGCAAGTCGGTCGATCTGGCAGCCGCCGGCGCCCGGCCAGTGAGCCTGCCGCTCGCGGTGACGTCCTCGGCCGCGCCCGGCACGCCGGTGGCGGTGGGTCTGCGGCCCGAGCATCTGCTGCCGTCGAGCGACGGACCGCTCGAGTTCTCGATCGAGCTGGCCGAGCCGCTCGGCGCCGACACCCTGCTGCACGGCCGCTTCGGCGACGCGCGCGAGCTGGTGACGGTGCGCCAGGGCGGCCACGTCACCGCCCAGCCCGGCGAGCTGCGCCGCTTCTCGATCGGCGCGACGAGGCTGCACCTGTTCGATTCGCAAAGCGGGCGGCGCATCGCCGACGCCTGAGGGACACCTGACATGGCAGACCACGACCACGACATCCTCGAACGGATGATGGCCAACAACCAGGCCTGGGCCGCCCAGGTCGAGCGCGACAATCCCGGCTTCTTTGCGCGGCTCTCCAAGCAGCAGACGCCGCGCGTGCTGTGGATCGGCTGCTCCGACAGCCGCGTCCCGGGCAACGAGAGCATCGGCGTGATGCCGGGCGAGGTCTTCTTCCATCGCAACATCGCCAACCAGCTGCAGATGGTCGACTTCAACGGCCTGTCGGTGCTGCAGTACGCGGTCGAGTGGCTGCGCGTGCGCCACATCATCGTCTGCGGCCACTACGGCTGCGGCGGCGTGAAGACGGCGCTGAAGCAGAACGAGCTCGGGCTCTTGAACAACTGGCTGTACGGCGTCGGCGAGCTCAGCCGCCGCCACCAGGAGCGGCTCGACGCGCTGCCCGACCGCACTCATCGCATCGACGCGCTGTGCGAGTTCAACGTCATCGAGCAGGTGCGCAATGTCTGCCGCAGCCCGATCCTGCTGCAGGCCTGGCGGCGCGGCCAGGAAGTCTCGGTGCATGCCTGGATCTACGATCTGACCAACGGCCGGTTGAAGGATCTCGACGCCACCGTCGACGGCGAGCGCTATGCCGAGCCGACGCTCGACGCCGCGATCGCGCGGCCGCCGCTTGGGCTGCGTTCCGCCTAGAATCGAGCAGGGTCTGGCATGAAGGGTATAGAGACGGCGCTCGAGTATCTGTTCGAGCAGTCGGCACTGGTGCAGCTCGCGGTCTTCGTGGCCTACGGCCTGCTGATCTTCAGTGTCAGCATGGGCTTCCTCCTCTTCTTCAATCGCCGGCCGGACGTGGCGCGATGGACGCCCGTCGGGCCGTACTTCGCGTCGATTTCGGTGATCTTCGCCCTGTTCCTCGCCTTCCATGGCCAGGACATCCTGTCGAACAAGGCCCACGCCGAGCGCGGCTTCATCGATGCCGGTGTGGCCATCAAGCGGCTCGACGACCTGATGTCGCCGAACCAGCTCAACCTCCCGGGGCCGCGGGCCGCGCTCGCGCACTATGTGGGCCATGTCTTCCGCGACGAATGGCGCTCGACGCGCAACAGTCGTCCCAGCGCGGGGGCCGATCAGGCTTTTCGCGATGTCCAGCAGCAGGTCATCGCCGCCGAGACACGGCTGCCGCCGGCCAGCGCCAGCCAACTCCACGCGCTGCTCGGCGAGGTCGCCCGCACGCGCTCCGACCGGCTGTGGGTCGGCGGCGCTCATACCGAGACGACGTCCTGGCTCGCGGTGCTGCTGCTCGGCCTGCTCACCCATCTCGCGATCGCGTCGATTCATTTCGACAGGCCGCGGGCGGGAGCGATTGCGCTCGGCTTGCTGGCGTGCACGGCCACCGTGGCCTACTGGTCGCTGGCCATCGTCGACAACCCGTACCGGCTCATGGACAATCTGGACCCCAGCCGCTGGCTGCCGATGGCCATCTGAGTCGGTCGATGGGCGCGACGAACCTGGTGTGCTGACGGGCAGACATGGCTGACGACGACATCCTCGCAAGCATCATGGCCAACAACCGCGCCTGGAAGGCCGGCGTCGACCGCGACGATCCGGACTTCTTCGAGCGCATGGCGACGCACAATGCGCCGCGCGTGCTGTGGATCGGCTGCTCCGACAGCCGCGTGCCGGGCAACGAGAGCCTCGGCTTCATGCCGGGCGAGATCTACTACCATCGCAGCGTCGGCAACCAGTTGCAGATGGCCGACTTCAACGGCCTCGCCGCGCTGCAGTACGCGGTCGACTGGCTGCGCGTGCGCCACATCGTCGTGTGCGGCCACTATGGCTGCGGCGGCGTGAAGACCGCGCTCAAGCAGAACGAGCTCGGCGTGCTGAACCACTGGCTCTACGGCGTGACCGAGCTCAGCCGCAAGCACAAGGCGCAGCTCGATGCGCTGGCCGACCGCCAGCATCGCATCGACGCGCTGTGCGAGCTCAACGTGCTCGAGCAGGTGCGCAACGTCTGCCGCAGCCCGATCGTGCTGCGCGCCTGGCGACGCGGCCAGGAGATCTCGGTGCACGCCTGGATCTACGACATCGCCAGCGGCCTGCTGCACGACCTCGAGGCCACGGTCGACGGCGATCGCCACGCCGAATCGACCATCGACACCGCGATCGCCAGGCCGCGCCTGCTCTCGACCAAAACCTGACCGATGCTGTTCGCCACCTTCAACATCCACTACGGCGTGGGTGCGGACGGCCGCTATGACATCGCCCGCGTCGCCGACGTGCTGGCCAAGGCCGACATCGCCTGCCTGCAGGAGGTGGTGCGTGGCTGGCCGCAGAACGGCTATGCCGACCAGACCGCCGAGATCGGCCGCAGGCTCAACCGCTATTACCGCTTCCATGGCCCGATGGAGGCCGATGCCAGCACGGTCGATGCCGAGGGCCGCATCACCAGCCGCCGGCGCAGCTTCGGCAACGTGATCCTGTCGCGCTGGCCGATCGCTTGGTCGCGCGGCGTGATGCTGCCCAAGACGCGCCTCGCCGAGGGCTTCGACCTGCAGCGCGGCTACATCGAGGCGGTGGTGATGGCGCCGTCGGGACCGATCCGCATCTACTGCGCGCACCTGAGCCACGTCGGCCCGGTCCAGCGCCTGCCGCAGGTCGAGGCGCTGCTCGCCGCGGTGCGCGACGCCGACACCACCGGTGCGACCTGGGACGGCGGCGGGCCCGCGGAGTTCATGTTCCAGGAGACGGCGCCGGCGATGCCGGAAGCGGCAATCGTCGCCGGCGATCTCAACTTCACGCCTGACCATGTCGAATATCCGAAAATCGTCGCTGCGGGTCTCATCGACGTCTGCGGCCGGATGGAGGGTGAGACCTGCGCCGGCGAGGGCCGGATCGACCATGTGTTCGTGACGCCCGACCTTGCGTCGAAGGTCACGCGCGCCTGGGTCGATCAGAGCACACCAGCCTCCGACCACTGGCCTGT
>Ga0068856_100007200_pt1 | contig 10851 bp, 12 predicted proteins | sample KBSCornC62_FD_66595 | JGI IMG/M metagenome (GOLD analysis project Ga0068856, IMG submission 66595) | Corn rhizosphere microbial communities from Kellogg Biological Station, Michigan, USA - KBS Corn C6-2 | ecosystem: Host-associated > Plants > Roots > Rhizosphere > Soil ... | reverse complement strand
AAGGGGTCGCCACCGGGCGGCGTGGTAATGAATTGCTGCAGCACGGGATCAAACTTGTTTACCCAATGCGTGGAGTGCCCTGCAGAGTTTTGCCCGAAGCCTGCATTCCTTACGGGGATAAAAACAAAAGGGTATTTATCCGGATTTTTTACCGTATCGAGCATGTAGGCCTCATAAGCTGCAGTATCGGTACCGGAAGCAAAATACACCGCGTCTTCGGTGCGCAGCTCCGTTAGCCTGATGTTTTTGAGCAGCGTGTTAACGGCGGTAAGATTAGGCTCCAGGTTAAATTCATAACCGCCCGGACTGATGCGGTAATTGACGAGGCCCGCGGCTAACTGGATCTCATCCTTATAAAACTGCGCAGGGATGCTATAGGTTTGGTTACCGGCTTCCACCAGCTGGCCCATGCCGAAAAATATCTTGTTATTTTCAGAAAATGGCGCCGTGCCCGGATAACTGATATCCTGGAAGAGCTTGTCGGGATCATTAAATAACGGGTTGAATTTATCAACGGTTATTACCTGGTCGGCGGCAAGCTCCATCACGTTGCCATATTGGTTGACGATTCTTAGCATAGGTTACGCCAATGGGTTTGAAAACTTTGACTTAACCAGGCCTCTGACCTGAAAAAGTCTTGATTTTACCGTATTAATAGGGATATTTAGTGCTGCACTTGCTTCTTCGTATTTAAACCCATCTATAAAGTGAACATTAAACACGTCAACCAGCTTTTTTGGCATACGATCTACATATCGCCTGATGGCTTCCAGCTGGTTCTTATTATCAATCGTTTCGGCCGGAGTATAACCAATATCGAACGCAGTTTCTAACTCGATAAAGTTTCTTGAATATTTGGTATGATTGCTGCCGTATAAATCTTTCGCCACACTCATAATAAGCAGTCCGGCGTATGTCATAAATGAACTTTTGCTTTCGTCAAACGGGTATTTTGCCAGCCGGAAATGAACCATCGATAACAGGTCATCCTCGCGTAAATTAAATTTAAAAGCAGCAAAATGCACCCGATTTTTTATTGCGGGGTAATTATCTTTTAGTAGCTTGTTATAGTTCACTTGTCTATCCTCCCTTGCAAATACCACCTGTACAGCATATTTAAGCCCACGCAAGCGACCTTTACCTGTATAACATCTCCTTTATTCAGTTGTATAATAAACGGCGCCAGGTTTGATTTTGGCCGAAACGGAATGGGATAAACCCAAAAAGGCAAGATGACACCGCCTGATAATAAACTAATAGTAATGCTTCCCTTAACGGTCGGATCGATTTGCGGTATATTGATAAACGCGCCGATCTCAAAAACAGCTGTTGTGTCTATGGGTATGTTATAGGTTTTATTTAAAGCTGTTTGATTAGCACTGTCAACCGAAAACTCAATATAGGTAACGTGAGTTATACCCTGAATGCCATGTACGTATGTTGTATCGGATTGTGCCTTTGCATTGGATAAGACTATTACTGACAAAATGATTAAAAGTGATTTTTTCATTGTTGATATTGTTTATTTATTTTCCTGCGACTGTCCAATTTGTTCCATCATAGTAGGCAAGCACATGGTTTGAACCGCCCCCTGTGATTGTTGCTCCCCATGTGTTAGTTGTACTATCTGTTACAGGTACCATCATTCCCTCAACCGGTGTGCCCGGTAAGCTTGCAAACACTACCGCCGCGCCTCTTACGGATAAACCTGAAACGTTGCCACTAACATCAATGGATGCTTTAGTTGTGCCCTGCGCCTTAAAATCAGCTATGTGGCCGTTTGAGGATGCGTTTGCCTGATTGACATTAAAAGCGGTATTTGCATCAGCAATATTACGCGCGGCCGTAATACCTGTGGTAGCCATTGTTATATTAGCATTATTGGCCGTAGTTTGGGATATGGACCCTGTGGTAATACCCGTCGCGGTTAAGTTGGTCGAGTTTAATGTCCCGATTGTAGCCGTTGAGGCTGTGAAATTATTAGGCACCGATGTAGTGCTGCCTGAAACAATCATGGCGTCTGTTACTGTACCGCCGTTATTATCCCACGTTTGAAATACGATCTGACCTCTTGGTGTTGTGGATTGGAAGGGCCTGTTAAATATATTGAACCCTGTCAATATCGATGTTGAACCTGTTGTTCCCCAACCGTATGACCTGCCCGAAAAAGAACCTGAAACGCGCTGATTATTATTTGTGGCTGCGTTGGTATTTGTTAAGGTTACTCCCGGCGTTGAAGTTGTTGTTAAAGTATTGTCAGGTTCAAATACCCAGCCTGATGAGTTAGTTATGGTCGCGCCAAATGTTTGGTCAAGTGTTATAATATTACTTGCGCGGTTTACACCACTTGAAAATGTTAACGGAACTTCTTTTCCCGCAATTGAAGCCGTTAGATTATTATAGTCTATCAAGAACCCTGCCTTGCTCTTTAATACTGTACTATCAGCAACCCATGTTTGTGGTCCCGTTCCAGTATAATTTGATCCTGTCAACCCAAATCCAGCAGTATGTGCAAAAAGTGTATTACCCAATTGGACACCGGAAATGGTATTTGCGGCTAAGTCGGCTATAGGTATAGATGGGACATAAGAGATTGCGCCAGAAGCATCTTTAACATACCCTGTACCGGATAAAGTCGCCTGCTTGGTTGCTATTTTTGTATTTGTTGCGGTACCAATTACGGAATTGTAAAACGTTTTGTTTACCATTATTGCACTATCCACTGCATCTGTTATTGCAGCAGATCCGTCGAATGATAAAGGCTGCGATACGTGGCCGTATCCTATTGTTAGCGGATTTGTTGTCGCTCCACCGCCACCGGTTGAAAATAAACTATCTACATATTGCTTTTCTGTTAGTTGCTGTGGTGATGCGCCACTCCCGAAGTTCATGTGTTTTACATTGACAAGCCCGCGCGAAAGTACATCGTCATTAACAGTAAGCCCGTTTACGTCATCGCCATATAGCCCTAAATTAAACGACCCGTTAGTTGATGCTATAGCAAATGATCCTGTTATCATACCTAAATAACCCTGGTAGCTATTCGCATCATAAGAAGAAAACGATTGATAACCGGATGAATTGAAAAGAAAAGATGTGTTGTCTGGTCCGCTATTAATAGCAAAGTTATGGCTATTAATATCTATTAAAGTATTTGCGGTAAATGTTCCGCCTAATTTTGCTGTCGTTCCAGATAAGGTTAACCCACCTGCGAAACTAACTGCCGTGGGTGTTGTATTCACCCAGACAATCCCACTCCACGTATATGTACTGTCAATCCCACAACCATAAACCCTGAAGATGGTTCCTGTCCTGAGCGCAGTGCCAAAATAAGTCGACAAGCTGTCCCGGCTATGATAAGTGAGTCCGATATGGTACCCTCCATTTAATAAATTGGCATAGCCGGTGATCGAATTGTCGGCAGGATCGTTTTTAATCATAGGCGTTGCTATTTTTATGCCGGTGGTTTGCGCAAATGACGCGCCGAAGGCCGAAAAAAGCAATAAGGTGAGATAAAGTAACTTTTTCATAATTAATTGGTTGTGATAGTATAGTTTGAACTTGTGGCTGCATTAAGCGTGTACACATAATAATTTTGGGTGTATCCCTGTGAATTGGTTAGGCTGACGGTAGTTTGGTTAAAAGCAGTCGTTACATCAAACCCGTTTACATCCTTGATCAGGGTTACCGCGCCCTCCGATGTCGGGTAACTGAAAAACGGGTAATTACTCCCGCTGGCGGTGATCACTAAGGCTGCCTGCGCGCGCGATGCGGTTAACGGATCGTTCCCTCCTGCAAATGCCAGCAGCTGCGTTGACGTGGGCGATGATACCGAGCTTCTGCCATAATAAAATCTTGGCGAAAAGGTGTCGGTTGTAGTAGCGCTGGCGGTCTTTGCATCGGCAGTGGTAACCAGGAAGGTATACGTGGTATTGGTATTGGCCGTAGTGGTGACGGATTGCGTGCCGCTGGTGGTTCCTGGCTGCGTCGGCTGTGAGCCGAACTCATGGAACGTTCCCGGGTTGATATCGGCACTGGATATGGTTGCTGTGGCCGACTGGCGCCCGTAGGTCCAGGATAAATTGTGTGTTTGATTGGATGTCGTTAGCTCATATACGGTGCCCCCTGTTAATGCCGCGGTAGGCGGCATGGACTGGTAAAACAGGTTGACAAAATCCTGCGGTGTAGCCGTGGCATCACTGATCGCGGGCAAACTGGTGATCACCGTACCGACCGTAAAAGCCGCGCCGGCGCCCACTTTAGTCCAGGAGCTATCGAGGCAGTTATAGGTCATCAGCGTGGTATCAACGCCCGGGTTTACTTTGTAAAACAGCGCGCCGCATTTAAGGCTGTCGGGCACGTAAGCCGGGAAGTGCGGCGTGGCGCCATGAGGCACACCCATAAAATACCGCGACCAGGTTGCCCGGTCGTCCAGTACCTGGTTAACGCGTGTGCGGTCGTTTGGCTGCAGCGCCTGGGCGTTTAGTAGCGTTGGCAGCAGGCAGATAGCAGTTAGCAGTGAGAAGATTAATCGTTTCATGTTATTTGTCATTAGTCATTGGTCATTAGTCATTTGGTCATTGAGTCATTGGTTAGGGGATGATTTCTATCCAGTTTCCGAGTAAATAAGCGGGTACTGCGGTGATCTTGTCCGGTATATCCTTCCCGATATCGAACAGTAATACGTCCGTTGTTTTTTGATACGGGAACGCTACTGCCGCGGGGCCTGAAGTATGCGGCGCTTCGGTTCCGGAGCCTGGTATCGTCACCTTTACCCGGGGTAAGTTGTTTGGGCCTATTGCAATCGGTGCCAGGCTGCCTCCGGGCGTTCCAGGGTCCAACCCGAAAACAGGATCGCCGGGAATCTGCGCCAGCGGAAAACATCCCGCCATTGCCGTGCATATTTGCCAGCCTGCAGGAATAGCACCGGCGGCCAACGGCCACCAAAATTTTGCGCCGGCCAGTATTGGAGCTGTCAACAGCTCCAGGACAGTGAGCCGGGCCAGGACTGCAGTAAGCGAGTCGGCTGTGCGCATTTGTGTTGGCACTACAATGGTGATCACGTCGCCATCCTCCATGGGTGCAATTCCGGTAATGGTGAGCACGCCGGCAACGGTATCCACGCTTTTATTTTCGGGCCGTATGGCCGTGCCGGTAGATGTGCTTATCACAAGCGGGTTAGGGACATTCACGAAGCGCGGATCCGTGATCACCATATTGCCGCCTACCACCTGGTAATAAGGGAAAACGTCCGGATCGTTCATGGTGATATCCACATCGAACGGCGTAAACCCTGCGGCGCCTGCAGGTGCGGGGACAATCTTCCAGGGAAGATCCACATAAGCCGTCCCCATGGAGATGTCGGTAGTGTCAGGATCCCAGGTGCCCAGCTTCAGGCCCTCGTTGCCGGCATCATCAACCGACCATATCATCTGGCCGTTTACGTACACCTTGTTTTCGGCTACCAGGTCGGCGTACAATCTCCGGATAACGGCTATCCCTACCCTTTTTGATTTAATTGCTGTCATTATAGGTCGTCATAATAAGTGGTACCAGGTTGCGTGTCGTCGTCGATCAAATAATTATAGCCTCCGCCTGCAGAGCCGCCTGCGCCCGTGTTCGGATCATCAGGAAGCGATACATCGTCGGTAAACACCACATCGTCATACAACGGGTAAAATTCAAAGCTTCCGAAATTTAGGTTGTCGCCGTCTTTTGCTTCCTGCAGCGTGGTTGTGGTGAGCCCGATCGGGATGAGCTTGCCTTCGAACAGGTAATATTTCTCGGTGCTGGCCAGGAAATCCTTCAAGAGCGTGATGTCACGCTTAAAGGTATAACCGGTATTTACCAGGCAACGGTCCTGTATCCGGATGTTTGCTTCCAGGAAGCTGCCGGATATTGCCGCCTCGGCATAGGTTACCTGCTTTTTCACGTCGGTTTTGGTGCGATCGGTATTGTTTTGCCCTTTTCCGTAGGTGTAAATGGTTTGATAGCCGCCGAGGCTGTTGAGGTACACAAAATACCGCGGGAACTGCCGGTACACGTCGATCACGTAAGTATAAGTTTGCGAAAGGATGGTTCCGGTCGAGTCCAGCACACGGGCGGTATAATAGGAACACAATTGACCTGACGACAGGTAGGAGTTGATGTTGATGGCCGTAAACCCGACGGCCACGTAATATTTTTGCCAGGCTAATGCAGTTTGCGGAGCATAGGTAAAATTGACGGACGTGCCATCGGTGCAATAAACAGTGATGCTCATCACGATATCGATGTCGGCGCCGGTGAGGTTGATCCAGTAGAGCCACTCCGGCTGATCGGGCTGAACCATTTTTAATTTACTGCCCTGGCGAAGGCAAAGCGTATTGCCGTTAATGCCGGCAGGCCTGATGTAGCCGGCCAGGGTTTGGCCTGAAGCTGCGGAGACGGACAAGCCGCCCAGGTTAATAAAGGCAGGCGCCGATTTTGCAATTTTCTGCACGGCCGGGCTATCGCCGAAGTACTGACCGGTGGCTACGTAATACTGCAGCAGCGAATTTGCGCAAAGCTGCCAGGTGATAGCGGTTAGCCCGGGCTTATCGGAGTTTTGCTGAACGTAAGGGTTCAGGATGTCGGAAATATCCTTGGTTGTTTCGCCGGTGACCGGGAAATCAAGCTGGAGGTTATTTTCATAGATTTTTTTGTAGACACCGGATTGCTTCAGCCACACCTGCAGCAGGTGGGCGAAGTTTGGCTTGATCACCTGGTTAACCCCGGCCGTATCCTGCACGATGGAAACCTGGGCGTCGGAATAAAGACTGATATTATACAGCACGCCCGGCAGCTTGGCTGTGAAGATGATTGCCGGCGAGCCGGCCACCAAAAGGTAAGTGAGATCAAAATCGCGGTCGATATAATAATTCTGCTGTAAAACAGGGATCAGGGAGTTGATATAAGCCGCGAGTCCGTCTCCCGGGAGAAACTGATCGCCGGATCCGTCAGGCACCGCTGCACAAAGCAGCTCGACATCGGCGGAGGCCCATACCAGCGGGATCACCTTGCCTATAGCGATCGGAAGCGTGAAAATGAGCTGAAAAATAGCTTTAACACCGGCAACGGAGATGTAATCGTCGCTCGCGATGGTGACATTAACCGGGTTGCGGCTGAAGGCGATTTGCGGAAGTGCGGAAGTGGTGATGCTCATCCTGTCCAGTCGTTAGTGTCGTAAGCTAAATTGAGCGGCGAGCGGAAGTAGAAGTAAAATGTCTTCCCGTACCAGTTGCCGTCGATGGCGCTCATGTTGGCGAATTTTATTTTGGTATCGAATGTGACGCGCTGGGCCCGCAGCGGGCCATCCATTTGATCAACACGCTCATGTTGTCCTTTACAGTCGAGCCGCATCCGGGCCACGATCTTCAAAAGGATGGTTTTTGCCAGGTCGCGCGCGGCGTTGATATCCGAAAATTCCTCCGTTGATTTGCACAGGACATGCAGCCCGATCTTTGGCATATCGTTTTGCGAGTCGTACTCACAGATACTTCCTTCGCCTATCTCCAGCAGCATGCATTTATCTTTAGACATTGACCGTACGGCATTGTCGAACTCGTCCAGGTCGAATTGATCCTTCATCCGGTAAAAAGAAGTCGCCTCGTCGGTGTTGGCCAGGTCAACGGACACGGTTGCCAGGTTCTTAAAATAATCTTCGAGGAATTGTTCCGTCATGGCTTTCCCTCCCTTGCGGCTTCTTTTGCCTTTTTATTGAGATCGGCCAGTACGAGCCATATCTCCGTTTTTATAGTTTGCTGATAGGTGCCGAATTTGTCGCCGGCAAGGTCGAGGATGATCCCAGCCCAGGAGGTATACCCTTTTTTACCCGGTGCAGCGGGTTTTTCGGTATGATCATCCCGTTTTTTCCAAACGTCAGGGTGACGTTTAATGATCAGGTTACGACAGCCGGCGTAATTGATAGCCACGGCCTTTTTGATATAGGTTTTGACCTTTTTGGCAGTTTGCTCCTGTTTTGGCAGCCTTTCGGCATCAAAAGCGCTTCGTTTGCTATAAAAAAGCATCTTTTTACGGTACAGGACCGCAAATAAAGTGTCTAAATGTTCCGGACTTTCGGTGTCCAGCCAGCGTTCGTAAGCGCCTTCGCAGTACATAAACTCCTCTGCTGTCATGTCCGCCAGCATGTTTTGCGGACCGAGCAGCTTCAAACCGAAAACGTCTATGGATTTGATCAGCCATTTTTCAACTGTATTTGGCTCCATCAGCCAGTTTAGCGTCGCTTTTAACTGCGTGATTTGCGATTTGTGCAGTTTTTTGAAGATATCCTTTGGCACCTTGAAAAGTTTAGCCAGCAAAAAGTAAATACTTACATCGGCAGGCTTGCGGAGGGAGTCGACCATACCGAGATATAACAGGTGTTCGGCGCTCAGCTCGCTCCAGCCTGACGGCGCCGTATATTCCTTGTCTTCGATGCGGATTTTTTGCATGGATCAAAACTGGCGAGGCGAACGGTTGTAATAAAGGACAGGCCGGGGGATTTCGGATTTCGGATTTTCGATTTCGGATTTAAAAAATGTTCTGTCTGTAACCCAGCGCTACCAGCTGGCGGAAGGAGTTGCCGGCGGGGCTCCAGTAGTTGCGGCCCTCGAGGTAAAAATTATTTACACGCAGGTTTAAGCCTACCGATGGCACTACCTGACCGGTTTTTAGGATGTACGCTGCCTTTGCGTCGGCCGAAAGGCCAAACAACGGCTGCGGCACGGCCACACTAAAATGATTAAAGCCACCAAAGGTGATGCGCGGGTCATCACCATAGAAATCGATCACCGGTGTGTTACTAAACAGGTGACGCTTGCCGAACTTTACCTGGCTAAGCCTGGCATCGTACTTAAAATCAAGGACCGTACTGTCGCGGGGATCGTATTTAAAGCTTAGCCACTTGTCGTTATAGGCAAGGAGCGCCAGGTTGGCGCTGTCGTTCCTTAGCTTCAGCACAGCCGCGCGGAGCCGTATGTTTTCCTGTGTTACCTCCAGCAGGTGGCTGGCATCGGCTAAGTTCAGGTCCTGGTCTATTTTTTTGATCAACGAATCGCGTTTTATACTGGTATCCTTCAGTGACGATTGTTGTACCACATTGTCATCGGCCTTTATTTCGGCATGGCTTTCGCCGTTCACGTCGATAAAAGTATCGATGACTGTTGCTGCCGGGTTCTGCAGTATTTTTTTGTCGTGCGCCAGCTGCGCGGGCTGCTGTGATTTGCGGTAAAAGTGCACCGCAAAAAAGGAAACAACGATCAGCGCCGACAACAGCAGCAAGGTGACGGAGTTGTTTTTGAAAAAGTTCTTAATGGTGTCCATGGTGAAACGGTTTTAAAACAGTGGATGCCTTGCGGCTTAAATTCATCAGTAAACTATCCGAGTGCCTGTCGGCGCGTTTTTGCCTGAGCAGGTCCTCGTATAGTATATCCTTGCTTGCCTGTATGCTGTCCCTGCTCCGGGTGGCGATATAGTAAGCAGACTGCCACCGGTCGACCTCCCGGTGGCAGTCGTCAGGTATTATCCTGTTTATTACCCAGCCAATACCAATGCAGGCGGCGTAGATAATGAAGGTCCGTGGTTTTCTTTCCAGGAACTTCAAGGCTGTTTCCTCGAATGGTAGCGGCATTTAGCATTTTATAAATCTGTGTTCGGCATTTTGATCACGTTGTCTGAGGCCTGTTGCGCGGCGTCAGCGGCCTGTGGCTGATTGTCTGCAGGCGGCTGGTTAGTGATATTTACGTCAACTGCAGCCGGCGGTTTATTAGCGATTGCATTTGCCAGGTTTGCGATAGCATCAGGTATTGGCGGCGGCGGCGGGATGTTGCCGATCGCTGTTTTTACCTGGCCGAATTGCTCCATAAGCTGCGGAAGCAAATTTTCAAACCCGGTCACAATATCAGGAGCTGCTTCCAGCGTTTGCACGTCTTTCGTAGCGAACTGTGAAACGGTCATCACCACAAAGCCGGCTGTGCCAAGCATGGTGTGAATGTCGGCCGAGCCAATATTGAGCTTTACCAGCAGGGCGTCGGCCAGGATTGCAGCAAATGCGCATATCTGCGCAATTTTAAAGAAGATGGGCGTGTCCGCGAGGATCCTTTGCCCGATGGTTAAGGTTTTGTTCATGAGTTTAATTTATTTGAGGGTTTTTAAATTCGAGGTAATACTTGGCCAGCAGCGTATCGTAATGGTTTGCCTTATAGCCGGAGCCATTATAGCGCAGGGCAAAGCCCGCCCAATCGAATGCGCGCAGGTATTTGTCCAGGCCCTGGGTTTTGCAGTACCAGCAAAAGGCCTCCAGCTGCTGCTCTTCGCCCAGCTTGAGGGCGGTAACAAATGCGTCGATGGTGCTAAAGCCGCAGCTGCTGTAATTTTCGCCCATGATCTGGAACATCCCCCATGACGTTGCCATCATTGCGGCATGCGGATCAAGGTCAAAGGCCTGGTCGAACCGGATATATGCCTGCTCGCCGTACTGGCTGTATTTTTCGGTCCATGCCGGGTAAGACAATGTCGGGTGTGATGCGTCGAACTTGCCGCCGGTTAAATGGTGGAACACATGGCCCTCATACTTAATGATGATCTTACCCGACGCAAAAAATCCGTGGCCGGATGATTCTACATGGGTTACTGCCTTCACGGCTGCGGGTTCGCAGTTGATCTGCGCGGCCGCCTGGTTAAATTGCTGATCTGTTATCATCCTGGAAATTGATAAATACCGTATTTTTCTTTATTTACGCATACATTGTTCACCACCGGCAGCACATAGCCCGGTAGCGTGAGGCCGTTCAGCGGATCCTGCATCAGCTGCTGCAGCTGCAGCAGGAAGCG
>Ga0068856_100007199_pt1 | contig 10851 bp, 14 predicted proteins | sample KBSCornC62_FD_66595 | JGI IMG/M metagenome (GOLD analysis project Ga0068856, IMG submission 66595) | Corn rhizosphere microbial communities from Kellogg Biological Station, Michigan, USA - KBS Corn C6-2 | ecosystem: Host-associated > Plants > Roots > Rhizosphere > Soil ... | reverse complement strand
GTTCCTCGTCGGTCTCATAGGCGCGCTCCCAATCGACTTCTCCGCTTTCATCCCAATCCGGATCACCGCAGCTGGCCAGGGGGACGAACTGGAGGGCTCCGTCGAGCAGGTAATAGGCGGATCCCAGCGGCTTGTAGACCACGTAAGTGGTGGGCGGTGCAGTGTTGGACATCATTTCCTCCTTCTCAAAAGGGCGGTAGCTCATCGACGGTCGCGACGTAGAGCGCCGGCTCTCCTCTGCCGCGCGCGACTTCGCCCTTGACCGAGAAGCGCAGGTGGCGCAGCTCCTCATCGCCACCGTCGAGCAGCCCGACGATTACGCCGTCCGCGCGCGAGGCAAGGGCAAGCGAAGCCCGCGGGCCGCTCAGGCGCCGCAGTTCTGCCAGCCGCGGTGCGATCGCGGCTGGGATCTGCGCCAGCGGGGCAAGGCCCGCCTCTGCGCCAAAGTGCTCCGCCATCTCCGCGCCCCTCGGCCGATGGACCCTCACGGCAAGCCGCCCATAGCGGCCGCGGCAAGCCTCGGTGGGGGCGTGGTGGCGAGGATCGCCTCAAGGTCCCCCAAGCGCAGGAAGGCGGACTCGCGCGCCAAGCGCGCGCCGCAATTGCCGCAGGCCATCTGCTGCTCGCGCTCGGCTCCCCCGAGCCAGCGCAATTCCGGACTGGCGCAGTCCGGACAGCGCAGCTCAGCGTCGGTGCGGCCCACGTTGAAGGCCGCCGTGGCGAAGAGCGAGCGAACGCGCTCGCGCTCGGCATCGCTCTCGGGCAGCGGCGCCACACAGAGACCGCCCTCGACTCGCACGGCGGCCCCCAGGAGCTCCGGCGCGCCGGGCACCTCGAGCGCGAGCCCAGGCAGGGCGCTGAGCTCGCAAAAGCCGCAGCGCTGCAGATCGCCGCAGGCGGCCTCGAGGTCAAGGCCGAGCTCTTCGCAGAGCTCCGTCCATTCGGGGTCTTCGAGCAGGGCGGTGTAGCGGCGCACGGATCGCCCGGGCATCCCGGCCCCGGGCGCGAGCGGCCACTCCCGCCACTTGCCGGATCTCGGCGGGCCCGCGTGAGGCGCCTGCACCCGCGCTCTGCTGCGCACCCCCGTGGCGTAGATCACGAACCAGAACATCCATGCACCTCCTCCCTGCCCTGACCTGCGTCGGGGCAGCTGTTGGTCGGTATTCGGAGGCGCGTCAGCAGCGCCGCCGCGAAGGGCAGTGCGTCGCTGACCCGCATCGCCAGCCAGCCGCTGCTGTTGGCGAGCCAGCCCTGAGGGCCGATCTCGATGACCCGATCCCATTCGTCCTCGAAGGCCCGGTTGGCATCAGCGGACGCGAGTCGCTCGTCGACCCAACCGCGGGCATCGAGGTATCGCCCGGCGATCCGCGCCAAGACGTGCCCCTGCGCTGCGCCCTCCTCGCCCTCCTCGCCGAGGTAGTTGAACGCAAAGGCCAACTCCGCGGTGGCGTTGAGGCGCCGGATCGCTTCGGCGAAGGAGTGGCAGTGGCCGCTGGTGAAGACGTGCTCGGCGTCGCGGTCAAGCACACCGGCGCGCAGCTCCCTGGCTTCGGAGAAGCCGAAGAGGCCATCGAAGCACTCCCACTCTTCGCTCGGGGCCCGTCGAGCTGCCGAGTTCACAGCGCGGCTGCGCCGCCGACCGGGCAGCGCTCCCAGTGCGGGCAGCCCTCGGTGCCGATGCGCGGAGCGCACCACCAGCCGAAGTCCGTGGACAGCGGCCACTCACCGGGCTCGGTGGCGTCGAGGTGGGCGATCAGTCGCGCGACCCTGGCGACGCGGCGCTGGAAGCCGAGCAGCTGCGCTGTGGTGCGAGGCGCCTGCACGACATGCCAACGCGGGCCCTCCTCGGGTCGCTCGATCGTCGCCGCGTGGAAGACGAACGCAGCCGGCGCTCGCTCCGCCCAGCGCATGAAGGTCTGCGCCGTGGCCTGCAAGTCGCGGTAGGCGCGCTCCTCCTTGACGCTCGAGCGGCCGAACTTCAGGTCGGCCAGCAGGCGCGCGCACTCGAGGTCGAAGTAGCAGACGAAGCGCCACTCCTGCTCGGCGTTGAAGCGAAAGCTGGCACGGCGCTCGACCGAGACAGGCTCGACGTGGGGAGCGATCTCGACCAGGTAGTCGGCAACGCCGGCCCGGCACTGGGCCTTGCCGAGATCCGGGTCGTCTTCGGGACCGAGCTCGGTTTCGATGATCTTCGCCTCGAAGAGCTCGAGCGCGAGGTCGTCGAGCTCGGCAGCCGCCGGCGGCCGTCCGGCGATCCGGCCCTGGAAGTAGTGCGAGAGGGTGTCGCCGACCACCGAGCCGAGGGTCATTGGCAGGTTCGGCGCTGCCTTCTCCCCGAGCAGGTAGCGACGGCGAAACGCCTCCGGGCACTTCTCGAAGGCCCGCAAGCTCGCGGGCGATAGCGACTTCAGGCGCAGGCGCCGCCCGTACCGGCGCGCCGGCAGCTGCGCCGGCACCGAGAGCGGGTCGACGACGGCCAGGGGCGGCGAGACGGCAACGGCGCTCAACCCGACCCCCCTGCGCAGGCAAGCTCGGCGGGGTCGAGCACGTCGCTGCCGAGCCAGGCGGCGAGAGCCGCCTCGGAGCGCTCGTCGATTGGCGCGATCGTCGCGCTGGGGGGATCGAAGACCCCGACCTCGACCAGCGAGGCGCGTGGCATCGCCATCCGCGCGACCGTGGGGGCACGCTCGAGAAGGCGCGCGTGGGCGTGAAAGACGCGACCGGCGAGGCGACTCATCTGCGGGGACCCGCGAACGGCGTCCTGGTAGTAGACGAGGACACGTTCGGCGCCGGGCACCGGTGCCCCGACGATGCCCGAGCCGGCGCGGATCACCCGCGCCGCGTCGTCCCCTGCCCGAGGCACGAAGACAGCGAAGGGGCTCGCCAGTCGGGCGGTCTGGGCGCTCTCGGCCAGCATCCGGGCGATGCGTCGCAGGCGCGGGCGCTCGTGCTCGAGGCCCTCGAGCTCCGGGTCGATTGCGAGCGCCTTCTCCCTGATCACCATCGCGGCGTCACGCTGGTGTCGCATCAGGACTCCCTCCTGCAGGGTGTAGGCGCAGCCCTCCTCAGGGCAATCGACATAGGGGCCGGGCTGAAGCTCGCCGGCACTCCCTGAAACCAGTTCCATCTGAAACCTCCTTGTTCTGATGCAGGCGCTCGCCCCCACGGGTCTGCGCGCCGAGGGCGCGCGGGTAAGCGAGTGCGGCGCGGCCGTACTCAGCCGGCGCCGGCGAGGACGTCGGCGGATCCGTTCAGCTCATCGCAGGCGCCCTGCGCCAGTTCGCGAGAGCTCCAGACATCGGCGCGCAGCGCCTCGGTCCGGGTGTCGAGGACCTGAAAGCCCTCGGCAGTCACCTCGACGATGTAGCGCGGTGCCTCCACCGCGTAGAAGCAATCGGCGCGCTCGCCGAGCTGCGCCCAGTCGAGGCCGTGCTCGTCGGCAAGGTGGCGCAGGTCGCAGAGCAATTCTGCGATTGCCTCCTCGGCGTTGTCGGCGTCACGCAGCCGCGACGGACGAGCGCCCGGCACGAGCTCGGGGTCGTCGTATGCGGCGATCGCCTGAGCGGCACGATCGCGCCGGCGATCCGCCAGACGTCCCATCAGGAGATCTCCGCGCGGGCGAGCGCCGCGAACTCGCGCAGGGTGTGGGCGGCGCGAGAATATTTGGCCGCTTCCAGGACGTTGGCGTAATGCTCAGCAGCCTCCGCGGCCACCTCCCAGCGGCCGTTGACTACGTAGCCGAGCATCTCCTCCTCTCCCCAGCCCGCCATCCGAAGGATCCTCACAGCGAGGTGGTTGGGGCACTTCACCGTGCCACAGGTCTCGCCGCGCTCGAGCTGCTCGCCGGTGCACTCACAGATGGCGATCCTCGTGACCCGGACCTCGTCGTTCGGTTCCGTCATGGTCGCGGTCCTCTTTGAGGCGAGAGTGCAGCCACGAGCGCCCGCAGCCAAAGGGACAAGCGGTGGGTGCCGCGGCCGGCGAGCGCTAGCTCGCCTCTACGCAACGCCTCAAAGCTCGGGAGCAAGGCACTTGCCCGCTCCAGCAGCTCCTCGATCGCGCCGCATGCCTCCTCAAAACTCCCGTCTTGATGGTCGAGGACGTACTTGGTCTCGAACGAGTAGGTGGCAAGTTGGCGCAGCGCCACAGGCAGGTTGCGCGGCAACTCGACCTCGCGCACCGCGACGATCACCGAATCCCCAAGCCCGTAGACGATCGCCTCGAGCCCAGGCGGGCAAGCGATCGCCCCCGCCTCACGAGCGTCGTGGAAGCGGTACTCGAGCGCGCGGGCAATGCCGCCCTCCCAGCTCAACTCGATTCCAACGAGTTCGTCGAATTCCTCGCGGGTGACGCGCGCGAAGCGTTCGCGGTCAAGCACGAAGGGTTTGCATGCAGCAGGTGCTGCAAAGGGTCTTCTCATCTCAGCTCCTTGCGGGGCACATCGCCCCCGTGACAGGTGAACGAAAGGGCCCGAGCGTCGGGACTCAGGGCAGCGGCACGACGAGCAGGATCTCCTCGTCGAATTCGGGTGAGGAGAGCTCGCCGGGCGAGAGCAACGCGAAGGTGACGACCATCTCGGCGAATCTCGGGTGCGTGAGCGCGAAGACCTCGCCGCTGCCGAGCCGCATCCCGGAGTCGAGGACGTACTCGCCGATTTCGTTCAGCAGCTGTTGAGCCATAGGCGCGAAAGCGCCCGGCACATTCACCAGGGCGAGCTCGGGATGCCCGGCCTGCTGACGCAAGCCGGAGGTCGTGAAGTACCCCCCACGGCTCCAGGCCTTGCCGCCGAGCCAGGCTCCGCGGCGAAGCTCGGCGATCGCCTCGGCGTCCAGCCCCTTGCCTCCGCCCGAGGCCGCACGCCAGCGCTCGCGCTCGATGCCGGCCTCATGGTCCTCGGCGAGGATGGCCGGCGTGTGCAGGATCTGCAATCTGGGTCTCTGGTCCATTTGCTCCTCTCGATCTGTTGGTTGCCCACGGCCCGGTGACGGAACAGCGAGCGTTGGAAGGTCCATCGCCTCACGCAGCGAGCGCCATCTGCTCGCCTACGCAGCTCGCGCACAGCGGGCCAGGCGCATCGGCGCTCACTTCGCCCGCGCGGTTGCCCTCGAGGTCAAAGCCGCCCCAGCGGCACCACCGGACGCCGAGCTCCTGCGCCTCTCCCTCAAGCGCTTCGATCGTCTCGGCAAACCACTGCGGCCAAAACGTCTTGATCAGGTCGCGCTCTTCCCACCAGTTCCCGCGCGCGGCGCAATTGCACTCGCCGCTTCGGTGGAGCAGGGCGGCGACATCGGAGCGCGGTAGCCGCTGCTCGCCTCGGTAGCGAGCCATCCGTGCCGAGCTCCAGTCGATCAGCGGGTTCACGTACTTGCCCGAGCCACGCTCGGTGAGCGGCTGATAGCGACTGCGGCGTCGGCTCTCCGCCCGGCGCACGCCGGATAGCAAGAGCACCTTGGCCGTGCGCGGGTGCCCGAGCTTGGACTCGGCGACCAGTTCTTCGAGCCGGCGCTCCTTGAGGCGGGCGTATGCCTTGCCGTGCCCGCCGACCCCTGGGAATCCCCAGGGGTAATAGCCGAGCCGGTAGCCGCTGGAGCGAACCGTGCCCTCGAACTGGCCGTGACGTCGCTTGTCCTGGGCCCGAAACTCCTCGAGGTCAAGACCGGCGCCCTCGGCGCGGTAGCGCTCCCACCAGCGGGCATCGCCGAGAACGAGAGTGCGGTAAGCATCGCCGGAGCGCTTGACGACGAGCTGCTTGCCGAGCCAGGCCGCGTAACCGCGAACGAACTCCTCGACCCCGGGGAGCGCGATCCCGGTGTCAATGAAGACGAGTGTCTCGTAGTGCTCCCTGCAACGGTGAGCCAGGACGGTCGAGTCGTCACCTCCGCTGAACAGGCAGTAGGTGGCGATCGGATCCCAGCGTCGCCGGGCCCGTCGCACGAGCGCGTCGGCGTCCTCACCCGCGAGCAACGGGAGCTGCTCTGGCGCTGCGGCTACGGCGCCTGCGTGCGGGACAGCGACGGCGCGGCCCGCGGACCTCACTCGCACTCTTCAGGCCCAGGGTCGCCGTCGAGCAGCGAGGGGCTCTGGCTTGGCTGCTCCGCGGTCTCAAACTCGCCCTGAGCGGCCCCAAGCGCCTCGGCGTTCTGCTCGACGACAGCAGGGTCGGTCGCGTCTTCGGCTTTCTGGCGACGCTCTGAGATCCACTCCAGAAGGGCGGTGGAGCGGTTTTGGAGGTGGTCCTTGCCTGTCCTCAGGGCAACCTTGCAGGCGCGCTCGAGCTCGACCGGCGTGATCCCGGCCTCCTCGGCTTCGGCCAGGACCGCGGCGATAACCTCCGACTGCTCGTCGGTGAGCCGGTCGGGCATCTGGTCAAAGAGCGCCTCGGTCAGTTCGCCTTGCAGCCGCTCGTACTCGCCGCCGGCAAGCGCCTCCGCCAGGGTGCGCTTTGCCTGCGGGCGCGCGGGTGGACCGCTCGGCTGCCCGGCGGCGTCATCGACGATCACCGAGGGCGCCTCGCCCTCACGCGCTTGAGGCGGCTCGCTCGGGGCCGGGGCCACGGGCGGTTGGGCGGAAGCCGCGTACTGCGGGGCGGCCGACGCGCCGCCGGGGCTCGGCGGGACGTCCGCCGCGACGGCCGAGGGGCCGGCGCTCGACTCCTCGCCACCGCCGCCGATAGCCGCCAGCGAGATCCCCAGCTCCTCGGCGGTGTAGAGGCCGGAGAGCTGTGCGGGGAAGGCCTTGCGCAGGGCAAGCGCCTCCGCGCGGATGCTCAGCATGTGGGCGGGCTTGCCGGTCTGCTTGTTCCACAGCGAGTCAGCACCGGCCTCGCCTTGGGGGGCGAAGTCGTGCCAGTTGGCAGTGCCGGTGGTCGGCACCTTGGCGCCCTTGCGGTGGACACGAACCCGGGCCGCGACAGGAACGTCCTCGGCCGACCAGTAGTCGGTCCAGTTGCCCTCGGCATCGCACCATTCGGGATCGCTCTGACCCTCGTAGAGCCCGGTGCGCTCGGCCGAGAGGCGCATGCCGTCGATCGTCGCGACGGCCTGCATCACACCGTTCTCCCAGACGGCATAGATCTGCCCGGCCAGCGGCTCGAGGCCGTAGAGCCTGCATTCGAGCAGGAACTGGTCGACCTCTTTCTCTTTGGGCGCGACACGCTGGCTGACGCCTCCGGGGCCGACGTCGTACTTCTTCATCGTCGCCTTGACCGCCTCGCGGTAGCGGACGGCATCGTGCTTCGGCCCATCCCCGTTTCGCGAGGGAGCCTCTGCGATTGCGCTCATCGAATCTCCTTCCCGGCGCGGCCTCTGAGGCGCGCGCCAAGGTCGACGACACCGGTCAGCCCGGTGCCGTAAGTCGGTGTTGGTGAGGACGCCGGGGGAGTCAGGCCGGCTTACAGCCCGGACTCCGCCACGAAGCGCGAGGTCTTCATCGCCTTGCCCCAACGCCGGGCGCAGCTGGACATCACGAGGCTCTCCCGGGCGCGGGTCAGCGCCACGTAGCAAAGGCGGCGCTCCTCTTCTGTTCGGCCCTCCTGCAGGGCTCGCGTGGAGGGCATCACCCCCTCGTCGAGGCCGGCGACCCAGACGTGGGCGAACTCAAGGCCCTTCACCGCGTGGATGGTGCCGAGGGCCAGCGAGGAGGCTGTCCGACTGGTGTCGGCGGAGTAGAGCGTGAGCTCCTGGAGGAACTCCGCCAGGGCGGGCTGGCGCCCCTCGACCATGCACTTCTGCTGGTAGGCACGGGCCGCGCGAAAGAGCTCGCGGACGCTGCCGAGCTGACCGGCGCCGGCCTTGCCGCGGCGGCGCAGCTGCTCGGGAATGCCGGAGATGACGACGATGTCGCCGACCAGCATCTTGAACTCGCGGTGCCCGCTCCGCGCGATGCGGCGGATCTGTTCCATCGACTCGCCGAAATTGATCGCTGCCTTGCCGCGGCTCTCCCCGATTCCGGCCTCCCACGGAACGAGGCAGATCTGCTCGTAGCTCAACCCGCGCTCCTTGGCCACCTTGGTCAGGGCGCGCGCGGTCGCAGGGCCCAGGCCAGAGCGCGATTCGAGGGCTCGGGCAAAGGCGGCCGAGTTGGCCGGGTTGACGGTGAGCGTCAGCCAGGCCAGAGCGTCGCGCACCTCCGAGCGTGCCCAGAGCGCCCGTTCTCCCAGCGTCGTGTAGGGGATGGCGCGGGTAGCGAGGGCGATCTCCAGGTCCTGGCGGACCCGCAGGCTGCGCATCCGCACCAGCACCCCCAGCTGCCCCGGCGCAACACCCGCGGAGATGTGACTCTGGGCCCATGCGGCGATCGCCTCGGCCTCCTCTTCCTCGGAGTCGTAGTGCTCATAGATGGGCTCGGGCCCCGCGCCGTCGGCCGCTTCGAGGGCCTTTGGCCGGCGCTGCTCGTTGTGGGCGATCAGGCGCAACGCGGAGTCGACGATGCCGCCGTGCGAGCGATAGTTGCGCCGCAGTGTCACGGCCGCCGCGCGGGGGAAATAGCGCTCGAAGTCGACCGTGAACTCCGGGTCGGCGCCGCGAAAGGCATAGACGATCTGATCGTCGTCGGCGACGACCGTCAGCCCCGCCCCACTCGGCGCCAGAAGCCTGATCATGGCGAACTGGGCCTCGGAGACGTCGTGGAACTCGTCGACCAGGAGCGCTTTGATCCCGGTGTGCCAAGGCGCGGCGAAGCGGTGGTCTGAGAGGACGATCGCGGCCGCCCGCACCAAGCCCTCGAAGTCCACCGAGTTTGCGGCGCGCAGCTCGGCCTCGTAGAGGTCGAAGGCACGCGCCATCGGCGACTCGCCGCGGACCATCCAAAGCGCGGAGTCCTCGAGGTTGGCCTTTGCGGTCCCGATCCGGCGCACCAGCTCGTGCGCGTCGACGCCCGGCTCGACCCGCTCGACCGCCGAGCGAGCCAGCTGCAGCTGGTCGTCGGAGTCGAAAATCGAGAACTGGGGATGGAGCCCGACGACCTCAGGATGCCCGCGGACCACCTGGGCGGCGAGCGCGTGGATCGTCGAGATCCGCACGCCCGCCTGATCGTCGGAGAGCTCGGCAGCGACTCGCTCGGACATCTCGGTGGCGGCGGCGTTGGTGAAGGTGATCGCCACGACCTCGGCCGGGGCGACCGAGCCACCCTTGACCAAGTGGATGATCCGCTGGGTCAGGACGCGGGTCTTGCCCGCTCCCGGACCGGCGACCACCAGCAGTGGGCGCTCCAGGGGAGCGTGAACAGCAGACCCCTGGTCGGGGTCGAGGCCGCGCTCTCCGATTGGTGCAGGCGCTTCCTCGATGACCCCCTCAGGCGGGGGCGCAACAGTTGCTTGAGCCATCTCACCTCCTTTCCCAAGCTGCCCTGGCGGCCATCAGGCGTCCGCTCCAAGAAGTCCAGCGGCCACCGGATGCCCCGGCAGGGCCACCGGCACCGCGCGGCCGATGCGATGACGTGCGGCGCAACGCAGGGCGCGGCGTGGCGGGCGTGGCTCGCGAACAGCGGAGTCGCACGGAGCCGCGGGCCGCTCGGGCGCCGGCGTGGGCGCGGGCGCCCCACTCCACTCGAGCGTCAGCTCGATCGACTGTGGAGGCCCGGTGCCGACGCCTCGGGCCAGGGCTTGGGGCAGCCAGTCGGCGACCTCGCCGGCCATTGCGCCGAAGCAGTCCACCAGCGACCGCCCGCTGACCTCGGCGAATGCGTCGCTGCTTCTGCCGTCCGGGTAGAGCGCGAAGGCGCTCAGCGTGAACTCATCCATCTCCTTCCTCCTTTCCAATCGTCTTCGTCGGCGCCACAGCCCCTGCAGGTCGCGATGCGGGAGCGCCTTCGAGAATCGCGTCCAAGACGTCCTGGGCATCGCGGACCAAGCAGGCGCCGCCGGCAAGAAGGTCGTTGGGGCCCACCGAGGCGCGTGAGTTGACGGGACCGGGCACCGCACCGAGCTCTCGCCCGAGCTCGGAAGCGATGCCGGCGGTGAGAAGCGATCCCGAGCGGCGAGCCGCCTCAACCACCACTGTCATCCCGCTCAGCGCGGCCATGATCCGGTTGCGTGCCGGAAAGGTCCAGCGCCAAGCGCCCGTTCCAGGCGGAAGCTCCGAGACAACAAGGCCCTCCTCGCAGATGCGACGCCACAGAGAACGGTGAGATGCGGGATAGGCAATGTCGGCACCGCAACCGAGGACCGCGACCGTGGTCCCAACTTCAAGGGCGCCGCAGTGGACGCAAGCGTCGACCCCGAAGGCGAGCCCGCTGGTAACGAGAAGGCCGGCGTCGGCCAGATCCCGCCCCAGCTCCCTTGCCACCTCACGGCCGTAAATGCTCGCGCGCCTCGCGCCGACGACGGTGACGGTTCGCTCCGGCCGGAGCCTCTCCAGCAGCAGCGGATCACCGCGGCCGATCAAAGCCCAAGGCGCACGCTCGGCCGCCTCGAGCAGACCGACCGGGAAGCGCGGATCATGCCGGCAGACCGCCCAGCACTCTGCATCCCGCAGCTGGGCGGCGAGGCGATCCTCCGAGAGCCCTGCGACCTCCGAGCAGATCTGCTCCGCGACCTTCGGAGCGACTGCAGCTGCCAGATCGTCGTTCCTCCGGCGCAGGAGCTCCAACGGTCCCGAACGCTCGCCGCTGAGGGTCCTTTCGATATATGGGCCGAGGCGGGCAAGCAGCCAGGCACGGCGAAGGCACTCTGGGCAGGCGCTCGGAAGACTCATTTGCCTTTCCTTCCGCACAACCCCAGGGCATGTGAGATGTGGTCGGGCCCGATCTCCTCACTGCCGGTGAGGTCGGCAAGGGTCTGCGCCAGGCCGATCACCTGCTTGTGTGCTCGGCCCCGAAGGCGGCGATCGATGTAGGCGTCGGCGAGCACCCGGG
>Ga0068856_100007194_pt1 | contig 10855 bp, 13 predicted proteins | sample KBSCornC62_FD_66595 | JGI IMG/M metagenome (GOLD analysis project Ga0068856, IMG submission 66595) | Corn rhizosphere microbial communities from Kellogg Biological Station, Michigan, USA - KBS Corn C6-2 | ecosystem: Host-associated > Plants > Roots > Rhizosphere > Soil ... | reverse complement strand
GATGCAGAGATCGCGGCGGGCGTTCGGTTCTGGGCGTACGAGCTCGACGCCACTCCGGTCGGTGTCATGGGGGTGCAGCCGAAGGCCGACGCCGACCTGATCCGCCACGCCTACGTGCGGCCCGGCAACCAGCGCCGGGGGATCGGCGGCGCACTACTCCGTCACCTGCAGGGAATGACCGGGCGACGCGTCCTCGTCGGCACGTGGGCGGCAGCCGACTGGGCGATCGACTTCTATCGCCGGCACGGCTTCGAACTCGTCACACCGCAACGCAAGGACGAACTGCTCAGGATGTACTGGGACATCCCGGACCGCCAGATAGAGACCTCGGTGGTGCTGGCGAGGCCGCCGTTCGACTGACTGTGTGTACCTTGACAGTTACGTAACTGATTTGGTACATTCGAGCCATGGAAGCTGTTCTGCGGGCGCTGGCGGACGACAGCCGGCGGACGATGCTTGAGGTCCTCACCGGCGGCCCGGCGACCGCGGGTGACCTGGCGGCACTGCTGCCGATCGCGCGACCCGGCGTCTCGCGGCACCTGCGGGTGCTACGCGAGTCAGGGCTCGTGGAGGTTCGTCAGGATGCGCAGCGGCGTGTCTACAGCCTTCGTGCCGAGCCGCTGGCCGAGGTCGATGAATGGCTGGGCCGGTATCGGGCCCTGTGGGAGCAGCGGTTGGACGCACTGCACACCGAGGTGGCCCGGGGAAAACGCGAACGAAGGGGCACCAAGTGACCAACAATGCACCGCGCATCCTGGGCAGCCTGCGCTCGGCAGATGGCAAGGGAGTCGTGCGCATCGAGGACCGCTACGACACCGAGATCGACGACCTGTGGGCGGCGATCACCGATCCGGCGCGGCTGGCTCGTTGGCACGGCCAGGTCGAGGGCGACCTCCGCCCGGGCGGAGCGTTCCGCGTGTACCTCGAAGCCGATGACATCGAGAGCACTGGTCGCGTGGAAGCGTGCGAGCCACCGCGGCGGCTGCTGGTGACGACCCGCGAAACCGACGAGTCGTATCGGAGGGGTCAAGGGGTGCCGCCGTTCGACGAGAGCGTCGAGGTGACGCTGACCGCCGACGGCGATCAGACGATCCTGGTCATCGAGTTGCAGGGCATGCCCCTGGACAAGATCGCTTTCTACGGCGCCGGTTGGCAGATCCACGCCGAAAGCCTCGCGGCCCACATCGCCGGGCGTGAAAGGGGCGATAGCGAGGAGCGGTGGAACGAGCTCGTGCCTTCCTACCAAGCCTTGGCGGCCGGCGTCAGCTAAGTTCGACGATCAGCCGCCTGACTTAGCCGTCCGCGGAGCGTACCGGTGGTGGATCATCAGCACGTTGCCGTCGGGGTCCTCGAACGCCGCCATGTGGCACACGCCGCTGTCGATGGTGTCACTGGTGAAGATCACGCCGCGTGACTTCAGCTCGGCGCGGGCCGCCTGATAGTCGTCGACCTGCAACGCGATCGGGTTCCGGTTGGCCGTGAACCCCATGCCGAACTTCTCGGTGGCCATCACCGCCAGTGTCAGGCTGCCGGTCTCGAACTCGGCACCCGGCATGTTCCCGTAGCGCGCCGAGCACGGCAGGCCGAGCACAGTCCCGTAGAACTCGACGGCCCGGTCGAAATCCCTCGTCGGCACCACGACGAAATCGGTGCCCGTGATCACGGTCTGCTGGCCGGTCGCTCCCATGCCCACTCCCCCTGTCCTCGAAAGGGACAGGCTACCGGCTATCCGGGTTCCGCTACGGGATCCGTCGGCGGAGCGGGCGTCGCGTGGCGCCGGTTGGCCAGCAGGTCGCGGGCGATGACCTGGATCGAGCCCGCCACCGGGATCGCGACCAGCGCGCCCAGCACTCCCAGAAGCGCGCCTCCCAGGAGCACGGCGACAAGCACCAGGAACGCCGAGAGGTGCACGGTCTTGCGGTAGACGATCGGCTGCAGCACGTGGTTTTCGACCTGCTGGTAGATGATGTTGATGATCAGCATGATGATGCCCGCGGTGGGCCCCTGGGCGGCGAACGCCACGCCGATGGCGGCGATCGCCCCGACGGTCGCACCGACCAGCGGCACCAGGTCAAACACGCCCATGAGGATGCCCAGCGCCGCGGCGTAGGGCACTCCCAGAATCCACAGTGAGATTCCGGTTACGAGGCCCGCGATCACCGAGATCGCTAGGTTCCCGATCACGTAGCCGCCCACCTGGCGGTTGACGTCGACCGCCAGCCGGCTGACTCTCTCGGCCCGTTTCTCCGGAAGCAGCGAGAGCACCCCGGCGCTGAGGGTGGGGAGCTCGAGCATCAGGAAGAGGGTGAGGAAGATCGCGGTGATCGTCTCGGCGATGCCCGTGACCAGCTTGTCGGCGGCGCCGAACACTCTCGCAGGGAGCTTTCCGGCCGCGGCGCTGGCCTTGGAGACGAGGTGGTAGCGCTCGTTGAGGTCGTTCAGGGTGGGATCCTTCTTGAGCTTGTCGACGTACCCGGGTGCCGCCTGCTGGAGGTGGTTGGTCTGGTTAATGATGGGCACGGCCAGCGCCACGACGAACAGGCCGATCAGCACCAGCAGCCCGGTGAACACCGAAGCCACGGCAAGGCCGCGCGGAAGCCAGCGCTGAACCAGCACCACCGCAGGGTTCAGGGCCACCGCCAGAAACAGCGAGATCCCGAGCAGGATCAGCACGTCCCGGGCCGCGCTCAGCAGTTCGATCAGTGCCAATGCGGCCAGCACGATGGCGAGCACCTGGACCACGGTGCGTGCCTTCACCTCGACCAACACATGCTGGGGGTTCATCTCGCGAAATTCGAGATCCGCGTGCATACCCCTGCGGTCACGATGTGCTGGGCGGACCCTTTGACGCGGCCCGCGGCCGCATCAGTCGAGTCCACGCTCGGATATCTGCCTTCTGGCGTCCTCGGTCTTCTCGAGCTCCTGGATGCCGAGCTTGCGCTTCACGCCGTCCACGCGGTCGAACTGGATGTCGCCGTAGCCGACGACCTGGAACCGGTTCCCCCAGGGATCCAGGAAGTCAAAGCTGCGGCGACTCTGGCCGACGATCGCGAGACCCTCCCGTGTCGCGGCCGCCCGGGCCGCCGCGACGTCGTCCACGACCAGGCCGAAGTGGCGCGAATCGTCGGCCGGCTGGCTGCGCGGCTCGGAGATCGCGATGAACTGGTCGCCCATGTCCACGAACGCCATGTGCGGCACCCGCCCACGCAGCTCGAAGTCGAACAGCCGGCCGTAGAGCGCGAGCGCCTGCTCGACGTCGCCCACCTCGACCGCGACGTGGTTGATGCCGACCAGCCTGGCCCGATCCGCCATCAGCCGAGCCTAGCAGCGACGCCTAGCTTTGCTGATCGCGCGGCAGACGTCGACAGCCTATGCTCGGTCGTGGTCAGCTTTCACAATCACGTTGGAGGACAGTCATGGCCGACACCACCTGCCACATGTCGATCTCCGTCGACGGCTTTGTCGCCGGGCCGGATCAAAGCCGCGAACACCCGCTCGGCAAGCGGGGCCTCGAGCTCCACAGCTGGCACCTTGGCGACGAGCGCGCCAACGAGGCGGACGCCACTGCCGAGCGCCGTTTGCTGCGCCCCCGCGGCGCCTACGTCATGGGCCGCAACATGTATGGGCCGATCAGGGGCGAGTGGGATGAAGAGTGGTCGGGCTGGTGGGGGTCAGATCCGCCGTACCACGCGCCCGTGTTCGTCCTCACCCATCACGCGCACGCGCCGATCGAGATGGATGGCGGAACCACGTTTCACTTCGTCACCGATGGCTTCGACGCCGCCTACGCCCAGGCCCGCGAGACCGCCGGCGCGGACGGCGTCGACATCGCGGGCGGCGCCTCGACCGTCCGCCAAGCGCTGCAGGCGGGCGTCATCGACGAGCTCTGGCTCGACATCGTCCCGGTCCTGCTCGGGTCCGGCGAGTCGATATTCAACGGCGTCGCGGAGTTCGATTTCGTGCCCGAGGAGGTCCTCCAATCCCCACTGGCTACGCACGTCTGCTACCGCCGGGCGGGATGAGGTGACGGCCCGCTACGCGGTCGCCCGATTGGGCGATATCGGCGAGCTCAACGGCAGTGGCTTGCCGTGCCGACCGGTGCGTCACCACTTCGGCATCACCTCGTTTGGCATCAACGCCTGGACGGCGGCGGTCGTAGGCGACCGGATCCTGAACGCGCACGACGAGGCGGGCGACGCCGAGGAGCTGTACCTCGTGCACTGCGGGCGAGCGACCTTCGAGCTCGACGGCGAGCGGATCGACGCGCCGGTGGGGACGTTCGTCTTCGCGGCACCCGGAGTGATGCGGACGGCGTTCGCCGCTGAGCCGGACACGACCGTGTTCGCCATCGGCGGCAGGGCTGGCGAGGCCTGGCAACCGGACGGCTGGGAGCTATGGATGCCGGTCGCCCCGCTGTTCGATAACGGCCGCTACGCCGAGGCGGCCGACCTCAGCCGCCAGCTCGTCGACGCAAACCCAGGGCTGCCGATGCTTCCCTACATGCTGGCCTGCTGCGAGCTCAAAGCGGGGAGGACAGACGAGGCCATCGAGGCCCTGCGGGCAGCGCTGGTGACGAAGCGAATGCGCGTGATCGCAGCCAAGGACACCAACCTCGACCCCCTTCGCGACATCCCGGCGTTCAGGGAACTCCTGAATCCCTCGTAGTCCCGGAACCGCTGCCGCGACCCAAGTAAGCTAGGCCGGCACCTGCCCGCTAGCCCTTGGAGTTCGATGACCGGCTCGTTCAACCCGCCTGGCACGGAAGCAGCAGAACGTCGAGCAGGAGGGCGGCGCCAAGGGCCGCCAGCTCCCTCGGGAGATGATTGAGGTGGTGATGACCGGCGACGGGCGCGTGCATTTGGCGTTGGCCGGGCACATGCCCTACCCGACAACCGCGACGCTGTCCTCGCAAGCCGCGACGGAGATCGGCAACGCCTACGACCTGATCTCCGCGAACCCCAACACCTTCCAGGGCCACGACGCCGAGGTCGAGGCGGGCGGCCCGCAGATGCTCCTGTACACCAAGGCGGCGGCGGTCCAGAACGCGAAGCTGCCTGAGGCGATGTACGCGCACCGCGTCGGCGGGTCGATGAGCAAGGCTGACCGCAAGTACGACTCGACGTGGCACGTCTTCACGGCGCAGCCGGGATCCGACGCCTGGCGGACGTACCGCCTGAATCAGCTACGCGCCGGCCCGTCGTGGGCGCAGGGCTACTTCTGCGACGCGGTCGTGATGTCCTGGTCGCAGGGCGGCGCCAAGCCGGGAAAGCCGCCGTCGTTCGCCTCGGGGTACACGCTGGAGGAGTGGCTGGCGTTGATCTCAGGCGACCTGGACTACTGGGCGCAGCAGACCGGCAAGCCGCCGCTGGCGATCAACGGGCTGCGGGCGCAGACGCTCGCAGCCCTGTCCCCACGTGTTGCCATGGTGGAGAACGCATGGCGGTCGCAAGGGGGCGTCCTGCCCGACGCGGACCAATGGGTGAAGACGATGGACACGTTCGCCCAAGCCCAGGAGCAAGGGTGGGTTCCCTGGGCATTCGTCAAGCTGTTCGACATGAGTGCGAGCCTGTGGGATCGGTGGCGGAGGATGGCCGCGCCGTCGGCGCTGCTCGCGGACGCGGGGTCGTTCCTGCTCGGGTTCGGCGGGTCGGAGGGCAGTCCGCCCGCGTGGGTGACGAACGAACACCGGCAGGCGTGCTGGACGCCGAACATCGGCAAGCCGACCTCGCCGCCGTGGCCGATCGCGGCCAGCGCGGACGGCACCTACCGGCGCGCGTTCGAGCAGGGCTTTGTCGTCTACAACCCCGGCACTAACGGCGTGAGTGTGAGCCGGGCCTCGGGGGCGCAGACGTTCCCGGTCGAGCCGCAGGAGGGGATCATTCTGCGCCACACCGCGCAGGGCTGGGTGTTGGTGGCCTGATTCCCAGCCGAGATGAACGCGTGTCCGTCGGGCAAGATTCGTTCGCATGGTTTCGGCAACATGGCATCAGGTTCGCGCACGCAGGCTGCAGCGCTCGTCGCTGGTGACGCGAGCTGGGGCAGAGCGTCTGGTCGAGACCACGAGCGCGGTCGGCGGTGTGCACGCGCAGATCCAGGCTTCTGCGGAGCTGCAGCTTGGCGTACGGGTGGCGGACGTCACGCATGCGGACATCCGCGCGGCCTTGTGGGAACGCCGCGTGCTGGTCAAAGCATGGACGCTGCGCGGCACCCTGCACCTGCACCCCGCTGAGGAGCTGGCGGTCTGGCACGCAGCCCGCCGGGCCGGGGCGAGCAGGCCGGCCCAGGAGCAGCTCGAGGCATGGCGCGACCCGGCAGGGGTGGTGCACCCGCCGATCGGCGGCGAGCAGGTGCAGCAGATCCGTGACGCGGTGTGGGACGCGCTTGACCGCCGCTGCCTGACGCGCGAGGAGTTGGCCGAAGACGTCGTCGGCCGCGTGGGACCGGGCCCGCGGGGGCGTCTCCGTTCCGGGTTCGCGTTCTTCCTCGCCGACCTGTGCCAGGGGCCGCCGCAGGGGGCCAAAGCGACATTCGTTCGCCCGGACCAATGGATCGACGGCTGGCAGGAGGTCGATGTCGAGCAGGCACTGCTCGTGGCCTGCCGCCGCTTCCTCCACGCGTACGGGCCGGCGCGGCCCGCAGACTTCCGCGAGTGGATCGGCGGACGCGGGTTCGACGCCGAGCGGGCACGGTGGGCGTTCCAATCGCTTGGCGACGAGATCGAGGAGGTCGACGTTGAGGGACGCCGCGCCTACGTGCTGGCGGGCGACACGATGTTCGCCGACACGTCGGGAACCGTTCGATTGCTGCCCGAGTACGACCTCTACGTGATGGGGTTTCGCGAGCGCAGCGAGCTCGTTCCAGAACCCGTCAGGGAGCAGATGGCCCGCCACGGGCGCGGTCGCTACGAGGGTCCCGCCGGTATCCGCTTTCTGCTCGCAGGGGGCGTGCTCGCCGGGCTCTGGGAGCGCGGGCGCCGCGGCAAGCGGATCGAGCTTCGGGTGCTTCCCGTCCGCAGGCTGACACGGGCCGAACGTGCCGAGCTCGCCGAGGAAGCGGAACGGATCGGAAGCCTGCTCGATCTCAGGCCGACGCTCTCCGTCGTATGACGGTCCTGACCGGAATCCGCTGAGCGCTCCGTCTCAGCCAGCGAACAGCTTCCAGTGCCCCTCGGATATGACGTCGACGGTACCGTCGACCACCTTGATGGCGGTCTCGTCGTCGATCGCATACGCCGGACCTGGGAGGCCGGCCGCCCATCGTTCTGCGTCGGCCATGGTGTTCTCTGGCAGGAGTTCGTGATCCAGGTGCGGGAAGATCGAGAAGTCGACGACGCCCAGCGTGCTGTCGCCACCGGCGGGCGGCTTCCAGCCGACGAAGTCCTCCCCGATCCGGGGGGTCATCACCATGCTGCCGCCGCTCAGCCCCACCCAGACCGCGCGCAGCGACGGCAACAGGTCTGCCAGTCCGGACTGCCGCATCCAGTGGCACAGGTACAGGGCGTCGCCGCCATTCACCAGCAGGACGTCTGTCTCCTGGACCCAGGAGACCCAGCGCTCGTGGTCGATGCTGGGAAGTGCGGTCAGCTCCAGCACTCCCAAGGACTTCCAACCCAGCTCGCACAGGGGGGTGGTGGCTTGTCCGGTGATGAACCGCCATGCCCCACCAGGACTGCCCTGGGGGTGCCCGTACCCGGCCGTGGGGATGCAAAGGGCGTCGCAGTCGGCGATCGGTTTGCCCAGAAGGTCGACCAGGGCGTCGTGGATGCTCGCGTTCTTGATGCCGGCGGACGTGAGAAGCAGCTTCATCGGTACTCCTTGTGAGGGCAGTTCCAGCGCACGTTAGCCCGGTCGATCGCACCCGCCCGCGCAGGCTCCGCTCGTCGATTGAGGGATGGGCGAGTGCGTCGCCGGCGTGGCCGCGGCGCGGGTTCTATCCCGGTCCGGTCAGCTGAAACACGGACAGCACCTGCCCGTCTGGATCGCGGAACCACGCGATCAGCATGTCGCCGAGGTCGGCGATTCCACGCTCGTCGGTCCGGTATGGGTCGCCGTCGCCCATCACCTCGAGCTGGACGCCCCGGCTCACCAGGTCGGCCACGGTCGCGGCCAGGTCGTCGGTCTCAAACGACGCGAGCGGCCAGCCCGCTTGCCCGGCATACGAGGCAACGTCGAGGAGGTAGATCCGCGTCGTGCCGCCCGCCCGCAGCACGTAGCCGCCGGGCGCGGGCTCACCGTCCAGCCCAAGCGCGCCCTCGTAGAATGCCCGCGACGCGGCCAAATCCGAGACGAGGACGATCGCCCCGACGTTCAGGTAGCGAAGCTGCACGTGGTCGACTCCCGTCACTTCCAGTCTTCCGCGGAGAGCCCGGCCGCGTGTCCCGGGGGCCATTGCACGAGCTCGATGTCGCGGCCATCGGGATCCTTCACGGTTACGATCAGAAACTCGGCCGTGCCGTCGGGGGAACGTGGCTCAGCGACGTCCACGTGATGCTCACGCAGCGCGTTCACGGCCTCGTCCATCGAGTCGACCTGGACGGCGAGGTGGCTCATGCCGTTTCCCAGATCGACATCCTGTCGTCCGGCGTTGGACGACACCAGCTCGATCGCCACGAACTCGTCGTCGGGCAGCTTGAGCATCGTGAGACGACCGAGTGCGGTCTCCGGCACGGTCCCGACGACCTCGAAGCCAAGCGCCTCGTAGAAGGCCAGGGAGGCATCGAGATCGGCGACTCGCAATCCTGGGCTCAGTGTTCGCACAGCAGGTCCCGTCTACCCCGCTGCGCCCTGGGTTACTCCACACCGGCCCAGCTGCCCGGTAGGCTCACGGCGTTACGCCGCGGGGGGATATCTCCAGACCACCGCTGTTCGTCCTGAATCTGAGGGTGTCACGGTCTCGGCAGGGACCGCGCCGAGTCGCTCCGCGACGCGCTGGGAGCGGACGTTGTCGGGTGTTATCAGAGATACAAGTCGGTCGTCGGTCCGACTTTCATGTGCCCAGTCGCGGATTGCCGAGGCGGCTTCGGTCGCATACCCGTGGCCCCAGTGCTCGCGTATCAAGGCCCAGCCAAGCTCGAGCTGCGCATGGCTGCCTGCGTCCGCCCGCGTCGACGGCGTCCAGCCGCGTGTGTCGAAGATCATGAGACCGGCCTGGCCGACCACGCGCCCGGGTTCTGCGGCGGTTTCGAGAACGAAAGGACCGAGTCCGCCGGTTCTCCATCCAGCGATGCCATCCTCGACCCAGACGTGAGCTTCTTCGAGCGATGAGAGCGGCTGCTTGCCCAAGGCATGCATGATCCCCTGGTCCGTGAAGAGGTCGTACAACGCCTCAGCGTCCGCCGAAGTCGGCATCCGCAGGCGAAGCCGCTCCGTGGAGAGCTGCAGCCGCTGCCAGGATGAGGGGTTGGTCACGCTCAGACGCTACCCGCGGCGCCTCGATCCTGCTGGGGAGGGGGCTAGAGAAGAGCCAGCCGAGATGCCAGGTCTGCGCCTGCCGTGTCAAGCGTGGTTCTGAGGATGACGCGGGTCGAGCCTGCGCTGATCCACATGATCGCGTGAACCAGGGGTATCGGAGAGTTGGCAGTCGAAGGGTGTTCGACCGATTCGATCGCGGCTTTGGAGCCGTTCGCACGTGTCCTCCCAACGCGTCAGCTGCTGAATCGCCGGCCGCTACGCGCGCCGTGGACCACAAACCGGAGTCCGGTCAGCTACCACGGAATCGTTCGGGGGAGTCCGAAGTGCGGTAGGGCGCTGTTCGCTGCGAAGCGGGTGATGCGCGAGATGCGGTCGCGGTCGATTGTCAGCACCAGCAGCCCGGACGCGCGGCCGACGCCGGCCTGCGGGTCTTTGGTGTACTGGACGAACGCGGGTTGGGAGTTGGCCCGCGTCGGAATGAGGCGGCGGGGACTGTTCCCTCGTGTGGCGAACGCATGGGCCATCAGCTCCCTGATCGCTCCGCGGCCTAGGTACTCGTCAGGCTCCGGGGGCATCGTCCAGCACGCGTCCTCGGCCAGCAGCGCAACGATCGGTTCCACGTCTCCGCGCTCGAACGCGTCCGCGAACCGTGCGACCAGCTCGTGTTCCTGGGCTGATCGGGGGAGCGGCGCTCGGTCGTGCGGCGCGCGCTCCTCGATCGTCGCGCGGGCGCGGATGAGCGCGCTGTTCACCGACGTCCGGGTGGTATCGAGCATCGCGGCGACCTCAGTGGCGGAGAACCCCAGCACGTCGCGAAGCACGAGTACGGCGCGCTGGCGGGGCGGGAGGCGATGAAGCGCGGTGAGGAACGCGAGCGTTACCGCCTCGCGGGTCTCGTAGCGGGCCTCCGGACCGGCCGCGCTGTCGACGATGCCTTCGAGCAGCGCGTCGGGATAGGGCTCGAGCCACAGCACCTCGGCGTAGCGGGTGGCCTCCGGGGGAGGTGATGCCACCGCGGACGTCGTCGCGGGGCGTCTACCGCTGTCGCGCAGCATGTTCAGACAGCGGTTCGTAGCGATCCGATAAAGCCAGGAACGCAGCGTCGAGCGCTGCTCGAACGACTCCCATGCACGCCACGCCGAGAGGAGCGTCTCCTGCAGCGCGTCCTCGGCGTCCTGCACGTGGCCGAGGATCCGATAGCAGTGCAGTTGCAGCTCGCGCCGGTACGGGTCCGTAAGCGCCGCGAATGCCTGGTGGTCGCCCGCATGGGCACGGATCGAAGCGCTGTCGTTCACGAGGGGAGTGTCGCATCGCGGCTCACAACCATTGCGACACCACCGATGGTCGTAATTCGTCGGCGAGTTGCTCCCCCAGGCGGTTTCAGAACACGCGAAAGGCAAATTCGTGTTCTGAATGGAGGAGGGTCAAATGCTGCATCCCACTCT
>Ga0068856_100007191_pt1 | contig 10857 bp, 7 predicted proteins | sample KBSCornC62_FD_66595 | JGI IMG/M metagenome (GOLD analysis project Ga0068856, IMG submission 66595) | Corn rhizosphere microbial communities from Kellogg Biological Station, Michigan, USA - KBS Corn C6-2 | ecosystem: Host-associated > Plants > Roots > Rhizosphere > Soil ... | reverse complement strand
ACTGCCGATGTAGCCGGCGCCGCCGGTGACAAGAAGCTTCATATGGCGCCGGAGCATAGAATGGCTCGCGCGTGAGCGAGGCAGAGGCGCAATTCGAGCTGGTGGAGTTCGAGCAGGTTGAGGCCGCACCGGGCACCGCGTTGCTGCGCGTCGCGGGGCGACCGCGAGCCGACCTGCCCGCCGGGCAGCTGGCGCTCGTTATCGACGACCGCGGCTCCGAGCACCGGCACGAGCAGCTGCCGGCGCTGCCCGGGCCGCCCGGACTCATACGCGCGGCCTTCTCGGCACCGCTCGAGCACGTCGGCCCCGGCGCGAGCTTTGCGCTGGCGCTGCCCGACGGGCAACTCGTGCGACTGCCCGCCCCCGTCCGGCGCAGAGCGGCACTGAGCGCGATCTCATCCTCCGGCGCTGCAGCGACGCAGCCGGCCAGCGGGCCGGCGGCGGAGGACTCCACGCACGAGCCCTCGCGGCTGGTCGAGGCCGAGCGGCGCGCCGAGTCACGCCGGCTGGCGATCGCCGAGCTCGAGCGGCGCCTGCAGAGCGAGCGCGAGCGGCGCTCGGCGGCCGAGTCGGACCTGGCACACCTGCGCACCGAACGCGACGAGGCGAGGGCCGAGCGCGACGCGGCGCTGGCCGACCGCGACGAGGCGATCGCCGACCGCGACCAGGCCGAGGCCCGCGCCCGTGCCGCCGCCGCCAACGCCGGCGCGCTCGAGGGCCAGATCAGGACGAGCTCCGACGCCGCCACCCGGGTCGAGGCCGCGCTCGAGGCGCAGCTCGCCGACCGCGTGTCCGAGCTCGAGCGCATGCGCTCGGCGGCCGAGGTCGCGCAGGCGCGCGCCGCCGCCAGCCGGCGTGAGGTGACCGCACTCGATGAGCAGCTCGCGCACGCCCAGGCGCAGGTCACGGTGCTGCAGCAGTCGCTCGACCAGCGCGAGGCCGAGCACGTCGCCGCGCGCGCGGCGATGGACGACGAGCTGGCCGCCGCCCGTGCGGAGACCGCGGGGGTGCGCGAACGGGTGATCGCGCTCGAGGACGAGATCTCATCGCTGCGCGACCAGGCAGCCCGCAGCGAGTCGCAGCACGCCTACGACCTCGACACGGCGCAATCGCGGATCGACGCGGCCCATGCGGAGACCGACGCGGTCCGCACCGAGGCCGACGCCCTGCGCCACCGTGGCGCCGAGCTCGAGGCGACGCTGGCGGAGCTCGACGCGGCGCTGGCCAAGCGGGCGGCCGAGATCGAGCTGCTGCGCGGTGCACTGGCCGGTGGCGGCCGGGGCGGCGCGGCCGGCGAGGGTGGCGGACTCGGCGGGGCCGAGCTGGAGGCGCGCCTGGCGGAGGCGCGTTCAGAGGCCTCGTCGGTGCTGGTCGCCGAGGTCGAGCTGCTGCGCGCGCAGGTGCAGGAGCACCGCCGCAACTTCGAGCAGGCGCAGAGCGCGCTGCGGGCCGCCATCGCCCGCGCCGAGACCGCCGAGGCGGCCGCCGCCAAGCGCGCGGGCGAGCTCGAGGAGTTCGGTGAGAAGGTGCGCGAGCAGATCGGCGAGGTGCAGCGCAGCCGTCACGAGCTGGTGAGCGCCGCCGAGGCCACGCAGCACGCGCTCGAGCTCGAGAAGGCCCGGGCCGACACCGCCGAGGCCAAGAACCGTCAGCTTGCCGAGGTCGTCAGGGTCGAGACGGAAAAGCGCGTGCGGGCCGAGGAGGCGCTCGTCGAGGGCGCCGCGCAGCACGCGCTCAGGCAGGAATCGCTTTCGCTCGAGGGCGACGGCGAGCGCCCCTGACGGCGGTCGCGGCGGAGCGCCGGGCCAGGGGCCGCGGGCGTCAATGAAAGCGTCCTTGCGCCGCTAAAATTTGTTTTGCTGCAACCACCGGGGTTTTCGGATCCGGGGGGTCTCCGGAGGATGTTTTCCGTCCGACCGAAGCGGGATGCTTCTCGACCCCTCAGCCACCCCCAGCTGGCCGAGACAACGGTTTTCAGGCAGCAGCGACGCGAACGCGAAGGAGATGCAAAGGCATGGCGAAGACACCGCAGGCCCCGATGACGGATAGCAGCACAGGGCAAGGCCTCTCGATCGAGCGGTACTTCACCACGCCGGGCCAGGACCCCTTTGCGACCGTCGAGTGGGAGCTGCGCGATGCGCGCATCGGCCATGGCGGCAAGGTCTCCTTCGAGCAGACCGATGTCGAGTTCCCGAAGTCGTGGTCGCAGAACGCGACCAACATCGTCGCGCAGAAGTACTTCCGCGGCCGCCCTGGTTCGGAGGAGCGCGAGCGCTCCGTCAGGCAGATGCTCACGCGCGTCGCGGGCACGATCGCGGGCTGGGGAGCCAAGCGCGGGTACTTCGCCACCGACGAGGACGCTCAGGCCTTCCAGGACGAGCTGACCTACATCCTTCTGCACCAGATGGCGGCGTTCAACTCGCCCGTCTGGTTCAACGTCGGCTGGCACCCCGAGGGCAGCCCGAAGATGCAGGCCTCGGCGTGCTTCATCCTCTCGGTCGAGGACACGATGGAGTCGATCCTCGACTGGAACACCAAGGAGGGCATGATCTTCCGCGGCGGCTCCGGCTCGGGCATCAACCTCTCCCGCATCCGCGGTTCGATGGAGCACCTGAGCAAGGGCGGCACCGCCTCCGGCCCGGTCTCCTTCATGCGCGGCGCCGACGCGTGGGCGGGCTCGATCAAGTCGGGCGGCGGCACCCGCCGCGCCGCCAAGATGGTCGTGCTCGACATCGACCACCCGGACATCCGCGAGTTCATCTGGTGCAAGGCCAAGGAGGAGGACAAGGCCGCGGCCCTGCGCGACGCGGGCTTCGACATGTCGATCGACGGCGACGGCTTCCACTCGATCCAGTACCAGAACGCCAACAACTCGGTGCGCGTCACCGATGAGTTCATGCGCGCCGCCGAGAACGACGAGGACTGGCACCTGATCGGCCGTGTCAGCGGCGAGCCGGTCGGCGAGCCGGTCAAGGCACGCGAGCTGCTGCGCGAGATCGCCGAGGCGGCGTGGCGCTGCGCCGACCCGGGCGTGCAGTACGACACGGTCATCAACCAGTGGCACACGAGCCCCAACTCGGGACGGATCAACGCGTCCAACCCGTGCTCGGAGTACATGCACGTCGACAACTCGGCCTGCAACCTGGCTTCGTTGAACCTGATGAAGTTCCGCCGCAAGGACGGCAGCTTCGACGTCGAGTCGTTCGAGAAGGCGGTCGACGTGGTCTTCCTCGCGCAGGAGATCGTGGTCTCGCCCTCGAGCTATCCGACCGAGGAGATCGCGACCAACGCGCGCGCCTTCCGCCAGCTCGGCATGGGCTACGCCAACCTCGGCGCCTACCTGATGGCCAACGGCCTGCCGTATGACTCCGACGAGGGCCGCGGCATCGCCGCCGCGATCACGGCGCTGATGACCGGTCGCGGCTACCTGCGCTCGGCCGAGGTGGCCGGCGCGATCGGCCCCTACGAGCGCTATGAGGAGAACCGCGAGCCGCACAACGCCGTCATGCGCATGCACCGCGACGCCGCCTACGCGCTCGAGGACCAGTACTGCTCAGACACCGCCCTGCTCGAGGCGGCGCGCGGCACCTGGGATGAGGCGGTCGCGCTCGGCGAGGAGCACGGATACCGCAACGCGCAGGCGACGGTGCTCGCGCCGACGGGCACGATCAGCTTCCTGATGGACTGCGACACGACCGGCGTCGAGCCCGACTTCTCGCTGGTCAAGTTCAAGGAGCTGGTCGGCGGCGGGCAGATGACGATCGTCAACAAGACGGTCCCGCTGGCGCTCGAGACGCTCGGCTACAACGACCAGCAGATCGAGCAGATCGTCGCCCACGTCAACGAGCACGGCACGATCGTCGGCGCCCCGGGCCTGTCGGCCGAGCACCTGCCGGTGTTCGACGTGGCCGTCGGCGAGCGCGCGATCTCGCACATGGGCCACATCAAGATGATGGGCGCGATCCAGCCGTTCATCTCCGGTGCGATCTCCAAGACGGTCAATATGCCGCACGAGGTGACCGCCGATGACATCGCCGACGCCTACACGCAGGCGTGGCGGCTGGGCGTCAAGGCGCTCGCGATCTATCGCGACGGCTCCAAGACCGCGCAGGCGCTGCGCACCGACGCGCAGCAGGACGCGGCCGCCCCGGTCGACGTCGACGCCGCCATCCAGAAGGCGGTGGCCGAGGCCGTCGCCTCCGTGGCACCGCGGCGCAACCGCATGCCGCGGGAGCGCGAGTCGATCACGCACAAGTTCTCCGTCGGCGGCCACGAGGGCTACATCACCGCCGGCAAGTACGAGGACGGCAGCGTCGGCGAGATCTTCCTGACCGACATCGGCAAGGAGGGATCGACGATGCGCGGCATGATGAACGCGTTCGCGACGTCGATCTCGATCGCGCTGCAGTACGGGGTGCCGCTGGAGACGCTGGTCCGCAAGTTCAGCTACATGCGGTTCGAGCCCGAGGGCATGACCACCAACCCGGAGATCCCGTTCGCGAAGTCGATGCCCGACTACATCATGCGCTGGCTGGCCTCGCGCTTCCTCGACGCCGAGACGCAGGAGGAGCTCGGCATCCTCACGCCGGCCGTGCGGGCGCGCAAGGCAGCACAGGACGCGATGAGCTCGCACTCGAGCGACACCTCGGTGCCGGCGCTGGAGATCCACCAGCACGAGCACAGCCACGAGCCCGAGGGCAACGGCAAGGCCAAGCCGCCGGCGCCGGCGTCAAAGCCCGCCGCCTCAGCGCTGACAGACTCGCCCCCGGTCGTCCCCGCCGCCGCCGCCAAGGGCGCCTTCGGCCTCGACCTCGGACCGGCCTGCCAGCAGTGTGGAGGCATGATGCAGCGCACCGGCGCCTGCTACACGTGCTCATCCTGCGGGTTCAACACCGGCTGCGGTTGATCTAGAGGCCGCGCCGGCGCGCGGTGCAGCCAGAGACGTTTGAGAGAGGTCCCAGGGATGGGGCCTCTCGCGTTTCCGGAGCACCGACGGGACCTCGCCATCTTTTGATCCCGCTGGCTGTGCTCAGCGGGGCTGCCTCGGTAGCCTGAATCAGCAAGCGCGCCGATGAGCAGACCACTCTCAAGTTAGGAGGACGTGGATGAGTAGCGACGGCCAGACCGGCGACACCGCTGGGGTGATCGCTCCCCCACCGCTCATCTTTCTCTCCGCGCTCGGTGCGGGGTTCTGGCTGAGCAGGCGGATCGGCCGGGGCTCGTTTCCGGTGCGGGTCAGAGTTCCTGTTGGAGCCACGGGCTTGGTCGTGGGCGCCTCGCTGATGCGTTCGTTCGTACGGGCGTTCGCGCAGGCCGGCACGCCCCTCGATCCATACAAGCCCTCCGAGGCGATTGTCACGGACGGTCCCTACCGGCTGACGCGGAACCCTGCCTACCTGGGCATGACCCTCACCTACGCGGGGATCTGCCTGCTGAGCGATTCGCCCTGGGCGCTCGCTCCGCTGCCGATCGCAGTCGCGGCGATCGACCGCGGGGTCATCGCGCGCGAGGAGCGCTACCTGGAGCGGAAGTTCGGCGTCCAGTACGTCGACTACAAGCGCAGGGTCCGGAGGTGGATCTAGGTCCGCTGGAGGGCACGCGCGCGCGGAGTGGATGCGAGCGCGCGGCACGCGCGAAGATGGCGCCATGAGACCTCCAGGTCCCGCTCGGGTTGTCCTCCGCATCGCCCTTCTGCTGCTGATCGGGATGTGGGCGCTCGGCGCCGTCGCGGTGCGGGCACACGCCGCGGGCGGGAGCGGGACCGGCGGGAGCGGGACTGCCACCGACGCCGGACTCGGACTTGCGCAGCTGGTCGACACGCGCACGGGGACGGCGGGAGCCGGGCACACGTTCCCCGGCGCCGAGGTGCCGTTCGGGATGGTGCAGTGGAGCCCCGACACCAGACCGACCTACACCGAGGGCAGCGAGTACGCCCCGACCGACGACAGGCTCTGGGGTTACAGCCTGACCCACCTCTCGGGCGCCGGTTGCCCCGGTGCGGGCGACGTGCCGATGCTGCCGCTGAGCGGGACGCTGCCCGGCGGCAACCCGAACCAGATCACCACCGAGCTCAGCCACACGGGTGAGGTCGCGCAGGCCGGCTACTACTCGCTGCAGAGCAACCAGCCGAGCACCGTGACCTCCGAATTCACGGCAACGACGCACAGTTCGATGGCGCGCTTCACCTACCCAGCGACGAGGCGTGCGGGCCTCCTGATCAAGCTGATGGCGAGCCAGAACGGCGACTACGGCGACAGCGCCCAGGTGATCGGCAACCACGAGCTGCAGGGCTCGGTTACGAGCGGCAACTTCTGCAAGGAGCTGATCAACGGCGGCCAGAAGCAGCTCTACACGCTGTACTTCGACATCACCTTCGATCGCCCGTTCACCGCCGCACGGATGCTCACCCAGGCCGGCCAGACCGACCCCGAAGCGGTGGCGCTCAGCTTCGACACGACCGGCGACCCGGTGGTGCGGGCCAAGGTCGGGATCTCCTACGTGAGCGCCGCCAACGCCAGGCTCAACTGGCTGACCGAGAACCCCGGCTGGAACTTCGACGCCGTCCGCGAACGGGCTCAGGCCGGATGGGACCGGCTGCTCGGCAGGATCGCCGTCGCGGGCGGGACTCCGGAGCAGACGCAGGAGTTCTACAGCCTGCTGTACAAGTCGTTCCTGCAGCCCAACGTCATCAGTGACATCAACGGCCAGTTCCTCGGCGCCGACCTCAAGACGCACAGCCTCGCGCCCGGCCAGAGGAACCAGTACGGCATGTTCTCGGGCTGGGACATCTACCACTCGCTCTCGCAGCTGCAGGCGATGCTCGACCCCGGCCCCGCGGGCGATATGGCGCAGTCGCAGCTGAACTTCTACGGCGAGGATGGGCTGCTGCAGCAATGGGGCTACGCCGCGCTCAACAACTACGTGATGGTCGGCGACCCGGCCGACGCGATCATCGCCGACATCTTCACCTTCGGCGCGCATAACTTCCACACCCATCAGGCGCTGAGCGACATGCTGGCGCAGGCCGACACGGTCAACTACGCCCGGCCCGGTGAGGCGCTCGAGCAGCAGCTCGGCTACCTGCCGGAGGACGCCACCTACGGCTGTTGCCGCGCCCACGGCTTCGTGTCGTCGCTGCTCGAGTACGACAACGCCGACCTCGCTCTGGCGCAGTTCGCCAGGGACCTGGGCGACAGGGCCGATGCCGTGCGGCTGACCGGCAGGGCCAACAACTGGGAGAACCTGTTCGACCCCCAGACGGACCTGTTGACATCGCGCCTGGCCAACGGGCTGTTCGAAGACGGAGTCACGCCGACGTTCGACGGGACCTTCCCGACCGACTACGAGCCCTACGTCGAAGGGGACCCGTATCAGTACCTGTGGGATGTTCCCAACAATTACGCATCGCTGTTCTCGCTGCTCGGTGGCAAGGAGACCGTGCGGGGCATGCTGAAGGCCTACCTCTCCCGGCCCAACGGCGGCGGCAGCTACGCCGACGTCAGCAACGAGTTCGGCTTCGGCGAGCAGTTCGCGCCCGACTACGCCGGGGACCCAGCGGACACCCAGCAAGCCGTCGCGAACATCCGCAACGCGCTGTACAGGCCGGGAGTCGACGCGCTGGCGAACAACGACGACCTCGGTGCGAACAGCTCGGCGTACGTGTGGGAGATGCTCGGGATGTACCCGGAGAACCCCGGCCGCGGCACGCTGGTCTTCGCCAGCCCGGGCTTTCCCGAGGCGACGATCCGTCTGCCCAATGACCACAGGATCACGATCCGCGCACCGCAGGCATCGCCGAGCACCTACTACGTGCAATCGCTGCTGCTGAACGGCAGGCCCTACACGAACCTGTCGGTCGACTTCAGCCGCCTGGCGCGAGGCTCCACACTCGATTGGTCGCTGACGACCAGGCCGACCACCTGGGGGACCGCCCCATCGGACGCTCCCCCGTCCTACGGCTTCGGCCTGGAGCCGGTGGTCGGATTCCTCGCCCCGCAACATCTGCGCCTGGCACCCTCGGCACGAGCGAGCATCCAGGTCGGTGCCCAGAACGCGACCGCCAGCCGCCAGCGCGTGAAGGTCATCATCACGCCGCCGGCCGGCAGCGGCCTGACCGTCGCCCCCGAACGGCGCACGATCTCTGTCCCCCCGAACGGGCGCGCGACCTTCGCAGCCGTGCTCAGCGCGACAGCATCAGCCCCCGCCGCGACCGACTGGGTCACGGCGCAACTGACGATGTCCGGCGGTCGCAGCGAGACCGTCAAGCTCGAGGTTCGCGTCAGCTAGCAAGTCCGACGGCGCCGGACATCCAGGCCAGAAATCCGTTTGTCCGGTTTTGTGATCCGTCATCGTTCTACTTGACGAGATGGATTTCGAGAAACTGATCCACACAGAGCAGCCCGGGATCACCCGCCGGCTCGCGCGCACGCTCGGCGGCGACCTCAGCGCCGCCGAGGACCTCTCCCAGGAGGTCATGCTGCGCGCCTGGCGCCGGTTGCCCCGTGACGCGGAGCCGGCCGCGCAGCGCGCCTGGCTGCGGCGCGCCGCGTCGAACGCGGCGATCGACGAGCTGCGTCGGCGCGGACGCCAGGGCACCGTGGGCATGGATCAGACCGCGGAGATCGCGGACGCCGGCACCGCCGAGCCCGACGCCGCGCGCGAGGCGCTGGAGACGCTCAACCCGCACGATCGCCTGCTGATCCTGCTGCGCTTCGACGCGGGCCTGCAGCACGCGGAGATCGCGCAGCTGCTTGCGATCAGCGAGGAGGCGACGCGCAAGCGTGTGGCCCGCGCGCGCAAGGCGTTCATCGCCGCGTACCGCAGGCTCCGCGCGGACGGACCGCCGGTGATCCTCGTGCGCTCCCACGACCAGCACAGCGATCCCTATGTCAGCTGGCTGCAGGCCGCGGGCGCGCGCGTGCGCATGGTCGAGGATCGGATATCGGAGCGGGAGCTGGCGCTGGCGGACGGCCTCGTGTTCGCCGGGGCGTACGACGACATCCACTCGGGCCTCTACGGCGAGACTCCCCGCAGCCTGCGGGGCGAGGTCGATCTCGAGCGCGACCGCGCCGACCTTGCGCTGCTTGCGAGCGTGCTCGCGCTCGGCGTTCCCTACGTCGGCATCTGCCGTGGGCATCAGATGCTGAACATCGTCTGCGGCGGCAACCTCTATCAGGACGTGGTGCTCGACGGCATCGCCGACCAGAGCCACGAAGCGGATCTGCATCCGATCGAGACGATGCCGGAGAGCGCCTCGCGATCGATGTATGGCCACGCGGTCGACGTGCGCTCCGAGCACCACCAGGCGGTGCGCAAGCTCGGTCGCAACCTGCGGGTGGCCGCGGTCTCTCGCGACGGGGTGATCGAGTCGATCGAGCACACCGGCCCGGGCTTTGTGCTCGGGGTCCAGTGGCACCCCGAGCACGCCGTCGACCGTGACGGCGACCGCATTGCAGAGGGCCTTGTCAACGCGGCGTGCAGGCGTGCCGCATGAATCCTTCGGAGCTCACCTTGAGAGTGGCGGAAGCACATACATCCGAACTTCGCCGGCGGGCCGCGACGCTCCGCCGCGCGGGATCGACGGGCGACACGACCGACCGCACCGCGGCGGTCGGGTCGCTCACGATCCGCTTCGCCGACTCACTCGACGGCCGCGCGCTGGCGACGCTTGCGGCACTGGACAGCGCCGACCCGCTGACACTCCCGGCGCTGGTGGCCGACGTGGAGGGCGAGCTGCGCGCTGCGCTCTCCCTGGCCGACCGCTCGGTGATCGCTGACCCGTTCCGTCCCACGCGCGAGCTCGTGGAGCTGCTGCACGCCCGTGCCGACCAGCTGAGCGCGGACCGGCCTCGCGGGCGCCAGCTGCTCGGCGTGCCGCTGCGGGCTATGCGGGCCCTGCGCCTGTAGGGTCGCCCGAGAGGTGCTGCTCGACCAGCACCGTAACCGCCTCGGGATGCTCGCGCGCGAGAGCATGCGTGCCACCGGCGATCACATGCAGAACGCTGCGCTTCAGCCTGGCCTGGAGCGCCTGACCGACCGCCACCGGACTGATCGGATCCGCGTCGCCCCAGATCAGGCAGACGGGCAGCTCGAGCCCGCCGAGCTCCGAACCGTGATCGACGCGATCCTCGGTGACCCAGGCGCCCGCCCGGGGAAACTCGGTGCGGTACTCCTCACGCCAGTCGCCGGCGCCGAGCGCGTCGACATCGATTCCTCCCGAGGTCGCGACCAGCACGAGCCGCCTGATCTTCCGCGGTCGTGCCAGCGCGAGGCCGATCGCCACCGCCCCGCCCATCGACTGTGCCACCACGTCAGCGCCGTCGGGCACTTCCCCCGCGGCGAGATCGACGAGGTCGCGGTAACCGCCCACCTCCGGCGATGATGGGACATCGCCGGCTCCGGGCCAGGAGAGCAGCCGGACATCCCAATCACGTGGTAGCCGATCGGCCACGGGTGCCCAGAAGTCGCCGGCGCCGCCGGCTCCGGGGAAGAAGACAACGGGCGGTTGCATGCCGGACACGATGGCACGCGATCGCACTCGCGTACGGTTGGAGAGATGTCAGCCACCATCGAAGAGCCGCATAGCAGCGGGACTGCGGTCGGCCGCTACACCCGCACCCAGCGGCTGACGCTGCTCGCGTGCATCCTCGGCTCCTCAGCCGCGTTCCTCGACGGCACGATCGTCAACGTCGCCCTGCCCGCGATCAGGGCCAGCGTTCATGGTGGCCTGCAGACACAGGAGTGGGTGGTTGACGGTTACCTGCTGACGCTCGGCGCGCTGCTGCTGGTCGGTGGCTCACTCGGGGACGTCTTCGGGCGCAGGCGGATCTTCACCCTCGGCGTCGCAGGCTTCGGGGC
>Ga0068856_100007190_pt1 | contig 10858 bp, 13 predicted proteins | sample KBSCornC62_FD_66595 | JGI IMG/M metagenome (GOLD analysis project Ga0068856, IMG submission 66595) | Corn rhizosphere microbial communities from Kellogg Biological Station, Michigan, USA - KBS Corn C6-2 | ecosystem: Host-associated > Plants > Roots > Rhizosphere > Soil ... | reverse complement strand
AAGGGGCGATTGCGTTGAAAAACTAAGTGTTGCACGCGTTAGAGGGCGCTGATTCACTCCGGTCGTGGGGCGGGGGTGAAGTCGGGATGATGGGGGAGCGGCGAGTTCGACAAGAGGCTCTGTTTTACGAGTTTTCGCTCGAGCGGCACGTGCCGGAAACGCATCTGCTTCGGCATATCGACCGCTTTGTGGAACTCGACGGGTTAAGGCGGGAGTTGGCGCCCTTCTACAGTGAGATGGGCAGGCCCTCGATCGATCCGGAGCTGCTGATTCGGATGCTGATCGTCGGCTATTGCTTCGGCATCCGCTCTGAGCGGCGGCTGTGCGAGGAGGTGCACCTCAACCTGGCCTATCGCTGGTTTTGTCGGCTCGGGCTCGACGGCGAGGTGCCCGATCATTCGACGTTCTCGAAGAATCGCCATGGCCGTTTCCGCGAAAGCGATCTGCTGCGGCGATTGTTCGAGACGGTGCTGCAACGCTGCATCGACGAGGGTCTGGTTGGTGGTCAAGGCTTTGCCGTCGATGCCAGCCTGATCCATGCCGATGCCGGCGACCGCACCCGCGTAGAAGGTGCCGCGGGCCTGCCTTCGCACGCGGCAAGCCGCGCGGCTGAGGAATATCTGGCCGTCCTCGATGATGCCGCGTTCGGCGCCGCAACCGAGGTGACGCCCAAGTTCATTGCACCAGCCGATCCGGCGGCGCGGTGGACCGCGGCGCATCGCGGACCGGCGTTCTTCGCCTATTCGAATAACTATCTGATCGATGTCGAGAACGCGATCATTGTCGATGTGGAGGCGACGACGGCGATCCGTCAGGCCGAAGTGCTTGCGGCAAAGCGCATGGTCGAGCGCTCGATCGAAGGCTTCGATCTCTATCCGGCCAAGCTGATCGGCGACACCGCCTATGGCTCAGCCGAGATGCTGAACTGGCTGGTCAATGAGCACGCGATCGAGCCGCACATTCCGGTCTTCGACAAATCTCACCGCCGCGATGGCACCTTCTCGCGTGATGACTTTGCTTATGACCACAAGCGAAACTGCTACGTCTGCCCCGCCGGAAAGCAACTCAGGCAGCGCCAAAAAATCTATCGAGTGCCGCGTCCGTTCGTCGATGAGGACGGCATGATGCGCTATCACGCCAGCAAGCTGGATTGCGCGGAATGTTCGCTAAAGCCGAGGTGCTGTCCGAACGTACCCGCTCGAAAAATTCCGCGCTCTATGCATGAGGGCGCTCGCGACATGGCACGCGAAATCGCTAAGACCGAGGCGTACAGAACCTCGCGCTGTCAGCGCAAAAAAGTCGAGATGCTGTTCGCCCACCTCAAACGCATCCTGAAGCTCGATCGGCTGCGATTACGTGGGCCAAACGGCGCCCGAGACGAATTCCACCTCGCCGCCACTGCCCAAAACCTCCGCAAGCTCGCGAAGCTGATACCGGTACCAGCGCCGATCGCAGCGACCTGAGCCGACGCGTGCTCGCCGCGCGGCCTCAACCACCGATCCGCGCCGCTGCGATTACTTCAAACCAGACTTCTTCAACGGTATCGCCCCTGAGCGGACCCTCAGCACCTTTCCGCGCGAACTGGTCTTCGTGCCCGAAGCTGCCGTCCGCGTCCGCAGCGTGGAGACTTTGACCAGCGTATGCGCTTCGCCGCGGATTTTGTGCGTCCGCTTGCGAGCCCTGGTCCTCCCAGCAGGAGCTTGCGTTTCGGCGAAAGGCGAAGCTACAGAGACAGGAAAACGCGACAAGAACCGCGTGCGCGAACGAAAGCGGCCAGGCATTGCCTGGCCGCCCGTTTTGTTCGCGCGCGCGACCCTCAGCTTACCCGGGTCGCCGATCGGTTACTTGCTTAACAGGGCCGTCTTCCGTTCAGCCATTTTCTTTCCTAGGGCTTCGAGATCGAGTTCCGAAGCCTCTACTTGCGGGAACAGTTCGCCTTCCTCCTCTTCGACGTGGTGAAGGACTTGTTCCTGAAGCACCTTTACCTTGGCGTCATAGAGTTTCTCGCCCGGCTTCATATTCTCGATCTCGGCGAGAAGCTTCTTAGCTGACGCATGCTCCACGGTCGCTTCTTCGATCAGCTCGGAGTTTTCGATAGCTTCCCGAGCCGCCGGGTAGAAAATCTCCTCCTCGATTTGCGTGTGAGCCTGGAGCGCCGTGCAGATTTTAACGGCGAGCTGTTCTTTGTCATTGGCGTCGTCAAGCTCTTCGTATTCGTCGAAGAACTCCTCCACCTGGCGATGATCCGCTTCGAGGATTTCAATAGCGGATAATCCCTCCATGCCCGCCTGCTCCGGCTCTTTCTTGTTACGGGAAGCAGTCGTCTTCCTCTTAGTCGCCATTGTGAACTCCCTTGTTGCAGAACGTGAATGGGACGCGCCGGCACCGGAAAAGGGCAGGTCCGGCGGCAAACCGCCTGCCCTTTGATGGTTCTAGCGACGCGGTGGCGTAGCGGACGGGGACGCCGGGGCCGATGTCTTCCCTCTATCGTCCTCGATCTCGACTTTCGTGTGACGGACCGTGTCTCGCACAGTCTCGGTGCGCTGATCGGCTTCTTTTCGGACGCGGATCTCTTCTTTCACCCGCGCCTCTTTGGCCACGACCGGTTCCTCGCGGTGTGTCGTGACGTCCACCGTCCGCTCCTGGAAGGCGTCGCCTGGCACATCGGAGACCCGGCGATCGACCGGCCGGCGCTCGACGGCGATCCGCTCCTCGCGCAACGTAAGACCTTCCTGTGTCGGACGTTCGACCGTGTAGACGCGCACCCGAACGTGACCCTGCTCGACCTGGCGCTTGCCGACCTTCAGCTCCTCCTGGTAGACGGGAATTACCTGTTCCTGAGTCCCTGCAGCAGCTTGCGTCGTGGTGCCCGTCGAGGATTGCCGGCGGACATCCCATGCAGCTTTGCCCGGGTGGACGCCGGTCCAGCCGGTATTGCGCCAACCCTTGGCGTGATCGTCAATGTCGATTGGATGACAGCGCTCGAGCACCTTCATGACGGGATCGTGCTCGCCGGCAGTTGTTCGGACGACCAAGATTGAATGCCCACGCCCCAGCCCCTCCGCGTACAGGTGCGCGTCTTCATCCGGCACCGCGTGGCGTTTCATAGCGGTCCAGTTGTCGAGCTCGCTGCGGTTGTCCAGAAGCTCCATCTTGGCGTTATCGATGCCGGCTTCGATCAGCGCCTTCCGTGCGGCCCGTGCCCGATCGGCATTCTCAAACGCTGCGACGATACGGTTGCCGGACCGATCGCCCGGCTTATCCCCGGCGCCCGCTGCCGTGCTGTCCATCGGGCTGTATCGGTCCAGGATCGCTTCGATGCGCGACCGGTCGGTGTCGGGGATGCGCACCGTAACAAGCGTGCCGCCGCGCCGGACGCCTTCGGCATAGGCGTGAGCTTCTTGTTCGCCGACACCGGACTGGGTTAAGGCGCCGATCAGACCGCCCGTGGCTCCGCCGGCGACGGCGACTGCCGCGGTCGACGCGAGCCACCCCGCAGCGACAACGGGCCCGATCCCGGGAATAGCCAACAGGCCGAGACCGGCAAGCAGTCCTGCGACACCGCCGACCGTCGCACCGATTCCAGCGCCCGCTGCGGCGCCTTCGGCCCTGTGATCCCGTCCGTCGGCATCCCGATCGACCCGCTTCGAGCGGTCGCGATCGAACCAACCGCTGTCGTTATTTGAAATGATGCTGATATCCCTGTGTGGGATTCCCGAGCGCTCCAGCTCGGCGACGACACGCGCGCCGGTGTCGTGGTCTTTATAAAGTCGAGAGATGGTGGCCATTGGCCTCGGTTCCTTTCATGAGAGTGTTTTGCAAGGTCGGTGATCAGCGTCCTGATGCTCCCGGCGCGGCACTGCTCGGATTGGTCGTGCCCTGCGTACCCGCTTGGATCACATTGCCCTGGTAATCGAGGCTGACATCGACCGTCTTGCCATCCTTTGTCGCTCTGCCGCGCCACACGCCGTTGTCGTCCTTTTTGAGGTTGCTAATATTCGAGAAGCCCATCTTTTCGATGCGCGATTTCGCTTCGCCTTCCGTGAAGCTGTTACGACCGGCGACCGGCGCGGTGACCTGCCGATTCGAAGAATCCGAACTGTTGATCGCGCTGTTCTGCGGCGCATTGCTGGCCGGAGGGTTCTGGCTTTGCGCGAGAGCTCCTGTAGCGGCAAATGCCAGCACTGCGGCGATGATGAGTGAATGGCGCATGGCTTTCCTGTTCGCGATGAGGTGGGTGTATGTCCGCGAAGGACGGAACCCCACACCGAGTTCCGTTCTCTACGTGTGATGTCGTGGTAATCGCTGGACCCAACTACTTTCGCACCACGAGCGGGAGAGAGCGGAGATTTTCGAAAGACATTCCGCGGTAAAGCCACGAATGTGGCCACGCTTGCGAAGTCACTCGCTAAGCTGGCGAGGAACCCATCGTGATATGCCGGGACGACGAATGCGCCCGACGCTTGCCGGCGATATGCTTGGGTTTAGCGAAATCTCTCCTCGAGATAGCTGCAGGAACTTAACCTGACGGGCGGTCGTTACGGCGACAGTCCTGACCCGAGCTGCAAGATGCACATCATCTGGACGATCATCATCGGATTTGTTGCAGGTGTGATAGCGAAATTCATCACGCCGGGTGACAACGAGCCTTCTGGGTTTGTCCTGACGACCATTCTCGGGATCGTGGGAGCATTCGTCGCCACATATCTCGGGCAGGCCATTGGTTGGTACCGTGCAGACGAAGGCGCCGGACTCATTGGGGCTATCGTCGGCGCGGTGATCGTCTTGGTTATTTGGGGGCTCATTGCTGGACGCCGACGCCGACCGATTTAGCACCGGGTGTCTTGAGCATCGCTATCCGTTCGAGAGCAGACGACCGGCTATCATTAGAACTCTGTTGTGAGGCAAAAAAATGAGCCGTGGCTTTCCCTCTATGACAGCCCTCCTTGGGCTACTCGCCGTAGCCGGTTACCAGAACAGAGACAAAATTGCCGAATGGCTACGCGGGGATGGACAGCAATCCACGCCGGGAGCTGGTGGTCCAACTTCGGCTAGAACCCAGGGCAGCGGTCTATCCGGCGTCTTGGAACAGCTTCGAGAGAACCTCGTCGGTACGACGCCGGGCGGTATTCTGGGGGGCGGGCTTGCCGAACTCGTCGACCGCTTTAAACAGAGCGGCTATGGTGAAGCCGCAGAATCTTGGGTAGCTAGTGGACCAAATCGGCCCGTGACACCCGCTGAGCTGCAACAGGCGATTGGGCCTGATGTGCTCGAAACACTTTCAAGGCAAACGGGATTATCACATCAGGAGCTGCTCGCGAGACTTTCCCGCGAACTGCCCGAGGCGGTCGACAAGTATACCCCGCAAGGACGACTGCCTATGGATACGGAAGCTTCACGATAGCCGTGACGGTTAGACGTTGCGAAATAACTTGAAATTCGGTGCCGCGCTAAAACCTGCGGGTAACCGCGCCCAGCCCGTTACACTGCTTTCGCCGCAGCCCTGTCAGGCACCACACAGAGTGCGCGGCATTGGGAAAGCGGCGAAGGCGCAACGGGATCCCTGGCAATCGTAGCGCCCGAGCACGGCCCCTCCGCCCCCTGCGGTCTCATCCAGCGGGTCGCGATTGCCAACGATGCCCGGAGGGGGAGCCGCAGTTCAAATGCGCGCACAGCATCTAGGCCGAGGTTGGCGGCTTCTCCCCCTGCCCAGCAACTAGCGTAGATCAAGATTTCTGTCCGACTACATCGCGGCTAGACGACATGAACAAGCCAAAGCACGATCACGACCGATAACGGAACGCCAAGGTCAAAGCACGATGGGCATAGTCCTTCTCCAATCTGCGAATTGATCTGCGTTGTAAACAGTGGACCGCGAAGTTGCGCCCGTGGGACACGTTCCGAGGACTTCGGGGCGGAAAGAGAAGCCCCATGGTCTCTCGCGGGGCTCTCCGAGCCGGCGTCCTGCTCTTCGAAGCGATAGAGAGCAAGGACGGAACGTCGCCTCGCGCTGCAATTAACCGCGAAGCACGTCGCCGGAATGGCCATCGGGTGCCGAAGTCAATTCACCCTCGGCCGAATGCGGAAGCTCGTAAGCGTGTGTTGTGGCATTTGGCGGCGTGCGGGTTCGATCGGGGTCGGCAGGCCACGCCTCCGCGATCTCGCCCTTGCTCCGCAACGACATAGCTAAGGCGCCGCCGATTGCGAGGACTGCCGCCCCAAGAAGCACACGATCGCGAATTTCTGTGTCTTGGAGTGCGCGCTTGCCCGCCTCGGCGCCACGGGTCGCGAGATCGGCTGTCGCCATCCACGTCTGATTCAATACCTCTTCAGTTTGGCCGAGCGCCTCGTGAGCACTTGCGAGGGCATGTTCGGCGTGGATCTCTGCTTCCTGTCCCCACTGTTTGAGGTTGCGTGTGGCTGTCCCAGCCCATTCCCTCGTCGTTTCGGCATATTCGACCGCGTTTGTCACCATTGGCGACGGTGGGGACGATCGGTTGGTTCGTAATAGGCTGATGAGCCCAAAGCCAATGAGAGCGCTTGAGATCGGAGGGTGCCGTACCACGTGCCAGGTCACGCCGGCCGCAATGGCTATTGCCGCCCACGGATTGGCACTCGCGCGCTGCTGTATGTCGGACCAGAGGCTCTCGGCGGTATGGGTTGCTGTATCGTTCGCCTCACGAAGAACCTCGTCCTTCATTGAGGTCGCTCTTCGGACGACAGTGTCCTTGAACTCGGACATCGTCGCGGGATCACGCCACCGCGCCATATCCTCAGCAAGGCGCATCCTTGCTGATTCGACGTCTTGCTCCAATGCATCAAGCTCGGACTGGGCCATCTCATATCCTCGCAGTGCTTTAGACCTTTGAGGGACCAGGGCCGCCCACCAGTTCCGGCCTGGCGGCTGGCGCGTGCTCTTCTCGTTTGGGCGCATCACTCCGCCGCTGATTGCCCCGATCAGCAGATCCCGTCGCAATACCGACGACCTCGCCGACTACTTCCTTGACCGCCGGCGCCAGCACCCGCTCAGCAACAGCTTCCTTGACGGTGTCCCGTGCTCGCTCGCCTGCTCTTTCAGCCGCCGCAAGCACCTGATCGCCGACTTCTGAAGCTTTAGTAGCGAGAACCGCTCCGGCACGCCGCTCCACCTCGGTTGTGGGGAAGAAGGCTGCTAGCGCCGCACCAGCCGCCAAACCGAGACCGGCAACCAAAATTGGTTGGTCACGAAGCGCCTCCGATGCGGTTCTGTAGGTGCTCTCGGCTTGAGTTCTTAGCCAGTCTGAACTGTCCGAGATCCCACGCCTCGCGCCCTCCGCATAATCTGAGACCGTTTGACGGGCGTTATCACTGTATTCCGAGACAGTGTCCGCGACCTTCGATGCATAGCCACTACGGCTGTCTGCCACCCCGCCGGCCATGGCTGGACGATTTTGCGAAAGGGCCGGCGAGTTGCTCTCTCTCGACGACCAGATGCCCGTCACACTACCGCCCGAGCGCATCAGAAGCGCGCAACCTGCCGCGATCAAGAGCAACGCCTCCGGCTTTCGCTGGACCGTGTCCAACAGCCAGTCGCCGGTCTGATTGGAGATTTGCTGGTAATTCATCGGAGTTGCTCCTTTACCGTCCCGACCGCCCTCGTAAACTGTCGAGCGCTCCTGACCGGGGTCATGTCCTCGCTGCTCTGGCGACGGGCGTAAAAGAACCCAATCGCTGCCAAAACAGACAACAGGGAAGCGACCATCAAGCAGGAGCCCCAAAGGGGGATGCCTGCGGCCGCAATGCCGAATACGAGTGCTTCCAGGATCAGCACAACTGCGAAGAGACCCAGCACCCCGGCAACGGCAAACCACGCGCCGGCCTGCAATCCGAGCGTCAGCTTTTGGAAAATCTCGGTGCGTGCCAAGCGCAGTTCTTTTTGAACCAGATCGGCCAAATCAGTGCCCAAATCCGTGACTGCGCGGATTAGTCGGGTTTCCCACAAGCTTTCTTCTGCCATGACAGCTGTCTCTCTACGCGGGAGAAAACGACCGAGTTCTAGCGGGCTCAGTTTGACGCTGCGGGTAGATGTCACCCGAGCGAGAAGCCGGTCCGCTGGCGCCTGAGACTCCGGCGTTTAGCAATCGGAACAGCAAGAAGCCGCTAACTGCTGCCACGCCGAACACGATCTCCGGGCGCTGTCGCGCAAAATCTGCTGTGCTTCGCGCGAGGTCTTCGATCGACTGATCGCGGAGCTGATCCGCTGAGTGTTCGATCGTTTGTGCCGCGCTGAAGGCAAACCGCGCCAGATATGGCGCTTGCGGGTTCAGATGCTCTCCGGCGACCCTGACGGATTTCCCGACATGGCCGACGAGGTCGGCTCCGGCGGCGACTTGCTGGTTCGCAATGTCCTTCAGCTTTTCTGTCGCGGCGGAGACCAGTGTGTCTGCCGCCTGCTTTGCGGCGTCGCCCAGATCAGAGATCGTCTCGGTGGTCTTGGCGCGAAGGGTAGACTCACTATCTCTTGCGGTGGACCCGACCGGGGGGCCGCCGCCCGGACCAGAACTAGTTGTGCTCATCTCGAAGTCTCCGGCTGTTGCTAGCCAACAACTAGACCCGCTGGATGAAAGTTCCGGCCACTGTCCAAAAAACGTAGTCCGCGGGGTCAAAGCTGATCAGCAGCGGGCGTGCCGCTCACCGCGTGAGAGCATCATCAATCTCCGCGAGAGTCCGAAACGACGCGGCGGACTGACCTGTTCGCGTTGATACAGGATAAAAAATGGAGGTTGAGATGGCTGAAACCAGAAAACCGCGAACTCCTGGGCGCAACGAAGGCGAGGGCAACCGAACCGCCGCGCGCCAGTACAATGAGGCGCAGCGCCGTTTTGTCGAATCCGGCAAAGTCGACGAGCGGGCGCATGAAGCCGAACACGCGCTTGAGACGCCGGAGCGGAGCGTCATGAAGCGCGCCGAGGAGATCGGCAAGAGCCACAAGCGCGCCGAGGATCCGGAAATCACTCGCAAGCCGTGATCACACCGCTGCGGTTGAGATCCAACGCGCCCCGAATTCGTCATCCGCTCTAATGCCGACCGCGTTGATAACTATCGGCATGCGGGTCGCGTTTGACCTGCTCAAAGCTTTCGATAGCTGCCGGCGCCCTCGCGGCGCCGGTTTGCTTCCGCTTCAGAGTGGTAGCAGGCATAAGGTTTAACCGGCTAAATGCGGCGCACTCCCACCGGTCGGGTGTTAGTTGGAGTTCAATTCCGGTACCTACTCGCCCGGTCCCGTAAGCCCCAAGCACTTGGGAGCAAAGCACTCGAACTCCGAGGCCGGCCGCTAGACGGGACCGCCTCGGGGTCGCACTCAGTGGCAGATCGGCCAACCCGCAGTGTCTGCTAACGGCGCATCTTGCGCGTTGTCCTGGGCCTGACGGAAGGTCCGCTCACCTAAACGAGAGCGGGCGTTCCGGCATGGGAGCCGGAACTGGTCTTCATACCCACACCGGACCCTCGTTCGACGCGGGAAAAAGGTCGCGTTCATCCATCGCTGCAAGGTGGCGGATACGGTTCGACCTTGATGGCTGCCGTGATGGCTTATCTAAGACGGGCAGCCGATCCGGGTGCCACCATCGCCATCCTGCCATTGCGCGGACGGGAGACGTTCTACGCGCGGTTTGGCTTCCTCACCTGCGCCAACGAGATTTTCGGCGCAGGAATGTATCTCAATCTGCGTTGAGGGCTCGCCTATGTGGGAGACCGAGGCGCGAGGAACCCCGAGTTCGTCCCCAAGCTGCGCGAGATCGTCACAATGAGCACCCCGCCTCTCGTCGCAAGCTTCTACGAGCGTCTCTGGAATTCCGGTGACGAAGCCGCCATATCGGAACTCCTGTCGGCAGAGTTCTCGTTTCGTGGTTCTCTCGGGACGCAGCTCAAGGGCCATGCGGCGTTCTGGGAATACGTCTGCAGCGTCCGAACCGCTCTCGCTCACTATAGCTGCGAGATTCTCGACTGTATATCCGAGGGCTCACAAGCGTTCGCGAAGATGCGATTTTCCGGCGTGCACGTCGGCACCTTTCGCGGGTATCAACCCTCCGGCCGGCTGGTACATTGGGAAGGTGCAGCCCTCTTCCGGTTCGAAGCTTCTCGGATCCGCGGGGTGTGGGTATTGGGGGACCTCGTTGGGCTCGACGCCTCGTTGAAATCGAATGCCGAATTGCCGCCAGTCATCCTCGATTAAGTGAGTCCTGGCAGACCGAGCCCGTTTGAACTTCGGCCGGGCAATGGCGGGATAGGGACATCGGCTGACGCCCAACTGGCCGACCGGTAATGTCTGCAGTGGGTGCGGCGGGCGGACCTTCACCAAACGGGGCCGCAATGGTGAGGAGGCGCGGAGAACGGTCATCAGCCAAGCGGTGATCAACTCGGCTTCCTTTGTGCGATAACGTCTTCAGAATCCGTAGTTATCGAGCCCGCGTTCTCATACAGGTAGGTCCATGGTGCCGGTAAAGCATTGGGGCTTTAAATGAGCCGAACGGACATCTCCAATCCACCGCTGAATGGCAGCGTCATCGTCAAGAAGCGCTGTGCGGGATCATTGATGAAGGCAAAGTAGTCGCTATATCCGCGTCGATCTATCTCCGTATTATCACAAACGACGACTGCTCTGGGTCGCAGATGGGGAGCGACGAGTTCGAGCGCCGGTCGCGCCATCGGTAGCCAGATATCGAAGAGTACGAAATCAACAGGCCCCCCGATCTGGCGAAGCGTGTCACGCAGATCGCCCTCTCGCAAATCAATGAAACTGCTCAGACCGGCTTCCTCAAAATGCGCGCGAGCCGCGCGAGCCTTCACGGGCTCGCATTCCGTACCGATGATGACGCCG
>Ga0068856_100007188_pt1 | contig 10859 bp, 8 predicted proteins | sample KBSCornC62_FD_66595 | JGI IMG/M metagenome (GOLD analysis project Ga0068856, IMG submission 66595) | Corn rhizosphere microbial communities from Kellogg Biological Station, Michigan, USA - KBS Corn C6-2 | ecosystem: Host-associated > Plants > Roots > Rhizosphere > Soil ... | reverse complement strand
GAGTTATTGAGTGATGTGACGTCTTGTGCGATGACGAGGGAGAAGGTTGATAAAGAGAAAACGAGTACGAGGGACAAAAGAGACTTAGGCATGGGGGATCCTTTCAAGCAAACAATCATTTTCCAGATGACATTTGACGGTTGTCAGGTGTCATTGGGATTGATGGAATGGCTCGCGATGTGTTTAGCGGGGGAACACAACACGAATAAGAAATGTGTTGCGTACTGCCGCTGTAACAAAGCGATGGCAAGCCATCGCACTCCAAAGTTTTTGGGCGAAGCTCTAACTGCACACCTGGGTATTGAAGGTTTAGAGGTTTGCCTCGGTGCGAATCCCAACAAACAATTCGGGGCAAGGGAGACTCGCGCAAAGGCGTTGGCGTACTGCATGCTGTTCAGAAAACAGCAACCGCTCAGCTATGGCCGTACGACATAGGTGTGCGGTTGTATTCTTCAGCAAGCATTATGCCTATGGGAAATGCTCGGAATTTTGCGGGCATTGATCGTTTAGGGGTGCGCGCTGTTGAGCAGGTGTGGTGAATCGAAGCATGAATCAGCCAATCAGCCACAAATGAACGCGATTTGGATAGATTGTGCTTTAGCGTCATCAGGAGGCAACTATCACCCGACAACTAGTGACGACGGAACAATCACAGTCGCATCAAGCTGAAGCGGCCTAATCTGAATCCAATCGACGTCCTATCATTTTCCTACCAATTACCGCATAATGCTCCCGCATTTTAAGCGCCGAATCTTCGCTCAACCGTTCGGCCGATTCCCAACTTTTTGGAATCTGATTACGCCTGGCGATTGCAAGCCGAACGAACTCTTGCGTTACCAGTCGTACAGTCGTTCCTAATCAGAACCGATTACGGGGGTCTTCCAACATCATCTTGAATTAACAATTTCTTTGTCTTGATCCGTGGAAGCGTTTCGCTTAACAAACACTCGCATCGACCGCTATCAGATCCGAGCTCCCCTGGGTAAAGGAGGTATGAGCGAGGTCTATATTGCTGAGGATACTCGCCTGAAACGGCCCGTTGCTCTGAAAGTGCTTCGCGAAAAGTACAGTGAAGACGAAGTCAGTCTTCAGCGTTTCCAGCAAGAAGCGTTTGCTGCTTCCGCGCTCAACCATCCACACATTCTCACTGTCTTTGATATTGGCTACGAAGCGGGCACACACTTCATTGCAACCGAATTCGTCCAGGGCGAGCCGTTGCGCAAGTTGATTGAACGTGGACCTATGTCGGTCGACGATGCGTTGAACATTGCCGTGCAAGTGGCGGATGCGCTCGCAGCCGCACACCGTGCGCAAATAATTCATCGCGACGTCAAACCTGAAAACATTATGGTGGGCGCCAATCAACATGTGAAGCTACTCGATTTTGGAATCGCGAAGCTCTTGAGCCGGCCGCAAGACTCAGCTCTCGAGACCCTCCCGGGAATCGTTATCGGCACTCCTATCTATATGTCTCCCGAACAAGCTCGAGGTGAAGGAGTGACTACGGCGTGCGATGTTTGGAGCCTCGGTGTAGTCCTTTATGAAATGCTGGGAGGGAAGCCGCCGTTCAGCGCCACAACCGTCAGTGAAGTGATTAGATTGATCCTCGAATCAGAACCTGCGCCCTTGTCGTCGCTCCGTCCAGACATTTCTGCAGAACTCTCCTCAGTATTAAAGACCGCGATTGCCAAGAACGCGAATGATCGCTTCGATGACGCGACCCAGTTTCTTTTGCAACTTAATCGGGCTCAAGAAGCGACTCGCACCGCGCCTGCCGATTCATACGACTCAAGAATGAAAACAACGGTGCAGGACAATAAGGACTCAGCACTACAACCAACAACAACCAAACGCCAACAACGCAAGACGATCAAATCACTGGCGATCCTGCCATTTCAGAATCACAGCTCATACGACAAAGCCGAATACCTGAGCGACGGCGTCACAGAAACCATCATCAACAAACTATCTCAGCTTCCCCAATTGCGCGTTCTCTCACGCAATAGTGTTTTTGCTTTCAAGGGTAGTTCAGAAGACACGATAGCGATTGGCAAGCGGTTGGGTGTAGGAGCAGTACTAACCGGCCGCCTCATGCACGTTGATACAAAACTCGTAGTCAGTACGGAACTGGTTAACGTTGCGAGTGGCTTTCAGCTCTGGGGCGATCACTTCAGCCGATCCATGGCAGATATATTCGAGATCCAGGAGGAGATTGCTTGCGAGATTTCAGAAAAACTCGAACTAAAGCTGAGCCCGCGTCAGCGCAAAAACCTTGCAAAGCATCACACCTTAAATGAGCACGCATATCTGAGTTATCTGAAAGGAAGATTTCAATGGAACAAGCGATCTCCTGACGGACTGAAGTTGGCTGTCGATCACTTCAACGAGGCTATCGGACTCGAGCCGTTATATGCACTTGCTCATGCAGGATTGGCGGACACTTATGTGGCGCTTGGTGCACTTCATTCATTGCCATCTCGTGAGGCTTACTCGAAGGCCAGAGCAGCAGCGATGAAAGCATTAGAGATCGATAGCAGCCTGGCGGAAGGCTATGCGACGTTAGGGTTTGTCATGGCCACATTCGACCGAGATTGGTCGGGGAGTGAAGATGCATTCCAAAAAGCGCTAAGTCTCAATTCAAGTTACGCAACGGCGCATCAATGGTACAGCGTCATACTCAGATCGCTCGGGAGGTTTGATGAGGCAATCGAAGAGGCTCAAAAGGCCCTGCAACTGGATCCACTTTCCCCCATTATCAATGCGACGGTGGGGCAAAGTTTCTACTTCGCGCGGCGGTATGACGAAGCCATAAAACTCTATCGGCGTATGCTCGCGGTTGAGTCAAACTACCGCTGGACTCCTTACCTTATGGCCTGTGCATATCGAGAGAAGGGCTGGTACGACGAAGCGATCATTGAATTTGAAGAAGCGCTGAAACTGATGCCCGGTGAACCGGTTGTGAATTCCGATCTCGCTTACACCTATGCAATCTCGGGTCGAGAAGAAGACGCCCGAAGAAAACTGGCTGAACTCGAAGAACAATCGAAGCACATATACGTGTCACCGTACGATCTCGCGATTGCGTATCTAGGACTCGGAGATAAGGAAGCAGCATTCACACTGCTCGAGCAGGCACACGAGGAGCATGACGACGGGCTATTAATGATACGGATTGATCCGCTGCTCGACAGTCTTCGAAGTGAAGACAGATTTCGGACTCTTCTGCGGCAGGTCGGCCTAAGCTAGACAAATCCCTAACCGAGAATATCCATCAGCGGATTTGACGTCTAAAGTTATTTGCGGTTTTTGCGCCTGGAGTAAAACCCAACCAATCCAGTCACAGCTGTTCCCAACAAAACAAAAGTCGATGGCTCGGGAACAGTTTGAATCCCTGCTTGTTGATGAATCGCGTGTGATGCTAAGTCGACACCGATATCACGGATCATATGAGAGACGGAAAAAACCACGGGTTCTGCACTAGCTGAGATGCAAGCTATGGCAACAACGACCGCAATCGCTAAGACGTGAAGGGCGGTTCTTTTCATTTGTCGAGGACTCCTTTTGAAAACTGATCACCTGGAACAGAGGATGCGAAATATCTAAACGGCAGGAGCGACATCTCACGTTGGGAGCTGCAGTTTGGACACCGCGTCGCCAAACAACTGAAAGGCATTGTTCGACGATTTCGTTCTGACAAGTGGGCGTGCATACTCTTCTATTTTCAAGTGCACGTCAAGAGATTCTTTCATGCGTACTCAACCCATGGGTGTGCTCTGATTAAGTACGACAGGCTGTTAGCCTCTCGTGGTTCCGTCGCATACATTGTGACCAAAGCCTCGACAGGCTAACAGCCTGTCGTACTTAATCAGACATTCATCGTTGCGCTGAGTGCAGAAGTTGCTGGTAATCGGAATTCTCCGGGTCGAGCCGCACAGCTTCCTGAAAGGCCTTGACGGCTTCAGGTTTGATTCCTTGTTTGAAAAACGAATAGCCGAGAAGGGCATACACGCGAGGATTGGTTGGTTCGGATTTGACCGCTCGTTCAAACTGCGCTTGGGCATTTTTGAGGTCGTTGGTCTCGAGGAGTGAGATTCCAAGGTAGATACGAAGCTGAGCGGCCATATTCCGTTGTTCGGCAGGATTGAGTTCTCCTCGAAGGGTGGCCCCACCGAACGATGACATTGAAATCACCATCGTCAATGCTTCCTGATACATCTTCGCTGCAGCCGCATACTGTTTTTGGTCGTATGCGATATTGCCGAGTCCCATCACAGCTCTTGGATCCCTTGGATTCAATCTGGAAGTAAATCCGTAAGCCATCTCTGCGTCATGGTAACGTGGCGGACTCGCATTGCGTGCGGAGTTAGCACGCGCCAAAGCATCTTCCACTTCAGGAATGGCCAGGGAAGCAATGCGCGAACCCGGATTTTGTCGCGCCTCCGGATCGTTTGGTCGACCAAAAATCTGCTTCGCCGCGGCGTTGATGTCTTGAGTTTGAGGAGCGACTAACGGGAGTAAAAAAAGGGTATTCGAGATCAGCAACGAAATTGCGATCGTGAGTACGGAGAGGGACACCTTCAGACATCCTTAATAAAATTTCGTTTCACTCTAAGAGCGCCAAATGTATCACAACCACTCCCTGGAGTGCGGGCGGCCTGCTCGCGCTTTGTCACAACGTCCTCTTAGCAATGCTGGTAATTCTTCCCTATTCTGTGCAAAATGATCTCACTCTGATCCAACTCACACTCAAAAGGACTACCTCACAAGATGTCAAACACACTCATTCCAGCTGAACGCATTGAAAAATCTATTCTGCCAGATCGTGGCGAAAGAGTGATGATCGATTCCGATCTCGCAATGCTTTATGAAGTGGAGACTAAGATCTTAAATCGTGCGGTCAAACGAAATCTCCTGCGCTTCCCCGATGATTTCATGTTTCAGTTGACCGTCAAAGAGACGAAGGCTTTGAGGTTCCATTTTGGCACCTCAAAGGGAAGAGGCGGACGGCGCTATCGACCATATGTATTCACAGAACAGGGGGTCGCGATGCTTTCGAGCATCTTGAACAGCGACCGAGCCGTTCTCGCCAACATCGCAATAATTCGGACGTTTGTAAAACTGAGGAAAATCCTCGAGTCTCACTCAGACCTTTCGCGGAAGTTGGCAGAGTTGGAAAAGAGGTACGACCATCAGTTTAAAGTGGTGTTTGATGCGATACGACAACTCATGACCATACCTGCACCAAGACCTAAACCGATCGGCTTCCGCGCAAGGACATCCAAGAAATGAATTCCACTCCGCAAAAATCCACGTACCATAGTCACTTAGGTATCGCCTTCAACAAACCTTCTGCAAGCCGCGGATTGAGACTCTGCAATAGGTAATACTGCTGCATCGCTCCGGTCTTCTCTCCAGTCAGTGCGTAGGCCAGCCCTAAGGCATGAATACCCATCGCGTTTCTCGGTTCAACCTCAAGCATTTTTCGTAAGGGCTCAATGGCATTTTGTGGCTCGCCTTTCTTCATATAGACGTAAGCGAGTTGATATAACGCGAAAGTGAAGGTCGGCTTCTTCTCCACCGATTTTTGATAGGCAGCAATTGCCTCGTCGAGCTTTCCCTGACCTTCATAAGCATTCCCAAGGCTCAGGTAATAAACATGATTCGGATCCTTCTTGATCGCTTCCTCATAACATTCTGCTGCTTTAGCGAATTTACCCCACTCGCTGTAGTTAACACACAATCGACCGTGGAAGTCTGAATTTCGTGGCGCCAGCTCGACAGCTTTCAAATAATTCGGTTCCGCTTCGGCATACATTCCCATGGCGTTATAGGTTTGACCCAACTCCGCTCGTATCTCGGCATTCTGCGGATCCTCGAGAACCAATCTCTTGAGTTCCTCGAATCGAGGCATCATATTCTTTCGTACCAACGAAACTCTCAGACGCTCCCGCGCCTCTTCGTGATTTGGTTGAAGTTCCAGCACACGGTTTAAAGTCTTGATGGCTGCGTCGTACTCTGCGGCCATCAGATATGTGTTGCCCAGAAGGTAGAGGTCGTCAACGTCGTCCGGATGAGAGGCTACTACTTTCTTCAGTGGCTCAATCGCTTCTTTGTACTTGAGATTTTCTCGCTGAGCGATAGCCAGCGATTTGAGTATGCGTGGATCATTCGGGCTAAGCCGGCGCGCCTCCTCGAGACTCGACAAAAATTTTGCGTGGTCGCCGAGATCTTCATACGACATCCCTAAATACATAAACGCTTCTGCTGAGTCGGGCTTTAATTGGGTAACCCGTTCGAAAGCAACGGCTGCATCTTTATGATTGCCGAGTTGCCGCAACGCCATGCCTAGATTGAATTGTGCCACTAAATTCTTTGGTTCGATTTTGAGTGCCTCTGAATAAGCCTGAATCGATGCTTGATAGTTGGCCAACTTCGCGTAGGCGAGTCCCAGACCAAGATATGGTTCGATGCTTTGCTTAACTGCTAACGAACGGTTGAAGTACTCAACGGCGTTTTCAAACGAGCCCGCTTTCGCATGTTGGTTGCCGAGTTCGTAAAGAATAGCTGCATCATTCTCTTGCAGTTGCAATGCTGCGTTGAGTTCGCGCAGAGCTTCGTCGTTGCGACCTGCGACTCCATAAAAAACTCCAAGCGCGCGATGCGCATTTACCAGCTTCGGATCCAAGCGCACGGCTTCTTTGAGGGCGTCGATCGCCTCCAATGTGTTGCCAGTCGCTCCGTAAGCATAGCCGAGTGAAAACTGAACAATAGGATCAGTTGGTTTCATAGCAGCCGCAGTCTTGAAAAAACTCAACGCCTGCTCAGGCTTTTGTAGCGCCATGTAACAACCGGCAGAATTAAAATGCGCGCCGAAATTTTTCGGATCGAGTTTGAGTGCCTCAGTGTACTGCTGCAACGCCTCTTCAAATTTCCCCGCCTTCTGCGCCTCAACACCGAGGCGTACATAGTCGTCGGCTATCTTCTCGCTTTGTTGAGCGATCGTGTTGGTCGTGATTAGTAAGAGAACCAGAAGCAGAGTGAGTTTTGTTTTATTGATCTTCTTCATGTGAGCCTGAAGAGATCTTTATCATGCTATCGAACTCCACGTCGAGGACTTTGCCCGTCGGTCGCAAAGTTGGAAGCAGTCAGTACCACCTCTTTAGATTGATTTGTGAATTTGCCACAGATGAACACAGATTCTACAGATCAACTGGTTGCTATTGAATCGGAAACCGAGGCTCTTTGACCTAACTACCTGCACGCCTGATGAAGTAAATTATCCTCATCAATCATGAGCAGGGGTGGGTCATTCGATGGGCAAGGGTTTACGTGTCTTCGTGCGATCCAAATTAGCCCCCGGATTGAAGCCGCGCTTTTAATTCTAATCCTCGTTGCATTTCTTTCTGTGTCGCTCCTGCTGATCAGGGAGAAAGCACCCTTCATCGACGACTCGATACATATTCCAGCAGGTTACTCATACCTCCTCACACACGATTTCCGGCTAAACCAGGAACATCCTCCTCTGATCAAGCTACTCAGCGGTTTGGGAGTGTGGGCAACACACGCACGGTTTCCCTTTGATTCGCCTGGCTGGCAGCAGGCGGCTACACCTCGCGATCCGGAAGACGGCATGCAAAAGATCGCAGGCGCGTTCTTTCAGATGAATGCAGACAAGTTTGCCCAAATCGTGCTCTACGCAAAATTGCCAATGCTGCTTATACCTTTGCTCCTGTTACTTCTTGTCTGGTGGTTTACGCGTCAACTATTTGGATCGGTGGCCGCGCTGATTGCCACGCTACTAACAGCGACTGAACCAAACATCATCGGCAACTCCATAGTTGTTCAAAACGATGTTGCGGCGGCGTTCTCGCTGCTCTTGTTTGTGGCGGCTTTGAAAAAATTCTTAAGTCAGTCTCGCGCGATCGACGCTTTGTTGCTTGGTACGGCGTTGGGTTTAGGTCTTATAACGAAATACTCGCTCGTACCTCTCTTGCCCGCATGTGTTCTGATTGTGATCGTCCATTGTTCTAAGCAACTGATAAGAAACAGCAGGAGCTGGATAAGAGTTGCGTCTCAGTTCTGCCTGATTTTCCTTGTTGCATATTTCATTTTGATCAGCAGCTACGCCTTTCAGATAAAACGTATCGACGCAGATGTGAGTGCGACGATAGCAAGTTGGTTGTATCTGACGGGTACGTCCGCGGCGATCTTCGAAAAACTTCTCGTACATGTTCCACTCTGGTTACCGCATTACTTTATCTACGGCATCGACATGGTGGTTCAGGATAGTCGTGAGGGCAGGACTGCATTCCTGCTCGGTCGAGTTTCCGAAACGGGATGGTGGTACTACTTTCCTATTGCGTTCGCGTTGAAAACCACTATTCCATTTTTGGTGACGTCCCTATGTGGATTTGTCTGGGCTGTGGTCCAGGTATTTGCCCGCAAGCGCTATGTCTTGCTTTATGTGCTGGTGCCGGTGATTTGTTTCCTCGGATTAAGCATGACGTCGCATATGGATATTGGCGTTCGTCATATTCTGCCAATTTTTCCTCTGCTCGCAATCGCGTCGTCGGGAGTGATCTGTGCTGCCGCTCAGCGCTTATCTCAGTACCGCAATGCTTTGGCGCCGGGCTTCGTTCTTCTACTTTTTGTTTTACCCAACCTGCTGATATCGATCTTTTCGTATCCAAATTACCTCACCTATTTCAGCCCGCTTGCAGGTGGTTCATCCGCAGGGTGGACCAAACTCTCTGATTCAAATGTAGAAACTGGTCAGGAGGTTAAGCCACTCGCCAGATATCTTCTGGCGCACGGAGAAAACCGAGTTACGGGCATGCTGATTGGTGGTGAGTTTCTGAACTATTACGGAGTGGGATTCTTAGAGTTTCCCGGATGGGATATTCCAGACGAACCGGATGACGAAGACGTCGAATCCGATTCGGATTCACACGGGGATGAACCTAATCCAACAGCGGCGCAGACGACTGAAGATACGAGTTCAGAAGAAGTTCAAACAAAATATGTAGCTATTGGTGCATGGTACTTCGCAGAGGTCGATCTGACGGGCAAACAGGAAGAGATCATTGATATCTACCGGAATCAAAAACCTGAAGCGATGATTGGGAACTCAATCTTTGTGTTCCGAAAGCGTTAGTGTGTGGAGATAATTCAAGTTAATACGACGTGACCGTCAGGGAGGGTCCTGAATTCAATCTGATCTAACAGCCTTGCCTCAAAAGTCTAAACTTACATGAAGTCGGCTCGGCCCGCTGTTGTGAGGCATGGCTCTGCCCTGCCGTAATTGAACTTAGATTTTATTTTGGGCTGCGCCCTTCAACCTCTTGAGAAAACACAACGAAGGGCGCAGCCCAACTCGATCATTGCATCGCGTCCGGCAGGGCAGAGCCATGCCTCACAACAGGGGGCCGAGCCGAATCCACTATAAGTTTGGACTATTGAGGTAAAGCCGTCTAACAGTTGAAATACATAATCGGATTGCCGGAGTGACGTTTCGGAATCTTTTTGCCGACATACTTCTCGCGGATCGGTTCGGGTGCGAGGTGGCCTGAGAATTCGTAGCGGCCGATGAGTTCGGCGGGGGAAATCTTGCTGCCCTGACTCTTTAGTCTTGAAACCCAGTAGTCGCTGAACGCCTTGGTCGCGGGGAACCACTGGTCGATCTCGTAGACCTCTTTGATCTCACCTTCATAAATCGCGAATGCGTACTTCGCTTGTTCTGCCCGTGTGCGATTAAGTCTCCATAAACCTCGCGTACATGTGTAAAGATCATCTGGAGCCTCGCAGTGTGGAAACTGTTCGTTGATGGAGATCGCGATCACCGGATCCTTGATAAGACTCTTTTTGGGTCCACGCTTCTTTTTGGAAGTCCGCTTCGTGGTTTCAGAGGTGTCGGCATTAATGACGATTGTGGCGTCAAGATTGAGTGGGTCATTCAAATCCAGCGTCGCATCTACCTCCAAACCTTCCGACAACGGCGAGGCGTCATGAGGACAGTACTTGTACGACTTACTCCTGTACTTGCGTTTGCACTTGCGGCACTGTTTCATCGCAGACAATCTAGAGGATGCAGTGGTAAAAGTGAAGCTCCACCGGGTTCATGAAAGGTTGATGATGGATTGATGCGGATTAGATGACGTATAAAGAGAATACAACTTCGGACATTGAGCCAAACGATGCGAGCGGTCTCACCCCGTCATGTTTATAGATCAGGATCACATAGACCTCCGCACTCCGTCAGGAGTGCTATGTTTCGCTGCAGCATAAACCTTGTCAGTCTCCTGAATGACATTGCACTGACGGAGTGCGCGAACCCCCATTCGTCTGCGGTCTATAAACATCGCACTCCTCACGGAGTGCGGATTGGCTCGTTTGTTACATAGACTAGAGGATAAGGAATCCTTGATTGATTGAATTCCTTGTTATAGCATCCGCCCACAAACAGTATTTCCAGCGCATTAACGACTCGACACGATACGCGCCGAAGATGACGCACTCTACAAACCATTTGCGCACAACCGCGTGACTGCCGATTCTCAAGATTAAGATTGTTCGCATCGCCCCAGGCGACAACGCCATTGGTCGTTATCCGAGTACAGCAATCACAATCATTGAACGGTCTCCCTGAACTCTTTTCCCCAGAAAGAAGGACAAACATGAACCACATCGCATCGAGAATATTTCAGGCGTTCTGCATAACCACTCTACTCCTCTGCGGCGGACACGCACATCGCTCTTTCGCCCAAACCCCAACGCCAACACCAGCTGCGGGACCTCAGTTTCTAAGTATTACGGTTGTTAGTCTGAAGCCCGGAATGAATGCAGAATTTCAGGACTTCATG
>Ga0068856_100007186_pt1 | contig 10861 bp, 11 predicted proteins | sample KBSCornC62_FD_66595 | JGI IMG/M metagenome (GOLD analysis project Ga0068856, IMG submission 66595) | Corn rhizosphere microbial communities from Kellogg Biological Station, Michigan, USA - KBS Corn C6-2 | ecosystem: Host-associated > Plants > Roots > Rhizosphere > Soil ... | reverse complement strand
TTTCGGCGGCCTTCCCCCCGGCTCAGCGAACCGTGAAGACGCCCCTCATCCCCGCCGCAGCATGTCCGGGCACGGTGCAGAGGTAGGAGAACTTGCCGGCCTTCCTGAAGCGAACGACGAGCTTTGCCGTGTGGCCCGGCTGAACGAGGGGCGTGGTCTTGCCGTCGATCTTGAAGTCGTGGGCCACGGTGCCGGTGTTCGTGAAGTTGAACGTGACCGTCCCGGGCTTTGCCACGGACTTCGACGAGAGCGTGAACCGGAACTCGCGGCCCTTGACCTGGGTCGTCGCTGCGGCGTGCGCCGTCTGCGGGACGTCCGCCGAGGCCAGCTGGACGAGCCCGAGCGCCATGCCGCCAGCGGCCACGAGTGCGATGAAGGGGCGGACGACGTGTCTCATTGCGAGCCTCCTCGGCTGGTCGGTCGGCTACTGAAGCGAGTAGGCGACGAGTTGGAAGTGCGGCTTCTTGAGGCCGCCGGAGGTGCCGGCGCCGACGAGGAGCGTGTCGCCGTCGATGGCCGGGAACGAGTTGATGCCGGCGGGCGCCTTGGTCGTCCAGAGCGTCGCTCCGGTCTGGGTGTCGAAGGCGTAGATCGTGCCGTCGTAGGTGCTGGTGAAGACGACGTCGTTCGCGACCGTCGCCGCTCCGAGGTCCATCGACGGCAGCTTGTGCTGCCAGAGCACGTTGCCGGTGGTGGCGTCCAGCGCGGTGAAGCCGCCCTTGCCGGCGCTGAAGTTCTGGCTCACCAGGCTGCCCGAGATGCCGGTCGCGCTCGCGCGCACCGGGAAGTCGTTCCAGGGCACGAAGAGGCTGCTGCCACCCAGCGCCATGGGCGTCTCGACGCCGCCGTAGTCGCCGGGGAAGAGCGTCGCGGCCCGGCGCGGCAGCGGCCCGGTGTCGTTCTGGTGCTTTCCGACGGATTGCGTCCAGAGCGGCGTTCCGTCGTCGGCACGGTAGGCGAAGACCTTGCCCATCTTTCCGGCGACCAGCACGGCCTCGGTGGGCACGCCGCCGATCGGGACGGTGGTCAGGATGGCGGGGATCTGCAGGTCGTAATCGCGCAGGTCGTGGGGGACCGTCTGCCGGAACCAGAGCCGTTGCCCGGTCTGCCCGTCGAGCGCGACGATCGAGTCGGTGTAGAGGTTGGGGCCGGGGCGGCTCGAGCCGTTGGGGAACTTGCGCGTGCCGTAGAGCGGCGCGGGATTGGCGACGGAGATGAAGACGCGGCCCTGGCTGTCCACGGACGGCGGATACCACAGGCCGCCGCCGCTGTTGACCTTCGGGTTGCCGAACAGCTTGGCGCCATCGGAGACGGTGTTGAACGTCCACTGTGTCTGGCCGGTGGCCGCGTCGAGCGCCCAGACGATGCCGTCCCCGTTGCCCTTGTAGAAGTTCTGCGTGTTGCCCGGGATGGTGGAGATCAGCACCGTGCCGTCGTAGAGCTGGGGCGTCATGTCGATGCCCTCGTTCGCGTTGCGGATGAGCTTCCGGGTCCAGACCATCGCCCCGGTCTGCGCGTCGAGGGCGAAGACATTCGTCTCGGTCGCGCCGTAGATCAGTCCCGAACCGAAGGCGACGCCGTTCGGCCCGATGCTCGGCTTGTTGAACGCATGCCGCCACTTGACCGCGCCGGTGTCGCGATCGAGCGCGTACACGTTCGAGTTGAGGTCCTGGAGGTAGACCGTGCCGTTCAGGACGATTGGTGTCGAGGCGAAGATGCCGAAGGCGCTGGCACCCTTGAACGGGAAGGTCCACTTCACCTTCAGGCTCGAGACCGTCTGGGCGTTGATCGGCGTCTGCGCCGTCGCTCGCGTGTTGGCGAGGTCGTAGTTGTGGGCGGGCCACGCGCCGGCGTTCGCGGCCCACTCGGGCGGCGCCTGTCCCACCGGGGACGTCGGGTCGCCCGCGGCCGAGCCCCCTGCGATGCCGGCGATCGCGACGGCGGTGACGACCACGCCGACGCAGGCGAGCGCAACCTTTCGCCGGGTACCCGTACGGATCTTCGTCGTGGGCGACATCGCGGCCCATGGTCACCTCCGAACCCGCGTTTGTCGTCGGCTCGCGGGCGGCTCTTTCGCGTACCGCAGACGGCGTAGCCGCACCTTCGACTACCGCACACGCTTCATTGCGACGACCCGTCCCCAGGCTGACGACAACGAGCGCGGGCTGCACCAACCTTGGTCCATGCTTCTTCGAGGACTCATTTCCCGCGTCGTCGTCGTCGTGCTCCTGGCGCTGGTCGCCGTTGGAGCGATTGCCTTGGCCACTGGCGACGGGGACCGTGGCGGTGGCGCCGACGCGCGCCCGGTTGTGCTCCCCCTCACGACGGCCACCCCGTTCACCGGCCTCCAGCAGCAGTTCGTGCACGTCGTGCAGGCGGTGTCGCCGGCCGTTGTCGAGGTCCGGACGGCCGCTGGCCTCGGCTCCGGGGTCGTCTTCGACCACCGCGGTGACATCGTCACCAACGCGCACGTCGTCGGCGGGGGAGATCGCTTCGTCGTCACGCTCATGGGCGGGAACCAGCACCGTGCGACGCTCGTCGGCGCCGACAGAACGCACGACCTCGCAGTCCTCCGGCTCGTCGGGGCGCGGCCGGCGCCGGCGACGTTCGCCGACTCCGCCAGCCTGCAGGTCGGTGACCTCGTCCTGGCGATCGGGAACCCGCTCGGGCTGCGCTCCAGCGTCACCCAGGGCATCGTCTCGTCGCTTGGTCGAGCCGTGCAAGAGGCAGACGGCGTCACGCTCGCGCCGGTGATCCAGACGAGCGCCGCGATCAACCCCGGAAACTCGGGCGGGGCACTCGTCGACCTGAGCGGCAGGGTCATCGGAATCCCCACACTCGCGGCGACCGACCCCGAGTTCGGCAACGCGCAGGCGCCGGGCATCGGGTTCGCGATCCCCAGCGACACCGTGCAGCGCGTCGCCACCAGCGTCATCGCGGGGACCTAAACCGCTGGCGGTGGCGGGACTGACGTCGTCGGCACTTCGCCGACCGCGGCAGGCGAAATCGTGGAAGGCGAGCTCCTCGCCGGGCGCGGACTCGGCGCCCGGCCGGCGTGCTCGGCGCGCAGGAGCGCGATCGCGGGAACGATGGCCAGGAAGGCCAGGACGGCCGCCCACATGAAGGTGTGACCGAAGGCTGTGGCCACTGGCGCGCTGATCTGCGCGCGCTCGGCCGCGGGCAGCGGGGCGAGGAGCCCGCCGCCGCCGCCGCTCGTCGACGACAGCGCCTTCACGGCCTCGTGCTGAAGGACCACGGCCAGGAGCGCGGTACCGATGGAACCGCCGATCTGCCGCACGGTGTTGAGCGCGGCGGTCGCACGCGGCACCTGCGACGAGTTCAGCACGGCATAGGCCGCGGCGGTCGCTGGCTGGATCGATGCGCCGAGGCCCAGCCCGCGGATGAAGAGCACCCCGCCCAGCAGCGCGTACGGCGTGTGGTCGCTCACGAACGCCAGCGGGAGCGTCGCCAGGGCGACGAGGCTGCAGCCCGCGACCACCACCGGCCCGCCGCCGATGCGGTCGGTCAGACGCCCGCTGATCGGCAACATGACCGCAGCCCCGATGCCCTGCGGAGCGAGCAGCAGGCCTGCGCTCAAAGCGCTCTGACCGCGGTCGACCTGGTAGTAGAGCGGGAGCACCAGCAGCGTGCCGAACAGGGCAGCCCCAAGGAGGAACGTGACCGTGGCGGCCGCTCGGAAGCGCGGCGAGCGAAACAGCCGCAGCTCGATCAACGGTCGCGGCACGCGCAGGCTGTGCCAGACGAACAGCGCGACGAACCCGCACCCCGCGATGATCGGCCCGAAGGCGATTGGATGGCCGATCCCGCCGTGGCTCTCGACCTCCGAGAGGCCGAACACGATGCCCGCCAAGCCCGGGCACAGCAGTGCCGTGCCCACCCAGTCGAGGGCGCCGGCGTCGGCGCGGCCCGCGTCCGGCCGGAGCAGCCGAGCCGCAACGACGATCGCCAGGACGGCTATGGGCACGTTGACCACGAAGATCCACTGCCAGCTCGCGTTCACGACGATCAGCCCGCCGATGATGGGCCCGAAGATGGGCCCGAGGAGGATTGGGAGGCCGACCAGCGCGAACGCCTGTCCGACCCGCTTGGGCCCGGCGCTCTGCGCGATCAGCGTGAAACCGACGGGCAAGAGCATGCCGCCCCCGAGGCCCTGGACGATGCGGAAGGCGATCAGCTCGCCGGCCGACGTCGCGAGCGCGCACAGCGTCGAGCCGAAAGCGAACAAGCCGATCGAGGCGATCCAGGTCCGCTTGGAGCCAAAGCGCTCGGTCACCCAGCCCGAGATCGGGATCACGACAGCCAGCGCCAGCAGATAGCCGGTCGAGACCCACTGGATGGTCATCAGTGGGGCGTGCAGGTCCCGCGACAGGCTGTCCAGCGCGACATTGACGATCGTCGTGTCGAGGACCGCCATGACGAGCCCGACCGTCGCGACGCCCGCTACGACGAGCGTCGCCCGGTCGAGCCCGTTGGCGTTTGGGCGGCCCACGACTCTTTAGGGCACGAAGCTCGAAACGGCTCGCTCCAGCGTGGCCGCCTGGTGTTCCCAGCCCGCGTTCGGGGCTGCCGCCACCACCACCGCGGTCGAGTCCGGGCCGGACACCAGGCAGGCGATCTCGCGGAAGGTGGCCTTCGACGTCGTGTAGATGTCGATCACGCACGAACCGCGCCCGGAGCGAAAGGCCAGGTTCTCGGCGGAAGCGAGGAGGCGAACGTTCCGGTTGCCCTCGCCGCGGTTGTGGTCGGGCCGGAAACGGCTCCAGTTCGCCGCCGTTTCCCTTCCGCTCTTCGGGGTCGCATTGAGGAACCCGTCGTAGCGACCCCCGCTGCCGAGGAGCGCCACCGACGCCGTGCCGGCATCGGTCTTGACCGGCCTCCATCCGGGTGGATAGGCGAGCGTCGCCCCACTCGGAATGCGCGCCACCTTCCAGGCTGCGGGCGGCGCAGCCGGTTGCAGCCATGCGAACGGGGCGGACGCGGGGCGGTGGCCCGAATGGCCACCGCCGCTGGTCACGCCCACGATCAGCACCGCAGCGAGCGCCACCACGCCCACGACGATGCTCACCTTGGCGGGCGTCCGCGTCATCGGCTCAGATACCGCCGTCGCCGTCGTCCGGACCGCCGTTGTTGTCGGCGTCCTGGTCACCGCCATTGTTCTGGGGGATCCCATTGCCCGACGGCTTGGGAGCGGGCTTCGGCGCCGCCGGCTTGGGTGCCGGCTTGGCCGCGTGCCCGGCCCGGGACGCCTTCGCCGCGTGGCTGGGCACCTGCGCGCCGGAGGGAGACACGACGAACCAGGCGCCGCCGAACGCCACCACGCCCTGGCCCTTTGTATCGCCGCGGGTCTGGTCGCCCTGGAAGCGATAGAGCGGGTGGCCGTGGTACGTCACCTGCGTGGTCCCGTCCGACCGCTTGGTGGTGCCGAGGAGCGAGGCGTTCGCGCCAGCGCCGGCCGCCGGCTTGCCGCTCACCGTGACCGGAGGCCAGGCTTGGGCGCAGGCACCGTTGCACGTGCTCTTCGTCCCCTTGTCCTTCTTGAAGAGGTACACGGTACGGCCGTGCGCGTCGACGAGGATCCGGCCCAGGCTTCCGTTCGCGACGCGGACGGTCGGCGCGCTGCTTGCGGCGCTGTTGGCGGTCGAGGGCGCCGCCGGGGGGGTCACGGCGGCGTTCGGAGTGCTGCTGCCGCCACCACAGCCGGCGACCATGACCGCCGCGAGCGGCAGTACCGCCGCGCCGGCGAGGAAGTTGCGGGGTCTGACGAGAGTCATTCGAGGTCCTTTGATCGGGGGACCTCAAACCGTGACCGCCGGAACACCTCTTGTCGTCGGCCGCAAGGGGACTCTGTGCACTACGACTCCCGCCGTGCAGCGACGCGCCGTCTGCCTCAGCTGCGGTATCGCTCATCGTCACTGCTGACTGCGGCGTTCCAACACCGCCGCGATGACGACGCTGAGCTCGAACAGCACGAGCATCGGGATCAGCTCGAGGAGTGTGGTCACGAAGTCGGTGCCGGGCAGGAGCAGCGCGAGTCCGACGATGGCAACGATCGCGTAGCGCCGGTGTTCGCGTAACTGGCGCGCGCTGAGAATTCCCATCCGGTTGAGCCCGATGACGGCGACGGGTATCTGGAACAGCAACCCGGTCGCCAGCAGCGTGAAGAGGACGAATTGGTAGTAGGTGCGAGCCTGCACGAGCGCATCGAACGAACTGGCGTTGAAGTTCTGCAGGAACCCGACCGCACCGGGCAGCACGACGAAGTAGCCAAAGGCGAGACCCGCCGCGAACAGCAACGGTGCGAGTGCGAGTATCGGCGTCGCGACCCGGCGCTCCTGCGGGCTGAAGGCCGGGATCACGAACGCGTAGAGCTGGAACAGAATCACCGGCAGCGCGAGTGCCAGGGCGAAGTACGCCGACACGGTCACGGTTTGTCCGAACGGCTCGCCGATTCCGAGTGTCACCGGCTGGCGTCCCGACAGCTCGGTGGGAGTGATGGCCACCGCGCGGCCGTCGGCTTGCGCGGCCGCGGTGAGGGCCCGGCGTTCGGCTGGTGGCCGCCCCGACGAGGCGCGCGCCATCTGCTCGAAGGCGACCCGTTGGCGGTTCAGAGCCACCCGGACGGCCTGCTGCGTCCGGGCCGCCTCCGCGAGCGGGCCGTGTGAGCGCTTGAGCGCGCCAGACGTCGCGTTCGCCAAGGGGCGGTTGAGGACGTTCAGCACACCGTGGTTCTGCCAGAACGCAAAAGCGAACGCCACCGCCAACACCACCGCGCTCACGATCAGTCGCGTGCGCAGCTCGTCGACGTGCGCGAGGATCGGGAGGCGAGCTTCGTGGCTGATAGCTCTGGCGATCATCGGTTTTCCAACCTCGAAGCCCGTCTCCATTCGCGGGCACCGTCACTGGGCCGGCGGCATCTCTTGGCGCGGCACCTGCGGCGTCTCTTCGTCCGCGGTCGCGGTGGCCTCAGCGAGCGGGTGCGGCTCTCGGTTGATCGAGTCCTTGAATTCTCTGAGTCCCTGGCCAATCGCTCGTCCCGCGCTGGGGAGCCGTTTGGGCCCGAGGAAGATGAGCACGACGGCCAGCAGGATGATCAGATGGGTGGGCTGGAGGAGTCCGTTGAACATGCGGTGAGTCCCTTCGTTGTGGTGACGATCGGGCTAGGCGACCTGGCGCTGCGCAGCGTCAGCCGCCGTTGCCAAGCCCATGAGTGTGCTGAAGAACTGCGGTGACTGACCCTTGAACAACTGATCGTCGGTGAGCGCCTTGACCGCGGCGACCGCTCCGGCGTTCTGATCGAGCGTCGGCCGGATCACGGAACAGGCGGGCAGGCTGCTGCTGATGAACTGACACGGCTCGGGGAAGATCAAGTTCGTCTGCGTCGCCTCGCCGCCGTGGGCGTTGAGGTCGGGGAACCGCACGTGCGTCTCGGGGTCGGTGAGCGGGGCGAGGGGCTGGGCCACGCCGTTGCCCGCCTTGTCGTGCCAGACCGCGAAGTGGTTGACCTCGACACCGCCGATGCTCACGACGATCTGCAGGACCTCGGGGCTCGACGCCTTCAGCGCCATCGTGCTGTAGAGGCTGGCGCCGCCCTGCTCGATGAACGTGAAGTGGAACCCCGCGGTGTTGGCGATCGCCTGCATGCGCTTCTCCTTACGGTTCTTCGGAGGCGCCGGCGCCTTCATGTTCGGGGGCGTATCCGCATCCGACACCGGGATCGCCGGCTGGTTGCGGATCGTGACCGCCTGCGGGAACGTCGCACCGAGATCGGGGTTCTGCGTGCTGCGGTAGCGCAGGTACCAGCTCGTATCGACATCGAGCGCCTGCAGGTTCGTCAGCCGCCCGATTTGCTTGGCGCCTTTGGCCTTGGTGCTGGGCAGTGTGCGAAACGCATCGAGGTTGACGGGCGAGGCCCCCTGCGACTGCAGATACGCGTTGAGGAACGCCACGTGGCTGTTCTCGTCGTCGGTGTTGTCCGAGATGTACTGCGGCAGGTCCTCGTCGAGGTTCTCCAGCGCAGCCGTATAGGCCTTGTTGCCGCCATTGACGCCCGCGAGTTCGTTGTACTGCGTCCACAGATCGGCCTCGACCAGCTCGGCAGCAGCAAGGAAGCGGAGAATGTCGAGATCGCCACTCGTGACGCCGGTGGACTGGGCAGCCGCTTGGCTCGTGAGCAGCGCGCTACCCGGCAACGCAGCAGCGCCTGCCAGACCGACACCCTTCAAGAACGAGCGCCGGCCGATCACGCGCTGCCACAGCGCGTGCACGTCGTCTCCCACGGACGCCGGAGGCGGGGCCTCGTTGTCAGTGATGGTCGAGGCTTCCTTGGACATGGGTGCGTCCTTCCCGCTTGGGATCAGTGGTCAGTGCCGGACACGCCGGTCAGCGTGCAAGAGGTTCAATCCAGCTGACAGATTCCCCGCCGGGGCCCTCGTTGTCGTCGGCCTGCGGGCGACTCTTTGGGCTACCGCGTCCGCGGTACGATCGGCCGTGGTTGCGAGGGCATCCGATTTCGCGTGACGAGGAGCTCCGTCTGCTCGCGGAGGAGCAGGCCGCGCTGCGGCGCGTCGCGACGCTGGTCGCGCGCGAGCCGTCGCCCGAGGACGTATTCGCGGCGGTCGCCGAGGAGGTGGGGCGACTCCTGGGCGTCGAGAACACGCTCGAGTACCGCTTCGAGGCCGACGGCGCTGCCGCCGTCGTCGCAATCTGGGGCGAGCCTGACGTCGGCGTTCCGATCGGCACCCGCGTGACGTTGGAAGGGGAAAGCGTCGCCGCCCGCGTGCATCGGACGGGGCGGCCGGCCCGCTTCGACGATTACGCAAATGCGTCAGGCAACATCGCGGCCCGAGCGCGCAGGGTCGGCGTTCGCTCCGCGGTCGGCACGCCGATCGTCGTCGAAGGCCGACTCTGGGGCGCCATGGTTGCCCTGTCGCGGCAGGCCGAGCCTCTGCCCACGGAAGCCGCGTCGCGCATCGAGCAGTTCACGCAACTGGTCGCGACGGCGATCTCGAACACCGAGGCGCGGGCGGAGGCGGCGCGGCTCGCGGAGGAGCAGGCGGCGCTGCGGCGCGTGGCGACGCTGGTCGCGCGCGGCGCTTCCCCGGCCGCGGTGTTCGAGGTCGTCGCCACGGAGGCCGCACACGTACTGGACACGGATCGCATGACGGTGGCGCGTTACGAGCCGGACGGCACGGCCACCGTCGTCGCGGATCGCAGCAAGCCGGGGCTGGAGATACCGGTCGGCACGCGCCTGACCCTCGAAGGCGAGAGTGTCACGGGAGCGGTGTTGCGCACCGGACGGCTCGTCCGCAGGGACCGCTGGGAAGGTGCGACCGGCTCCATGGCGGCGCTTGCCCGGAAGATGGGCTTGCGGTTGGCGATCGCAGTCCCGATCCTCGTCGAGGGCCGCGTTTGGGGATCGGTGAGCGCGGGCTGGACGCGGGAGGAACCGCCGCCTGCCGACATGGAGTCGCGCATGGCCGAGTTCACAGAGCTCGTGGCGACCGCGATCGCCAACGCCGACAGCCGTGCCGAGGTCGTCGCGTCGCGCGCGCGGGTCCTCGCGGCCGGCGACGACGCCCGCCGCCGCGTGGTGCGCGACCTTCACGACGGCGCGCAGCAGCGCATGGTCCACACGATCCTGACGCTGCAGCTGGCCACGCGCGCGCTGCGCGAGCACGACGCCACGGCGGAGTCACTCGTCGCGGAGGCGCTCGACCAGGCGGAGCAGGCCAACGCCGAGCTGCGCGAGCTCGCCCAGGGCGTCCTCCCGTCGGTCCTGACCCAGGGCGGCCTCCTCGCCGGCGTCCAAGCACTCGTGTCGCGCATCGACCTCTCGGTGACGGTCGACGTCTCCAGCCAGCGCCTCCCGCTCGCGATCGAGGCCAGCGCCTACTTCGTCATCGCCGAGGCGCTGACCAATGTCATCAAGCACTCCAAGGCCCACGAAGCCGTCGTGCGTGCCGGCCTCGACGGCCCTGTGCTGCTGGTCGAGGTGCGCGACGACGGAGTCGGCGGCGCCAACCGCGAGGGGGCCGGCCTGGTCGGACTGGACGATCGGGTCGCCGCGCTCGGGGGCGCGCTGCGCGTAGAGAGTCCGGCCGGAGGCGGCACGCTGATCGCTGCCACCCTTCCGGTGCCGGTCTAGGCGGCTGTGGCCCTCACTCGGGTTCGGGGATCAGCATTTTGTGGAGGGGGGCGGTGGCGAGGTCGTCTTTGGGGATGAAGGGTAGGGGGGTGCGGTGGTCGGCGGTGATGGTGCTGATGGCGTCGCGGTCGGTGGAGGTCAGGACGATGTGGGGGTGCCAGGGGAGTTGGGCGAGTTCGTGGGCGAGGTCGATGCCGTTGCGGTCGGGGAGGCCGATGTCGATGAGGGCGGCGGTGGGTTTGGTGGTGTTGGCGGTGCGTAGGGCGGTGGCGGCGTCTTTGGCGGTGACGATGTTGGCGATGCCGAGGTTGTGGAGGATGCGGGCGGCGAGGGAGAGGAAGGGGGCGTCGTCGTCGACGATGAGGATGGGGCCGGGCACGCGGGCGATGATTGCATGGGTGGTTTGGGGTGGTGGTAGGGAGAACCCGAGTCGGGGTGGTGGGGTGGGGTTTTCCCGACGTGGTGGTCAGGTGGTCCGGAGGGTGGGCTCGGGCAGGGGGGTATGGCGGGGTGGTCGGGCTGGGGGGATAGTGCGTGGCGTTCATGGTCAGCTTGGCTTTGGTCGATTCGCGCGCCGCCAGCGCCACCGCCACCGGTGGTGGTGGGGGGTTGGGGGCGGTCGGTGTGGTGGTCGCGCACGGCGACAGCCTGGCCCGGATCGGGCTGGAGGCGCTGCTCGCCGACGCGCCCGGGATC
>Ga0068856_100007183_pt1 | contig 10862 bp, 7 predicted proteins | sample KBSCornC62_FD_66595 | JGI IMG/M metagenome (GOLD analysis project Ga0068856, IMG submission 66595) | Corn rhizosphere microbial communities from Kellogg Biological Station, Michigan, USA - KBS Corn C6-2 | ecosystem: Host-associated > Plants > Roots > Rhizosphere > Soil ... | reverse complement strand
ATTAAAAAACCGCCGCCGCCCGCCCCCGCGATTTTGCCGCCCAGCACTCCGTACTCCGTGCGGAGGTGGTCGTAAAGGCGCTCCACTTCGGGGATAGTGATCTTATCGGAGAGCTGGCGTTTGGCCATCCAATGAGCGTGCATTAACTCCCCGAAGCGATCGAAGTTCCCGGCCTTCATCGCCTCGGCGATCTCATAGCCGATGTCGCGAATGCGCAGCAGATTGCTTTCCACTGCGCCGCCAATTTCCTCGCGAACCTTGCGGCTCTGCGTTTCCAGAATGTCGGTGGCATTTCTTTGCGTCTTGGTGTAGTACAGATGCGTGTTGGCGACGAAATCTGATATCGAGTAGGCGGGCAGCGAAAGTGGCGTCACCTTCACGACTCCCGATTTTTCGATTTCGAGCTGCGTCAAGCCGCCGAACGCCGCCATGTATTGATCCTGTTTGCCGATGGGCTGCTTCAGCACGTCCAGCTCAATGTGGCAGGCCTCTTCGGCCAGCGTCTGCAATGGCACGGGGCGCAGTAGATACGCTCGAATGGCGCTCAGCAATCCGACCAGATAGCAACTCGAGGAGCCCAGTCCCGTGCCGGCCGGCAGGTCCGCGACCGAGGCGATCTCGATGGCGTCGTGAATCCCGTGCGCCCGCAGCGCCTCGCGCGCGAGTTCGTGCTGGAGCTGATCGACGTGGGCTACGGTCTCGCTCCGCGTGTAGTGCAGGCGGATGAGGCGGTCGGCATTGGGCACGTTCAAGATGACATACATGTACTTATCGATGGCCATGGCCAGAACGAAGCCGCCGTGCTTTTCGTAGAAGCTCGGCAGATCGGTACCGCCGCCACCAAGCGTGACGCGGAACGGAGTGCGGGAAACAATCATAGGGAAGGAGAACAAGCGCCGCGCGCAGCGACGCTCGTTCGGCCCAGTATACATCGAGTGGGCGGACCCGGCGTCTCCGGCCGCGCGCGGGGCCGCGGGTTATGATTGGCTGATGCGGCTCGGGGATTTAAAAGTGAAATTGTTCGCGGACGGCGCCGATCGCGCCGGAATCCTGCGGATGTATGCAAATCCGCTGATTCGCGGATTCACCACCAATCCCACGCTGATGCGCCAGGCCGGCGTTACGGATTATGAAGCCTTCGCGAAAGATATTCTGACCGCCGTGGCGGATCGTCCGATTTCGTTTGAAGTATTCGCCGACGAATTCGCCGAGATGGAGCGGCAGGCGCTGAAGATTTCCGGCTGGGGCGAGAATGTTTACACCAAGATTCCGGTCACTAACACGCGAAGCGAGAGTTCGCTCGACTTGGTCTGCCGGCTGGCGCGGCGCGGCGTAAAGCTGAACGTGACCGCGCTGATGACGCTCCAACAGGTCAAGCACGTCGCGGCAGCGCTCGCGGGCGGACCGCCGGCTTATGTGTCCATGTTCGCCGGCCGCATCGCCGACACCGGACGTGACCCGGTGCCCATGATGGCCGAGGCGGTGGACGTCCTGCGGCCGTACCCGAACATTGAACTGATTTGGGCGAGCCCGCGAGAACTATTGAATATCTTCCAGGCGGATTCGGTGGGTTGCCACATCATCACGGCGACCCACGACCTGCTGCACAAATTGGCGCTAGTCGGCAAGGATTTGGACGACTACTCGCTCGACACCGTGAAAATGTTTCATCGCGACGCCGGACAGGCAGGCTTCGAGCTGTGAATCGCGCTCACGCTCGCCCGTAAAACTCGCGGATCAGACCCGCCACCGTGGCGACTTCTTCCCCGGTCAGTTCGGCGAATATGGGCAACGCCAGCACTTCCTTGGACAATTGTTCACTCACCGGGAAATCGCCGGCTTTGTACCCGAAGGCGGCCAGCGCGGGTTGCAAGTGCAGAGCGAGAGGATAGTACACCTCCGTGCCCACGCCAGATTCCGCCAGGAACCTGCGCAATTCATCGCGCCGCGCGCAACGGATCACGAACTGGTTGTAGACGTGGCAGGTCTGATACGGTTGCTGAACAGGTATCGTCACTACTCCCGCGAGCGCCTCCCGGTATAAATCGGCATTGTGCCGGCGCGCGCGATTCCAGGCATCCAGATGATCCAGCTTGACGTCGAGCACGGCAGCCTGCAATGCGTCCAGCCGCGAGTTCATGCCGGACCACTGATGCACGTATTTTTCGAAAGATCCGTGAACGCGCAGCGCCTTGAGCTTTCGCGCGAGGTCTTCGTCGTTGGTGGTGAGCATACCTCCGTCGCCGAAGCCGCCCAGATTCTTCGTCGGGAAGAAGCTGAAACAGCCGATGGTCCCGATGCTGCCGGCGCGCTGGCCTCGCCATTCGGCTCCCACGGCTTGCGCGGCGTCTTCAATCACCGGAATGCCGTGGGCCGCGGCGCGGTCCAGGATCGGACCCATATCCGCGCAGCCGCCGTATAGATGCACCGGCAGAATGGCTTTGATGGCGGGATGCGTCGCGAGCGCGTGCTCCAGTTGCCGGACATCCAGGTTGAAAGAGTCCGGCTCGACGTCGACGAACACCGGCCGAGCGCCGGCGCTCAGGATGGCTCCCGCAGTGGCAAAGAACGTGAAGGGAACGGTGAGCACTTCGTCGGCGGGTACGATATTGGCAGCCATCAGCGCCAGTTCCAGGGCATCGGTGCCGGAAGCGCAACCGATCGCATACTGCGCGCCGCAATACTCGGCGAAGCGCTTCTCGAAGCGCTCGACTTCGCTGCCCAGGATGAAGCGCTGCGATTCGATTACGCGCGCGAGAGCAGCCTGTATTGGTTCGCGCAAAGGCTGATATTGGCGCGTCAAATCGAGCAAGGGGATGGCCCGAGCATTCGCTTTGACTGCGGCTTTGATTGCCATCCCTTCAGTTTAATCGGTACCGTGGGTGGGATCGGTATGGTGGCTCTGATCCGCGTAGTGGCCCTGCAACCAATTCCAGCGGATGCGCAGCAAGTCGAGAAACGAGGCGAGCCCTTGCAGCAGGCTGACCTTGGTTCCCTCCACGTTATTCCAGCGCACCGGGACCTCGATGGTCGGAATCTTCAGAGTGTGCGCGATAAACAAATCCTCCACGTCGAAGCTGAAGCCATCCAGACGTTGCCGCTTGAAAACACGGCAGGCAGCATCGCGGCGGAAGACCTTGAAGCCGCATTGAGTGTCGGCGAAAGGCAAGCCAGTAGTCAGGCGCATGACGCCGTTGAAGACGATGCCGGACATTTCGCGCCACTGGCTTTGGTGCACCCCGATGAGCGTGCGGTCCAGCGCGCGGGAGCCGATGGCGATGGCCGCTCCCTGCGCCTCGGCGGCGGCCAGCAATTTGGGAAGTTCTTCGATGGGAGCGGAAAGGTCGGCATCGGTGGACAGAATCCAATCGCCTTTCGCTTCCAGCATTCCATGGCGGACAGCGTAGCCCTTTCCGCGATTGCCGGGATTGCGGAGCAGCCGCAAGCGCGGCTCGCTGGCAGCCCGATTTTCTACGACCGCGGCGGTGCCGTCAGTGGAGCCGTCATCCACGATCAGCAACTCGGCATCCTGGTGGGAAGCGGCGTCCAGCCAGGCCAAAATGACATCCAGTGTGGAGGGAAGGCGGCGCTCTTCGTTGTAGGCGGGAATGACGATGGAGAGCGTCAACGGTCCATTATAGCCGCCGGTTCTTGTTTCACGCTAACGTGTCCTGCGCTCACGCTATAGTGGCAGCATGGTGAAGAAGCCGGAGTACGGGTTCGGCGAGGCCGCCGGCTAGAAGCCGTCTTAAAGATGGATCGGTTGCCTTTTCGCGCCACTCCGCTGGCTTCGCCCTACGAAGCGTTCAAGACGCTTCCGGTGGCGATTCTGTTGGATAACGTCCGCAGCATGTACAACGTGGGATCATTCTTTCGGACAGCCGACGCCGCCGCGGCGGAAAAACTTCTGCTGACGGGGATTACGGCTTGTCCGCCGAAATCGGCGATTCGCAAGACCGCGCTGGGCGCCGAGGAGACGGTGCGTTGGGAACACGCGCGCGATCCGATGCCGCTGCTCGATGGACTGCGGGAGCAGGGCTATGAAATTGCCGCAATTGAGACGACTCCGCATGCCGTCGACTTATTTGAATGGGTACCGAGCTTCCCGCTGTGCATTGTTTTCGGACACGAAGTGGATGGCATTCGCCCTGAGGTGGCGGCGCGCTGCGACACGCACATCCGGATTCCCATGCTGGGCAGCAAACACTCGCTGAACGTCGCTACCGCGGGTGGAGTGGTGCTGTTCGAGCTGCTGCGCAAGTATAGAGCGCTGGCGAAGGGGCGCGGGCATAGATAGTGGATCGCTACACCCAAGGTACGGTGGTCACGGCAAATGGGCGCTTGAGCCGGCAGATGCACCGCGATTACGACGGCGAGCGGCGCCGGCAGGGCCTGGATGTGTGGGAATCGCCGGACATACTGCCGCGCGGCGCGTGGCTGGAACGCGTGTGGCAGGAATGTGCGTATCGCGACCCGTTTGACACTCCGGTCATGCTTAGCGCCATGCAGGAAGAAGCTTTGTGGGAACAGTCGATCGCCGGGTCGGTCGCCGGGTCAGGCGCGGCAGAAGCGCTGCTGGATCTTCCGGCGACGGTGTCGGCGGCCGCGCAGGCGTGGAGTTTAGTGCATGCCTGGGAAGCGCGGTGCGAGACGCCGGAGTTTCGCGGGCTCCACGATCCGGAAGCATTCCTTGGTTGGATGCAGGCGGTCGAGCGCAAGCTGCGGGAGCAAGGTTGGATCACGGCGAGCCAGCTTCCCCGAGCGCTGCTGGATCGGATCACGGCCGGCACGGTAATTCCCGGAGCGATTTTTTACGCCGGATTCGACGAACTCTCGCCCGCGGATCGGCGTTTGTTTGAGGCGTGTCACGCACAGGCGAGGAAGGCCGAGTCACCAATAGCTCAGCCGCGGCAATTCCGCGTGGGGCTACGCGATTTCTCCGAAGAATTGATGCAGGCGGCAGCCTGGGCTCGCCGAAAGCTCCAAGCTCATCCCGCAGCGCGCATCGGCATCGTCGTGCGGGGGCTGGCCGGGCTGTCCGCCGCTGCCGAGCGCATCTTCGACGACGTTTTTTATGGCCGATTGGATTTTGCGCAGGGAGCCGAATCCGCCGCATTCCATATCTCTTCGGGTGCGCCCTCGTCAGAAGTCCCTCTGATTGCGGAAGCTTTGCTCGTCTTGGGATTGGTATCCGGACTGCGGCGTGCCGAAGCGGGAATGCTGTTACGATCGCCGTTCCTGCGCATCGACAAATCGCAGGCTTCGCGGCTGTACGCGGATCTCCGCCGCCAGGGCATCGAAAAGATCTCGTTCGAGGTGGAGGCGGTGCGCCGCGCGTTTCCGGCCCTGGCAAAGGCTGCGGATGAATTGCGCGAACGCCAGCATCCGAGTGAGTGGAGCGCGACATTCTCGAAGCTATTACAACGGTCGGGTTGGCCGGGCGATCGCCCGCTCACTCCGGCCGAACACCAGACGGTGGAACATTGGAAGAACCTCTTGTCCGAACTAGCGGCATTGGATGTGGTGCTGCCGCGCATGACGTACGGCGACGCGCTCCGTCGGCTGCGGCGCATCGCCCACGAGCGGCGCTTCGGTCCGCGCGATGAAGGCGCGCCGGTTCAGATCATGGACATGCTCGAAGCCGCGGGATCGCAATTCGACGCCTTGTGGATCGCAGGATTGCATGGCGGCGTATGGCCGGAGGCACCGCGCCCCAATCCATTCCTGCCGTTGTCACTGCAACGATCCGCGGGGATGCCGCACAGCTCAGCGGAACGCGAGTTGGCCTACGCGCGGCGCGTGACCGAGCGGCTACTGGCTTCGGCAACGGAGGTGGTGTGCAGCTATCCGTTATTCTCGGGCGAAGAAAAGCTGCGGGTCAGTCCGCTGATTGAGACTCTGCCCGAAGCTCGTCCCAAAGGCACGGAAGCTGAGGTCTTATTCGAATCTCCACTGCGCAGAATTTTCGCGGCGGGGGTTCAGCTGGAGGTTCAGCCGCTAGGGCAGGCGCCGGCGTTGGTTCCGGGCACGCTTCAGACCGGAGGCATGGGCGTGCTGGCGGATCAGGCGGCGTGTCCCTTCCGTGCTTTTGCGAGGCATCGCCTGCGCACGCGAGAGTATGATCCGCCCGACATAGGCATATCGCCATCGGAGCGCGGCAATGTGGCCCACAAGGCGCTGGAATATTTCTGGCGCGATGTCGGATCGCAGCGCGAATTGCTGGCGCGCTGTCCGCAGGAGATTGATGCGGCTATCGAAAGCTCCGTCAACGTGGCTCTGGACAGCGGTCTCAGCCGGCGGCACAGGAACACGTCGCTCGAACGATCGCGCGCGCTGGAGCATGACCGTTTGAAGTTATTACTCGCCGAGTGGCTTCAGGTAGAAAGAACGCGGACCGATTTCGAGGTCGTCGAGCGAGAGGCGCCGCACAGCGTCGACGCTGGCGGCGTACAGCTGGACTTGAAGGTCGACCGCATTGACCGCATGCCGAGCGGTAAGTATGTTGTCTTGGACTACAAGACCTCCGACAAATTGAAGGTCGACGACTGGGAGGGCGAACGGCCGGACGCGCCGCAACTGCCGCTCTATGCGGTGAAGAGCGGCCGCGAGGTAGAGGGCGTATTTTACGCCAAGCTGGTTCCCGGCGAGACCAAGCTGCTCGGTCATGCGGGCGAGGAGCTTGCCTGGCGAGCGCTGGAGTGGCGCAGAGTTGTGGACCAGCTAGGGACAAGTTTCCTGCGCGGTGATGCCGCTGTAGATCCGAAGTACGCGGGGAAGACATGTGAGCTGTGCGATCTTCACTCGCTGTGCCGGATTGCCGAGGTGCGCTCCATCAACGGAGCGGAGGACGAAGCCGGTGAGTAGTCCTGTCATTCTGCACGAGCTTGACGAGCCGCAGCGCAGGGCGGCTCTGGACCCCACACAATCGTTCACGGTACGCGCGCCGGCCGGCTCCGGCAAAACCGAACTGCTGATCCAACGGTTTCTGCGGTTGTTGGGGATAGTCAAGAAGCCGGAGGCCATCGTCGCCATCACCTTCACGCGGAAAGCCGCGGGCGAAATGCTGGAGCGCATTCTCGTGGCGCTGCGCGATGCCAAGGCTGGAAAGCCAGTGGACAAACCGCACCTGGATATCACGCGCGAGTTGGCGCGGCAAGTACTCCAGCGCGATCGAGAGCTGGGCTGGGACCTGCTGGAGCATCCCGGACGCCTCCGCGTGCAAACCATCGACTCTCTGTGCATGACTATCACCGGTGACATGCCGTGGCTGGCCCGCCTGGGCGGGATGCCGCGTATCGAAGAAGATGCGCGCCGGCTGTATGAAGAGGCGGCGCACCAGACCCTGCTGGAAAGCGATCCCGAATATCAGCAGGCGCTCACGACGCTGCTGCGGCATTTGGATAACAACTCGACTCATGCGCGCGATTTGATCGCGACCATGCTGGCCAATCGCGATCAGTGGCTGAGGCTGCTGAAACTTGACGATGAAGACGCGCGCGGCGCTCTAGAAAAGGCCCTTGCCGACGGCGTCGTTAGGGGCCTGGAAGCTGTCGATCAATGTGTCCCGCCGGAGCTTCGCGGCGTGTGGGTGAAGGTGGCGCGAGAAGCTGCCTCCCATATGTCCGGGCACTCCGCATATGCGGCGATTCAAGATCTGACGGTGTGGCCGGACCCGGTTGCCGCCGATCTGGAAATCTGGCGCGGCCTGGCCGGGGTACTTCTCACAGGCGACGAAGGGTGGCGTAAGCCCAGAGGGCTTACCGTGAGATGTGGCTTTCCGCCGGGGAATGGCGCCCACAAGAACCGGGGCGTGGATTTGATCGCGGCGCTCCAGGAGTGCGATGGCCTGCTGGAAGCGCTCGGTCACGTGCGGGAGCTTCCGCCGCCAAGTTACGGGGATGCCCAATGGGAGGTTCTGCGGGCGCTGCTGGGGGCGCTGCGGCTGGCAGTGGCGCAGCTCCGCATGGTCTTCCGCGCCGAGCGCGTGATCGATTTCATGGAGCTGGGCATCGCAGCGCGGGAGGCGCTGGGGCGGATCGACAATCCCACCGAAGTCGCGTATCGCATGGATTCGCGCCTCGAGCATCTGCTGGTCGACGAGTTCCAGGACACGTCGCGAGCGCAGTTTGAGCTGCTCGAGCAACTGACCGGCGGATGGCAGGCCGGTGACGGACGCACACTGTTCCTGGTCGGCGATCCAATGCAATCGATCTACCGCTTTCGCCAGGCCGAGGTCGGCTTATTTGGAGAGGCGGAAAAAAGAGGCATCGGCGGATTGCCAATGTCGAGTCTGGAGCTGCGCCTGAACCGGCGCTCGCGCCCCGCCATTGTCGAGCGCGTGAACGCACTGTTCTCGAACAGCTTCCCGGCAATGAGCGATGACGACGCCGGTGCGGTGAAGTACACAGCGTCGCTAGCTGCACGGGATGAGCCGGACGGCATCGTCACCATCGACGGGTTCGTCGAAGGCGAAGACCAGCTCGAAGCCGCTCGCGTGATCCAGCGCATTCGCGCGGCCCAACGCGAGGACCCCGCAGGGTCGGTCGCGATTCTGGTTCGTGCCCGCCCGCACTTATTCGCGATCACGCAGGCGCTGAAGACCGCCAAACTTCCGTTCAGCGCCGTGGATATCGACCCGCTGGCCGACCGCTCCATCGTGCGTGATTTGTTGGCGCTGAGCCGCGCCATGCTCGATCCGGCGGATCGCATTGCCTGGCTCTCCATCCTGCGCGCGCCGTGGTGCGGGTTGACGCTCGCGGACCTGGAAGCGCTGGTGCGCGATCGCCCGACCGCCGGCATTAGGGAGTGCCTGCAAGATCTCGGTTCGCTCACCGACGATGGTCAGCAGCGGGCGGCGCGTCTGCGCGATGTTCTGGCCGAGGCGTTCGCCGAGCAAGGGCGCTGGCCGCTGCGCCGCTGGGTGGAGCGGGTATGGATGAAACTGGGAGGCCCGGCGTGCCTGGAGGGGAGCGAAGGCGCTTTGCAAGATGCCGCGGCATACTTCGATCTGCTGGAGGCCGAGCAAGCGGGCGCGGACGTTCGCGATTTCGACCGCTTTCGCAAGCGCGTTGCGGATCTTTTCGCGCAGCCGGAGAATCCGATAGGAGCCGGAGTGCACGTTTTGACCATTCACAAAGCCAAGGGACTGGAGTTCGACACGGTGATCGTGCCGGGGCTCGGCCGTCGTTCGAAATCCGATGACAAGCCGCTGGTGTTGTTCCATGAGTGGCGGGGGGCGGAGGGCTTCGAATGCCTTATGGCGCCTATCGACGAGACTCGCGCCGAGCCGGAGGCTCTCTATCGGTTTTTGCGGAATATCGAAAAGCGAAAGGGCGACTGGGAGCGCACGCGGCAGCTCTACGTGGCCGCCACACGCGCCAAAAAGCGCTTGCACCTGATGGGGCATGTCGGGAATAACGGGGAACCGGCCAAGGGTTCCATGCTCTCCGACTTGTGGCCGGCGCTCTCCGCTGACGAACGAGCGCTCTTCCAGCGCAATAATGCGGGAGCGGCGCCGCTTGCCGCGCCGCGGCCCGCGGACGTGCTGCGCCGTTTGCCGGGTTCCTGGCATTTGCCGGACCTGCCGGCGCCGGTGGCGTGGCAAAGTACCACCGCCCCTTATGCGGAGCCACACCAGCCGACGTTCGAATGGGTCAGCGAAAGTCTGCGCCATACCGGGACCGTGGTTCACGCATTCGTACAGCGGATGAAAGGCGTGGACGACCCCGGGCCGGACGGGCCCGCGATCCGCCGAGCGCTGATGCACGCAGGCGTTTCACCGCTGGACCTGGAAGCGGCGGCGCAGCGGGTACGGCAGGCGCTTGCGCGCATCCGTGTCAGCCGTCGCGGCCGCTGGATCCTGCAGGCGCACGAAGATTCGCACTCCGAGTACGCGGTGACCGGCGTAGTCAACGGCGAAGTGGTGCGCGGGCTGGTGGATCGCACGTTCATCGACGCAGGCGTCCGCTGGATTATCGATTTCAAAACCAGCGAGCACCAGGGCGGAAAGCTGGAAGAGTTCCTGGACGAGCAGCAACGGCGTTATCGCGATCAGATGGAGCGCTACGCCCGCATTTTGGCTCCGCTAGGGAATCCGGTGCGGCTGGGCTTGTATTTTCCGCTATTAGATGAATGGCGCGAATGGGCCCCGGAGCAGGCGGCGATTCCGCCACGCCAAGCTAGGCTTTTTTCTTCTTAGATTTCGCTGGCGCCGCAGCCGCTTCAGGTGCAACGGTCGCTTCAGGAACGGGGGGAGGATCATCGCCGGCCGCGGCCGCAGCCACCTCCGCCGGAGCCACGCCCGCGAGCACGGCGTTGAACAATTCTTTCTGGCGCGCCAGTTCCTTCTTAGATGGAGGCGCCTGTTCGTTGCGGAAATCGTGATCGCTGTAGCAAGTTCGGCAGCGCACCTTGGCCGCTTTCGTCTCCAGCATTGAGACAATCGAATGGTTGGTAAGGCGGCGGCATTTGACGCAATAGTCGTCGATTTCGTCGCCGAGCCGTAGCTCCCACATGCCCGTGAGTATACCGCAGGCGCAGACAGCGGGAGACTGCAAAAAAGGCCAGTGGAGGTCCGGTCCGCTCTGCCAATCAGGCGATGCGCCAGTAGGTTTCGATGCTGGGCGGCTCCGCCAGCAAATCTCCCGCGGCTGCCACTGCGACCGTGAGATGCGGAGAGGTGAGGTGGCGGTCCAGGTTTTCGCGTGAAATCCAGTTCTCGTAGAACACGAAGCGGCCGGGATCGGTGGCATGAACGTGCAGGTCGTATTGGACGCAGCCGTCTTCCGCGCGGGTCGGTTCGATGAGCGTGAGCAGCATCCCGCGCAGGTCGTCTTCTTTACCGGGCCGCGCTTCTAATTGGG